>WNFP01001516.1_pt1 | contig 18170 bp, 13 predicted proteins | sample 5400201 | NCBI WGS metagenome assembly WNFP01 (sample SAMN13153355, study PRJNA577476) | soil metagenome | isolation source: 115 cm saprolite under Madrone tree | place: USA:California | collected 2016-06-14 | reverse complement strand
GGCCGTACCTCGACGGCCCGCAGGTTCCGCCGTTTCATCGTGCGCAAGCAGTCCAGGATGTAGGTGATCTGAGACTCGGTCATATAGACCATGGAGTTGTGACCCAGGCCAGTGTTCGGGCCGATGAGCAAGAACAAATTGGGAAACCCCGCGACGGCCGTCCCGAGGTAGGCGCTGGGGCCGGCGTGCCAGCTGTCGGCTAGTGATCGGCCACCGCGTCCATGTACATGCTGGGGGAGGTGCGCATCGGTCACGTGAAAGCCTGTCGCGCAAATGATCGTGTCGATCTCGCGCTCTCTGCCATCCTCGGTCACGATACTATTCGCCCGCACCTCGCGAATCCGTTCGGTGATGACCTCGACATTGGGCCGGGTAATCGCCGGATAGAAGTCATCGGACAGCAGGATGCGCTTGCAGCCCATGGCATACTGAGGGGTGAGCTTTGCCCGCAGTTCAGGGTCGGGTATCCGCTTCGCCAGGTGCCGCAGAGCGAGCTGTTCGCCACGTTTCAAGATGTTAGACCGGTGGACAAACCCGGGTACCAATAACTCGCGTTGCCAGTAGATCTTGATGCGCACCAAGCGTTGGGTGATGGGTAGGATACGAAACATCGTACGCTGCCAGGCGGGGATCGGGTGATCTTGACGGGGGAGAATCCAGGGTGGCGTCCGCTGGAACAGGGAGAGGTGGCCGACGTGCGGCTGAACCTGCGGGACAAACTGGATAGCCGATGCCCCGGTCCCGATCACGGCCACGCGCTTCCCCGTGAGGTCGTAGTCGTGCTTCCACCGCGCCGAGTGGAACAGGACCCCCTCGAAGCGTTCGATGCCCGGGATAGGTGGAAGCGACGGTTCGCTGAGTGGTCCGTTGCCGAGGATGAGGATGTCGGCAGTGAGCTGACCCTGTGTGGTGGTAATGTGCCAGTGTTGGCCGTCTTCATTCCACGAAGCGTCCAGCAGTTCGCTGTTCCACTGAATGTAGGGAAGGATACCAAAGCGCTCCGCGCAGTGGCGCAAATAGTCCCAGATCTCGCGCTGGGAAGAGTACATGCGGCTCCAGCGCGGATTGAGCGCGAAGGAGAAGGAGTACAGGTGCGAGGGGATGTCGCAGGCGCAGCCCGGGTACGTGTTGTCGCGCCAGGTCCCCCCGATATCTGCCGCACGCTCGAGCACCACAAAGTCTTGTTGGCCGTGTTGCTTGAGTCGAATCGCCATCCCAAGGCCGGAGAACCCTGCCCCCAGAATGGCCACATGGACATGACGGGCATGTGCTTCACCGTTGGACGACCCACTTGGAAAGGCTGTGCGCTGGTGATCGCCGGAATGCGCCTTGCGGCTGCTCGCAAAAACCTGGAACATGATTGCTTCCTCCGAGGATGCCAGGTGGTCAGATATGTGTCAGCAGTATACGCCATTTGCAGGCTGAGATTGTTCCGTGTCTGCATGATAGCACGCCTTCGGCCAGGTCCGCAACCAGGGTCGGGTGCGAGCCCTAGAAGTTTTCAAGAGATCATGAGTGAGCGAATAAGCGGGGCGATGCGCTTATTCGCTCCGGCGTTCCACTGACGGTAGGCGTTGATCGTGGCAGACATTGCGCTCAGCTGGTCAGCATTGCGGATGAGTGTGGTCAGCAGGGAGCGCTGCTCTTCCGGTTGGAGGGCGACCCAGCCAAGGCCGTGGCGTTGAATAAATGACAAGTTTGCGTGTTCCTGGCCAGGGATGTAGGCGGTGGCAATAAAGGGTTTGCCCAGCATTACTGACTCGAAGAGCGTATTGGGTCCGGCCTTGCCCATGATTACATCGGCGAGAGCCATGAACGGAGCAATTTCTTTTGTGTAGGGCAGAGTAGCAAGATTAGGCACGTTTTTATAGCGTTCGAACAAGGTACGATTGGTCCCCGTCGCCAGGATCACCTGCAAATCGCCCGTGAGGTCACTACTGGCAAGTACGTTTTCTAAAGTGCGATTGACGTGTGCTGCACCTTCGTTGCCGCCTTGCAGGAAGACGGTAAAGCGATTGGGCGCGAGGTTGAGATAGGCAATCTGCTCTGTTTGCGCATCCCGACTCGATGGATAAGCACGGGAGAATTGAGCACGCACAGGCCAGCCGACAAGATGCACGCGTTCAGGGGCGAAGCCCGTGGCAAGTGCCTGCTCATATGTCTCGCGAGTGGTGGCGAAGGTCGCGGCCGCCTGCCGTTCAGTGAGCCACGCGGCATGCACGCTATGCGCATCAGAGAAGAGCAAGACCAGGGGCACTGCAGACGAGCGGTGCTCCAGCGCGCGCATGACTTCATAGGAGAGAAATGGGTAGGTAGTGAGAATGAGGTCGGGCTGCACATTGTCAAGCAGGGAGTTGAGTTGACGGCGAACCAGGTGTGTGAATACACGATGCGCCAGCAGCGCTCGCCTGGGCGTATCGAAGAATCGGAACTCCGCCGCCCATAACCAGAGCGCGTAGCGGCTCACAACGCGATAGTGTAAGTCGAAGAAGCCCGGTTGGGGGTCGACGATCGTGATGGCTGAAGCTCTTGTGTCCTTCGTATCTTTCTCGTTCTCTCCCGTTTGCGTATCCTTTTCGATCAGGTCGCATAGGGCTTCGGCCAGGCTAATATGGCCTCCGCCGGTTTTTGAGGTGAGGATCAGGATATTCTTCTGGCTGAGCATCAAAACTCCTATCTTTATAGCATATATGATAGCCCTATGATACAATAAAGATAAACTCACCCATAAAAGATCTGTTTGTTCGCCGATACTGGTAAATCGGTAGAGAGTTGTTAATGAGCACTATGCTGCCTTTTCGAGTAGAAGGGAGTGGTCATCCCTTGCTTCTCATTCATGGGTGGGGTGTGACCTACACGGTGTGGCAAAAACTGGTTCCGCTGCTCGCGCCGCACTTTCAACTGATTCTAGTCGAGCTTCCCGGCGTAGGTGCAGCGAGCGAAGTTATGCCTGATAAGCCGTATTACCAGGCTTGCTCCGAGGCGCTAGAAGAGCTTCGTATGACCATGGGCATTGAGCGGTGGGCGATCCTGGCCTATTCGACGGGCACGCGGGTCGGTGAGTCCTATGCGCAGCAGTATCCGCAGCGGGTGTCACGCGTTGTTTTCCTCTGTCCCATCTACCTGCACAGCTATTGGAAAATGGCTCTGCAGGCAGAGCAATGGATCGATGCGAAGCGTTCGGAACTGGCGAACTGGTTTCTATCGGGCTGGCGGCTCTACGGGCTGCTGCTGGTACTCGGCTTCAATCTACGCCAGCGTGATTGCGCCAACGAGTGGATGAGCGAAATTGAACTGCAACCTCTGGATAATCTCAAACGTATGCTCCTTGAATTGCCTGGCAAAGGCCGCGCCCCGTTTATGTTGCCAACCTCACCGCGAGTGCCTACGCTCTTCGTTTGGGGATGTCGCGATGCTCTGACTGCTCGCCCGCCCGATTTGCGCCCAAATGATGTCTTTATTTTCGCTAATCACGGTGCCCCTGTGCTTACCCCGGACAAGGTGGCCGCAGTCGTGTTGCCGTTTCTCAAAGAGGAGTAATAGGCCTTTCAGCGCTCCGCTCGAGCCAGCAGCTTCTGGTGGTAGCGATACTGGTGCCAAATAAACCACGCGAAACCCGTCAGAGGCGCGAGCGCGATGAGCCAACCTAGCCATATGGGGATTGCCCCTGGGCCTGCCACCAGGATGGGGAAGCTTGCTTCCCCGCTTCCCTGTGGCCCGTTGAGCTGGATCACGATGTTCCAGGCTCCTCGCACAGGCATGCGAATGGTACCAACCAGTGTACTGGTCTGACCCATTGGTGACAATGGAGCGTGTAATACTACAGCGTCGGTACCCAAACCGGGTGCCATGACGATGCGACCGGTAAGGCGTAAACGGCTGTCGTGAGGTACAACTGTTACTTCTACCGATTGATCGGTGAACGGAGGGTCCTGGTAGAGATTGACATCAACGACATAGGGGCCGGCGGCCAATGTTTCAGTATGGGCAGGACCTCCACCAGCCAGGGCAACTGCCGGGTTGATTACAAGGAGGGCTATGCAAGCCAGTGTGAAACAGGTACCGGTGAGCAGTTTTTTGCTCCTGCGCATAGATGCTCTCCTTCCCGCATCGAGCCTTGTTTAGCGTGTATTCCAGTGCCAGATATCGCCAAAATTGGCCCCCAGGAATGCTCCTAGCGCTCCGGACGCGAGGATAACCGGCACGGCGATAAGTGCTGCCTGCACTTTCAACTCCGGCGGAGTATTGGCATCTGGCTGTTCCAGGAACACGAGTGGTAGATCCCATGTACCCAGGATCAGGCAAGGTGCAATCAGCAATTGAGGTATGGTGATGAGAACACCCAGCAACCAGGTACTGCTCATTGAACCACCCAGTTTATGGTCACGCCGGAGCCGCCAGAGAGCCACACCATCAATGATCAGGGCAGAGACAATGAAGATGAGGGGTAACAAGGCGTCGGTGAGATTGAAAGACGGTATGATCCCGGGGATACGATACGACAAGTCTTGCTGAACGACAGCTGTACGAATGGCCCAAGGGACAAACAACCCCTCCGATACTGTGTGGAGTGACAGGAGGAGAATGGTAAGCGTCGCTGTACCAGGTCTCTGTGTGAAACGAACTGCGCCTATCAGGACCAAAGCACTTATGATTGCTATTGGTAGGGGATAGCTAGGGATGCGAAGCAGGCCAAACGTGGCAATAGGAAACTGTAAAAACCCTATCAAGGTGAAATTGATCATTCCTGCGAGAATGATGAGCGTGCCCCATTCGAGCAAACTCAATCCCAGAAAGCGATGGTATGGATACCCTGATTCGCGTTCGATTGCTGCTTCTGAGGCAAAAATGTAGACCATACCAATGTTGCCAATCATGCCACCTGTGACGCCCATCATGTGGAAAGGTGCCCACAACGCGATGTCAATACCGTACAAATTATGCCAGTAGTTATCAAGCGGAGCAGCAGCCAGCGTCTGGAGAGCGCCAAAGCCCGCAATGATGAAACCCAGGGGCGCATGGAATATCTTGAAAATGCATACAGTCGAAGTATCATTCACCCCGGGCACACCTTTGAGGTAACGTATGGTATCGGTCAGTATTACAGCAAGTGCGATCAGTCCGGCACCAGCCACACTGGAGTAGATCAGCGTATGTGGTGGCGTCCAGAACCAATCACGTCCAACAAAGTAATGCCATTCTCTATCCCATATCGAACCGAGTTGTCCCTGGAGGAGAAAGAAGAGCAGGACCCATGCGGCTGTACGTCGTAGATAGCGCTCTGCTCTGTCCGGCCGCATGGAGGCCTTTGCACCTGAAGATAGCCGTCCAGTAGCCTGAGCTTCTGTTTGTGCCATACGAATATTACTCCTTATGCATAGGGAGTTTTTTGAGCCTAGTGTCTTGCCAATCAGGTTTGTGTCAATTGTATCAATTGTATCACTTGTGTCTGTTGTGTCTGTTGTAGCGCTGTGTTACCTGCTTGCAGCAAAAGGAGAGGTTTTTAGGGGATACCTCTCCTTCCCGAACTGGTCTCTTGAGTATGTACTGGCATCCCGTATGGAAGAGGGACAGCGTTTCTATCTCAGTCCCTCTCTCACCGTGCCGTCCGGCGTCCATACTCCCATACTGCAAGCGGGATGAACACGACGAGGATGCCGACGCACCAGGCGAGCGCCTGCAAAATGGTCGAGGTATCAGGATGGTTGAGCAGCAGTCCGCGCACCGCGTTGACGATCAGCGAGACCGGCTGATGCTCCGCGAAGGCGCGCAGCCAACCGGGCATACTCTGTGTCGGCACGAACGCGCTGCTGGCGAAGGTCAGCGGAAAGAGCCAGATGAAGCCGGCGGATTGCGCCGCCTCTACACTGTGCACTGCCATCCCTATGGTTGCCGAAATCCACGAGAAAGCGAAGCTGGTGAGCAGGAGAATGCCACCTGCTGCCAACCAGAAAATGAAAGGACCTTGTGGCCGGAAGCCGACCAGCAGGCCGACCGTCCACATCACAATCACGACGAATGTGTTGCGTACAAGGTCAGAGATGGTGCGACCGGTGAGTACCGCCGATTTCGCCATCGGCAGTGAGCGAAATCGATCAACCAGGCCGCGCTGCAGGTCGGTGGCGAGGCCGATGCCGGTACTCGTCGCGCCGAAGATGACGGTCTGGGCAAAGATACCGGGCATCAAGAAATTGGCATAGCTGGTGCCAGGAACGGCGATTGCTCCGCCAAACACGTAGCGGAAGAGCAGGACGAACATGATCGGCTGGATCGTCGCGAAGATCAGTTCGTCGGGAATGCGTGGAATCTGGGTCAGGTGGCGCTTCGCCAGGACGAGCGCATCGGCAAGTGTCCAGTAGAGTCTGGAACGCGCCTGTGGCTTCAATGATTGCGAAGTAGTGCGGATATCAATGGTACTCATCGCGTGCTCCTTGCTAGAGGCCGGGTGGCCAATGTATCTTCATCTGTGGGCAGCTCTGCTGAGGTAGCGGTGCGCCCGGTCAGTGTGAGGAAGACGTCATCCAGAGTCGGTCGGCGCAGCGCCAGGTCGTCTACGGGGACCTGTGCAGCATCGAGGTCGCGCACGACGGAGGCGAGCAGTTGCGCGCCTTGCGTCACCGGCACGACGAGATGGCGGTTGTCCGCGTTCACCTGGATTTCGCCCGAACTGTAGGGGCGCAGCGCCTGGGCAGCGGCATCCAGATTCCCCCGGCGCGCCACCGTTAGTTCGATCCGCTCGCCACCGACCTGAGCTTTCAGTTCGTCGGACGTGCCCCTGGCAATCACGCGTCCCAGGTCAACGACGGCGATCTGGTCGGCGAGTTGATCGGCCTCCTCCAGGTACTGGGTGGTGAGTAAGACGGTGGTCCCGTCGGCGACGAGGCTGCTGATGATCTCCCACATCGCCAGGCGCCCGCGTATATCGAGGCCGGTCGTCGGCTCGTCCAGGAAGAGCACCGGAGGCGCGATGATCAAGCTGGCCGCCAGATCGAGACGCCGGCGCATGCCTCCTGAGTAGGTCTTAACGGTACGCCTGGCAGCGTCGACCAGGTCAAAGCGCTCGAGGAGCTCTTTTGCCCGTTGCCGCGCTACTCCTCCTGCTAAGTGGTAGAGTCGCCCGAACATCTCCAGGTTTTCGAAGCCGGTGAGGTTTTCATCAACGGCAGCATATTGGCCGGCCAGGCCTATGTGCGCCCGGAGCGCGTCGGCGTCTTTGATGACATCGAGTCCGGCAACCTCTGCTCGCCCGGCATCGGGACGTAAGAGCGTCGTCAGGATGCGCACGGCGGTGGTCTTGCCAGCGCCATTGGGTCCGAGTACTGCGAGCACGCTTCCCTCCTCGGCGGCAAGGTCTAGCCCTGCCAGAGCGCGCGTCTTTCCGTAATTTTTTTCGAGTCCTTCGGCCAGAATAGCTAGTTTATGCGACAAAGTACACTTCCTTTATTGATACCGCTCACACCGACGAGGCGACCGGGTCGAGTGCCAGCGGCAGGTAGGCGGACTGGTAAGGTAAGGGGACGGCGCAGTATTGACCGGCCCACCGCGATGTGCTACACTTATATGGACAAGTGTCCACATGTGATATTGTAGCGGACAATTGTCCACTTGTCAAGAGGTGAGAGCTGTTATGGAAGAATCATGTGATTTCCCCTGGCTTGCCGTCCTGCCGAAGACATTCGGCCCGCGTGGGCGGCACCGGCACGAACGGCGCGATGCAACGGAGCATCGCCAGCGCATCCTGGAGGTCGCGCAGCGCCTCTTCGCCGAGCAGGGGGTCGGCGCCGTCAGCATGCATCAGATTGCAGTGGCCGCTGGCATCGGGCAGGGGACACTGTACCGCAATTACGCCCATAAAGGCGAACTCTGCATGGACTTGTTGCGCGAGCGCCACGAGCAGTTCGTGGAAGAAATCGCCGCGCTGTTCGCGACAATGGCGACTTCTCCCGTGCTCGAACGGCTGGACGGCGTACTGGCGCACATAGTCGCGTTTCTCGAAGAGCAGGGGGCTTTATTAAGCCCTATTGCCGCAGCGAATGCGCGCTACTGGCTGTGCGACGAATCAGGCGACTCCCAGCGGTTTTCGTCTCGGTACGCGCCCGACGCCCTGCCTGCAGAGATACCAGGGCATTACGCAGGCAGCTCCGAGCCGTTTTCGTCCCAGTACGCGCCGTTTGATCTCTGGTTGCACGAACTGTTCGCCGGTCTTCTCGCTGAAGCAGTAGCACGGGGCGAACTGGCCCCGCTCGATGTCCCCTACACGGCCGATGCCATTCTAGCCGCACTTCATCCCATGTCCTACCGCTTCCAACGGCGAGAGCGCGGCTACTCATCTGAGCGTATCTTGCAAGGGCTGCGCCACATCTATATTGACGGCGTGAGAACCGCAAAATAGCAGGCCTTTCTGTGAGGCGTATTTTATTATATAATAACGGTACATGGTGAGCACGGGGCAGGGACACGTGGTATGGTCCTCGCCAGAATTGACACCGGATGAGTAGTTGACCCACTCCTGATGACGGTCCGCTCGAGGTGTACATCCATCACATCATCGCTCACCCCAGGAGCACGCATGCACGTTATTCATGGAACCTGGATCCCCGACGACGCACACGAGTTCATCCAGAAAGGGGCTTTCTACCTGTGGGTAGAAACGGATACATCACCAGGCAAATCGCGGAGCCGCGCCGGCACCGTTCACCCCAGGCACCTGGCGCAGTCAGCCCTGGCCACGGTTCTCGTGGAGAAGCTGGGCCTGCGGGAGTTTGTGTCTGGCGCGTTGGAGCGCACCCTGAGTACAAAATACTTTCTGCTCCCGACGGCCGCGGGTAAGCCATCTCCCTCCTTCGAATTGCTGCGCTATGTGGATGAGGCGGAGCCTATGGAATTTGACCTGGTGCCCTGGCAGGTCTGTTGCTACCAGGTGCCAGACATCATCACAGCGCTGAACGACATCCATTTTATCGCTCTCCACGGGGCCGAGGATTTCCAATTGGGAGCAGATCTCCTGTTCTGGCATCATTACTCCCAGGCAATCAAAGGCATCATCGCCAAAGACCAGTATATCCCGGCCCTGAAGTATCAGGAGATCCCGTCTCCCTCGATAAATCGGGGGGCTACAACCAAAGGCAAGCGGGCGAAGAACGATTCCAGCTTCGAGCTTCATCCCGCGTGGGAACTGCTGTCCGACACCTATGAAACGACCATCCAGCGCTACGCCGCTGCCATGCCGGGAGTATGTACCGCGGGGATGAACAGCCCCGACGGCGCTGCGCTGTTTGATAAAGAGTCCTTGCTTCGCCACTTCTCAGAGTGTCTGCTGCAGAACGTTGTCACCGGGACACCTTTTACGGCGAAATTCGACCAGCAGATCGCGGACACGCTCCTGTACGGGTGTGTCTACCCGTACCGACCGGCCCTGTCGCAAGCCTCGGCTGACAAACTGCAGGACTACAAACACTGGCTGGCGTGGCGCGCGAACTTAACCAGAGCGCACACGGAGGCGGGTTTTACCCTTTGTTTCCGGTTGGAGGAGGCGTCCCCCGCCGATATCGACAACTGGCGCTTGCATTATCTCGTCGCATCCAGGCGCGATCCCTCGCTCAAGCTGAGCCTGGACGATTACTGGTATCTCGATGAGCAGACCCGTGTTGAGATTATCCGGCATTTCGGCCAGGACTTCGAGAAAAACCTGTTGCTGGCCCTGGGGTATGCCGCCCGCATCTATCCGAAGGTCTGGGATGGGCTGGCTACCGATCGCCCGACCGGGTGTCGTCTCAGTATGGACGAGGCGTTCGCGTTCTTGAAGGAGAGTGCCTGGGTGCTTGGAGACGCGGGCTATGCCGTGATCGTCCCGGCGTGGTGGACACCCGAGGGGCGACGGCGCGCGAAGGTCCGCCTCAAAACAGCTCTGCGTTCGCCCAAGGGGACAGCTGTGGCCAGTAATGGCTATTTCAGTCTCAGTACGCTCATCTCCTACGAGTACCAGTTGTCGATTGGGGGCCAGGTGGTCACGGAAGAGGAATGGCAGCAGCTCGTGAACGCGAAAACACCCCTGGTCCAGTTCAGGGGGCAATGGATGGAACTGGATCGCGACAAAATGCAGCAACTCCTCCAGTTCTGGCAGACGCACCAGCACGAGGAGCAGGAGATCACGCTCCTCGATATGCTGAAGATCGGGACGGAGGCCGAGGATGACCTGGAATGGGACCATGATCAGAACCTGCGAGAGATGCTGTCCCGGCTCCATGACAAGAATGCGTTCGGCCCCATTCAGGATCCACAAAGCTTGCAGGGGACCCTGCGCGACTACCAGAAGCGCGGCGTCGCCTGGCTGCAGTACCTGGAAAACCTGGGCTTGAATCCGTGCCTGGCAGATGACATGGGCCTGGGCAAAACCCTGGAGGTCATTGCCCGCCTGCTCAAGGAGCGGGAGGAGACCGATGATGTGCCGCCAACCCTGGTCATCGCGCCGACATCCGTGCTGGGCAACTGGCGCAAGGAGATCGAGCGCTTTGCGCCGCAGCTCCGCACGCTGGTACATCAAGGCAGCACACGACTGAAAGACAAGCAGACTTTCGCGGAGACATGTCAGACGTACGATGTCGTCCTGACCTCGTTCGCGCTGGCCCGCCTGGACGAAAAGCTCCTGCAGGGCCCGAAGTGGCATCGCGTGGTGGTCGACGAGGCTCAGAACATCAAGAATCCACAGGCTGCCCAGACGCGCGCGATTCTCAAGCTCCCCGCTCCGCACCGGCTCGCCTTGACGGGCACGCCCGTCGAGAACCGCCTGCGCGATCTGTGGTCCATCTTCAATTTCCTCAATCCAGGCTACCTGGGCAAGGAAGCACAGTTCCGCAAGACTTTCGAGGAGCCCATCTACAAAGGCAATGACATGGCCAGCTCGGCAACCTTAAAGAAGCTGGTAGAGCCCTTTATCTTGCGGCGTGTCAAGACCGACAAACGCATTATCGACGACCTGCCGGATAAGATCGAGCAGAAGATGTATTGCACGCTCTCGTCCGAGCAAGCCTCGCTCTACGAGGCTGTCGTCAAAGATGTCACAGAGCAGCTGGATGATGCCGAGGGCATTCAGCGCAAGGGCTTGATCTTATCCACGCTTTTGAAACTCAAGCAGATCTGCAACCACCCGGCGCAGTTCCTGCAGGATGGCAGCGCTTTCACCAACGAGCGTTCCTTCAAGCTCCAGCGGCTTGGGGAGATGGTCGAAGAGGTGATTGACAGCGGTGAGAGCGCGCTGATCTTCACCCAGTTCGCGGAGATTGGAGGCGAGCTGGAGCGGTATCTCGCGCACAACCAGCACTACAACACGTACTATTTGTACGGCGGGACCAGCGTGGCACGGCGGGAGCGGATGATTGCCGAGTTTCAAGATCCCGAGACCGAACCGTCGGTGTTTATTCTCTCGCTGCGGGCTGGCGGCGTCGGCCTGAATCTGACCAAAGCGAACCACGTTTTCCACTTCGATCGCTGGTGGAACCCCGCGGTCGAAGATCAGGCTACTGACCGCGCCTTCCGCATCGGCCAGCGCAAGAACGTCTTCGTGCATAAGTTTGTGGCGATGGGTACATTGGAAGAGCGCATCGATGCGATGATCGAGGGCAAGAAACGGCTCTCCTCGCTGGTTGTGGGGAACGATGAGTCCTGGCTGACAGAACTCGACAACGATACTTTCAAAGAACTGATCGCGCTGCGCCGCAGTGCGGTCCTGGAGTGAAGACGATGGCACAGTTCAGCCGCACCTGGTGGGGCCAGCGCTTTATCGCGGCCCTGGAACAGTTTACCGATCCGGCCCGCCTCGGACGTGGGCGGTCCTACGCGAGTGGAGGGCGCATCCTCGACTACACCCTGGCCAAGGGCACGGTCACGGCCAAGGTGCGTGGTTCGATCAACCCATACTTTGGCGTCTACAAAGAGCCCATCTATCGAACCACCATCACGATCAAAGCAATCTCCTCCGCCGATTGGACGAAGGCTATTCGTCATATTGCATCACGGGCGGACCTGGTCACGAAGCTGCTGATGAACGAGATGCCGGATACGATTGAAGATGCTTTCTCCGGGCTGGGATTGCACCTTCTGCCGCACAGCGAGGGCGATTTCGTAACCGACTGTTCATGCCCTGACTGGGCGAACCCCTGCAAGCATATCGCCGGGGTCTACTACCTCCTCGCGTCCGCCCTGGACCGCGATCCTTTCTTGATGTTCGAGCTGCGGGGATTGTCCAGAGACGCCTTGCATGCCGAACTGGTCCGATCGCCGCTAGGGCAGATTCTGTCCTCAGCACTGAAGTCAGAAGAAGAAGTTCCCGCCGTGGAACCGGTCGAGTCCTACTACACGCGCCCGGCCAGGCAGCCGGATACGGCAGTGGCCAGTCACAAAGAGTTCTGGACCGGCGCGAAGAGGCTGCCCGCACTGCCAGCCAGCACACCACAAGCAAGCGTCCCGGCGCTGCTGGTTAAAAAGCAGGGGGATTATCCGCCATTCTGGCACAAAGACGTGTCGTTCATCAGCGTGATGGAAGAACTGTATGACCGCGTACGGACGAAAAACAGGCAGATGAAGTCATGAACACTAGTAAGGGACTGTTTAAGGTCGGCTATCATATGTCTTTCCTTTCGTTCTTTGTGGACCGCCCCCGCGCGATTGGTGCGCGCCCTGGAGGCTGGGTGGGTCGCGGCCCTGCCTGGATGGGTGGGATAGGCCGGGTGACCGCCCCATCCATAGGCAGGAGGATCTCCTCACCGTGATGACGCACCACCAGCGGCGAGCCGTCGAGCAGGCGGTACGTCGCTTCCGTCGCTCTCACCTCGACGCGCAAGCGACGGCCGCGGAACAGGAGGTGGAAGGTGAGCCGTTCGAGCGCGCCGGGCAGCCGTGGCGCGAAAGAGAGTGAGCCTTTGTACAAGCGCATGCCACCAAATCCTGCGACCAGCGCCGTCCAGACTCCTGCCAGTGAGGCCATGTGGATGCCGTCCTGCACGTTGTTATGCAGGTCGTGGAGATCTACGAGCGCAGCTTCACCCAGGTAATCATAGGCGAGGTCGAGCTGGCCCACCTCGGCAGCCAGGACAGCCTGTGTGGAGGCTGACAGCGAGGAGTCGCGCACGGTCAGCGGCTCATAGTACGCGAAGTTGCGCGCCTTCTGCTCTGGCGTGAACGCGTCGCCGCGCAGGTGCATGGCGAGGACGAGGTCGGCCTGTTTGACGACCTGCTTGCGATAGAGGTCAAAGTACGGGAAGTGCAGGAGCAAGGGGTACTGGTCCGGCGCGGTGTGGGCGAAGTCCCATACCTCGTGTTCGGTAAAGGACTCGGCCTGCGGGGTCACTCCGAGGCGCTCGTCATACGGGATGAACATCTTCTCAGCCGCCTCGCGCCAGCTGGCTGCCTCGTCGGCGTCCACGCCGAGTGCCCGTGCCTTTTCGGGATAAAGCTTCACCCCCTCTGCCGCCCAGCGCAGGTTGCGCTGTGCCATGAGATTGGTATAGACGTTGTTGTCAGCGATGGCACTGTACTCGTCGGGTCCGGTGACTCCGTCGATGCGGAACTGGTCGGTGGCGGCGTTGAGGAATCCGAGTGAACGCCACAGTCGCGCCGTCTCTACGAGCAACTCGAGGCCCACCTCCTCCTCGAATGCTGTATCTTCGGTCGCCTCGATGTAGGTGGCCACAGCGTATGCGATGTCCGCGTTGATATGGAAAGCGGCGGTGCCCGCAGGCCAGTACCCCGAACTCTCTGCCCCCCGGATGGTCCGCCATGGGAAGGCAGCTCCGCGTAGCCCCAGCTCGCGCGCATGATCCCGCGCCTTGTCGAGAATCAAATGGCGCCAGCGCAGGGCATCGGCGGCTGCGTGAGGCACGCTCAGTGCCAGCACCGGCAGGACGAAGATCTCCGTGTCCCAGAAGGCATGGCCGTCGTAGCCGGGGCCCGTCAGCCCTTTGGCCGGGATAGGGCGCCCCTCCGCGCGCGCTCCCGCCTGCAGGACGTGGAAGAGCGCGAAGCGTGCCGCCTGCTGGATCTCCGGGTCGCCCTCCAGCTCGACATCTGCACGTGCCCAGAAGTCGTCCAGGTAGGCACGCTGCTCGGCGAGCAGGCCATCCCAGCCGGTCAAGCGTGCGGCGGACAGCGCGGCCCTGACCTGATCGAGGATGGCAGGCCGCGAACGCTGGCTCGACCAGCCGTAGGCGATGAACTTGACGATGCGCAGCCGCTGGCCCGGCGCAAGGCGCGTGGCAATGGTCACACGGGCGATATCGGGGACGCTTTCAGACGCAACGACCATCTCGGGCGGCCCCTCGATCTGGTGATCCATCGCCGCTCCGATGCGCAGGCCACTCACCCGGGTGTGATGGATCAGGAGCCCGCCGGTGCCCTGTGCCCCCCCTGTTTCGTGCTCCTCGCTCTCGAGCGCGGACTCCAGTGCGGCACCCACCCGGGGGTCCTTACTCTGAGGCGGCAGCGCCTCATTGGCGACCAGCTCCGACTGGACCACGACGCGCACCGGGGCATCCAGCGGCTCGACCTCGTAGCTGATGGCGACGATGGCCCGCTGGGTGAACGACACCAGGCGCACGGACGATATCTTGACCGTGCGCCCCGCAGGGGTGGTCCAGCGGACGCTGCGGCGCAGCACCCCGTTGCGCAAGTCGAGCTCCCGCTCGTGTTCCTGGACCTTGCCGTAGCGAACATCAAAGGGTTCGTCGTCGACGAGCAGGCGGATGAGTTTGCCGTTTGTGACATTGATGACGGTCTGCCCTGACTCGGGATAGGCGTATCCGCCCTCTGCATAGGGCAGAGGGCGCAGTTCGTAGAAGGAGTTCAGGTAGGTGCCGGGCAGGCCGTGCGGCTCCCCCTCATCGAGATTGCCGCGCAGTCCGATATGTCCGTTGGAGAGGGCGAAAATGGACTCGGTCTGCGCCAGGGTGTCGAGGTGGAGTCCCATCTCGCGGACGCTCCACTCCTCGACTGTGAAGGCGGGATGTTCGATCATCGTCGACCTCCCAGTTCGGTCATATCGGAGATGACGATGTCAGCTCTGTGATGCTGCAGCGCTTCGGGTTGGCCGAGGCGATCGATGTCAATGCAGACAAGCGCCGTGCTATGCGGCAAATGACGGGTGCGTGGCTCGGGCATGCGTTCCTCCTTGATGAGCGTGTGAGACGAACTTCCGACCCTCTCACTATACCATATAGATGTATTAAGGGCCATCAGGCGGCATGAAAAGGGTATTTGTGATGGCTTCGAGATGTAGAGGCTCCAATTTGTGTGCGCGATGTGAAGTTTCTCCGCCATGCTTCCTATGTGAACTAGTGGGCTATGCGTCCGTTGGGACGTGGCTCTGCTGAAGAGAAGCAATCCATAACGCTTTCATGACACTTCCTCCTTATACTCGAACGAGAGAGCGAGGCGCGTCAACTGGGGAGTGGCCCCAAACCCTGCCTTTGAGTGAGGAAATGCCTTCCATTGGCTGAAAAGGGATGTCCACCCGAGTCGATAGCGGAGTAAAGATGAGGAGAACAACGATGGCAAAAGGTTGTCTATATTGTGGTCTTCAGCTCCCTGATACCACAGATTTTTGCCCCCAATGTGGCAGGCCAATAGAAGATGCGATCCGAGTCGATAGCGGAGTAAAGATGAGGAGAACAACGATGGCAAAAGGTTGTCTGTATTGTGGTTTTCAGCTCCCTGATACCACCAGATTTTGCCCCCAATGTGGCAGGCCAATAGAAAGAGGTTTCGTATTGGGTGCTGCGGGAAGTTGGTGACTGACTTCTCATGGCTTAGGGAAAGATGATCGCTCAAAAAGAGAGACGAGTTGGTTGGTTGGTTATTAAAAGTTTATCCAGATACCGCCTTTTTGCGAACTCTCAACGACCTTCGCGATAAATTGCATTCCACGTAACCCGTCATTTGCCGTTGGATAGCCTCCTACTGGCGATTCGCCCAATTCAACGCGCCGTATATCGGCAACCGCCAGCCGGTAGACGTTGGCGAAGGCCTCCAGAAAGCCCTCTGGATGCCCGGCGGGCAGGCGAGTAGCTGCTTTGGCCTCGTCGCTCATATATGGCAAACCTGTTCGAAGTACCTGGAGAGGCTGGCCAGGCTGTTTGAATAACAATGTGTTCGGCTCCATCTGGTGCCATTCTAAGCCCGCTTTGCTGCCATAAATTCGGATGCTCAATGCATTTTCTTCGCCGGCCGCAATCTGTGAGCAAGTCAGGACGCCTTTGGCTCCATTTTCAAGGCGCAGCAGCATATTTGCGTCGTCATCTAATTGTCTGCCCTCGATAAAGGAGGTCAAGTCTGCGCACACAGCAGCTATTTTTAAGCCGGTAATGAATTCCATCAGGTTTTCGCCATGGGTGCCGATATCACCGATAGCGCCTGCCATGCCCGATTTGGTTGGATCAGTGCGCCACAGCGCCTGTTTATTCCCGGTACGCTCAACGGGCTCCATCAGCCAATCCTGGAGATACTCCACCAATACTTTACGAATCATGCCAACTGCGCCTGTGCGCACAAGGTGGCGCGCATGCCGTATAGCGGGGTAGCCGGTGTAGTTGTGCGTCAGTGCGAAAACGAGTTTTTTCTGTTCGACCAGTTCCACCAGCGCCTGCGCCTCTTCCAGGTTGAAGGTCATCGGCTTATCGCATACTACATGGATACCATGCTCCAGGAATGAGCGTGCAACCCGGTAATGCAGGTGATTGGGCACTGTCACCATCACAAAGTCTATGCCTTCTGGCAAGCTGGCCTCGGCCTCGGCCATCTCCTCGAAGCTCTTGTAGGAGCGTTTCAAATACCAGGCTTGCGCCGAGGCTTCTGCACGCTGCGGGTCGGTAGACATTGCTCCTGCCACAACTTCGGCTTGCCCATCCAGTTCGACAGCCATGCGATGAACAGCGCCGATAAATGAACCCTGGCCGCCGCCAACGATACCGGCACGCAGTTTTCTCTTGAGAATATCTTGTTTCATGCCTGTAACCCCAAAATGCGATAATTGGTCTCGACGTCCTGTGCGCCACTGGCGAAATCGTCAAAGGCTCTCGTTGGTACATCGATGAGCATATTACGAATAAACTCGGCCCCCTCGCGTGCGCCCTGTACAGAATCCTTGATGCAATCTTCCCATTCAAGCACGGCCCAGCCCGTGTAGCCATTTTGCGTCAATTGCGCGAAGATGCGCTTGAAGTCAACCTGACCGTCGCCCGCGCTGCGGAAACGCCCCGGACGGTCTTTCCAATCTTGATAGCCACCGTAGACACCTGAGCGGGGTGAAGGATGAAATTCGGCATCCTTGACGTGGAAGGCCTTGATATGGTCTTTATAGTAGTCCAGGTAGCCGATGTAGTCCAGGCATTGCAAGACGAAGTGGGAGGGGTCGTACAAAATATGCACGCGCGGATGATTGCCGGTTGCTGCCAGGAAGCGTTCAAAGGTGATGCCATCATGCAGGTCCTCGCCTGGATGAATTTCGTAGGCCAGGTCGATGCCGTATTCTTCCGCCTTAGCAAGCAATGGCAGCCAGCGTTTCGCCACTTCTTGAAAGCCCAGTTCTACCAGACCAGCAGGACGCTGAGGCCAGGGATACATTGTGTGCCACAGCAATGCGCCCGAAAAAGTAGGCATGACGTGCAATCCCAGATTGTGCGATGCCCGCATGGCCTTGACCATTTGGGCCATTGCCCACTCGGTTCGTTCCCGTGGATGCCCATGCAGCTCTTTCGGCGCAAAGGTGTCGAATTGAACATCGTAGACCGGGTGTACCGCAACTAGCTGGCCTATTTGATGCGTCGCCAGTTCTGTGATTGCCAGCCCGCTGCATCGCCCCTTGAGGTCATCACAGTACTGTTTTGACTCCGCCGCTTTATCGAGGTCGATCAGGCGGCTGTCCCAGGCGGGAATCTGTACGCCGATAAAGCCTAGATCTTTGGCCCACTGTGTAATGTTTTCCAGCGTGTTGTAAGGAGGAATATCCTGTACGAATTGTGCTAAAAACAGAGCCGGTCCTTTAATTTGAGACACGCGTGCCTACCTTTCTACCGCCAAGCGTAAACACGTATGAAGCGCTTGCACGGAACTGTAGCATATTCCATTATATTCCACCAGGACAGAATTTTCTTATTCCACCTGGTCCTCTTCCCATGCACGTA
>WNFP01004743.1_pt1 | contig 18180 bp, 20 predicted proteins | sample 5400201 | NCBI WGS metagenome assembly WNFP01 (sample SAMN13153355, study PRJNA577476) | soil metagenome | isolation source: 115 cm saprolite under Madrone tree | place: USA:California | collected 2016-06-14 | reverse complement strand
TGCGATCGAGCGGCACGTCGCTCTGCATTTGCGATGCCCCCTCTCTTGGTTAATGTCCTGTCAAAACCGTACTAGTAACCGCGCCACTCAAAATGCCGATGGAGCACTGGCGGGGAATGAGGTTCATTGGAGGTATTCCTTCAGCATACCCTGTTGAGGGTAGCCCATGAGTCTGAAAAATCCCCGCCGCTATGTGATTCGGAGGTCGTGAAAAGGTTCCCATCTTTAGGAGAACGCTTTTCCCCAATGGCGCGAGGGGAGCGGGGATCGCTTCACAAGCCCTTGCGGTAGAATTGAGCCTGGGAACTAATACCCACATCGTGATGGAGCACCGGAGATGAGACATGGACGACTTGTTTGCAATCAACGCAGCCAAGACCGAATTTCGAGAATGCGTCAATCTTGGGGATGTGTCTCGTGTGCTGGCGATAGCCGATCCGGACCTGATTAATTTCTCCGATGGCCAACCAAGCGAATTTGGGGCGAGCGGATTGGAGGCTTTGAATACTCGGCTGACCAAACTATTCGAACGCTTTGCCGCGAAGCTTGCGGTGATTGTCATCGAGATTCGGCTTCAAGGAGACATTGCCTATGATTATGGATGGCATGATCTAACGTTGACGCCTAAGGATGGCAGTCAACCGATCCATCGGAGGGATCGCTATGTGGATATCTGGCGAAGAGACAAAGAAGGAAAGTGGAAGTTATGGATGTACATGGATAACCAGGACGTTGCTGATACATTCCGACCGGAGGAGATTTCAGTGGTTGCGGCACGGGCTCAAGGAAGTTTCTGAAGCCTGGCGTGTAGCCGCTTGCTGAACCCGTCGGGCATCTGAAACACTCGTCCGTCACCAACTAGGCCTACGACATTTCGGGTGCCGTCAAGTATTGCAGTGCAGTGGGCGCAAACTTTGAAATGCGCTTCCATCCTATCGCGCATCTCAGGGGAGATTTCCTCGTCAAGGTAATTGGAGATTTCCCGCCACACTTCGACGCAGCTGATTTCAATGGTGGCCATCGCGCCCTTCTTGATTCACCATGATCTTACCTTCCGATACGTTTGTCCCTTGATCCAGCAACCGTCAAATCCGGGGGCAAGGCTATCTCTCAGGAGCAAGCGCGCTCGATGAAGTCGAGTTTTCACGGTTGCTTCTGAAATACCTAGAATCGTCGTCGTCTCTTTGATGCTCAAATTCTGAACGTCCCGAAGGACTAGCACCTCGCGGTAACCGGGGCTGAGCGAACTGATCGCGCCCTCCACAGCTTGCCGTATCTCGGCCTGTTCGAGCAATTCAGAAGGTATAGGCCGCCAGTCGGCATAATCTTTCGGCCAAAAGTCTCCTTCTTCACTCTGCTGCTGGTCGTCAATCGACTCGTAAAGGTGCGGCCGCGCCTTCCTTAATTTCATCCTTGCTTCGTTGTATGTAATTTGTATAAGCCAGGTGCTGAACTTCGATTCCGCACGGAAGCTGGCCAGTTTAGAGAATGCCTTGAGAACGGCCTCCTGGGCCACCTCCTCCGCGTCAGCGGAGTTTTTCACAACCGACATCGCGGTGGCATAAATCATGCGCTCATACGGACGTATCAACTCGCAGAAAACCTCACGCTCTCCGCGGCAGACGCTCCTTATGAGATCACTCTCGTTGGGCCGCAATTGCGACTGTGTCATGCTCATCTTTGCCCATAGATCCGGGTTCCGGTTGTCCCTGAGGAATCCAGACTACCCGCAGGTCAACCACCCGTCATGAGTGTGATTCCCAGCTCGTCAAAAGGTTTCAGGAAATGGCTCTCAAGTATGGGTCAGGTTAGCCGTGGATAGTCGGAAGAATGTACGGATGTCCTTTACCCGCGTTTCTCGTTATCCGGACGAACTCATTCAGCAGATTTGACTCCCGTGATCTCAAGAGGCCGTTGCCGGAGTCACCAGGTCGAACGAAGAAGTGAGTTGGATGGCCTTGTGCAACGTCCGGTAGAGCGGGCAGCGCATAGCGTAAACGCCGTGCGTCCGTTCGACTGTTCCCCTTGCTTCTTCAGGCGCCACCAAGTGCATCGCCACATGGATGCGGCGGATGACAAGCACACCTTCCTCCGCCTCTACCTCTCCTGTCACCTCGGCGGTCAGTTTTCCATTGCTAGCATCGATTTGGCGCGCCTCCAGCGCACCTCCGAAGGTACCCATCATTCAACCAGCGGTTGCGGAAATGACGTAGTCAATGGTTGAGGAATGCGACTCTTTCAAGTTTGCCGCGTCAACTTTGTAATGCTTAGCGATGGCTCCGTGAACGCTAAAAGTCACCGGCTGCGACTCGCCGGGCAGATACGCGATTCGGAGAGGTCCCTGTTTTCTTTCGATGCGCGATTTCGAGACGTAAACGACGTCACCCATTGTTTTCTCCTATCCGTAATAAAGAATCCGCTCAGTTTGATCATTTCGATCAGCTACTTGTGTTGAATGGCCTCCGGAGACCGTTTGAGGTCGAGGGGGAGAATCTGCAATTGCCATTTTAGAGGCACGGACCTGGGCGGATAGCAAACCGTCTGGTCGCAGGCCTGATACTTTAGTTCGCCTATGATGGAAATTGTCCTCTCCTTGGAAAACACCGAGCGGATTGCATCTGAAGCCTTAGATGGCGTTACCGTGAGGTCCTGGCTGATGCGAAACTTTCCCTCGAAGACCGGGACATGCTCCTGGATCGCTTCCATGTAGAGTATTTTCGAGCTTGGGTAAATGACAGGCTGGAGTTCGATTCCTGGAAACTCCTGCAACGTGAGCTGGATCGGCTTATAACCTTGCACTCCCGGAGAGTAGACGTGGACGTCCGGGGGTAGCTGGACTTCTGCAATCAGGCTGATCCGGCCACCGGGTATTACACTGCGATCGGATTGTGCAAGCGTGATCCGAAGATGAGGAGCATCAATAGTCTGGCTCACCTCGGCGCTCAATTCGGGAAAGCGCTTTGTAATAACATTATTCGCCGTCAACCGATCCGTGTACTTCGCTGTGAAATACTTTTCGCGAATGATTCCGCTCGAGTCGATGTAGAAGAATCCGGGGTAGGCCATCCCTTTAGTCATTCCCTTCGCTTCTGTGTTGAGCACATTGAAGCTGCGAATGATTTCGGAGTTGGGATCAGCCAAAAGGGGAAACTCAATTTTGTGGCGCTCGGCAAAGTCTTTCAAGATAGCCGGACTATCGTAACTTATCGCGGCCAGCTTGAGTCCTTGCGCTTCGAATCTTTGTCTTGCGCTTTGCAGCTGCACGAGCTGCGCTTTGCAGAAGGGTCACCAATCGGCAGAACGGAAGAAAAGGAGGACAGTGCCCTCCGAACCCTTGAGCGTCTCATTGGATTGCTCATGACCGAACTGATCGGGGAGCATAAGTGCCGGAACTTTCTGACCGATCTCCAGGCCCACAGGGGGAGGAACCGCGTGATTCGTAGAGGGGTTTTCTTGACCATTCGCGTAGACAAACAATCCCGCCACGAAAAGGAACCCGACTGCAATTCTCATCTTTGCTCCATTCGATCTTGCGTTTTCAGTGTCACCGCGAAATGCGTTAAACACTAGAGCTAAGATTCTAATTCGAAAGGTGTGCCATTCCTGCTCCCCACACTCTTCCTGCGCCTGCCCCCTGGACGATCACCGCGACCCGCACATTTCGTGGATTTCCTGCATCCACGTCGAGTGTCATGTTTCGGAAAAAACCTGCGGTTCTGCTCACTTCTCCGATATGAATGAGATTTCGCAGAACTGCCACATGCGTCAGCGTTCTTCCGGCATTCTCTCCCCGGCTCACATGAGATTCGTCAATGTCATCTGCTATCGCGAGGAAAACGCCCGCACGCTCTGCGGTGATGGAGGAAGGCAAAGGCCCGGTTTCGATATGAAGGATTGCCGTTTTTTCATGCACCAAACTGGAAGAGATACTCACCGGGGTTTTCATGACCTTCGTGGCGTTCTCAATTGCCTGCTTTGCTCTTCGTTCATCGCTGCCCACGAACTCGAACTGTCCGTCAACAACCATCTGCGGCGTGTAAATACCTCCGAGGCCGAACTGCGCCGCGTAGGCACTTTGCCGCTCGCTGTATTCATGCGAAGAGTAGGGATCCTCCCATCCGATATCGTTCCAGTAGTCCACATGTTCACTTAGGACGATCAGTTCTGCGCTGCTCACTGGCTGAAATCGGTCGAGTCTTTCTAACAGGGCATCGGCGGGAGGACAGCTGGAACAGCCCTCGGACGTGAACAATTCGACTAGCACAGGGGTGCGCGCTGTGTCATTGCTGCTCGGCCTTGGCGCTGGATTCGCCTCAATGTACCGAACGGAAACGCCCGCCAGGATAGAAAATGCTACTAAGAGACTCGTTGTAAAGCTGAAACGCATCATCCTTCTCTCTAACCGATTGACGTGCATCACGGGATTCCTAAATTTGCTAAGTTCATCCACCGCTGACCGAGATCATTTGCGCAAGCTAAGTCTCGCCAACAGGGAAGGCCCGTGCCGTTCGCTTATCGAGGCCGAAGACTCGTGAATTCAATGAGATATTCCAACAGCTCAAAAGTTTCATACTAATTTCGAACTCTCGGGGCTCGCCTGTTCTCGATTCCACCAGCACATTACCGTGAGTTCTATCCGGTTCGCAGTGGCGCCGGCCAGTTCATTATCGCGAATTCTCGAAACTTTGCAGCCACATGCTCATCTCACTGCTCGTACACGTTTTGAGGATGATCGTTGAAACAGCGCTAACGGTTTCCGAGGGCGAAGAAGAGCTGCGGCGACGCGCGATCAGCTACGAGAGCCCAACGTTTCTAAGGAGAAATAATGAAGATAGGAATACAGAAGAACAAGATCAAGTCGTTGATGGGACTCTTCATATTGGTTGCTCTTTGGTCGGTCCCAAGTGTGGCACAAGAAAGGAACGAAGTCGGGCTGGTGATCGGAGGGATCGTAACACCGGGCCAAACTCTGTCCCCTGGAGCGAGCCTCACTGGACCTGGCGGAACAGTTCTCCCCAACCGGGAGCTATCACTCGATTCAAGCTTGACGTTGGGGGCTGAATACGACCATGCATTTGCCCTTAAAGAGAAATTCGGAATTGACGGTGGCGTCGATTTTCTGGCTTCTCCGTCTGATGTGAAGCTTAGTCAGCAGACGCGGAATGCTATCGGTCAATATGCGTTTATTTTTCTGACTCCCCACGTTCGACTGAAATTCAATCCGGCAGGGGCGTTTTCTCCGTGGCTGTCGTTTGGGGGCGGTTATGCCCGGTTCCTCGAAAAGGCTCCTCCTGCCGCGCCGTCGTTTAGGCCGGGCACAAACACAGGAACGTTTGTATTTGGGGGCGGGGTTGACACGCGCACGCTTGTCCGCGTCCTCAAAATACCCGTCGGCTTCCGGATCGAGGTGCGTGACTTCTATTCGGGGCTCCCCAACTACAATCAAAAAGTCACCACCAACCTTCAGAATAATCTGGCGTTCACGGGCGGATTATTGATCAGGTTCTGAGGCTCCCTTAGAGCGCGCCGCAAGCGCTGTCGATCCTTTCCGCGGCGGTGCTCCGACCAAACCGCCAATAAATTCGAACTGTCTCCGGAAACCTTTTCACAAGATGGGAATCTCATTTCCCGGCGTCACTTCAGCAGAGAACTGGCGGCAAGGCCGCATCTCAAAACGCGACCCTTTATTGGGTGACCGTGCTTTGTCCGGACGCCGACCATAAGGACCTCAGCAGCGAGAAAGGTTTTGATGAAGTGTACAAACGCTTAGTGTGAGAGGGCAAAAGCTTTGTTTTGCAGCAGGGATTGCGTCTGAGGTTTGAGTGAAAACTACGGGGTCCCGCCGCGTTCGCAGTTTGCGACCGTGGCGTAGGCAACCTAGCGGAGAGGCGCATGCCAGTATGCGCAACGATAGATAGAACAGAAAAGAGTGCGCGAAACGACGGGATCAGGGCGAGCGAAGGAGTCTTGATCAACAGAATTCTGGGGGGCGAGAGAGAGCTATTCCTTGAACTCATCGGGCCTTATCAACGCACAGTCTACGCGACACTAGTCTCTATTCTGGGGTGCAAAGAGGACGCCGAAGATGTAACACAGGAAGCACTGCTGAAAGCGCTGGCTTGTCTCGGCCAGTTTCGGCGGGAGTCGGCGTTTGGAACTTGGCTGATTCAGATTGCCATCAATGAAGCGAGGATGCGAAAACGGAAGCCGAGGCATGGAAGCATGTTTTCTCTGACAAACGCAGCCGACGACGACAAGGCATATGTCCCAAAGGATTTTGCGGATTGGCGCGAGATTCCGTCAGAAGCTCTGGAGCGTTCAGAGATTCGTCAGGCCCTAGCCAAGGCTTTGACCTTACTCGAAGAACACTACCGGCTGGCTTTTATTCTCCGCGACGTGAACGAACTGAGTATCACAGAGACTGCCAACATCTTAGGAATTACACGCGGAGCCGTAAAGACGAGGCTGCGACGCGCTCGCTTGATGTTGAGGGATATTCTATCGTCGGCGTTGCAGCATGGTGGCCGGGTGGGTTTGGCTTTCAAAGAGGCAAGGAATCCATGGGAATAACTTGTGAAGAAGTTTGGCGGGACATCTCGGACTATGTCGATGATGAGCTAGACGAGAAACAGCGGGCTGCGCTCGAAGAGCACTTCGCACAATGCCGGCACTGTGCCGCAGTGCTTGAGGGAACCTGCAACATCATTCGTCTGTATCGCGATGAACGAGTTTTGGCGCCGCCCACTGGGTTCCATGATCGCCTGCGCGCTAGACTGAACCAGCGACCGGAAGAGAGAATTCACCGCTCGCGGCGTGCGGTTCTTGCTTGGGCCTTGGCGGCAGCTGCGGCTGTGCCGTTGGGCTTCGCGCTGTTCTCGGCGAAACAAATTATCTCGCCCCGGCTCGGGCACAAGAGTCCATCGGACTCTCCCGATTCGCCGGGACGCGCGGGACTCGTCGCGGTGTCCGGGAATGCGGATGAGAAACACTTCCACATTCCAAGCTGTCCCTATCTGCATGGCAAACCAAGATTTCTTACAGTCGAAGAAGCTATTCGCGAAGGCTATTGGCCCTGCGCTATTTGTATTGGGAAGCACAAGCCAGAAAAAAATGGCTAGCGTCGCCAGCGGATTGCTATTCGATCTCCAAGATTGAAACTTTCCGAACTGCATGGAGTCTCATTCACTGAAATGCGCACCTTGCTTCGCAGAGTCTCTCTCCTCCTGTGCGCCTTGATGGCTGCTGGCGCGGCCCCTTGATCGGTCGGCCTGGCTTTTCTAACTAACAAATAAATAAATTTCATCCGCGGAAACTTTCTTACTCTTCGTGACTCACATTGCTAGGGTGGCTCCAGAAACTCTTCCGGAGGTTCATCACCCAGTCGGGCTTACTGCAAATAAAGATTTGGGGGAAAGTCGAAATGAAAAAGTGGATGGCTGTCTTGGTCGGAGTGTTGTCAATCGCGCTAGTTATGCCCGCTGGCCTGCTGGGACAGGCTGGGGCAACGGGAGCGATCACGGGCACGGTAGTAGACCAGAAAGGCGGCGCAATTCCTGGGGCAATCGTTGTGGTGACCAACCTGGTCACGGGCCGGAAGGAACGAGAAGCCGTAAGCACTGGCGCGGGAACGTTCAATATTCCGAGCCTTCCGCCGAGCCGTTACAGCCTTGAAATCACAGCTACAGGATTTTCCAAGTTTGTTATGGCCAACGTCCTTGTTCAGGTGACGGAAACAACGAGTATCAGCGCCACTATGAGTATCGGGCAGGTGACTGAAACCGTTACCGTGAAAGATGTCATCGCGCCCGTGAATGTCACTTCGGCAGCGACAGGTGAGACGATTAGCGCAGAAACTGCCAGTACTCTGCCGCTTTCCACCCGAAATTTTCTGACACTTCTCACTCTATCCGCCGGCGCCAACACAGAACTCTTTGACTCAGCCGCGCTCGGCCGGGGACAGGTCACGATTAACGTCAACGGGCAGCGTCCCACTAATAATAACTTCCAGTTGGAGGGCGTTAACGCCAACGACGTAAACTTGCCAGTTTTGGACAATGTCCCGCTGCCCAACCCCGATACTATCCAAGAGTTCAAGACGCAAACGTCACTCTATGACGCATCGTCGGGCCGCAACGGCGGAGGCAACGTCCAGGTAAATCTGAAGAGCGGCACCGCTCATTATCACGGAGATGCCTACGAGTTCTTCCGCAACGGCGTCTTGAATGCGAACGATTTCTTTTTCAACGCGGCAACGCCCCAGGTTCCTCGGCCGGTCTTGCGACAGAATCAGTATGGCGGTTCGTTCGGCGGACCTGTTCCAAGATCAAAAGACTTCTTTTTCTTTGTGAATTATCAGGAAACGCGTGAGTCATCTGGCATTTCCGCGGGAACGGTCTTGAACTCGCAGATTCCGGTTCTCCCAGCCCAGCGCGACGCGGCCACCTTGGCGAGGACCTTCCTCCCGGCAGGTTTGTCCGCTTCACAGATTAACCCAGCCGCTCTAGCCTATCTAAACTTGCCAGCCTCCAAGTGCCCGATATTCAATGACGGGAGGTTTTGTATTCCGACCGTGACTCCGACAGCAAACAACCCCAACCTCGGCAACGTTACGGAAAGCAGTGTGGGAACATTTCAGGACGATCAGTACACGCTCACAGCCGACAAACAATTGACGGCAAAGGATAAGCTAACCGCGCGGTGGTTCTTCTCCGACAATAACTCGTTGCAACCCTTCGGTACCGGCGCTAACAATACAAACAGTCTTCCTTTTGCTAAAGGTCTACCGGGGTCAAACCGCTTTCTGAAACTCGGTTGGACGCGAGTTCTTTCCGGGAATGTCGTAAATGATTTCCGCTTCGGATTCAGCCGGTTCTTTTTCGCTCAAGACCCGTCCGAGCCGATCACACTCGCGGACATAGGGGCCACGAGAGGCAATTCTGCGGAATTCCCCGCGGCTTATCAATTAATAATTACTGGTAATCTTCCGTTGGTCATCGGCACCGGCGTAAATGACAATCGCGGCGGGGCGTTTAATACGTTCTATGAAGCTGACGACATTTCGATCACCTCGGGGAAGCATCTGCTGCGTTTCGGATTTGACGCGAGCCGGTACCAACTCAACCGGTTCAATAATTTTGCGCAGCGCGGAACCGTTACGTTCGCCAACACGGCGGCGGGTGATGCATCCCCTGGCTTTCCGAATCCTCCGGCCCTTAGCGGCTTCCAGAACTTCCTGTTGGGCCGCGTGGATACGACGCAGGCGGAAGCCGGCTTTTCAAGGTTTCACTTCCGGGCCTTGGATTTTTCTGGCTATGTCCAAGACGACTGGAAAATTAAGCCTCGGCTCACCCTAAACCTCGGATTGCGGTGGGAAGGATTGAGCACGGCCCATGAGCTGAACAATTTCCTCTCGAACTTCCGCGGCCTCGAAGATGGGCAGCCAGGGCCGGTCAGCATCATCCACCCGCAGCAGACGCAGAATGTCGGCACTCCTGGGGTTTCCAGTTGCACGTTGACAACTTGCTTCAGCTCGGGAAATTTCGCGCCTCGAGTCAGCTACGCATGGGACGTATTCGGCAATCAGAAAACCGTGATTCGTTCTGGCTACGGCATTTACTACCAGCGCGTTTCCAACCAATCCCTTCTGCAAACCGCCGGCGGGTTGCCCTTCAACGAAGCCATCAGCGCCGCGCCATTCTCAGTGACGCCACAGAATCCATTTCCTAACATCTTGCCCAACTCTGCCTTCCCTCTTTCTACGGATCAGGTGGTGCCTGCTCTTATCGGCTTTAACGGAGCAACGGGTGCACCCGTCTTCCAAAGTGCCAATGAAGGACCGCTCTCCGGCTTCTTGTTCTTCCCCATTAGGAGTTTCCGTCCGCCCTACGCGCAACAATGGAACTTCAACATCCAGCGCCATCTTGGGAAGGGATGGTTGCTGGAAGTGGGATACGTAGGCACGCGGGGTTCGCACCTTCTGGGAACCGGAAGGCCCGCTGACCCCGGCCAGATCTGCACAATTGCCCAGCCCTGCATCATTCCGGCTTCTATAGGCGAAAACGTGAACGTGCCAGCGGGCACTCCGTTTGTGACAAAGAACCCAGACGGCACAATCGCCATCACCGGTAGCACGGCCGCCAATCTCGACGCTCGAGTTCCTTCGCGATACCTCGGACTTGCGAACTCCCGCGGATTCTTCGCGTTCCAGGACGGCAGCTCGACGTACCACGGCCTGCAGGCCACATTGAGCCACCACTTCACGGGCAGCCTTTATTTTCAGGCGGCCTACACCTATTCGAAGTCCATTGATAATGGTTCGGGCTCGGTCTTCGGCGATGAGCTGAACGGTTTGACTCAGTACGGTAACCTCTTGAACCCGAGCGGTCAGCGCGCGGTTTCGGATTTTGACCGTACGCACCGTTTCGTTGTCAGCTATAACTATGATTTGCCTGTTGGGAGGCTGTTTCGCGGCCAAGGGCCGACCAGGTTGGTGAGCGGATGGGCGGTCAATGGAGTGAGCACGTTCCAGTCCGGGACGCCCATCACGGTGTTTGATGGTTCAACCTTTACACTCCAGGACCTCGATGGCATTAACGGTACTAATTTTGCGACCCTCGCGCCAGGCGCGACGCTGGCCTCCGCAATCCCTTCTGGCGGTGTTGAGAGCCGCCTCGGTTCCTTCCTCAACCTGAACGCTTTCACGCCTGGCGGCAATTGCGTGGATAACCAGAATGTTCTGGTACCCTGCCAGATCAACGGCGCGCCAAACCCCGCCGCCGCAGGTGCGGCGATAGGAAACGTCGGGCGCAATGCCTTCCGCGGCCCATTCCAACAGAACTGGGATCTGTCTATCACGAAGAATACGAAACTCACTGAGGCAACGTCGGTGGACTTCCGCGCTGAGTTTTTCAATGCCTTCAACCACCCGGTATTCTCCGGTCCCCAATCCGGCGGATTTGGATCTCCGACTGGCAATTTGGGTCTCGTCAACATCGCAAACGGATCAAGTGCCATTCTGTCGACGGCGAACCGTCCTCGGATCATACAGTTCGCGATGAAGTTCAACTTCTAGTGTCTTTCGATTCGTAGTTCTATCGTTTGCTTCAGGCTCCAACACAGCGTGGAGCCGGAAGCTTGCGCAGGAACGCGAGGCAACGGGCCCGTTCAGCGGGTTTCTTTGCAAGTTGTCTTATCAGGGCCACGCCGAAAAAGGAGCATGGAAAAGCATATGGGTACGGCTAATCAATTCTTACCTACAGAAGAAACACTCGTAAAAGCGTTGATGCGCGCGAACTCCAGGACCCGGTTGGAGATGGTGGGCATCCACGTTTCTCGCTACGGACTGGTAACCACGCTGTTGCTGATTGGTGTTCTTAAATTCACAGCCGGCGAAGCGCAGGGCATTCAACCTCTTGTTGCGGGCAGTCCGTTAATGTTCTGGCTGTACAAAGTCTTCAGCCTCCAGTCCGTTTCGAATTTGATTGGAGTGATTGAGATCGTCGTCGCCGTGCTTATCGCCTTGCGGCCATTTTCCGCGAGGCTCTCCTTCATCGGCAGCATTGGGGCCATCATCACGTTCTTGCTCACGCTGAGTTTTCTTCTCTCAACGCCTGGCGCGATCCAGTTCTCACACGGCTTTCTGCTATTAGGAGCTGCGGGACAATTTCTCATCAAGGACCTAGTTCTACTTGGCGCATCGATTTGGATGGCTGCGGAGGCACGCAACGGAGATTAATTCCTTGATTCTGCCAGGGCAATTCTAAGAATAGAATGTGAAAGCACGACCAAGTCACGAGTCTTGTCCAAACTGACTCTTTTTGGGAACTTCAGACAGCTGCCCTAAGCGAAAACTCCATCAACTTTGTTTCTTCTTCGGGGCCTCTGCATCTCATTCCGAAGGGAATGAGATCCGGGCAGTCAGCGGTCTCCTGACCGGTGAAAGTCGCTACTCGTTTTCGTTTTGCCGGTCTCCTCTTGCAAACGTCGGCTGCAAATGCCACTTTGCCGAGTCGTGCCAAGAAATAATACATGTTCTTGATCGTACTAAACTCGATATCGTTCTCAGCCTAAGTACACGCCATAGCCTGTCTGACGTGACGGCATTACTTAAAGGCTCATCCGTAAGCATGTTCCACCGACTGGTTGTTGAAGAAGGCTGTTGGCGGCTGCCTGTTCTTAAAAACGGCGAGAGCTGCTTCGGCGCAGCCGCGTTCCGCTCGAGCGAATTCACTCGCGTCCTCGGCGAGATCGTAACAGGGATAATTGAAGACGCCACGGCGAGAAGGCCTGTAGCGGTCTGAGGCCGGTCCGGAATAATTGAAACTGGCTTTGCAGTTGGTACCTCGATCAGCGATTTTATCGTCCAAGCGTCCTTGATCTCCATACGCCTTGAGGACTCTGAAACCTTTACAAGATTCGCGACTCTTATTTGTTGCAGGCATTAGTTTTCTACATGAGCTTGACGCTGCCCTCGAAATCGGGCTTTCGGCGCGAGGATTAGGTTCAACGGAGTCTGAAACGTTAGCGCATGACGGCGATGCGGCGTTGCATGATGCGCTAGTCGCGGAATCACAGGGAAGGCAAATTCGAATGAAGACAGCAATCCAACTTCGTCTCACGAGTGCTTCATTTGGGCTCAACACTGCTGGCCTGAAGGGCCACTCACAAATGAAGGCGAACCGCTTGTCAAGCAAGAGGAAGCAGGCGTCCAGACCGGAACAAATATCGGGAGAATCGAAGCCGAACAGACCAGACAGTTCAACCATAAGCGATGCCATCCGGTTGGCTCAACAAGGCGACGCGAGGGCATTTGAAATTATCTATCAACAACACGGCCGCCGGATGTATGCGCTTTGCCTGCGCATGTTAAGAGACCCCATCGACGCCGAGGATCTGGTGCAGGACGTGTTCGTGCAGCTATTCCGCAAGATCCATACCTTTCGTGGCGAATCGGCTTTCTCCACTTGGCTGTACAGGCTGGCGACCAACCTTGTGCTGATGCGCCTGCGCAAGAAGTCGCCACCGACTGTCTCCATCGAAACGGCCGTCGATCTGGACGATGAAACGAACTCACCAGCCATCGATATCGGCGCACCTGACTTGTTTCTTGAAGGATCGATTGACAGAGTGACTCTCGATCGCTGCATAGAGCGGTTACCTCCAGGCTATCGCGCAATATTTCTCTTGCACGATGTCGAGGGGTACCAACACAACGAGATTGCCAAGATGTCTGGACGCTCCTTAGGTGTTTCGAAGTCGCAGTTACACAAGGCTCGCATGAGGCTGCGTCAAATGCTTCATGAAGTTCGGCGAGAAAAAGCCCGTGAGGAGCGCCTGGCAAGTTGTGAGCCGGATTCCCGATCCTGCAAGGCCTTGCTCGCTTTGGCGGCTGACAGCGCTCGATTTTGAACGAGGATAGAAAGTGATGGCTCCAAGAAGTACGATCACAACTCAAGTTTTGTCCGTTAGGCGCATCTTCCTGTTGCTCCTTAGCGTCGTAAGTTCGGGATTCATCACACCCGTCTCCGCCCAGTCCCTCATGCTTAACGATGCGAAGCACGACACACCGGGCCAAATCATCAAGCCGGGAGAGTCGCTTCATTTTGACGTGGATCTGGCGGTGGTCAACGTCACCGTCACTGACCCGTATAACCGCATCGTTACAGGCCTCGAAGCGGATAATTTCCGCATCTTCGAGGACAAAATCGAGCAGGAAGTTGTGAATTTCTCCTCCGAAGACGTCCCTATCTCCATCGGCGTCATCTTGGACCTCAGCGGCAGCATGGCCAACAAGCTCGACAAAGCGAAGGAAGCCACGTTCCAGTTTCTCAAAGGCGCCAATCCACAAGATGAGGTCTTTCTCGTCGGGTTCAACGAGCATGCCGAAGTCCTCAGTCCCTTCACCAACAACGTCGAAAGCCTTCAGGCCCGCTTGCTTTCAGCCTCCGCAAAGGGGCGCACCGCTTTGCTCGATGCCATTTATCTGGGTCTAAGTCAGATGCAAGGCGCACAGTATGGCAAACGCGCACTGCTCATCATCTCCGACGGCGGCGACAACAGCAGCCGGTTCAGCGAGAGAGATATTAAGCGACGGTTGCGAGAGGCGGATACTCAGCTCTACTCGATCGGCATCTTTGAGCGGTTCGAGTATCGCAACCGAACGCCGGAAGAACTCAACGGGCCCTCGCTGCTCAGCGAGATCACGGAATTGAGCGGTGGCCGCTCATTTACCGTTGAGAATCAAAACGACTTACCGGACATCGCCGCGAAGATCGGCACGGAGTTGCGCAACCAATATGTCTTGGGATACCGCCCAAGCAATAAGGCGCACGACGCGCGCTGGCGGAAGATCAAGATCAAGCTGCGTACGCCCAAGGGACTGCCTCCTCTCACCGCCTACTCGAAGACAGGATATTACGCTCCCAGTCGCTAGGGTTTCTTAAACCCGTGGGCACCTATCAACCGGCCTTCACGCCCTTGCGGAGTCTCAAATCCAATTCATGTTCGGGCTGAAAATCTCGGAAACCTTTAGCCGCCTCGCGACTCTCATTCAGTGGACGGAACATCTTTTTCAGGGCGTTCGAGACCGCCTCGAAATCGCAGCAAGAGCCAGTTAGGTCAAACCGGGCAGCGAGATTCGCGATCAACGAGGCGGAAAGAACGGTTGGATGGTGTTTCGCGTTTCATTCTAATCGACAGGAGAGTTTTGAAATGACGAAGACTACAAAGGCCTTGCTGGCTGGTGCGGCGTTCGCGGGATTGTTCGCCGGGACCGGGGCGGCGGTTAAGGCTTCGAACCTGCTTCCTTCGCTGAAGAATTCTTTCAGTGCGCAAGATCAGGACCAGAGCCAGGACCAGAAGAGCGACAAGAAGGTCAAAGAAAAGCACGCTTGCAAGGGCCAGAACTCCTGCAAGGGCAAGGGTGGTTGCAAAGCCAGTGACAATGGCTGCAAAGGCAAGAACTCTTGCAAGGGCAAGGGTGGTTGCGCGACCGATGGCTCCAAGCCGCCTCAGGAGTAGTTTGAAGTCAGGCGCAGTCCAATGTGGAGGGTTGGGAGATTTCTCCTGGCCCTCCATTCATCGCGATGGGAGCACGGAAGAATATGCCGGGAAATCGCTTTAATGGGTTTACAGATTACGGAATTGGAATTGGCCTCCGCTCTCCACATTACGGGCATATTCTCTCTCGCAAACCCGTTGTCGACTGGTTCGAAATCATCTCTGAAAATTTCATGATCGACGGCGGACGTCCGCTGCACATACTCGATCAGATTCTTGAACAGTACAAAATTGTGCAGCACGGCGTTTCCATGTATTTCGGATCGGCGGAAAAGGCCAACCGCGAGCACCTCCGCCGGTTGAAAGAACTAGTGAAGCGCACCAAGACTCCGTGGCTGTCCGACCACCTCTGCTGGGGCAGCGTCGACGGACGATACACACACGACCTGCTGCCCATGCCTTACACATTCGAAGCGGCGCGCCTTACGGCCCAGAAGGTTCGCGAAGTGCGGGACTTTCTCGAAGTTCCCATCGCTGTCGAAAACGTGAGCAGCTACGCGGAATTTCATGTTTCGGAAATGACAGAATGGCAATTCCTGAACGAAGTGGTGGAGCGCGCTGACTGCGGTATTCTGTTAGATGTCAACAATATCTATGTTTCCTCTCGAAATCACAACTTTGATCCATTCACGTATGTAAACAGCGTGCCCGCGGAGCGCGTGGCGCAAATCCACATCGCCGGCCACTCGAAATTCCAAAAATACATTCTCGACACTCATGACCATCCGGTGATCGATCCCGTTTGGAAACTCTATGAACGCGCCATTCAGCGAGCGGGCCATACAGCTACCTTACTGGAGTGGGACGACAGTATCCCTTCCTTTCAGGAAGTTCATGGAGAGGCCATGAAGGCCAACCGCTTCCTCGCCGATACGACCTTGGCGGTGGCCGTATGAAGCTCGCCACCCTTCAGCGGGCCGTTGCTCGCGCCGTGATGCAGCCCCTGACGCGCTCGGAGCGCATGCGGCGTACGGCGCCGACCGGAAGGCGCATGGGCGCCTACGCGGCCCGGTACATCAAGCCAAACGACCGCCTCACTTCCTTCGAACGTCTTGAGATCTACAATCGGCAATATTGGTTTCGTGTTCTCGGCGGCATGGCTGAGGACTTTCCAGGATTGCGCGCCATTCTCGGCCAGCGGCAATTTGACGACATGTGCCGGGCTTACATCGTGGAGTGTCCTTCGCGGTCCTTCACGCTGAGGAATCTGGGAGCGAGGCTTGAAACGTGGTTGCGGCAGACGCACAGATGGATACGCGGCAAGCAGACTCTCGCGCTGGACATGGTGCGCTTGGAATGGGCCGACATCGAGGCATTCGACGGCGAAGCAAAACCCCCTCTGACCGCGGAGGATCTGAATGGCATTTTCATGCCGAACTTCCGGTTGCGGGTTCAACCCTACGTACAACTCCTCGAACTCCACTACCCGGTGGACGATTTGGCTATCGAAGTTCGAGAGGCCGGCGACAACGCTGATTTCTCGAGCAATGCGCTCACGGAGAATCGGACGACTGTAAAGGTTCGGGCTGTCGCGGCTCTTGAGCCAAGGCAGATCTTTCTTGTTGTACACCGGGTTAACTTCTCCGTCCACTTCCGCCGCATCGAACGCGAGGGGTTCCTGTTGCTCTCCGCGTTGCGCGGCGGAAAGACCATCGAGCGCGCGATTGAATTAGCCTTTCAATGCAGTTCCATTCCCGAGTTTGATCGTGCGGGATACGTTCGACACTGTTTTCAGACTTGGGCAACTCTGGGCTGGTTCTGTCAGCCGGAAGAAATGTGTGCGCGGCGCGAAAGCCGCGAGAAAAGAGCAAGGATCTAGACCATGAGAAAACTAGTCGCGAGAGTTACGCAATGGCATGACCAATTCTTTGGTTTAGTGTCGTACCTGGAGTCACCATTTCTCCTATTTGTGCGCCTCTATTGGGGATGCCAACTTGCTCAGAGCGGCTGGGGAAAGCTCCATCATCTGTCCAATGTGGGAGAGTATTTCGCTACCCTGGGTTTGCCGATGCCTGCGCAGATGGCAGTCTTCATTGCTTGCGTCGAGTTCTTTGGTGGCATCTTTCTCGCTCTTGGCCTGTTTTCGAGAATCGCGAGCCTGATACTCACCGCTAACATGACCATGGCCTATGTAATCGGCGACCGTGAGGCGCTGCTCTCATTCTTCTCCGATCCGGACAAGTTTGTCGCTGCTGCTCCCTTCGCGTTTCTGCTTGTCTCTCTAATAGTGCTAATTATTGGCCCGGGTAAGATCTCCCTAGACCGGGCAATCACACTCTTTTCTGGTTCCGAGCGCGTGAAGCGGGCGAATTCAGTTCTGGCCTGATCGCAAGCTCTCCGGCGAGAAAGCTTTTGATGTTTATTGAATGCTCCGAACCCGTATGTTGGGCTGCTGCGTCCGCGCAGCGGCGAGCGCCCTCCTTTTTCTGCTTTCTCTGCCGGACCTACGGCAGTATTTGCAAGGCGTGCAGGGGCCATTCGTGATTGGGTTGGCGACGTAAACCTCGACTCGGGGTAGCATATCTGCGTGAGAGAGAAAACAGAACAAGGAGCTTTTGAGTCGAAACAAGTGCGGGTGGCCATCGCGCAATCCGCTCCCGTTTACCTCGACAAGCGAGCCAGCCTCGAAAAGGCCTTCGCTCTCATCCGGCAGGCGGCGAAGCGAGGCGCACAACTCGTAGCGTTTGGAGAGACCTGGATACCGGGCTACCCTGCATGGTTGGATGTGTGTCCCGGAGCGGCACTGTGGGAAAACGCTTCTGCGAAAGAGGTCTTCGCGAAGCTCAGATCTAACAGCGTCACCGTTCCCGGCGAAGAGGTGCATGCGCTCAGCGAAGCAGCGCGAGATCTCAAAATAGCGATTGTGATGGGAACGAGTGAGCGGGTCGATGACGGTCCGGGAAACGGCACACTCTACAACTCGCTTCTCACGATTTCAGAGGATGGGCGGCTCAGAAACCACCATAGAAAACTCGTGCCGACGTACACGGAACGACTCGTGTGGGGGAATGGTGATGGCCGTGGGCTGGAGGCCGTGTCCACGCCCGTCGGACGCATAGGCGGATTGATTTGCTGGGAACATTGGATGCCGCTCGCACGCATGGCCATGCACAATTCCGGCGA
>WNFP01002386.1_pt2 | contig 18180 bp, 13 predicted proteins | sample 5400201 | NCBI WGS metagenome assembly WNFP01 (sample SAMN13153355, study PRJNA577476) | soil metagenome | isolation source: 115 cm saprolite under Madrone tree | place: USA:California | collected 2016-06-14 | reverse complement strand
CGAATTTCCACTACTCCCCTGGTTGCGATTGCTGCCGGAATCCGCCGGCGAACTGAGCATATGCGATTGAGGCCGGCTGCTTTGCGCGGCTGGAGGCCGGTTGCGGTTTGCCGCCGCCCCGGTTTCCGCGGTGCGACCCATTGCCGGACCGCGTGAACTCGCATTACCGCTAAATCCGCCACGCCCTGCTTGACTGTTTGCTCCGCCAAAGTTCCGCACCGGCAAGTTTGCAGCACCTGCCGCAGGCGACGTGCGCGCCATCACCGACCGGTTCTGTATTGCAGAAGATGGCCGTGCAATGTTGCCGCGACTTGCGGCCACGCCAACAAAGCTTTGCCGTGTCGGCGTAAAACCTGTGCGATTGGTGACCTGAGCGCTGCGAAGGGTCGCTTCGTTCACGCGAAACGCTCCGCGGTTGATGGCTTGGCCGCTTACGAAATTGTTTCTGGATGCGACGGTGACCGCCCTTACGTTGTGCGCATAGGCGTAATTAAAATTGCCACCGCGGTAGTTTACGAACGTGGAGTTGCGGAAACGCGTGTTGTTGAAGTTGATGTTACGGAAATATATTCCGCTGGTGTGATACCACGGACGGAACGGTTCACGAAAACCCAACGGGAACCAACCGATTCCCCCGCCGAAGCCGCCGCCAAGAAATCCTACGAAAGCCGGGCCGTAAATTGGCCGCGCATAATAAGGACCCGGACACCAGCCCCAACGGCTACCGATGTAAGCCCAGCGTCCATAGTGGAACGGAGCAAATCCCCACGGTTCATAGCCAACCCACGTCCAGCCCCAAGGCCCGACATAATTCCAGTATCCGTAGCTGTATGGGGCCCAACCAACATTCACGGTGTTCGGGTACCAGACTGGCCCATAATCCGGTTCTTGGTTCCATGAACCGTTATCGTCGAGATCGCTATAGCCCGGCACATCGCGCGAAACGAAACGCGCAGAAACCGAATTGTCCTCTCTGAGGTCGCGGTCGTTCGACCACTGATCGAATTCATCGGGCTCGGGCGCCGCCGTCACAAAGTAGGTGACGTTGTCATCTACTCCGTTGAACTCGCCTCGCTCACCAGCATGAATCGTGTAAGTTTGTCCGTTGGCCGTAACTTCGCCTTCACCGCGAATGGCAGTGACACGTGTACTGTCTCCGTTCTCGTCCACATCGATCCGGAATGCGCCAGCCTCGGTTACGTTGAAAGTCAGATTCGGTGTATCGATTTCGTACACGTCGCCTTCGCGCAGTTCGCGAACGCGGACATTGATCGTTCCTTCCGCAAGGCGCATTTGGGTGATCTGATCGTCCATATTCAAGAAGGAAAGCGCTGTCATGCTGGAAAGATGGATGGACGCCTGGCCTGCCTGAATTTCCGCTCGCGCGTTGTTGTCGGCCCAGATCTTGTCGCCAATCGTCACTGGTCGGTTGCGCATGGCTTGCGCCCAGTCGCCTTGTCCCCCGGGCTGAAAGGAAACGGAACCATCGACGAAACTTAAACGCGCTACACGAGTCGGCGGGTCTTGTCCGTTCTCTGGTCCATCGTAGTTCGACTGCTCACCGTTGTCCTGCATATTGGAATTCTGATTGTAGTCGCTCGACGGGGCATCCTGCCCATAAACGGCAGTTGAACCGAAAGCAACAGTTCCTGCCAAAAGCAGCAGCGAATATCTGAGCTGATTCAACGTCCATTTGGTGTTCATAAGCATCATCCTCTAGTCGCCCAAACCCGCCTCTGTTTGATGACGTCCGTCCAGCGAGAGGTAAATAACCCCTGCTCATGTTAAACCCCGCAATGGAAAGAAAGTTGCAAACAACGGCTGTAGGTCCCAGATAGTACTAGAACCTAACTAACTTGCCCCAATTCTGGCCCTTAGGACAGTCGCGCACAACTTGCAGCATACCCTAGACTCTTGCCTTGTGGGCGCTTCTGCGCTCTGGGAGAATCGACTCGTATGAATGCAAAATGGATGGGTTGTTTAGCGTTGAGCTTAGCTGCAACGATTGCCACTCCTGCGCAGCAATGGCGGCAAGTGGGTCCCTCCGGCGGTACGGTTATTTCTCTCGAAGCCGACCCCCGTAATCCCAGCAAGATTTTTCTGGGCACTTCGGACGGCCACGTTTTTTCTTCGACTGACGAAGGCCAACATTGGAATTTGCTGAGCCGCATTGGCACCGGTCAGGACGATGTCGTCACGCATATCATTGTTGACCCACGCGATTCGAATCGCCTCTACGCCAGCACCTGGACTTTGTACTCGGGGGGCGGTGGCGTGTATCGTAGCGACGACGCAGGCCGTTCCTGGAAGTTGATCGGTTTGCCTAAGGAAACCGTGCGTGCGCTCGCGCAAGCTCCCACCAACCCCAAGGTGTTTGTCGCCGGTTCCTTGACCGGAGTCTATCGCTCGAAGGACGACGGAAATAGCTGGGAGCGCATCACTCCAGCCAACCACGACGATCTGCGAAATTTCGATTCTCTGGCATTTGATCCGAAGGACGAAAATATTATTTACGCTGGGACTTATCACCTGCCTTGGAAGACTACCGACGGCGGGAAAAATTGGTCGCCGGTCGTCAAAGGAATGATCGATGACTCAGACGTGATGAGCATCGTTATCGACCCGGCGAATCCTTCTAACGTGCACGCTACTGCCTGCTCCGGCATTTATCACAGCGTGGACGCGGGACTAAACTGGAAACGCTACGCTGGCATCCCATTCGTGTTTCGTCGCACCCAGTTGATCAAGCAAGATCCGCAACATCCGGACACCTTGTATGCTGGCACCACCAGCGGCCTATGGAAGACCACCAATGAAGGCGGCGAATGGAAGCGAACCACGCCCGGCGATTGGGTGGTCAATGCGATCCTGATCGATCCAAAGAATCCACAACGCGTGATTCTGGGTACCGAACGCGAAGGCGTACAGATCAGCGAAAACGGCGGGTCAACTTTTGCCGCCGCCAACAACGGATTCGACCATCAGCACATTCTTGACGTCGCGATTGATCGCGAAAATCCCGATCACGCACTAGTCGTGCTGACCTTTGACACCAACGCATTTCTCGTCACGAAAGACGGCGGCGCAAGTTGGACCACGCTCGGCCCCGGACTCAAACGCTCTGACGTCCGTCACGTTTACGCTATGCCGACTGGCTGGTGGGCTTCACTCGCCAACGGCGGCATGATGAAGTACGAAGAAAGCGCTCACAAATGGTGGGTAAAGGCTGGATTGTTTGTGCCAGAAACAGCCATTACGCCAGTTGCACAGACGAGTTCGAAAACCGCGAAAGGCAAGAAGCCTGCGCCCGTTGCCAAGAAGCCGCTAGCCAAAAAGGGCGTGCCAACCTTTCTCACGTTTCAGGTCAACGAACTCACTTTCGGCGGAAATGAATGGTTCGCAGCAACCGCCGGTGGCGTGCTCGTTTCAAAAGACAAGGGCGCCACGTGGAGGCACATCGCCCATGAAGCGCTCCTGAAGCAGCCTACGCAATCTCTCGAAGTTTCCAGCGATGGTTCGCAGGTGTGGGCCGTTTCGCAGAAGACTCTGCTTTATTCAGTCGATTCCGGTGCCCATTGGGATTCCCTGGAACTCTCATTTGGGTCCGCAGGCAATCTGCACCTTCGCCGTATCGACGACCAGAATCTTTTCATCACTTCCAATATGGGCTTGTACTCCTCGCACGACGCGGGACGCAACTGGACCCGCGCCGACATCCGCGAATTGCAATTTCAGGATGCGGCGGGCGCCGGCAACGCGCGGCTGGCTTCCTTGCAAAGACACGGACTTGTAGCTTCCTTCGACTCCGGCAAAACCTGGCAGAAGGTCAACGATCCTCTGGCCGAAGGTTTCTTCCCGCTGGTGCGCGCAGGCCGTAGCGGGTCGCTATTCGCGGTTTCCGCAACCGAAGGCCTTTTTACACTCGATGGCAGCGCTCGTGCCACGAGCGAGGCGATGGGTAGCTCTTCCCTGCTACCTGAATCGCACGGTTTACAAAAGCCGCGTTAAGCCAAACCAATACCACTAAAATAAGAAAGGCGCCCCGATCACAGCATCCGGGGCGCCTTTTGCATGGTTCGAGCCTCGGATTCTGTTGCAGCATTCGTTTGTCCGCGGACGAATTACTACGAAACGAAGCCGTACATCTCGATCTGGCAGCCAGTCCCACGAATGGCTCGCATCAACGGATGGTCGTGCCCCGCGTCCACTTTTCGCCGCAGCTAGTTGACATAGACGTCCACGACGTTCGTCATCGTCTCCAGGTTCAGCCGCCAAACCTGCTCAACGATGGTTGCGCGGCCGACTGGATGCCCGGAATGGCGTATCAGGAATTCCAATAGCGAGAATTCCTTGGGACCCAGATCGATCGCGCGGCCAGAGCGATGCACGCTGCGGCTTAACAACCGGTGGCCGTGTTCTTGAGCACCCGCGAGGAAACTTGCCCAGCGATTGCTGCAAATCAGCACCGAGTTGCCGTGCTGCCATCGCTTTATAGCGGGGACCTCGAAATACTACGCAAGGGTTTGGGGTAGGTGGCTGAACTGATCGACCGAGCCGATCTCTGCCGTCTTCTCGCGACTGCATCCGGTTTGATCGTGTTCCTTGTCAATCTCACCGAGGGTTGCAACGTCGTCAAGGGTCAGACGCAGGGCTCTGTTCGAGCTGTTGTTCTCTGTTCTTCTTTCTTTTCCGGCTTCTGACTCCCCGCACTGTTCTCCTATTACGCCTTTTTAAGGCACAATACTCTAGTGGTCTTTTCTAGGAGGTGCTCTTTGTCCCGTCTCAACAATTTAGTGGTTCTCGCGTCTCTAGGTCTACTGCTGATGCTTTCCGGTTGCCAAAAGGCAACGGATCAGGCTGCCGCTCCTGATTCGGCCAATAACCCTTCTCCCGATGGTGCTGCAGCGAGTGGCTCGAACTCTTCAAAAAAGTCCGGCGTCCGCGAAGCCATCGCGCCAAAACCTCTTGTTGTCCCTGCCGAAACCACGCTTACGGTGGTTCTCGATGAGCCTCTGGGCTCCAAGACTTCTTCCACTGGTCAAAATTTCTCGGCAACGGTTTCTTCTCCGGTTGAAGTGGACGGCAGGGTAGCGATTCCGAAAGGCGCTCGTGTGACCGGAGTTGTTCGCGACGCAAAATCGGCGGGACGCTTCAAAGGCGGTGCGGTTTTGTCCGTCGCTCTGTCAAGCGTTACCGTAGGCGACGCAAGCTACGATCTTCACACAACGAATCGCACACAAACCAGCAAGGGCAAAGGTAAACGTACCGCAGGCCTGATCGGCGGAGGCGGTGCAGCAGGTGCGCTAATTGGAGGCCTCGCCGGTGGAGGCAAAGGCGCCGCTATTGGCGCCGTCGTGGGCGCTGGCGGAGGCACCGCAGGCGCCGGATTAACCGGCAATCGCGAAATCGTATTTCCAGCGGAAACGGTATTAACCTTCAAACTGCTGGATCCCGTTGAAATTAAATCCAAACCGTGATCAACGGAACGCGGCGGCATGCGGCAGCATATGGGGTGCGGCAGTCCAGCTGCCGCTTTTTCCAAGCAGTCGCCTAATCCGCCAAACCGCCGCTTCCCACCGTCACGCAAATCGCGCCTTAACCTCGTCCGGTATCGCCGCGCCGCGCATCCCGTTCCGCGCTTGCGAATCCCGCACGGTCCAAACTCGCTTTTCCGCGCACTCGGCCGCCAGCACTTCACGGTTATAAAGTTTGTGCTCCACCTGAAAACTGCTGCGCCCCCATTCCACAATCCGCGTCTCGATCCTGACGGTTTCTCCGAATGACGCCGGCGCGTAAAACTGCGCCCGCGTATCAATCATCGGAATTCCCAATAAGCCATAGGTCTTCAGCATTTCCGCTTTCCGGAATCCTGCACTCTCAAACAGCGCATTCGTGCAAGCATCGAAATATTCGAAAAATCTCGGATAATACACAATCCCTGCTGGATCGCAATCACCCCACTCCACATGAATCTCTTTCCGATTGCTCATCATGTTCGCGGCTCTCCCCAATGATCCCGTGGAGTCTACCGTATCGCCGTCCATCCGCGGAATCCGTTTTTCTTGTCCACAATTCCCATTTACACTCTTGGCATGCACCTTTTGGACGGTTTCTTCCGTTCCCCCTCCGTCGAACGTCTTTTTAGTGATGCGGCCGCGGTGCAATCTATCCTTGATTTCGAAGCCGCGCTCGCGCGCGCTCAAGCTCGTGGCGGAATCGTCTCGGCAACTGCTGCAGCCGCGATCAGTTCTTGCTGCCGGGTGGAGCTCTTTGATTTACCTTCCCTGGCGCAAGCCGTGCCCTCTGCCGGTAACCTCGCCATACCGCTCTTGAAACAACTCAACGCAATCGTAGGACATAACTCTCCCGAAGCGTTGCGCTATGTCCACTTCGGCGCCACCAGCCAGGACGCACTCGATACCGGATTGGTGCTGCAACTGCGCGCTGCGATTCGTTCTATCGAAATTGATCTGGATACCATCGTCGCGGCGCTCATCGATATCACGGAAGAACATCGCAAGACCCTTCTCGTCGCTCGCACTTGGCTGCAGCACGCCCTGCCTACAACTTTTGGCTACATCAGCGCGGGCTGGCTTGACGCCTTCCTGCAGCACCGCAACCGTCTGCAAGATCAACTCGAAAATTCCCTGGTGCTGCAATTCGGCGGCGCCGCAGGCACTCTCGCTGCTCTCGGCGATTGCGGCCCACAAATCGCCAAGCTGCTTGCCGAAGAGCTCGCAATTCCGCTTCCCCGCGTCCCCTGGCACGCACAACGCGAACGAATTGCTGCAACCGCTACAAGCCTAGGATTGCTTTCCGGTACCATGGCGAAAATCGCCCGGGATTTTTCTTTGTACATGCAAACCGAAGTCGGTGAACTTTCTGAGCCGCCATCCACGGGACGCGGCGGTTCCTCGACGATGCCGCACAAGCAAAACGCCGTGGCATCTGCCGCCATCCTCGCATCTGCGTCACGGGTTCCCGCTCTTGTCTGCACGATTCTCTCCGCAATGTCTGGAGAATATCAACGCAGCCTCGGCGCGTGGCAATCGGAATGGGAAGTGCTTCCGGAAATCGCGCGGCTGACGGCCGGCGGATCGCATCAGCTCGCAGCTCTTTTGCCGCGCATTACCGTCAACATTGAAAAGATGCGCGCAAACCTTGATCTCACTCACGGCTTGATCTATGCGGAAGCCGTTTCTCTCGCGCTCAGCGAAAAACTCAATCGCGCATCGGCCCACAAACTCGTTGAATCCACCTGTCGCCGCGCCCAATTCGAAAAACGGCATCTGCGCGCCGTTCTTTCCGAAGACGCCGAGGTGACCGCAATCTTAAGCCCGGAAAACATCGCAAGTCTTTTTGAACCGGCCAATTATCTCGGTTCTGCTGGAACATTCATAGACGCGGTTGTGGCTGCTGCGCGCTCGCAACTCTCGCAAAAACTTTCTACCAAAGGATAATTATGCCCTTCGCCGATCTGCCCCACGCTCGCGTTCATTACGCGCTCTCTGGAGATAATTCTCTTCCCGCACTCGTTCTCTCCAATTCTCTCGGCACGAATTTCTCCATGTGGGACGCACAGGTGCCGGAGTTCGAGAAGCATTTCCGCCTTCTTCGTTATGACATGCGCGGCCACGGGCAATCCTCCGTTCCGCCGCCACCCTATTCTGTTCCTGAGCTTGCCGCCGACTTTTTGTCTCTAGCCGATTTTCTCGCCATCGATCGCTTTCACTTCTGCGGACTCTCCATCGGGGGCATGATTGGAATGTCTCTCGCGCTTCAATCACCGGCTCGTCTGCGGAAACTTGTCCTTTGCAGCACTGCCGCAAAAATCGGAACCACCGAATCTTGGAGCACACGCATTGAAACGGTTCGAACCCAAGGCATGAAAGAAATTGCCCGCAACACGCCGTCACGCTGGTTCACTCCCAATTTCCAGAATTCTTCCCCCCAACTGCTTGCCGCTGTCGTCCGCGCCGTCGAGTCTCTCAATCCCGAAGGCTACATCGGCGGTTGCTGCGCGGTCCGCGATTTCGACGCGCGAGCCACCGTCTCAAACATTCATGTTCCGGTGCTGGTGATTTCCGCCACTCACGATCCCGCGGCTCCGCCTTCCGATGGCCACTTCCTCGCCGAGCACATTCGCGGCGCCCGTTACGCCGAAATGAACGCTTCTCACATTTCGGTCATGGAAGACCATCAACGCTTCACTAACGAAGTCCTGAAGTTTCTCGCGGAGTAGAATCCTTGCCGGAGGTGGCACATGGACGAACACAAGCGTTACGACCAAGGCATGAAAACGCGCCGCGCGGTTCTCGGCGACGCGCATGTGGACCGCACCTTAAAAAATCGCACCAAGTTCAATGAACCGTTTCAGGATCTGATCACCCGCTACGCTTGGGGAGAAGTCTGGAGCCGCCCCGGCTTGCCGCGTAAAACCCGCAGCCTGCTCACCCTCTCAATGCTCGTCGCCCTGAACCGCGAGCCGGAATTCCGCGTGCACCTGAAAGCAGCACTCGCTCTCGGCGTATCGCGCGATGAAATTCAGGAAGTTCTTCTGCAAGCTGCCGTTTACTGTGGCGTGCCGGCCGCCAACTCTGCGTTCCACGCCGCGGAAGAAGTCTTCGATCATCTCGATGCAAAACATTCCAAGTAGCTGTCTTGTAGCGGCGCAGCTTGCTGCGCCCTGGCTTGCTCGGACGTTCGACTCAAGCTGTTTTCTCTTCGCTCATTTTCTGCATACTTTCCATGGTCCCGCAAGCATTCTGCTAGTCCTCGCCAACACCTCATGCGAAATAAGTCGCACAGAGCAGTAGGCCGCCGCCGGTTTCCCTTTTTTGAAGCCTCTGGGTTAAGCTATATAGCGCGTAAACTTGCTTATCGGAGCCGCGCGTAGGATGTTGATTTCCAGAAATTCGCTAGCGAATCGCGCCCATCGGCCACCGCTGAACCGTTCTATATTTCAGCCCGCTGCGCGCTGCTGGGAATCTTGGTCTCGCGCATTTCCAATTCCGCTTTCGCGGTTCTGAGGTGAGCAGCATGCCCGCCAAGCAACACGCCGCCATTCCGGCCTATCAGCGTATTCAATCTTCCATTCGCAAACGAATTGACGCCGGCCAACTTCGGCCGGGCGATCCGGTGACTTCCGAGCGTGATCTCGCCAAACTTCACCAAGTCAGCCTCATGACCGCGCGCCACGCCCTCGCCTATCTCGAACGCGAAGGCATCGTTGAGCGCCGCCGCGGCATTGGCACTTTCGTTGCCGAACCGAAAATCCACTTCAACAAGCTGATGAGTTACACCGAGCAGATGGCCGCGCGCAATCTTGTCGCCGCATCCAAAATTCTTTTAGGAAAGCTAATCGACGATGAACCCGATGTTGCCGCGCGCCTTTCACTTCCTCCCACCGAGACAATCATAAAACTCCAGCGGCTGCGTCACGCTTCCGAAGAACCCTTCGCGCTCGAGACCTGCTACGCTTCCGCGGCGCAATTTCCCGAACTTCTCGCCGCTCCTCTTCACCGCAGTTCTCTCTTTGCTATACTCGAACGCGATTATGGCGTTAAGTTGGGATATGCCGACGAAGAAATTGACGCAACCGGCGCCGATCCGCAGACCTCCGAACTTCTCGACGTGCCCCGGCGCGAACCGCTCTTGCGTATTCGTCAGCTTATTTATTCCACCAGCGGAAAACCTTTGATGTACGTTCTGGGCATCTATCGTTCAGATCGTCACAATTTCGTCATTCGGCGGTATCGCTGATTCCGCCGCTCCACTACATTTTCCTCGCCGAAAGGCCCTGAGATGCTGGTCGTTATAAAAAAGGACTACGAAGAGGTCAGCCGCGAAGCGGCGCGAATAGTTGCCGGAGCGGTTCGTTCAAACTCCAAAATAATCCTGGGCTTGGCCACCGGCAGCACTCCGCTGGGACTGTACCAAGAATTGATCGCGCTGCACCGTGCAGGCGATCTCGATTTCTCGCAAGCCACCAGCTTCAATCTCGACGAATATCTGGGATTGCCAGCTTCTCATCCACAAAGCTTCCATTTTTTCATGAAGCGGAATTTTTTCTCTCATGTCAATTTTTCTTCTGACAATGTCCACATTCCTGACGGCACCGTCTCCGGCGATTACGACGCTTACTGCGCGCAATACGAACAATCCATCAAAGCGCATGGCGGCATCGACCTCCAGATTCTTGGCATCGGTCGCAACGGCCACGTCGGCTTCAACGAGCCTACTTCCAGCCTCGCTTCCCGCACTCGCTTGAAAGCGCTCAGCCGCGAAACGGTCGAAGACAATCGCCACTCTTTCGCCAACGAATCAGAAATGCCGAAATGCGCCATCACCATGGGCATTGGCACCATTCTCGATTCGCGCCGCGTGCTCCTTCTGGCCTCCGGACGTTCCAAAGCCGCCGCTGTTGCAAAAGCCATTGAAGGCCCAATCACTTCTTCGGTTAGCGCGTCAGCTCTGCAAATGCATCCCGACGTAACCTTTATCATCGACGAGGATGCGGCGTACTCTTTGACCCAGCGCGATTATTACCGCCATGTTCTCGAGATGACGCAGATTTTCACGCCGGAACGTCTCTCGTAAAAAGGAAGCGCAGAGCAACAAATGCTAATCGCTGGGGACATCGGCGGAACAAAATCTCACCTCGTCGCCTACGACGCCACCGCTCACAAACTCGCAGTTGTGGCGCGCAAACGCTACGCCACCCGCGATTTTTCCAGCTTTGAAAAACTGGTCGAAGAATTCTCCCGCCACGCTTCGGGTTCGTCCGCCAAAGCCATGATCGAGGGCGCAGGTTTCGGCGTTCCCGGAACCGTAGTCGACGGCAGGCTGCACGCCGCGCATGTGCCGTGGGTGCTTGATTCCACTTCGCTCGCTGCCAGTCTGGGTTTGCCGCGCGAGCGCGTCGTGCTGATGAACGACCTCGTCGCTACCGCGCGCGGTTTGCGAAAACTCGAGCCGCAGGATTTTCTCTTTCTCAATCGCGGCGTCGATCATCCTGAAGAAAATGTCGCAGTCATCGCGGCAGGAACTGGTCTGGGAGAGGCCGTCCTTTACTGGGACGGGCACGGCCACCGCGCGGCTCCCTCTGAAGGCGGCTCGGCTGATTTTGCTCCACGCACCGATCGCGAAATCGCATTTCTTACTTTTTTGAAAAAACGTTTATCGCGAGTTTCCTGCGAAGAGCTGTTCTCCGGCCGCGGCTTTCGCCCCATTCACGAATTTCTTGCGCCCGACGTTCGCCACGAGTCTTTCAGCAAACCGGCTGCAGAATCGGCGCAGGAAATCACACAAAACGCGCTCGCCGCGACTTGCCCGGTCTGCGTGGAGACTCTGGAATTTTGGACCGACGCTTTCGGCGCTGAGTCCGGCAACCTTTCGCTCCGAGTTCTGGCGTATGGCGGCGTCTATCTTGCCGGCGGAATTGCCGTAAAAATCCTGCCGCTTCTCGAGAAAAGTACATTCTGCCAAGCCTTCGCCGACAAAGGTCCGCTGGCGCCATTGCTCGCCAACATTCCTATCGCCGTGGTCCTGAACGAAGACGCGCCATTGCTGGGCGCCGCGCATTCCGCGTTGACGGTTCTGCGCGGAGGCAGACTCACTTAAGCGGAAGGTTTTTCCCTGTTTTCAACTTTCTTTTTCCGATTCTCTTTTCTGATCTCCATGCGCGCGTCTTTCAACTTCCGAGCGAAATTTCTGCGCCGCCAACTACTCTTCGCTCATCGTGAGCTCATTCACTTTTCGCAGCTGCGGGAACATCCAGGCCCACAATCCCGTCACTACGATTGCGCCAATGCCGCCAAGAATCACGGCTGGCACGGCTCCGAACCATTGCGCAGTGATTCCTGATTCAAACTGTCCCAGCTCGTTGGAAGCTCCGATAAAAATCATATCGACCGCATTCACGCGCCCGCGCATTTCGTCCGGCGTCTTCACTTGAATCAACGTCGCGCGCACAATCACGCTTACCATGTCCGTCGCGCCCACCAGAAACAGTGCCAGCAGCGAAATGGCAAAGCTGCGCGACACGCCAAAAATTACGGTGCACAGACCAAAACCTGCCACGCACCACAACATTGTTGCACCCGCGCGATTTTTTAATGGGCGATGCGCGATCGCAATGGCCATCATTCCAGCGCCCACTCCCGGCGCGCTGCGCAAAAATCCCAATGCCCATGGCCCCGCATTCAGGATTTCTCGAGCGTACACTGGGAGCAACGCGACCGCGCCGCCTAGCAACACCGCGAAGAGATCCAGAGAGATCGCGCCAAGAATTAACTTTTCCCGCCAGATGTAACGGAATCCTTCAAACACCGTGGAAAGGTTTGCCGCCGGTCGCGCGCGTTCCTTTTCCTGTGCCGGAATCTGTAACGTCAAGGCGATAGCCACGGCCGCAGCCGCAAACGCGCACACGTACACCGCAACAGGCCCACGCGCGAACGCGTAAACGAGTCCGCCAAGAATCGGCCCCAGAATCGTGGCCGCCTGAAAAATACTGGATGCCCATGCAACCGAGCCTGCGAAATGTTCCGGCGGAACGAGATGAGGCAGCATGGCGCGACTGACCGGACCGTTGAAAGATCGCACCACGCCTAGCAGCACCAATACTGCGAATACTGCAGCAATCGAAAGCGCGCCGTGCAAAGTAATCGCCAGCAACAGCGTAAAGCAAGTTGCAAAGCCAACGTCACAAAGGATCAAAAGATTTCTGCGATTGAAGCGATCGGCGACATGGCCGGAAACAAGAAACAAAACGATGCCGGGAAGAAATTGCGCCAGACCAACTAGGCCCAGATCGAGCGGCCGCTTGGTGATTTCATACACTTGCCAGCCGACCGCGACAGCCTGCATTTCCGTGGCAACCACGATAAAAAAACGCGCCGCCTGAAATTTCAGAAAGGCGGAATAGCGGAAAGCCGCGCGTGCGTCTGTTGTCGTTTCCGTTTGTGTGGCTGGCCCGTTACGCACCGGCCGTCGCTCGTCGAAGGATCACTCGCCGTAGGGAACCCAAATATTTTTCACCTGGTAAGCATGTTGCAGATAAAAGCGGCCTTCACCTTGTTCGGTCTTGAACAAATCGGTGGCGCGGCCTTCATTCGTCCAGACTTGCTTCAGATTCCCCGCGGAAAATGCTTTCGCAGCGGCGCACATTTGGTCGTCGCCATAGCACCACAGCGCGTCGACATCATCATGCTCTGCAAGCACCTTCAATAATTCGGACGATCTGCCGGTAACGATGTTCACAACGCCGCCGGGCAAGTCGCTGGTCTCCAGCACTTGATAAATATCACCGGCGATCAGCGGATATTTCTCCGATGCAAGTGCTACCACCGTGTTGCCGGCCGAAATCAGCGGAAGTACCAGCGAAAAGAATCCCAGAAGCGGTGCGTCGCCGGGACAAATCACTCCCACAGTGCCTAGCGGTTCGTTCATCGCAATTGAAATATTGCGGAAGGGCGGATTGTGCACCGCTCCATCAAATTTGTCCGCCCAAGCCGCATAGGAAAATAAACGTTCAATGCTCAATTGCACTTCACGGGCGGCTTGTTTTTTCCCAACCACAACCGCCAGCCGCTTCTGAATCTCTCCTCCGCGTTGCGAAAGATTTTCTGCAATGTAAAAGAGGACCTGCGCGCGGTTGTGTGCCGTGGTTTTTCCCCAACCCTCAGCCTTGCGGGCTGCTTCCACCGCGTTACGGATATCCTTGCGATTTCCCAGCGGCGCCTCGCCCAACAATTCTTTTTTTCTTCCGTACACCGCCACGCTGTATCCCGAATCCGGCCTGGTTTGTTTCCCGCCGATATAAAGTTTTACCGTGCGGTCGATTCCGCTCGATGGATTGGCAACTTCCGGCGCGCCATTCGCGGCCGCCGCATCGGCCGCCAGCGGCGGAGCGTTTTTGAACCACCCGGGCTGCAAGTATTCAAGCAATCCTTCCCTGCCGCCTTCGCGCCCGAATCCGCTTTCGCGATATCCGCCAAATCCGCACGCCGCGTCGAACAAATTCGTACTGTTGACCCAGACCACGCCGGCTTTTATTTGCGCGGCGGCCTGCAGCGCCAGGTTCACGCTTTCGCTCCACACGCTCGCCGCCAATCCATAAACCGTGTTGTTCGCCAGCTCCACCGCTTCTCGTGGAGTGCGAAACGTCATCGCGGCCAGCACCGGGCCAAAAATTTCCTGCTGCGCAACAATGGATGTCGGATGCACATTGCTTAACAAAGTCGGTTTGTAGAACAATCCGCGCGAAGGCAAAACAGTTTCCGGCTGCCAGCAAGTTGCGCCCTCGGCGATTCCCTGCTGCACAAGACTCTCTATACGTTCCAGTTGCACGCGCGCAATAATCGCACCGATATCAATCGCTTTATCGAGCGGCGATCCGATTCGCAGGGTGCTCATACGCGCTTGCAATTTTTTGGTCAGTTTCGCGGCAACGCTTTCCTGCACCAGCAGCCGCGATCCAGCGCAACACACTTGCCCCTGGTTGAACCAGATCCCATCAACAAGTCCCTCGACTGCAGAGTCGAGATCGGCATCCTCAAAAACGATGAACGGCGACTTTCCGCCTAACTCTAGTGAAAGTTTTTTATGCGATCGAGCTGTGGCGAGGCGGATCGCGCGGCCGACTTCGGTTGAACCAGTGAAAGCGATTTTGTCCACATCGTCATGCTTGACCAAAGCCTCGCCCGTGGCACCATCGCCGGTAACGATGTTCACCACGCCAGCCGGCAATCCAACTTCCGTGCACAACTCCGCGAATGCCAGCGCTGTCAGCGCTGTGTACTCCGCCGGTTTCAGTACCACGGTATTTCCCGTGGCAAGTGCGGGCGCAATTTTCCAAGCCAGCATCAACAGCGGAAAATTCCAGGGAATTATTTGTCCAACCACGCCGCATGGGGTGTAAGCTGCAAATTCCTGGTCGAGCAGTTGCGCCCAGCCTGCATGATGATAAAAATGCCGCGCCACCAGCGGTATGTCAATGTCGCGGCTTTCCCGGATCGGCTTGCCGTTGTCCAGAGTTTCCAGCACCGCCAGGCGCCGCGAATGTTTTTGCACTTGCCGCGCCAAGGCATACAAGTATTTCGCGCGCTCATGACCAGAAAGCTTTTGCCAACCACCCAGCGCGGCCCGCGCCGCCTTCACCGCCGCATCTACATCCGCTATGCTGCCTTGCGCGACATCAGCAAGTTTTTCTCCGGTCGAAGGATCACTGGTCTCGAAATATTTTCCGTCTGCAGGAGCACGCCACTCGCCGCCAATAAAATGTCCGAAGCGGCGCTTGCTGCGATCCAGCCACAGCAAGGATTCTTTGGCGTCTTCCGGCGCCGGCCCGTATTCCATCGTCCCGAATTTTTCGATGACGCTCATTTGCCTCTCATTGCAAAATTATCCTCGAATGCTTGAGAAATTTGCACCCTAAGCAATTGCATGGCGATGTTCCGCCGAGTAGCGACCAGTTACGTGAAACTCGAGCTGGCGTTCAATATCGGCGAGCATGCCGCTGCTGGCGCCAAGACGAAAAAGATGCGGGGCTAGCCACGCATCGCCAAGCTCTTCCTTCATCAGCGCCAGCCATTCCAAGGACTGCTTGGCGGTGCGAATCCCACCTGCCGGTTTGAAGCCGACTGCCATGCCGGTTTCTTCCGCGTACTCGCGAATCGCGCGAGCCATCACCAATCCGACCGGGAGCGTGGCATTCACTGTTTCTTTGCCGGTCGAAGTCTTGATGAAATCCGCGCCGGCCATCATCGCTACCATGCTGGCCTTGGCCACGTTGCGCAGTGTCAACAAATCGCCCGTTCCCAATATCACTTTCAAGTGCGCCGGCCCGCAAGCATCTTTGAACGCCAGAATCTCGTCGTACAATTTCTGCCACTCGCCGCCAAAAACGTGCGCGCGTGTGATCACAACATCGATTTCCTGCGCACCGGCATCGACAGATCTGTGAATTTCCGCGATGCGTTCCGGCAGCGGCGAAAGCCCCGCCGGAAATCCCGTCGACACCGCGGCCACGGGAATTCCGCTGCCTTCAAGAGCGCGCACTGCAGTTTCAACAAATAAATGATAGACACACACCGCGCCAACGCGAATCTTCAGATCGGCGATACCCAATCTCTCAATCCATTCATTTTGCAGCGGCTGACGCGCTTTGGCGCACAATCGTTTGACTCGCTCGTTGCTGTCATCGCCAGAGAGCGTGGTCAAATCCATACAGGTGATGGCGCGTAGCAGCCACGCCAACTGCCAATCCTTCTTTACGGTTCGCCGGGTGACTAGAGTGGCGGCACGGCGTTCGACGGCGCTGGTGTTTACGCGGACCGATTCGACCCATTCGAGGTTGAGAGAAGTTCCGCGATTGATGTGAAGTGGACGGCCAGCGAGAACGGCAATCGCTCGCGAGTCAGGCGCCAATTGAGCGCTCGCGGTACTACGGCGTGTGATGTCAGAGGCCATGACGAAACTCCGAAAGTGAAAAGGACATATTCAATGATGACCGCCAAGCGGTCAATTTCAATGCGACGAGAAAAGAGGATAGCACCGTAGGAACGGCCAAGCGAATGGTGACGGACCGCCAAGTAAAACATGAAGCCGGGGTGGGGGACAGGGGTGTATACACGGATACGTTTCGTAAGAACGGCGAATATAGAACTTACGGGTTCAAGAGTAAAAAAGAGCGAGAAAGAGTCAATGGATCGCACAGAAAATAAAGGACTTAGGTCGCACACCTCGGGTTGGGCCGCAGAGAGTGAGAAGAAAGAGGATGGGATATTGTTTTACAATCGACATTATCACAATAGCACACTCACTGACAATCAAGCGGAATCGGTCAGATATAGGAAGCAGCAGCGAGAAAAGTTGTTCACGAACCGGAGTAGAGAAGAAATGGCGCCCAATAAAAAGGTTTGCGGTAATTACCATTCGAATGAACCAAGGTGAGCTTGGCATTGCGCAGCGCCGTAGCGGGATCTTGGCCGGAGTGAATCCCTTGATAGAGCTGATCCATCAACTGCGGGGTTGAAGCATTGCTGACTTCCCACAACCCGGCGATTACGTTGTGCGCGCCCGCGCGCAGGAATGCCCAAGAAAGACCGACCAGGCCTTCTCCGGCATAAGATTTGGTGCCCGCCCCGTTGCATGCGGAAATCGTCACCAGATATGCGGTGAGAGGATGCTTCACGACATCGCGGGCGTAGAGCTTAAACGAATCGGCTTCGGGCGAAAGAACGACGGCCGATTCCAGCGGTCGCATACGGCTTGCCGTGCCGTGAGTGGCAAAATGCAAGTACGCAAATTTTTCCGGCTGGCTGGCGAGAAACTGCGTTGCTGTTGCGTTTGCGCCGGTCAGTTCCAGCCTTTGTGTTGCACTGAAATAATTCTCGAGCAGGCCGACTTCCTTGCCAGCTTGCGGCAGCGGCGGAAAATCAGTGCTGGCCAGCAGTGCGTCGCCAACCACGAGCAAACGCGCATCCTTGGGTGGCGCCGTAAGCGAACTGCGTGAAAGCAACGCCAAGGAGTTGGCGGTGGTGGTGGTTGCGTCTTCAATCCAATAGTGCGGCTTAGGCTGCGACTGAGAACCCGGCACGATCAGGGTCTCGAAATTCAGCGAATTCAAGCTGCCGTCGGGAAGAATTACCACTCGTGAATTCTTGGGGATGAGCTTTTCGGCTGGTCCGATCAAGACGGAGTAAAGTTTCTTGCCGTCGGCATTTTCCGCCTCAACGGGATCACGCGGTTCAAGAAATGATTGCCGGTAAGATTTCACCGCGGCGTCGATGTCGGCGCTGCCAGGCAGCGTGATCATGGAAGTCTTTGTGGGAGTGATGGCCCAGAGATAAGAGCGGCTTTGGCCAAGCCAGTAAAAAAGCAGCGTTGCATTCAAGCGGCGTGCGATGCCTTGCGGTTTGAATAATACCGCGGCCTCAGAGGTCTTCCCCTGTGTGCTCGAAGACAGCCCCCCTTCCAGCGCTTGCGCTCGGCTTAGGTCGGCAATTTTCAGAGCATCGAGCGAACGCTTCTGTTCAACGAGAAAGTTGACGTAAGCCTCGTAGAATTCGATGGCGCTGGAGAGAAACGAGACACGGAAATCTTCACCCTGAACGGAACGCTGGGCGCTTTGCACGGTTTCAATTGCACGGCGGAATTCGCTCTCTGCCTTTGCGGGTT
>WNFP01001513.1_pt1 | contig 18180 bp, 20 predicted proteins | sample 5400201 | NCBI WGS metagenome assembly WNFP01 (sample SAMN13153355, study PRJNA577476) | soil metagenome | isolation source: 115 cm saprolite under Madrone tree | place: USA:California | collected 2016-06-14 | reverse complement strand
GCCGCGGTGGCACGCGCCCTTCGAGCCGCGCGGATGGGCCGCCGCGCCCGCGGCCGGCTGCCGTGATCACGGTCCGCGTCGAGGCTGTCTCGAAGCGCTTTGGCTCGGTCGAGGCGCTTCGCGGCGCGACGCTCGACTTCGGCGCGGGCAAGCTGACCGCCATCCTCGGCCCTTCTGGATGCGGAAAGACGACGCTGCTCCGGGCCATCGCGGGCTTCGTCGCCGTTGACGCGGGTCGCATCCTCTTCGATCGGGACGACGTCACGACGCTGCCGCCGCAGGCTCGCGGAACGGCCATGGTCTTCCAGAGCTACGCCCTCTGGCCTCACATGAGCGTGTTCGACAATGTCGCCTATGGCCTGCGTCGCAGGCGCCTGCCGTCCGAGATCATCCGCAGGAGGGTCCTGGCGGCTCTCGACCTGGTCGAGATCGGCGATGCCGCCGGCATCGCCCAGCGCAAGCCGGGCGCGCTCTCTGGCGGCCAGCAGCAGCGAGTGGCGGTGGCGCGCGCCCTCGTCGTGGAGCCCCGCGTCCTGCTGCTCGACGAGCCGCTGTCCAACCTGGACGCCAAGGTGCGCGAGCGGCTGCGCGTCGAGGTCCGCCGGCTCCAGCGCCGCATCGGCACGACCATGATCTACGTGACCCACGATCAGGAGGAGGCGCTCAGCATCGCCGACCGCGTGGTGCTGATGCACGCGGGCGTCGTCGTGCAGCAGGGCGGGCCGGAGGAGATCTACTTCGAGCCCGCCAACGCCTTCGCCGCGGATTTTCTCGGGGCCTCGAACCGGCTCGACGCCACGGCCGAGGCCGGGCTCCTCCGCGTGGGCGACCAGAAGTTGCCCTACGACGGGCCGCTCCGCGGCCGCGTCCTGGCAATCGTGCGCTCGGCTGATCTGTCGCTGGATGCCGCGGCCGGCCTCGGGGTCGCGGGAACGCTCAAGGGCGTCCTCGAGGAGAGCCTCTTCCTCGGCACTCACTATCGCCACTACGTTCGGGTCGGCGACTCGGTCCTGCTGGTGGACGGGCCCGCTCCCGCGAAGGCCGGCCCCGTCGAGATCAAGGTGCCGGCCGGTCGGCTGCGGGTCTTCCCCCCTTCATGAAAGGAGACACCACCATGCTGCTTCGTTTCTGTGCCGTCTTCACCGCGCTCGCGTTAGCATCGCCCGCCGCGGCTCAAACGCGGCTCAATGTCGCGATCGGCGCCGACGTCAACGTGGTCGAGGTTCACAAGAGCCTGCTGGGCCCGGGCTTCAAGGCGCAGGCGCCGGAGGTCGAGCTCAACGTCGTCGGCACGGGCACGGGCGAGCCGGCGAGCCGCGCGATCTACACCAAGATCAAGGCGCAGGCCGACACGGGGCGGAAGCCGTGGGACCTGGACGTGGCGCTCGTGAGCATGGCCGTGGCCTCGCAGATGGTCAAGGAAGGCCTGCTCTTCCGCTTCGTGCCGCAGATGAAGAACGCCGCGCTGGTCAAGGGCGCGGAGGTCAAGGAAGCCTTCGGCGTCAACGTCGACGGCTATGTCGTGCCGATGTTCCACAACCAGATCGCCATCGCGTACCACCCCGCGAAGGTCGCCAATCCGCCCAAGAATTTCGACGAGCTGGCCGCCTGGGTCAAGGCCAATCCTGGCCGCTTCGGCTACAACGGCATCAAGGGTGGCGTCTCCGGAGTCGGCTTCACCATGGCTTGGGTCTACTGGAAGACGGGCCTGTACCAGCAGCTGACGCAGGGCCCGGCCGACAAGGGCAAGGACGGCGCGATCCGCGAGGCCATCACCGCGCTGCGTGACTTCAACAAGAACGCGGTGATCACCAACGGCAACGCGGGCACGCTCGACGCGCTCAACCGCGGCGAGATCTGGATGGGCGTGGTCTGGATCGACCAGCTCGTCGCCTGGAAGAACGAAGGCCGCATGGACCAGGCCGTGACGCCGACGCTGCCGGCGCCAGGCCTGCCGATCTACCCGCTCTACCTCGTGGTGCCGCGCGAAGCCGCGAGCCGCGACCTGGCGGCGCGCTACATCGACTACATCGCGACGCCAGAGGTCCAGGCGCGGGCCATCGTGGAGCGCTTCGGCTGGTATCCTGGAGTCGACGCCGACAAAGTGCTGCCGCTCATCAGCTCCAAGAGCCGCGACCTGCTCTTCAAGGGCGTCTCGGCCCAGGATCTCGCGCGCTATTCGCGCCAGATGCCGCTCAAGGAGTACCACGACATGATCACGCTGGCCTACGAGGAGATCGTCAGATAACGACGGCCGAGCGCATCTTCTGGGCGCTGGCGTGCAGTCCGCCCCTCGTCATCCTGGGCGGCGTGTTCGTCTGGCCCGTGGGCGTCTCGCTCCTCGCGAGCTTCTCGCGTGACGGCGGCTGGACGCTCGCCAACTACGGCACGGTCTGGCGGCTCTACGCCGGAGACGTGCTCTACACGGTCGGCGTCGCGGCCGCGGGATCCATCCTGACCTTCGCCGCGGCCATCCCGCTCTGCGGGTGGCTGCGCGCGCGGGCGTTCGGCCCCATCGAGTTCCTGCTGAAGGTGCCTCTCTTCGTGCCGTTCGTGGTCGTGGGCCACGCGCTCCGCGTGGTCTGGAGCCCGTATCTCCCGGGCTTCGCTCCCTCGTGGCCCGGCATCGCCGTCGCGCTGGCCTGGAAGCACCTCGGCCTGACCGCGCTCCTCATGCTGGGGGCGTTTCGCGGCGTGGACGAAAGCTTCCTCGAGGCCGCCCGCCAGCTCGGCAGCGGCACCGTCAGGGTGACGCGCGACATCCTCGTCCCCATGGCGGGGCCGGCCCTCGCGGTCAGCGCCGTCCTGATCTTCTCCTCGATGCTCGCCTCGTTCTCGATCCCGCTCATGCTCGGGCGCGGTAGCGGCGGGCAGATGCTGATGATCGACGTCTACTACCGCTTCGGCCAGCACGGCGACTTCGAGACGGCCTCGGCCCTGGGCGTCGTCTCTTACCTCCTGGCGATGGGCGCGGCGCTCGTCTATGTCCGGCGGCTCACCCGGTAGTCGCACCCTCGCCGGCCTGACGCTGCGGCTCTTGGCGCTCGGGCTCACGGCCTGTGTCATCGTGGGGCCGCTGCTGAGCCTCTGCGTGTGGTCGCTGGCCGAGCGCTGGACCTATCCCGCGGCCTGGCCGCAGCGCTTGGGCTTCCGGTACTGGTCGAGGATGCTGACGGCGGATTTCCTGGACCCGCTCAAGACGGGCCTCGGCATCGCCGTGCTCGTCACGGCACTGGCCCTCCTTTGCGCCGTCCCGCTCGGCTACGCGCTCGCCCGGCTCACGTTCCCGGGCCGGACGCTGGTCTTGCTCGCCTTCCTCCTGCCCCAGGCGTTTCCGCAGCTCCCGGTCTTCGCCGCGGCGACCCGCGAGTTCTACCGCTGGGGCCTGGCGGGGACGGTGGCCGGCGTCGTGCTGGTGCACTTGGTCGGCGGCCTCGTGTTCGCCGTCTGGACGATGACGGCGGTGTTCCGCGCCATCGATCCCGCGCTCGACGAGGCGGCCCACAATCTCGGGGCCTCCGCGACGCGGGCTTTCCTGACGGTCTCGCTGCCGCTGGCGGTGCCCGGCATCGTGGCGAGCGCGCTCCTCGTCTTTCTCTACTCGCTCGATGAGTTCACGGGCACTCTCCTCGTCGGCGCGCCGTTCGTGACGACGCTGCCGGTGTACATGTACACGGCGAGCCAGGGCTACGAGCTCCAGATCGCCTCGGTCACGGCACTGGTGCTGATGATGCCGGGGGCGGTGCTGCTGCTGCTCCTCGAGCGGGTCCTGCGCGCGGAGTACCTGACGTTTTTCGGCCAGCTCTGAGCGCGCCGCTCGCGGCGGGGCGGGGATGGGGTAGACTCACGGCTCTGAGCAAGGAACCCAAGATCAGGAGGAGGTCCATATGGCCACGCCCGCAGCCGCATCGCCCGCGAGAGAGGAAGTCCGCGGTGTCGTCCCCAAGCTGATCGAGCTGAGCGAGAAGGTGCTGTACGGCGACGTTTGGGAGCGCCCCGGGCTCTCGAAGCGCGACAGGAGCCTCATCACGGTGGCCGCGCTCACCGCGATGTACCGCAGCGACCAGCTCAAGGGGCACATCGAGCGGGCGCTGGCCAACGGCGTGACCCGGGACGAGATCAGCGAGGTCATCACGCACATGGCTTTCTACGCCGGCTGGCCGACCGCCATGACGGCCGCGCGCATCGCAAAGAACGTTCTCGACGCAAATAAATAGGAGACCGCAATGAAAGTCGGGTTCATCGGCTTGGGCATCATGGGCACCAGCATGGCGTCGAATCTCATCAAGGGCGGCCACGAGCTGGTCGTCCACGACATCAAGCGCGACGCGGCGGCGCCTCATCTGGCCGCCGGAGCGACGTGGGCCGATACGCCGCGCAAGCTCGCCGAGGGCGTCGAGGTGGTGATGACGTCCTTGCCGGGCCCGATCGAGATGGAATCGGTCGCGCTCGGGAAGGAAGGCCTGTTGAGCGGGATGGTCGCCGGCAAGGTCTACTTCGACCTGACGACCAACTCGCCCAAGGTGGTCCGCAAGGTGCACGCGGTCTTCGCCGAGAAGGGTGTGCACCTGCTCGATGCGCCGGTGAGCGGAGGGCCGAGCGGAGCCCGCACGCGCAAGCTCGCGCTGTGGGTCGGCGGTGACGAGGCGGTATTCAAAAAATACAAGCCCGTGCTGGACGCGATCGGCGACCAGCCGATGTACGTTGGACCCATCGGCGCGGGCTCGGTGACCAAGCTCGTCCACAATTGCGCCGGCTACGCCGTCCAGACCGCGCTGGCGGAGGTCTTCACGCTCGGCGTGAAGGCGGGCGTCGAGCCGCTGGCGCTCTGGGAGGCCGTGCGCATGGGCGCGACCGGCCGCCAGCGGACGTTCGACCGGACACCGCACCAGTTCTTCCGCGGCAAGTATGATCCGCCGAACTTCGCCCTGCGCCTGGCGCACAAGGACGTCACGCTCGCCACCGAGCTCGGCCGCGAGCAGGGCGTGCCGATGCGCCTGGCGAACCTGACGCTCGCCGAGATGACGGAAGCGCTCAACCGCGGCTGGGGTGAGCGCGACTCGCGCATCACCATGACGCTCCAGGAGGAGCGCGCCGGTGTCCAGGTGCGGGTGGAGGAGTCGCGCCTCAAGGCGGCCCTCGACAAGGCGGGTCTCACGAACTAGCCGCCTGTCGGTGAAAGCATGGCTTCGGAAGGCGCTTGCGTGTGGCCGCTCCCTGCCTTCCGGGACCGCCGGCGAGCGGCCTCGATAGGTTTTGACACGGCCTCAGACTGCGCCTAGACTCCTGCCTACCCAGACAAGGAGGGCCCCATGGCCGACCGGCTCATTTCCGGCGACAACCACATCGACCTGACCTACTGCCCGGCTGATCTCTGGTCCTCCCAGGCTCCGTCCAAGTGGAAGCTCCAGGTCCCCCGCGTCGAAGAGCTGGAGGACGGGCTCCACTGGTTCGTGGAGGCCCAGGACAAGGGCATGTGGAACGGGGTCGGGCCGGGCTTTCTCAAGTACCAGAAGGGCATGTTCGGCCATATCGACGAGATGAAGGACCTGGGCTTCGAGTGGGACAACAGCCGGGGCGCCCAGCCGAGACCGACCACGCCCGAATTGCGGCTTGCCGACCTCGATCGCGACGGCGTCGACGCCGAGATCATCTACGGCTGCCTCATGATCAACGAGATGATCGCCAACGGCGAGCAGCGCGCCTGGGCGGACAAGATCTACAACGACTGGGCCGTGGATTTCTCCAAGCGTGCCGATCCGAACCGGGTCTTCCCGCTGGCCATCGTTCCTAACAACGACCCGAAGGTCGCGGCCGACGAAGTGCGCCGCTGCGCCGCGATGGGGCTCAAGGGCGGAGACCTGGCCTTCAAGCGCATGAGCCTGCCGCTCTATCACCACGACTGGTACCAGCTGTGGGAAGCCGCCGCCGAGTGCCACTTCCCGATCTCCTTCCACTCGACGGGGTTCAAGGGCCTGCGCACCCCGGACACGCCCGAGATGGAAAAGGAGTACATGCTCCCGTGGCGCCTCGTGCGCTCCGCGCTCTTCCAGCTCGACACGATGGAAGTCCTGGTTTCGCTGATCGCCTCGGGCGCTTGCGAGAAGTACCCGACTTTCAACTTCGTGCTCGGCGAGTCGGGCGTGACCTGGCTGCCGTACGTCTTCGACCGGCTCGACACGGAGTACGAGGACCGCGGCCGCGCCCTCGGCTTCTCGCTGAAGCCCAGCGACTACTTCAAGCGCCAGGGGTACGTCACGTATCAACAAGATAAGTTCATGGAACCGATCATCCCGCTCGTGGGCGAGGACAACATCATCTGGGGCGCCGACTACCCGCACCCCGACTGCATCTGGCCCGACTCCCAGAAGACGATCCAGAAGAATCTCGGCATGGTCTCGGAGAGCGTGCGCCGCAAGATCACCTCCGAGAACGTCAAGAAGCTCTACAACCTCCGGTAGGAGACCGCTCCATGGCTCTGCTGCCCGTCGCGCTCGTCACACGTCCCGCGTGAGCCCGCTCCAGAGCGCGCAGGGGCTGAAAGAGATCGCGTACTTCGACTGCCCGGGCGGCGGGCAGGTGGTCGTGGACGAGAACGTCGCCTACATCGCCCACATGAAGGCGCCCCACGGCACGACGCTCGTCGACGTGAGCGATCCGGCCGCGCCGCGGCAGCTGGCGACGATCGAGGTTCCGCCCGGCACGCATTCCCACAAGGTCCGCGCGCAGAACGGCCTCATGCTGGTCAATCGCGAAGCCCACGGCGCGCCCCAGGGCGCTTCGGATGCGCCGCGCGGGCTCGGCATCTACGACGTGTCGAACCCGGGCCGTCCGCGCGAGATCACGCTGTGGCGCTCCGGAGGATCGGGCGTCCACCGCTTCACGTTCGATGGGCGCTACGCCTACATCTCCCCGGAGATGGACGGCTACGTGGGCAACATCGTGATGATCCTCGACCTCAAGGACCCGGCGCGGCCCCAGGAGGTCGGCCGGTGGTGGATGCCTGGGCAGTGGACCGCGGGCGGCGAAACTCCTACTTGGTCGGGGCGCCAGCACCGCTGCCATCACCCGATACGGCTCGGCAATCGCCTCTACGTCAGCTACTGGCACGGCGGCTTTGTGATTCTCGACATCGAGGACATGGCCAAGCCCACGTTCCTCTCTGGGCTCGACTGGAGCCCGCCCTTCATCACGCCGACTCACACGGCCTTGCCCGTGCCCTTCCCGCTCCACGGCAGGCGCGTGATGATCGCGGCCGACGAGGATGTGGCGAAGCTCGAGCCCGGGGCGCCGTCCTTCCTCTGGCTGGTGGACATCACCGACGAGCGGCACCCGACGCCCTTCGCGAGCTTCCAGGTGGCCGGCATTGACGGCCTACCGCAGCCCGAGTTCACAGGCTGCCACCAGCCGTGCGAGCGGGTGACGGGAACAGAGATTCCCGTGGCGTGGTTCGCCCACGGCCTCCGCATCGTGGACATCGCCAATCCGCACGCGCCACGCGAAGTCGCCCATTTCCTCCCCGCGGTGCCCGAGGGTTCGTCGCGCGTGTCCAGCAATGACGTGGAGGTGGACGAGCGCGGGCTTTTCTACCTCATCGACCGCGGCCGCGGGCTGCACATCCTGGAGCGCGCGTGACGCCCGCGACGCTGACGACCGAGACGGCGTGGACGACGGAAGACGTCCGGGTGGGCGAGTTGACGCTTCGCCTCCGGAAGGGCGGGACGGGCGAGCCCATGCTCATCCTGGGCCACGATTTCGGCAGTCTCGAGCGCCTGTCGTTCTACGACACTCTCGCGCAGCGCTTCACCGTCTACGTGCCGTCGCATCCGGGATACGACGGGTCAGAGCGTCCTGCCTGGATGCGGAGCGTTCGTGACGTCGCGGTGGCGTATCAGCTCCTCTTGGCAAAGCTCGGCGTTTCGAATGTGACCCTGGTCGGCCTGGGCTTCGGCGGCTGGATCGCCGCGGAGATGGCGACGATGTCACCGCCCGCCATTCGCCGGCTCGTCCTGGTAGGCGCGATGGGCGTCAAGCCGGTTCACGGCGAGATCTTCGACCAGGCCATCGTGAGCTACATCGACTATGCCCGAGCCGGCTTCGAGGACCAGGGAGTATTCGACCGCCTCTACGGCGCAGAGCCGCCGACTTCGCTGCTCGAGCAGTGGGACCTGAACCGCGAGATGACGTTCCGCATCGCGTGGAAGCCGTACATGTACAACCCGACGCTGCCGCACCTTCTGGGCGGCGTGCGCGCGCCCGCGCTGATCGTCTGGGGGCGCGGCGACAAGGTCGTGCCGCTCGAATGCGGCGAGGCCTACGCGAAGGCCCTTCAACGGAGCCGCCTGGCCGTCGTCGAGAAATCGGGACACTGTGTCGACATGGAGCAGCCCGAGGCGCTTGCCAGGCTCGTCATGGAGTTCGCCGCCGAGAAGTGACCTGCTGACCGGGAGACCCATATGCACCTGATGTATTTCACCGAGCAGCCGATGTCGGCCTATTCGGCCGAAGAGGGCCTGAAGTTCGGCGCCACGGCCCTCATGTTCTCGAACAAGCATTTCGATCCCGTCGCCGGCAGCCGGCTCTACAACGAATACCTCGAGCACTATAAGCTGGCGGAGGAAGTCGGCTTCGACGGCATCATGCTGAACGAGCATCACAACGCGCCGTTCTGCATGCAGGCCAAGTGCAACGTCTTCGCGTCGATCCTGGCCGCGATGACCAAGCGCGTGAAGCTGGTGCTGCTGGGCAATCCGCTGCCGCTGGCCGACAACCCGGTGCGACTCGCCGAAGAGCTGTCCATGATCGACATGATCTCCAAGGGCAGGCTGGTCTCGGGCTTCGTCCGCGGCGGCGGCCAGGAGCAGCTCGCCGCCGGCGTCAACCCGGCCTACAACCGCGAGCGCTTCGAGGAGGCCCACGAGCTGATCGTCCGCGCCTGGACGCAGACGGGCCCGTTCCGCTTCGAGGCCACCCACTACCAGCACCGGGTCGTGAACCCGTGGGCGGTGCCGCTTCAGAAGCCCCACCCTCGCGTGTGGATTCCGGGTGTGGTGAGCAAGGAGACCATCGTCTGGTCGGCGCGCCAGCGCTACCCGTACATCGCGCTCAGCACCGCGATCGACGCGACCAAGAAGATCTGGGAGCTCTACGACTCGGTCGCGGCCGAGGCGGGGTACACCGCCGGGCCCGAGAACCGCGGCTATCTCCAGCGCTGCCACGTCGCCGAGACCGAAGAGAAGGCGCTTGCCAACGCGAAGCAGTTCATGTGGATGCAGGGCGAGTTCACTGGCCTCGCCCATCCGGTGTGGTCGAGCCCGTCGGGCTACTTTTCGCCGTCCTACCGCAAGGCGTTCGTCGAGTACGCCGTGGGCCGCCGGTCGAACCCGCGCGGAGCCGCGTTCGAGAACCAGATCCGTGACCAGCAGATCATCGCCGGGACGCCGAAGACCGTCATCCCGAAGCTCCGCCGGCTGCTCGAGGAGACGCGCCCGTCCATCCTCGGCTTCTGGACGAGCGACGGCTTCGTCAGCAACGAGGACGCGAAGAGCTGCATTCGCCTGCTGGGCCAGGAGGTGCTCCCGGCCGTCCGCGAGATGGGCAAGGAGCTGGGGCTCTGGAGCCCCTTCGAGGCCAACGCTCCGGTCAGCATTGCTTACGCCAAGGGGCCGACCCCGGCCGCGGCCTGAGGAGGACGGCGGGTGCGCTTCGACGGCAAGGTGGCGCTCATCACAGCGGCGGCGAGCGGGATCGGCCGGGCCACCGCGGGGATCATCGGCGCCGAAGGCGGCACGGTCGTCCTCGTGGACACCGCTGCGGACAGGCTCGAGCGGGCGGCGGCCGAGATTAAGCTGTCGGGCGCCAAGGCGCACGGGCAGTGCGCCGACGCGCTCGATCCCAAGCAGGTCGGGCGCGTGGTGGAAGAAACCGTCGGCGACTTCGGGCGCATCGACATCCTGGTCAACGCGGTGGGCGGCAGCACCATCATCGACCGTCCGGCGGCGACGGTGGACGAGCTGACGCTCGATGACTGGCAGCGGCTGATCGCCTTCAACCTCGAAGGCACCTTTCTCTTCTGCAACGCTGTGGCCTCGGTCATGAAGCGGCAGAGGTCCGGCAAGATCGTGAACCTCGCCTCCATCGCCGGCCACGGCAGGAGCGCCAGCAGCAGTAGCGCCTATGCCGCCGCCAAGGGCGGGATCATCGCGTTGACTACCAAGCTCGCCCACGAGCTGGGACCGCACGGCATCACGGTCAATGCGATCGCCCCCAGCATGACTCTGACCGAGCGCATTCGGCCCCACTGGGAGCGGCGGACCGAGGAGCAGAAGGCGCGGGAGATCGAGCGCACGCCGCTGCGCCGGATGGCCGAGGCCAATGACCAGGCGCGCGTGATCTGCTTTCTCGCCTCGTCCGACGCCGACTTCGTCACGGGCGTGACCATCGACGTGACCGGGGGGCTCTGAGCCGTGGCGGACCCGGCGTTCAGCATCGTCATCGGCAGGCTGGCGGACGGGCCGTGCCCGCCCACCACGGCCGGCGCGGCATGGCCGAATCGGCTGCACACGCGCGTGGCGGAGCTCGTCGCGACGATGGGGCCCGCGCCGTGGGCCAAGCGGATCATCGCCGACGAGCGGCAGCTCGTCACGCTGATCGCGAGCGCGCCCGGCGGCGGCAATCGCCCGCACTGGCACCGCGAGTTCGACGAGTGGTGGGTGGTGCTGGCAGGACACCTCGAATGGGAGCTGACCGGCGGCGCCGTCATCCAGGCGGCCAAGGACGACATCGTGTGGGTCCCGCGCGGCACCGTTCACCACATCCGAAATATCGGCGAGGGACTTTCGCTGCGCCTGGCGGTCGCCATGCCGCCCGCGGCACACTACTACAGCCCGTGCGAGCAGTGCGGCTATGCCGACGACGGCCCGCGCGAATGGCGCGCGTGACGGAGGGATCATGGCTGACAAGAACGCGGCGTTCGTTGGAGACATCCCGGGCAACTACGACCGGTATCTTCGCACCGTCTTCTTCCAGGGCTTCGCGGAAGACCTGGCTCAGCGCCTCGCCCTGAAGCCGGGCATGCGGGTCCTCGAGACCGCGTGCGGCACCGGCATCGTGACGCGCCAACTCCTCGACCGGATGCGCGGTCACGGGACGCTCGTGGCCACGGACCTCAACGAGGCGATGGTCGATCACGCCCGGCGACAGGTCTCGGCGGAGCCGGGGACCGTCGAGTGGCAGCCCGCGGACGCCACGAAGCTGCCGTTTCCCGATGCCTCCTTCGACGCCGTTGTCTGCCAGTTCGGGCTGATGTTCTTCCCGGACAAGGGCGCCGGCATCCGCGAGGCGTTCCGGGTGCTCAAGCCCGGCGGCCGCTACCTCTTCAACGTCTGGGACACCATGGCCCGCAATGCCTTCGCGCGGATCACCCACGAGACGGTCGCCTCCTTCTTCCCGGCCGATCCACCGTCGTTCTACACAGTGCCGTTCAGCCTCCACGATCCCGAGCCGACCCGCTCTCTCCTCGAGGCGGCCGGCTTCGGTCAGATAGCCTGGACGCACCTCGAGACGACCGGGACGAGCCCGTCCGCCGCCGAGGCGAGCATCGGATTGATCGAGGGCAACCCGATCCGGGGCGCGATCATGGAGCGGCGCCCCGAAGCCCTCGGTGAGATCAAGCAAGCGGTGGCCGCCAGGATCACGGCCGAGCTGGGCGACAGCCCGGTTCGCGCCCCTCTACGTGCGCTCGTATTTACGGCCCGCCGGCCCTAGAATCGTAGCCAGGAGGTAGCCAACATGTTCGGTCTGGGCGCTCAAGAATTGATGGTCATCCTGGTTATCGTGCTGGTCCTGTTCGGGGGCGCCAAGCTCCCGGAGCTGGCGAAATCTCTCGGCAAGTCGATGAAGGAGTTCAAGAAAGGGGTCGCGACGGACGACGAGGAGACCAAGGCTCCGGCCACCGTGGCGGCGAGCCCGGCGCCGCCCCGCGTCTGCGCCTCGTGCAAGGCCGCGCTCGAGGCCGCATGGACGCATTGTCCCGCGTGCGGCACGGCCGCGCCTCCGGCCGCGCTTCCGCAGTCTCCCGCGCCCAAAGTTTGACCCACTGACCCCCGGGCCACGAATCGAGGAGGACGTATGAAGGGACGCGTGGCGGTGCTGCGGGCGTACGGGGGCGAGTTCGAGCTGAGGGAATATCCGGTGCCCGAGGTCGAGCCCGGCGCGATCCTGGTCAAGCTGACGCGGGCCGGAGTGTGCGGCTCCGACCTGCACATCTGGCGCGGTGAGATGAAGGAGACCTACGGCGCGAGCCCGAAGGACCTCACCTTCGGCCACGAGATGTGCGGTCGCGTCGAGCGGCTGGGGGCGGGCGTCACGGCGGACTCGATGGGCCAGCCGCTCCGCGAGGGCGACCGCGTGACGTATTGCTACTTCTTCCCGTGCGGGCGCTGCCCCGTGTGCCTGCACGACGAGATGGGCAGCTGCCCGCGCAAGATCCGGCCGAACCGGGTGGCCGGCACGGCGCCCTATTTCAACAACGCCTACGGCGAGTACTACTACCTGCGCCCGGGGCACTTCATCTTCAAGATCGCCGACGAGATCTCCGACGACATCGCCACGCCCGCCAACTGCGCGCTCTCCCAGGTGCTCTACGGCTTGAGAAAGGCGGGGCTCCGCGCGGGGCAGTCCGTGGTGATCCAGGGCGCGGGTGGCCTCGGCATCAACGCCGTCGCGGTGGCGCGCGACATGGGCGCCGACAGGATCATCGTGATCGACCGCCTGCCGGAGCGGCTCGAGCTGGCCCGCGCCTTCGGCGCCGACCACGCGCTGAGCACGGTCGACCTGCCGACCGCCGACCGGCGCGTTGAGGCAGTGAAGGAGCTGACGGGCGGCTTCGGCGCGAACGTGGTTGCGGATCTCGTGGGCTATCCCGAGGTGATTCCCGAGGGCATCCGCATGCTGACGGGCGGCGGCTGCTACCTGGAGGTCGGCAGCATCGCGCCCGGCAATATCTTCTCCTACGACGCCACCGCGCTCGTGCGCGGCAACGTGCGCCTCGTCGCGACCTCGAACTATTCGCCCTGGGCGCTCGAGCAGTCGCTGGCGTTTCTGCGGCGCAACCTCAAGCGCTTTCCGTTCGAGCGGGTCGTCTCGCACGTGTTCCCGCTCGAGCGCATCTCGGAAGGGTTCCAGCAGTCCGACTGGCGTGAGCGCCAGGGTGGTCCCGGCCACATCTCCCGCGCCGCGATCTCGATGTGAGATCGCTCGCGCTCGTCATTCTCCTGGCCTGGGGCGCCCTGTCCCCGGGGACGCCGGCGCAGGCGGCTGATCCCGCGCCGTCAGGCCAGATGACCTGGGCCGTGCACTTCACGCTCGCCCCAAGGTGGCTCGATCCCGCGGAGAGCGAGGGGACCATCACGCCCTTTCTCACGCTCTACGCCGTCCACGACGCGCTCCTGAAGCCGATGCCGGCGGGCGCGGCCACGCCGTGCCTCGCCGAGTCGTGGTCGCTGTCGCCCGACGGACTCGTGTACAGCTTCGTGCTCCGAAACGGCGTCCGGTTCCACAACGGGGAGGCGCTGACGGCGGAGGACGTGAAGTTTTCGTTCGAGCGCTATCGCGGCGCCAATGCCCAGCTCCTCAAGGACAAGGTCAAGGAGATCCGCATCCTCGACCCGCGGCGCATCCAGTTCCGCCTCAAGGAGCCGTGGCCGGACTTCATCACGTACTACGGCACCACGGCGACCAGCGCCGGGTGGGTCGTGCCGAAGAAATACGTGTAGAAAGTGGGCGAGGAGGGCTTCAAGAAGGCGCCCGTCGGCGCCGGCCCGTACCGCGTGGTCAGCGTCAACCCCGGCATCGAGATGGTCCTGGAAGCCTTCGAGGGCTACTGGCGAACGATGCCGCACGTCAAGCGTCTCGTCTTCAGGAGCCTGCCCGACGAGACCACCCGCGCCGCGGCGCTCAAGCGGGGCGACGTGGACGTCGCCTACTTCCTGAACGGCTCCATCGCCGAGGAGGTGCGGCGCACGCCGGGGTTGAGACTCATGGCCGTCCGCAGCAACGCGCTCTTCTTCCTCGACTTCCGCGACCAGTGGGACCCGGCGTCTCCATGGCGCGATCAGCGGGTCAGGCAGGCGGCGAGCCTCGCCATCGACCGCACCGCGCTCAACGCGGCTGAGCAGCTGGGCTTCGCGGGGTTGACCGGCAATATCGTGCCGCGCTCGATGGAGTTCGCGCTGCCGATCGACCCAGACCCCTACGACCCGGCTCGAGCCAAGCGCCTGCTCGCCGAGGCCGGCCATCCGCAGGGTTTCGACGGGGGCGACCTCACGATCGCGCCTCCGTACGAAGGAGCCGGCGAAGCGATCGCCAACTATCTGGTCACCGCTGGCATCCGGGTGAAGATGCGAACGATGGAGCGCGCGGCCTTTTTCTCCGCCTGGCGCGAGGGTAAGCTCAAGGGTGTGGTGTTCGGCGGCCTCGGACCCTCGGGCAATGCGGCCTCGCGGCTCCAACTCCTGGCGGTCAAGGGGGGAGCATATACGGCCGGCGTCGTGCCGGAGGTCCAGGACCTCTTCGAGCGGCAGTCCCGCGAGCTCGACCGGCGCAAGCGCGAGGAGCTGCTCCACCAGATCCAGCGCCTGCTGCACGACCGGAGTATATTCGCGCCGATCTGGGAGAACGGGTTCATCCGCGGTGTCGGGCCGAGGGTCGCCGAGTCGGCACTGGCGTTGATCCCGTTTCACCCGTATTCTGCGCCGTACGAGGATGTGCGTCTCAAGCCGTGAACCGCTACACCCGGGGGTGACGCGATGAACTACACCCGCATCTCGGCCGACTGCCACATCGACATGCCCTGGATTCCGCCCGACCTCTTCACCGGCAACGCCGGGGCGGCCATCCGCGACCGCATGCCGTACGTCACCGACGGGCCGGACGGCCCGATGTGGACGTCGAAGAACGGTGCCTCGTTCGGGCTCGTGGGCGGCGTCGGGCCGTCGGGGACCAAGTACACAAAGGGCGATCACTACCGGGCGGACGCGATGGCCGCGACGGGACTCTACGATGACGGCAAGAAGGGCATCCGGCGCCCGACCGATCCGCACCTGCGCATCAAGGACATGGAGCGCGACGGCGTGCAGGCCGAGGTCATCTTCGGCATCCTCGGCGCGGCGACGCGGCTGGACGACCACGAGGCGGCCGGCGAGATGTTCCGCATCTACAACGACTGGCTCGTCGATTTCTGCCGTCACTACCCCGACCGCCAGATCGGCCTGGCCTGCCTGCCGTACGGCGACATCCCGGCGGCGGTGGCCGAGATCCATCGGGTGGCGAAGATGGGGCTGCGCGGCCTCGAGCTGTCGTGCTCGTGGGACATGGAGCCGATGTGGCATCCCGTCTGGGAGCCGCTCTGGCAGGCGGTGAACGAGGTCGGCCTGCCGCTTCACTTCCACACCTTCCCGACGATGCCGCCCAGCGTGCGGGAGAAGGCTGTCGGCAAGACCAAGCGGGCCGCGCTCTTCACCGCGGTGTCGGGCTTCCAGATGAACCTCATCAACATCCTCGCCGCGGTCATCGGCGCCGCGGTTCTCGAGCGCTACCCGCGGATGCGGATCTCCTTCGGCGAGAGCGGCATCGGCTGGCTGCCGTATGCGCTCGATCGGATGGACTTCGAGTGGGAGGACCGGTTCCGCGACCTCGGGCTCACGATGAAGCCCAGTGATTACTGGCGGCGGCAGTGCAAGGCCACCTTCCAGTTCGACCGGATCGGCACCAAAATGGTGGAAGAGATCGGTGAGGAGACGCTGATGTGGGGGTCGGACTATCCGCACGGCGACGGGGTGTGGCCCGAGTCGTCCAAGTACATCGAGGAGCAGTTCGGCCACCTCCCGGCCGCGACCACCCACAAGATCGTGTGCGAAAACGCCGGGAAATTCTACGGGATCATCAAGTAGTGCGAGCTGCAGGACGTCGCGGGGCTGGGGCCCCGCCGTCCGAGGCGAGCGAAAGTTAAGGAGATTGCATGAAATACGAAATGATTTCTGCCGACTGCCATCTCGATCTGTGCTGGCTGCCTACCGATCTCTTCACGTCGCAGGCCTCGGCCGCGATGCGCGACAGGATGCCGCACGTCACACAAGGGTCCAAGGGGCCGGTGTGGGTCACGAAGAAGGGCGCGAGCCTGGGGCACGTCAACGGCATGGGCTCTGGCGGGCGCGAGTACGTGCCGGGACGGATCCACCGGGCGGACCGCATGGCGTCGACCGGGCTCTACGAGGACGGCAAGAAGGGCATCCGCCGCCTGAGCGATCCGGAGCTGCGCGTGAAGGACCAGGACCGTGACGGCGTGCAGGCCGAGGTGCTGTACGGCATCCTGGGCGCCACGGGAAGGATGAACGACCCCGAGGCCACGGTCGAGGTCATGCGCGTCTACAACGAGTGGCTCGGGGATTTCTGCGCTACGAAGCCCGAGCGCTTCGCGGGGTTGGCCTCCATCCCCAACAACCCCATCGACGCCGCCATCGTTGAGGTCGAGCGCGTCGCCAAGCGCGGGTCGGTCCGTGGGCTCGACATCGCGAATTCGCCAGATCTCAAGCCGCTGTGGGATCCCTACTGGAATCCGCTGTGGGAGGTCATCAACGCCAGCGGCCTGCCGCTGCACTTCCACACGATCGGCACGCGGTTGCCCGAGCCGCTCCAGAGCCTCGTCTTCATGGGCTCGGATCTCACCCGCGCGGGAGCGGACGTCAGCGAGGATCAGAAGCGCCTGGCGCGCATGGCTTTCGCGACGCACATCACCGGCTTCCAGATCAACATGGCCCAGATCCTGATGTCGATGATCTTCGGCGGCGTGCTCGAGCGCTACCCGCGGATACGCGTGGTGCTGGGCGAGGCCGGCATCGGCTGGATCCCGTACATTCTCTGGCGCATGGACGGTGAATGGGAGGACCAGTTCAAGGACCTCTCGCTCACGATGCCGCCCAGCGAGTACTGGCGGCGGCAGTGCTTCGCGACCTACCAGACCGACCCGGTCGGCCTCAAGCTCGTCGACGAGCTGGGCGCCGGCAATATCATGTGGGGCTCGGACTTCCCGCATCCCGACGGCATCTGGCCAGACTCGCGCGAGTTCATCCAGAAGGAGACGGCGCACCTGTCCGATAGCGTGCGGCGCAAGATCATCTGCGAGAACGCCGCGCGCCTCTACAACTTCGCGGCATGAAGATCCTCTTCGTTCCCAACCTGATCGTCTCGGGTCTGAGCGAGACCGACCGCGCGAATATCCTCCAGGCGGCCGGCCCGGGCGCCCGCATCGTCGAAGCCAAGGACCAGGCGACGCAGCGCCGCGAGCTCCCGGACACCGACATCCTTTTCGGCCGCGTGCACGCCGATCTCTTTTCGCTGGCGAAGCGGCTTCGCCTCTACCATTCGATCGGCGCCGGCGTGGACAATATCCTCAACGCCGAGCTGGCGAACAGCGACGTCCCGCTGGCGAGCGAGAAGGGCGACGTCGGCATCCACCTCTCCGAGCACGCCTTCGCGCTCCTCTTGGGTCTCACGCGCGGCCTCCACACCGCCATCCGCACGCCGGACTACGGCCTGCGCGAGCCGATCCGGGTCCACCAGCGCGAGCTCTACGAGCAGACGATGGGCATCGTGGGCTTTGGCGGCACCGGCCGCGCCGTGGCGAAGCGGGCGGTGGCTTTCGGGATGCGCGTCCTGGGCGTGGACATCGAGCCCGTCGATCCGGAGCACGGCGTGGAGGCGATCTGGACGCCCGAGCGCCTGCCGGATCTCCTCGGAGCCTCAGACGTGGTGGTGATCGCGCTGCCGCTGACCAAGGCGACACACCATCTCTTCACCCGCGAGCGCTTCGCCCAGATGCAGCGGCACGCCATCCTGATCAACGTCACGCGCGGTGAGATCATCCGCGGCGAGGACGTGCTGACGGCGGTCAACGAGGGGCTCATCTGGGGCGCGGGCCACGACGTTACCGATCCCGAGCCGCTGCCCAAGGATCATCCGCTGTGGCGCCACCCTCGCGTGATCGCGACCTTCTGCGAGAACTTGCGGCGGCTCAATGCCGGGCGTCCCCTGCTGGCGCTGATCGACAAGCAGAAAGGATATTGAAGGTCCCCCGCTTCGGCCTGAACCGGTTCGACTCGCGCTCGGTCGACGCCTTCGCTG
>WNFP01001660.1_pt1 | contig 18183 bp, 18 predicted proteins | sample 5400201 | NCBI WGS metagenome assembly WNFP01 (sample SAMN13153355, study PRJNA577476) | soil metagenome | isolation source: 115 cm saprolite under Madrone tree | place: USA:California | collected 2016-06-14 | reverse complement strand
GATGATAATTGGAACGCCGTACGCCGACACGCCGACACGCCGACACGCCGACACGCCTAGCACGGCCACTTCCAGTCTACGATCTCCGGTTTATCGGTACCGTATTCGTAGGCGTAATTGCGGCAGGCGATCTGTTCGTTTCTGAAATTATCCTTGGCATGGGCGCCGGCCACCTTAAGGCTCGGCACCCGATCAATCGCTTCGATTGCGATACTGAAGCGGTCGATTCCGTTGCGAATCGCCAGCTCGAAAAGGCGTGTCGATGCTGCCCTTTTCCTGATAACCGCGTACGTGCAGATTGTCGTGATTATGGCGGCGATAAGTGAGGCGATGAATCATCCAAGGATAAGCGTGGAAATTAAAGATGACTGGCTTATCGAGCGTGAACAAGCTATCAAAGTCGCGATCAGATAAACCGTGAGGATGGTCGGTCTCCGGCTGCAGCCGGAAGAGATCCACTACGTTGATGAATCGGATTTTCAAAGCCGAAAACTCGTTCCGCAACAAAGCGGTCGCGGCCAGACCTTCCTGAGTCGGAATATCTCCGGCGGTTGCGATCACGACATCGGGTTCTGCGCCTTGGTCATTGCTAGCCCAGTCCCACAGACCAATCCCTTTGGTGCAGTGCATGATGGCCGCCTCCATGTTCAGCAGGTTTAGCGATGGAATGGGCGCGCGCCACGAGAGCCCGTTACATTTCTCCAGCCACTTGGCGTGTTGGTTAACCATCGAGTCAATCACATGGACGAATGATTCGTAAGTGGCGAAGAAGCCGTGGCGCCCGCTGAGCAGGTAACCTTCCAACCAACCCTCGAGAGTATGTTCGCTCAGCATTTCCATGACCCGTCCATCCGATCCCAGCTCTCCACCATCGAGGTCTTCCGGAAGATATTCTTCCAGCCAAGTCTTTTTAGCTACTTCATAAATCGCATCCAGCTTGTTTGAGGTGGTCTCGTCAGGACCAAAAACTCGAAACTTGTCCGCGTTTTCCTTCATCACATCGCGGAGGAAAACTCCCAGAATAGAATTGGTGGATACTTCCATTTGGGCGGTCTTCGAAATTTCGACCCGATGATCACGGAAATCCGGCAGACGCAGACTAAGTCTAAAGACTCCTCCGTTGGCATGTGGGTTGGAGCCCATGCGGCGATTGCCGCGCGGACTTAGCTCTCTCAATTGGGGTATCAGCTGACCGTTCTCGTCAAAAAGCTCTTCCGGTTGATAGCTCCGCATCCATTGCTCGAGCAACTGCAAGTGTTTGGGGTTCTTTGCTATATCCTCAATCGGAATCTGGTGGGCGCGCCAGAAGCCTTCCAGTTTGTGCCCATCGACTTCCGCGGGCGCCGTCCAGCCTTTTGGCGAACGTAGAATAACTACCGGCCAGCGAGAAAAAGTAGCTCCTCCCGTGGTCCGAGTCCTCCGCTGAATGTCTCGGATTTCTTCAACGCATTCGTCCAATGTCGCTGCCATCGCTTGGTGCATGCTGTCGTGCTCCGAGCCTTCGACAAAGTACGGTTTGTAACCGTAACCAACAAAGAGTTGCTCAAGGTCTCCGTGCTTGATTCGCGCCAGGATCGTCGGGTTGTTTATCTTGTAGCCGTTCAGGTGAAGAATTGGCAGGACCGCTCCATCCCTAATCGGATTGAGAAACTTGTTGGAATGCCAGGAAGTAGCCAAGGGGCCAGTTTCAGATTCACCGTCCCCCACCACGCAAGCCGTGATCAGATCCGCATTGTCGAACACCGTTCCGAAAGCATGGGAGAGACTATAACCTAACTCGCCTCCTTCGTGAATAGAGCCGGGTGTTTCTGGGGTACAATGGCTGCCGATGCCCCCGGGGAACGAAAACTGTCCGAAGAACTTTTTCATCCCTTCTGCGTCTTCGCTCTTATCTGGGTAGATTTCAGAATAGCTTCCGTCGAGATATACCGGCGCGAGGACCCCGGGCGCGCCATGTCCGGGACCCGACACATACATCATGTTCAAATCATATTTCCTGATCACGCGATTCAGATGTGTCCAGATAAAGGACTGCCCCGGACTCGATCCCCAATGGCCCAATAAGCGGCGCTTAATATGCTCGATCTGGAGCGGTTCTCTGAGCAACGGGTTACTTCGCAGATAAAGCATTCCAAGGATAAGATAACAACAAGCCCGCCAATACGCGTGCATGTTGTGGAGTTCTTCTGGGCTTAGAGGAGTTCCTTGAGCGGTGGCTCTCGCGGGACCAAATGCGCTGACGGTGTCTAAGTTGGGTGTGGCGGTAACCATAGTTTCGCTTTCACAGGAATTTGATATTCGGTGGCGCAGGGAAAACTTCGTAGCCACGTTCGCATTGGAGCGCTAATTCGCTCGTCCAAATATGTCGGTTAGGGCGAGATCATCTCTCCGTGACCGCCGATTGCGATCGAAGCCCTTGATTCGGCTTTCCGGTGGTCCTGCGTGGAGTCCGTCCAATCGGATTTCAGCAGGCTGTAGACTTCCAAATCGACAAATCGATCGCCAAGCCATTCCGCCTCGCGAAGAATTCCCTCGTGGCGGAACTGCAACCGAATACAAACGGCGCGGCTGGCCTGATTTTCCGGCGCGATGCGGACCTCAATCCGATTGAGATTCAAGTACTTGAAGCCCAATTGAATCAAGGCGCGAACAGCTCCAGTCATATAACCGTTTCCGGTGTGGGTTTGTGCTAACCAATAGCCGATCGTACTGCTGCGGTGGAAGTGATCGATGGCATTAAACGCAATAACGCCGATGATTTCCTTCCGAAGCGTAATAGCACAGTGAACCGCCCGCAGCGACGCCTGTTCTTCACTTGCGTGCCGGATGAACATAGAGGAATCGTTCGGTGTGCGAGTAGCGTCTACCCATGGCAACCATCGTACGAGATGCGCGCGGTTGCGGTCAGTCACCGTGAAGAGCTCTTCTGCGTCTTGTTCTTGGAGGGTGCGAAGCAGGAGATCCGGGAACTCAGTCGGATACGGCCATAAACCGGAAGGCTCATTTGATGCAGGCGTCACAATTGGATGAGAGGAGCCAAGAAACATGGCCCCTTTTTAGCGGAAGCAAAGAATTTCCGTAACGAAATCTGCGTCGATTGAGCTGAAGCGAAGTGGCGCTAGAATTGGCTGAGCCCATGACAGTAGACTCATCTGAGATCCGAGCGATTTTGAATCGCGATCCCTTTTGGTGCCTCTATGCTTTGGGTGATCTCGACCCGCACGAATATCCGCTCTGTGATTGGCGAGTAAAAGGCGGACCGCAGGAGGCGGTAGTTCTGTTGTATCACGGGTTTACCGTTCCAGTGCTTTTTGCCGTTGGTCAGCCGACCGATGTGGAAGCGCTTCTACACGCGAGACCGATACCGGCTAAGGTCTATCTCCATGTCCGGCCGGATGTCACTTCAATTGTTCGCGCTCATTTCGAGCTGCTGGAGACTTACCCGATGGCACGAATGATTTTTCGGGGCAAGATTAATAGTAAATCGAACAATGTGCACCGGCTGACTGAATTCGACGTTCCGAGGTTGATCAAACTGTACGCTGAACGGCGGGTCGGTATAGACGGCGGCGTGTTTTTTGACCCGATCATGGTTCGTCGTGGATGTTATTACGGGACTTGGGAGAGCGGCCATTTAGTTGCGGCCGCCGGTACTCATTTGGTCAATGAGTTGGAGGGTGTCGCTGCTGTTGGCAACATTTTTTGCCATCCTTCGCACCGTGGCAAGGGAATGGGACGCGCAGTCTTTACCGCGGTAGTGAAGGAACTTTCCGACCGCGGCATCTCGACTATCGGATTGAATGTTGGTCCCGATAACGAAGCCGCTCGTGGTCTCTATCAAAGCTTAGGGTTCGTGGATTACTGCATCTACGAAGAAGGTCCGGCCACCAGGCTAATGATTAGAGGGTGATAGGTGAACGCCTATCGACAAACCTCTCTCCCTCTCGCTTCACTACATCTCTTACCAGGCACGTTCACTAGATCCCTGGATTACTCCTTGACCATGATCCCGAAATGCATCTTGAAGGCGATTCTACCGTTTCCGGTGATTGTCACGACGCGAGAACCAACTTCTTGCTTGATCCACTCCCGCTTGCGGAAAAGATCAAGCAGAGCCGCTCCGGCGGTTCCGGCGACATGGAATTTACGTTCGGTCCAATCGAGGCACTTGCGCACAAGGGGTCGCTTACGGTTGGCGCGCAAACTATTCAAATCGATCCCGAGGTCCTCGAACCAACGCTCTCCTCGGGGCGTGACACGAACACTATCGTCTACCGGCGCCAAGAGCTTACGTTCCTGCAGTGACTCACAAATTTGCACCGCCACCTTGCCGGCGAGATGATCGTAGCATGTCCGCGCCATACGAATAGGAACAATTGAACCGTCCGCTGGTGGTTGAAGCGGTCGAAGTGCATTACACAATGTACCCATTGCCTCAAGGGCAGCCGCCACGTCAGGACCGGCCAAACTGTAGTAACGGTGCCGTCCGAACCGGCTCACGGTGACCAGACGCCCGCCCAAAAGCTTTCCCAGATGCATGCTTGCCGCCTGGGCGGAGACTCTGGCTCGGAAGGCCAGCTCCGAGGCGGGAAGACTTCGGCCATCCAGCAGCGCTACGAGGATGGCGACTCTCGCTGGATCGGCGAATAAAGAGGCGGTTTCGGCGATTGGATATTTGCCTTCCATATTTCAATTGATACTGAAATATGAATCGTTGCCAGGCAAATGCAACTAGCAGGATCGCAGCGGAGACAAGCCGGATGCACGCCCAGTTTCCCGGCGATGGCGGTGTTCTCGGCGTTTTGTTCAATCGAAAACAAATTCGATCCAATCGCCGATCGAGTCATAGCCGGTCTCGCCTGAGCGCCAGCCGAGGTGCCTATAAAACTCGCACGCGTTCCGGTTTCGTCGCTGGCACTTTAGTCTTGCTGGACGCCCAATTTGAGCCAACGCATGGTCGAGCAAGGCTTTTCCAATGCCGCGACGATGTCGTTCCGGCAAAACATATAAGTGGTGGATGAAATGCTCAGGGAACCAGATTCCGATGAATCCCACGACCCCGCGATTGAATTCCTCTGCAACCGCCACGAATTCCCCCTTGATGTCGGCCGAAAAATCTTTCGGGCGGAACTTTTTGGGATCGATCCAATAAAAAGCGGTCGCTCGAGTAATCTGATAAATCATTTCGCAGATCTCGAGATCCGAAGTTGGATCGAAACTGCGAATGTGAACCTGAGCACGTTGGCTGGCATCCACATCGAGCTGACCAGAATCGCTCATGTCTGAGACCTATCCCAGCTCGCGCCCGGGACGCAAGGACTAGCACACGAAGAAAAGATGCAATCGTAGAGTGTGCCGGCGTCTCATCCGCAGAATCTGACTTGAATACGATGTCTGCTCCGTTTTACCGGATTGTTTGGTGGCTGGCGATTGCGCTCTTCGTTTCGTTTTTCCTGAGTGTCAGTATCGGACGAAGCCTCGCCTGAGGATTCCGCGAAAATCGACGCCGCTGAATGATATTTCCTCGCTCAGCGGTGAGTGCGCAGCGTAGCTGCGCACTCGTTTTGATGGGGTGAATTAGCGTCGGGGACGGCTGAAGGTATTCTGTCGAGAACCCGATCGCGGGGCATCCGTTTTCGGACGGGCTTCATTGACTGCAATATTGCGACCGGCAAAATCCTTTCCGTCAAGAGCGGTGATAGCCGCTTGCGCTTCGCTGGCATTACCCATAGTAACGAATGCGAATCCGCGCGACCGGCCAGTGGCTCGATCGGTGACGAGGCCTACTTCGGCCACGGTACCGTACTGAGAGAACAAATCTTCAAGGTCGTTTTCCGTGGTAGAGAACGAGAGATTTCCTACAAACAATTTCATAACAATTGAGAACGAATGTCAGGGTCAGAGCCGTACCCGCTCATCGGGCTTCAAATCACCACTGAGTTATCTCAACTGACGATCTTCCGTGCTACGATCAAAACAAACGCGCAGCACCTAATCGGAGAAAAACGACTATGATGCAACCGAAAAAGTCGGAATTGGTTGGTGGGGTCGCAATATTTTGGAAGCCGAACGTCATTCCTTGTGCTCGGCAGATTAAAAGCGTTTCTGCTTCTATTCGAGTTACTTACGACGAATGGGCAAATATGTTTGAATATGATCGGGCAAAGGCCCGTCTCACTCGCCAATGACTACGAAAGCTAAATTCCTAGTTGTAGCTGGAGCCTTGGGTTTGAGTGGAATGGTAGCGGCTTTGGCAGATGATGTTCAGTTTGTCACATTGCCAGAGACAGTCAGAACTGCTGTGATTCGGGAAACTCGAATCCCCGACGTCTCGCGGGTAACCAGAGTCGTGCGCGACGAGAATGGCTTGTATGAAGTCACTGTCCGTCGCGAATCCGATAACGACGTGGTTTATGTGGATCCGTACGGACGGGTCGTCCGCCAGCAAGCCGTTGGTTTTACCCAACCAGTCAATCGGCAGGTCGTAACCGAGACAGTGACGGAAGATGCTGAATATCCGACCGTTGACACATTTGTTCGTTCCTTGGATACCGCTCGATTCCAACTGATCGAGAAGAAGGAGAACAAAGAGGTTTACCTTGATCGACGAACTGGGAAAAAATGGAAGGTGAAGGTCGAAAGCGACGATTAAAGCAAGAATTCTTCAAGTTTCTTACCCGAGGCAGGCAATTAGCCTGCCTCTTTTTTGGGAGTAGGGCGAAACAGTCCGGGCGGTTTTGCGTCGTACGTCGTACAGCCCAGTGCTGCATGTCGGGGCTGTGATCTACTAGCGAGTGTTGGCCCAAGGGCGAAGCCGGGCGCGCGAGACGGACCTGTTGGCCCACTAGGGTGCGTGCCAAACTCCGGAAGATTTTTACTCACCTCTTCGGTGAGTGCCGATGGGTTATTCATATTGTCAGGCTGCTGGTTCATCCAGCAGACTGGCAATACCCATGGCATCTACCCCCGCTGGCTGGCTCGCATCGACCCATCGGACTGCCAATTCCTCTCTTGCGTGTCCGAGCGCTTGTACGGAAGGTTACCCATGTTCATCGTCCATGTTTTCGCACAGGTAAAACCGGACTGCATGGCGGCTTTTTGTGAAGCAACCATTGAAAACGCCCGCCATAGCATTCAGGAGCCGGGCGTGGTCCGGTTCGATTTTATCCAGCAACGGGACGATCCGTCGCAGTTTGTACTTGTCGAAGTCTATCGGACCGAAGCAGATACCGTCTCTCATAAGCGGACGGCTCACTACGCGAAGTGGCAGGCCACAGTCGAAGAGCTATTGGCGCAGCCGCGATCACGCATCTTCTACCAAAATATCTTTCCGAAAGATGAGAATTGGTAAATATGCAGTTTGAATTCGCTACCAGTAGCCGGATTGCATTTGGCGCCGGTATTCTCCAGCGAGTTAGCGAGTTTCTCGGCGATTTCGGCCCAAGACTTTTGGTAATCGGAGGAAAGGATCGCAACCGATCTAAACCGCTGACTGAACAGCTCGACAGAGTAGGAGTCGAGCAGATCGGGTTTCAAGTGGCTGGGGAACCTACGGTCGACTTAATCGATCGCGGAGTTCGCTTGGCGAGAAATTCTCGTGCAACTGGTGTGGTTGGTTTCGGCGGCGGAAGTGTAATCGATTCCGCTAAGGCGATTGCTGGTCTGGCTACGAACCGGGGCGAAATCGGCGATTACCTGGAGGTGATCGGTAAGGCGAGGCCGCTCGAAACACCTGGTCTTCCGCTTTGTGCAATTCCGACGACGGCCGGGACAGGAGCGGAGGTGACTAAGAACGCCGTCCTCGGTGCCCCGGAACATCGGGTGAAAGTGAGCTTGCGTAGCGCCATTCTATTGCCACGCATTGTTTTGATCGATCCGGAAACGACCCTACTACTCCCACCGCAAGTAACCGCCTCAACCGGGCTCGACACGCTGACACAGTTGATTGAACCCTACGTTTCAATTCGTGCGAATCCGATCACTGATACATTCTGCCTGTCGGGGATACCCCGGGTTGCGCGGGGGTTGTCTCAGGCGTTTTTTGACGGGCACGATCTTTCCGCGCGCAGCGACATGTCATTGGCGAGCCTGTTTGGCGGTATGGCTTTGGCAAATGCCGGGCTAGGGGCAGTGCATGGATTCGCAGCGCCGATCGGCGGCATGTTTGATGCCCCGCATGGAGCAGTCTGCGCAGCGTTGCTACCACACGTCATGGAGATGAACATCCGCGCCTTGCGGCGCCGGATGCCTCAGAGCGACGCTCTTCGCCGTTACGATGCTTTGGGACCTTTGCTCTCGAACAAAACAACGGCAAAAGCAGATGATGCCGTAAAGTGGGTGCGTGATCTTTGCCGAACGTTGAACGTTGCGTCGTTAGGCAAGTTTGGGATCCGGGACGAACACATCCAGGAGTTGGTCGAAAAAGCGCAGCGGGCAAGCAGTATGAAGGCAAATCCCATTTTGCTCGAGGCCGATGAGCTGGCAGAGATTCTCAGAGCTGCTCTGTGAAAGAGCGACGAAGGACGCAGGGGACGATCGATAGCTGCTTTTACCAGCCGCGTGCTGAGCTTCATCAGATCCCTTCTGAATTGACTTCCGGGTCCAGACGCCAGGAACATCGCGGGCAGTCGCCGCTGATACGCCGGTGAGCGATTGTTTGCCATCACTGGATCACGGCCGTCAACACCGTCCGCGGACCAAGATCAACGGACAGCACACCATGCGAATACTTCGCCTGATGCGACGCCTTTTCGTTCATCGGTCCATTCGCATCGAAGCCGCGAATCGCGGAGATTTTTCCCCGGACTGCACCATCAAACTCGATCTGAAGCGCTCGAGTTGTCGACGTCAAATTCGCTAACGCTACGACCAACGTTCTCGATGTTTGAAATGCGGCTCCGGCAAATCCAAAAGGACTCCTATCCGGATGCGCTACCCGAACATCTTTATTCGATAATAGCTGAAGAAAAGACTGAAGAGCGCTCGCGACGGGCTTGCGTTGACCGGTTTCGTCCAGCAACCCGAATGCATCATGGCTCCAGGAAGGATCCTCTGCTTGCCAAAAAGAAACCTGGTTCGCACCATCGGCAATCAGCTTCAGTGCTTCGCCAGCCACCGAGACGCCAAAATCGGCCGAGCTGGCTGCATTATTCTCGCTGCGCGCTTCGGGTCCGGCGTCGTATGGTGCTCGGCTCCAGCGCGGACTTTCGCTAGTAAACTCGGTAACAATAATGGGCAATCCGTGAGCTTGGCTTAGTAAGTTGAGCGGCACACCGGCGAAACCGGCTGGTTCTGGACGCTTGGTTGTGTCGTAGTCGTGCCATGAGAGCTGTTGGAGTATCGAAATGTGTCCGGTTCGTTCCAGCTCTTGCAGGTATGCGCCGGTGGTGAACCCCGTGCTGACGCCCGGTCCTTCGATCCCGGCCTTGATTGCATGTTCCTCAAAGTTCGCTTTGACGTTGCAGAGGAGGGAATCGTATTCCTCGGGAGTGTAGTTGGTGTTCGAGGCTCCGTCCGGCTCGTTGATTAATTCGACCGCAACTGGAGCGATCCCAAATCGCTTGAGATAAAGCAGGTGGGCCACAATCCAATTCGAAAAATCCTGAATATGGCCCGGCTCGACATGGCTGCGTTCCTTGCCTTCGCTTCCATGAACCGAGACGCACCAAGGGGGCGGCATCTGCCAGAAAACTAAATGGCTCTGGACTTTCAAGGCGCCCAGTTCTTGTTGAAACTGGCGTAGCATTTCGGCCTGGTGCTGGTCCTCATGTTCCGTAATGACGTTGAGAACCTCGTTAACCGACATGTGATCTTTAAGTTCGTCCTCAGGGATCTCAGGTGTGACGCTAAACCGCACCCAGCTGACATTTAGATCGCGAATCAAAGCGTCTCGTTCTGCTCGATGATCCGTTTGTGGCCATACTTGAAGACCGAACCCGGCGAATTGGCGGGAAGCTTTGAAGCTAAAGAGGATGTGATCCTGTGCTAGCCCATCGGTCGGACCAATCAAAATATTTGCGAGAAAAAATAAACTCCCAAAAATCGTCTGACGAATACAACACATGAGGAAGCCAAAGGTGCGCGAAAGAGCGATATACACAAGTGTTACGGATGGGCTGCCGGCTCCGTCCGGCGTCTGCTCATCGCGTCAAGTTAAGGGATCGCGACATTGGGAAAGGGTGAGTAGACGAAGGGATCTGTCGGCGTGATCTACCGCAGTGGCAGGAGCGAATCCTTACCGCTCACGGCTCATTCTCCGTTACACCCGGAGAATCAATAAACGGCAACGGTTGCTTTTTGAGTCCAAGTTCCGCATCCAACAGGTTACGCGATTGCTCCACACTTGTTTTCAATGATTGATAGGTGGCGACAAGCGCAAAGGCACCGGCGTGTCTGGCGTAGGTGGTATCCGCGGGAATGCCGAGCGGCTGCGACGCGCGTACAGTCATTTTGTCTTCGATTCGATTATAGTTTTGGTATTGATCGATCAAGCGCTTGGCCAGCATGAAGGTCCGCACCAGACTGGTACGAAGTATTTCATTTTCGATCAGGCCAATTTGCGCAGCGTTAGAATCGAAGATGCTGAAGTAACTCTGGTAGCAGGGCCAATACGGTAGAAGCTTTTTCTTTGGATCGAGCGTCTCGATCGGTCGGGCGATGTCCTCGGCCATCATCAACCAAAGTTGAATCAACTCTTCTCGGATGGCGTGTAAAACACCTAGAATCCGCTCCCGCTCCGCGGCGCGTTCTCGCAAACGATGAAGTTCTGCTTCTTCGAACTGAATTTTACTCGCGTTCCGGTAGGCGAATCGCGCCGCCAATAGTGCTCCGGTTATTGCAATGAAGGCCGCAAACGCGGACGTCACTGACAGAAGCCAGGCGGAAGGGGAAAACTGGGAACAAAAATCGGAGATGGCGTGAAGCAATTGTTTCAGCAAGAAGGCCGGATCCATTTTGATAGCAGATTCGATAGAGGACCTTTCATCTCAACCAAACATTCTGGTTCAGTTTAGCCGGATAGCGGCACGCCGCCTCTCCATCTAATTAACAAAAGAAACGCTCGGGACCAGTCCAAAGTTTCCGCTTGCGTCGAATTTCCAGCTAGGCACCCTGCCAGGTCAGATGTGACTGCCATTTCTCAGCCAACGATTCTCGCCGGCCGATCTCAGTCAGCATCACATTACTCTGGCCGAGATTCTGCGCGATGCCGTTGGCATGCCTCCTACTTGCGAGACGATGCCATAGAGAAGGCAAAGTATTTGTTGCAGTCAGCGAATCCGTTGTCACCGCTTCCAGCGTTATTCCAAGTTGAGTGACCGACTGATCCGTGCATCGTCTACCCATGCAAGGGACCCAGGAGTTCAACGAAGACAATCTTAAATACCAACGCTCGATCAGGCGCAGGATCATCTGGCGGCTGATTATTTATCTCGGCGGCGGCGCGCTCGTCCTTTTTTTGGCCATACTTTTTATTACCAATCCGGGACTGCTTTCCGGTCCAATGGAGTATCTGCAGTCCCTAAGCCAGGGAAAATCGGCGCAGTCGCAAACTCAGGCTGGCGCTTCCGCTTCCCCGGTTGCGACCAAGACTCTTAACACACCTGAGGATTACCTGGATCTGGTATCAACCGATGCTTCAAAGTTGTCGAAGGACCAATATGAGTTGGTTCAGATTTTCAACAACGCTCTGAATCGGCTTACTATGGCGGACAAGAGCGAAGCAAATGCCAAAGCCATCGCCGGACCTATCATTTTGCAAAATGTTTCGTCGGCGCAAAACAAAGAAGACTTCGACAAGATCCGAGCGGCCGCTGATTCTTTGAAAACCACGGCCACTAGAGATTTAAACTCTCTCCAATCATTCGAAAAGGATATCACCGTTCCTCTACAAGGGGCCGGAGTTAAGCCTCCGATGGATGCGCAGGTGGCTAGTGCTCTGGCCAACAAGACAAATGTTCCCGATAAGATTCAGAAAGCGGATAACGTGATTAAATTCGGAGACACCTCCACGGCTTATTGCGATTTCCTCGAGAAAAACCGCGCGGACTGGTCATTTAAGGGGCAGGGTCGCGCATTTAAGGACAGAAAAATCCTCGACCAGGCCGTTGCGCTCGGGAAACAGTTCACCCAATCCGCCGTTGATGCAGGGTTCCAGTTTAACGTTGCAGAAGGCTCTCCTTCTCCCTCCCCTTCGCCAACGCCGTGAGTGCGGTGAGCGCCGGCAACGTCGTGAAACGTGATTGGTGATTGGTGCAAGGTGGTTAGAGGAGACAAGCAAACTCGGCTGTTTACTGGAGGAAGAAAAAAGGAGCAAAGCAATCCGTTGTCCGGCGTTTCCGGCGTTGTCACCAATCACGAATCACCTCTCACCAATCACTTTTCAGTTCTGCTATCCGCTATCGGCTATTCGCGTTAGCGATCCAACCAAGCCGGGGCCCGGTCCCAAGGTTCCATGCGATGACGCCCACGGACCTTTAACTGACAATTTAGATGCCACGGCACATCCATGATCAGAATTCGGTTTCGCCCCTTCAACAACAGCACGGTACGTAAAATTGCCGCTCGCTGATTATGCAAAAAGCTGTAATACCAATGCGACTCGACCAGTTGCGGGATCAGAACGACGATTGAATTGTCCGGATTCTCTCGCTCCAAGTTCCAGATATAATCCAAAGTCGGAGCGACTACTTGCCGATAGGGCGATTGCAAAACGACGACTTCGGGCGCAGGTAAGCGGCTCTGTTGGATTGCCGGCTTGACGTATTTATTCCAATCGCCCGCAAAATCTTCTTCGCTATCCTCATGTTCGACATGAACCACATGCACTTTTTTGGTGACAGTAAATGCTGTTTGGAGCGCTCGAGCCGATACTGAGTTGAGATGATCGAGCGGCACGACCGCGATTAAAGGGCTTGGTTCGCGCAGCAAGATTGGCCCCGAGATAGCAATCTCCTCAGCCACATCACGGTAGTGCCACTCGATCGCCTGCATGATCAGAAACAGCAGGGGAAGCACAATCAAGACGATCCAGGCTCCCTCGGCGAATTTCGTTACGATCACAATGAGGAGGGTTACGCCGGTCGCAAATGCACCAACGCCGTTGATGATCGCGCTCACGTACGCGTTTGGTTCCTGCGACTTCAGCCAATGCATGACCATTCCCGCTTGCGAGAGCGTAAACGCCAGAAAGGCGCCCACCGCGAACAAAGGGATGAGTCGATCAGTGACTCCGTTGAATATGAAAAGCAGTATTCCGGCTAGTGCAGTGAGCAGGACAATGCCCTGGGTGTAGACCAGGCGACGGCCGCGAATTCCGAATGAGGACGGTAGAAATCCATCGATCGAAACCGTCCGGCAAACGCGCGGAAAATCCGCGAAGGAGGTGTTCGCCGACAAGCAGAGAACGAGCAGGACTGCGACCATCGTAACGTAGTAAAAAACGCCGCGTCCAGTGACTCCGGCGGTAACCAGGGAAAGAATGCTTTGGTAATTGGCGGAGCCTGGTTCGGTGGCGGTAATTTGATACGCCGATACCAGGTAAGCGATCCCGAGCAGCAGGATGATCAGGATCGCTACGATAAAGGTCAGAGTCAATCGAGCCGATTTCACCGTCGGTTCTTTGAATACCGGAACGCCGTTGCTGACCGCCTCGACACCGGTCATCGCGGTGCAGCCCGCGGCGAAGGCCTTCAGGAAGAGCCACAGGCTAATGGTTGTCTGTGGTGGGGGTCGGGAGGGAAGCTCGGTCAGCGATTGTGGATGGCCACCGCTCAAGACCGTTTTAACAATCCCGATCAGGCAGACGAGCATTAAACAGCCGATGAAGAGATAGGTAGGTGGCATGAAGGCCAGCCCAGCCTCGCGCAGTCCACGCAAATTCATGAACGCTAATAGAGCGAGCACGGTCAAGCAGAGAACCAGGGTGTGCGGTTGCAAGGCCGGGAAGGCGGAAACTAAGGCACCGACTCCCGCCGAAATCCCCACCGCCACGTTGAGCGTATAATCAACCATCAACGCCACCGCGGCGCCCAATCCTGCGTGTTTTCCTAGATTCTGTTTTGCAACGGTATAGGACCCGGCGCCTTGAGGATAGGCGGCGATAGTTTGGCGATAGCTAAAATAAACGATGACGAGGATGGCAGAAACCGCGACGGTAATCGGAATTCCTAAGCCGACTCCGGCCAGTCCGAGCGGGATCAAGATAGTAAGAGCCGCCTCCGGCCCGTAAGCAGCGGAGCTGAGGGCGTCCAATCCAAAAACGGAAACTCCGGCGAACGATCCGATGCGTTCTTGTTGATCTTCGCTGGAGGCCAGAGGGCGCCCAAGAATGAAGTCGAGCAGAGCCATAGGCGGACAGTCCGTTAAGTTCGTGGTACGTCAAACTTTTGGTCTCGGACGGGTGCCCGAAGAGTTCTCACTTTCTGGGAACAAAAGGAATGTGACCCGGCCAGTTGGTCGATCGATTTGTCCGAAAAGATCATCGAGGACAGTTGGCGGTCCGACGCAGTGGGTATAGCTTAAGAAAGTACGATGGAGGTGTATCATGGAAATACCGAACAAACTGATTAACTATTTGAACGAAAAAGAAGTCGGCTACGAAATACTGCATCATCCAGAAGCTTTTACCGCTCAAACCATTGCGGCGGCAGAGCATATCAAGGGTCGTCACCATGCCAAGGTGGTCATGGTAAAATCGGGAGGCGAGCACTTGATGACTGTGTTGCCAGCGGATAGTCGAGTGGATCTCGAAAAACTTGAGAAGTTAACCGGAAAACCTGCTTCACTGGAAAGCGAAGCAGAATTCAAAGATCTGTTTCCTGACTGTGCGCCTGGTACGATGCCTCCATTTGGCGACCTTTATGGAGTACCGACCTATGTCGACAGCAATTTGACCAACGAGGATTACATCGTTTTCGAAGCTGGTACTCACACCGACGCCATACGGCTGGCCTATAGTGATTACGAACGGACGGCAAAGCCGCGAGTTGAAGAGTTTGCCGTGAAGCTTCAATCCGTTAAGCCAGCATAGCCGATAGCAAAATTGGGCGATCAGAACGATAATGGTCGTTCAGGTAGAAAGTAGAAAGGTAATTTTATGCGAGGTTCACCTTTGCAAGCATTTAGCAGCTACCTTTCATCGCAGGCAGCTGCCCAGGAAAAAGCCTACCAGACGCAGCAACCGTCAATCACTATCTCTCGCGAGACTGGGTCGGGAGCGGTTACCGTCGCGCAGATGTTAGTTGAGCAACTGAATGCGGCTTCGAAGTCATCCGGTAACCCTGCCAGCTGGATGGTTTTTGATAGGAACTTGGCGAAACAGGTTTTATCCGATCATGAACTTCCACAGAACTTAGAACGATTCGTGATCGAAGATGCGCGGTTGCCAGTCGAGGCGATCGTCGAGGAATTGCTCGGTCTTCATCCGACCCAGTGGACTCTCGTCCAACACACAACGAAAACGATTCTTCGCCTAGCGAGTTTAGGTCGTGCGATTCTGGTAGGCCGTGGCGCGGAAGCTATTACGAGCCGTCTGCCGTTTGTTTTCCATGTTCGTTTGGTCGCGCCGTTAGAGAACCGGATTCAGCATGCCAGTCGCTATTATAGTCTCACGGAAGAGAACGCAGCTAAAATGATCAAGGAGGCGGACCATGCACGACGTCGCTACCTCCGGCGCTATTTCGATGCCGATGTCGATGACCCATTACTCTACGACGTGGTTCTCAATACTGGAAGACTGGGTTTCGTTCGAACGGCGGAACTTATCACCCAGGGGGCAATGAGGCATTATGCTGAATTTCTCGAGACGCGGCCTAGCTACGCCGGCTAGCGCAGCAAACTGATGCTATTTGGGCTTTGAATCGTCGGGCGCCATTGCACGCCAGCGCCGATTCGTGGCAAGCTGCTGCCCATGAAACGAATGCGGTGGTTTCGAATACCCGACATGAATTGTCGAGCAAATGGGAGCTACGGTGCCAAGGTCGCCGCTTTACTGACAGGCAGTGAGGCATCAAGATCTCGCGCTACAATCGCGGAAGCCGCGGGGGCCAAGGCGACGGCCGCTGTAGCAATGGGTGCATTAGCCGTCGGGGGGTTGGCGGTCGGCTTCTTTGTCATCGGGCGTTTGATTATTCGGGAACTGTTGGTAAAGCGGGTTCATCTGGGCCATCTCAAGATCGACCAGCTTGACGTGGAGGACTTGCGGATAAGCAAGCTGACCGTGCTGGAAGAGCAACGTTCGGCCGACGGTCCAAAGAGTCAATCGAATGAACCAAGTCCTTAAAGCTGCAGCTTTGCGTACGTACTCCCTTCACCTATTATAGCCAGCGTGACAACCGGTGTGCGCCACATTCTTGTTATCAACAGTGGTAGTTCATCGCTGAAGTTCTCGCTTCTGGATGTTCAATCGGAATCCGTGATTGCAAGTGGGATCGCGGAGCGTTTAGGAACGAAGGAAGCTTCACTGAACTTCAGTGCCAACGGTGCCAAAAAGATTGGAGAACCTCTGCCAAATGCGGATCATCGGGCGGCCTTGCGCCGGGTGGTCGACCACATCTTGGCTTTGGTGCCTCACGAGGTCGACGCGCTCGGTCACCGCATCGTTCACGGCGGCGAGTATTTTCGGGACGCGGTGATTGTTAACGACGAAGTGATTAAGCGGATCGAAGAATTGAGTGACTTGGCGCCCCTCCACAACCCGCCGGGTGCTCAAGGTATCCGCGTCGCATCGGAGCTATTTCCCCAGAAGCCCCAGGTCGCCGTCTTTGATACCGCTTTCCACCAAACGCTTCCACCGCACGCGTTCCATTATGCGATTCCGCCGGAATTCTACTCGAAGCATCGCATCCGCCGGTACGGATTTCATGGGACGAGCAACCAGTATGTAACTCAGGAACTGGCAAGACGGCTTGGCCGGCCCCTGACCGAGCTCCAGGTTCTGACTGCCCACTTAGGCAATGGCTGCAGCGCCACTGCCGTGAAACAGGGCAAAAGCGTGGATACGACCATGGGATTGACTCCACTGGAGGGCGTGGTCATGGGGACGCGCAGCGGAGATGTCGACCCGAGTCTGCACCTTTTCTTGCAGGAACGAGAGGGATTTAGCCTAGGAGAGATCACTGATATTCTGACCCGGAAAAGCGGTCTTCTCGGTGTCTCCGGGGTGAGCCAGGACATGCGATCGATTCTCCAGGCAATCGACTCCGGGAACGATCGGGCCTGTCTCGCGGTTGATCTTTTCTGCTACCGGCTCGCCCGTGCGCTGCTCGGATTGGCGGCCGGTTTGCAAAGGGTTGACGGGCTTATCTTCACGGGCGGCATCGGCGAGAACAGCGCAATCATTCGGGCGCGAACGCTAAAGCACTTGCAAATTCTCCGGCCAGCGATCAACCAGACCTGGAATGAGCAACATGGCCGAGAAAGCAACGGGCGGATCACGGAGGAAATGGGATTGGCTTGTTTTGTTGTCCCGACAAACGAAGAACTGATGATTGCTCGGCAAACCGCCGCTTTGGCGCTGAGACGCTAAAGCGGATGACAGATGACAAAGGCTACGGCTCAGATGCGAAATTTTCCGTTTGCGCTCTTGTTGTTTGAGCTTGTGATCTGTCATGTGGCATCTGCCATATTTCACTGGCCATGAAATCCGCGTTCTTTCTTGCTCCCGCCGGTCGCGGCCAGGGCTTAACTACTGTTGCGCTTGGCTTGGTCGTAGCCCTTGATCGGCGTGGCGTTCGGGTCTCATTCTACAAGCCAATCAGTGAGGACACTGGCAACCAATCCGGGCCAGAGCGCTCCACCCATTTTTTGCAGGCCACGACGATGCTTGCGCCCCCGGAGCCGTTTCCGTTAGCAGAGACAACCAAACTTATCTCGAGTGGTCGCCTTGATGAACTTCTCGGAAAGGTTATTGCGACCTATGAGAAATCGACCCAGGACGCAGATATCGTCGTGGTCGAAGGCCTTCTGCCGTCAATGGATGATTCCTATCGGGGGACTTTGAATCAGGAACTGGTCAAGACACTGAACGGGCAAATCATTTTGGTGGTTGGAATGACGGAGCAGTCGGTTGCCGATCTGGATGACCAGATCGAGTACGCGGCAAAGATTTACGGCGGCCTGGATAAGATCGTCGGGTTGATAGTTAATCGCTACCCGATCGAGGCTCGCGATCGGATATCAAATTAT
>WNFP01001510.1_pt1 | contig 18189 bp, 17 predicted proteins | sample 5400201 | NCBI WGS metagenome assembly WNFP01 (sample SAMN13153355, study PRJNA577476) | soil metagenome | isolation source: 115 cm saprolite under Madrone tree | place: USA:California | collected 2016-06-14 | reverse complement strand
AACAAGGCATTGCCAACGATGGCAAGGCTCGTGCGGCCTTGGCAGCCCACAAAGCCGAGCAGGATCCGAATGTTGAAAATTGAGACATGACCCCGTCGGCTACTGGCTGCCGCTGCCTATGGCTACGAGTTCGTCGGCCAATTCGCCGAATGTCTTTGTGATAAGCTTCTCACCAAGAGTGTTGATATTTATTTCCAGGCCAAGCTTTTCTTCCAGATGCAGGACAAACTCCACCAAGTCGAGACTCTGCTGAATCACATCGCTGGCTTTCATCGCCTCGATGTGATCCCGCGGAATATTCGGAAAATTCTCCGCGAAAAATTCCTTCATAGCCTCTAACACTGCTATACGGTCAATCATACTCTTGATTCACACTCGAATACCGCTTCCGCTTGTAACGTGAAAGCCGGCTCCCATGGAAAGCCATCGGATCGGCTGGCCCGGTTTGGCGCATCCTAAGATGTTCTTTAAAATATGCAAGATGCTGGCGCTACTCATGTTCGAACACGCCTTGAAATGGGAAAGCGATGGCTCGAGAGCCACCCTGGGAAGACCCAGTTTTTTGGCAAGGCTGAGCAGCAGCATGATTCCGGCGGGATGAATTGCCCAGGAAGCTTCCGGCTCCTTTTCCAACTGCAAAACGTTCATAGCCTCCAGCACCTGTCCCCGCACTCTGCTCTCGAATTGCTCACGTTCCGCGATCCCGAATCGATAGTAATCACTTCCCCAATCCCACCGGATCAGGTCAATTCCATCACCTCTCCAAGATCTCAACTTTCCAAGCTCTAAGGCTCCTTCTCCCGGTTCGTTCGAAATCCAAACGCCGGCGCAGCCGTCGCCGAAAGTGCAGATACCTTGCCAATTGGAGCGATCTGTGCTTTTCGGGTCAAGAAGCGTCGATGTCGGCTCCATGACCACGATCAGAACATTGCGAAAATCGGCGGATAAATTGTTTACCAACTGGATTGCGCGCACGCTGGCCGTGCAGCCGCCGTTTCCGAGGTCCATCTGCATCGCGGTTTGGCCGATCAGATTTGGTAGCTTAGCGGCAGTCAACTCGGCGATTCCCGGCAGAAGCAGACCTTCACTCGAAACGCCCAATACCGCGTCAAAAGGCTGCTGAGGAGGTTCCGCAAGAATCTCTACAGCGAGTGCCGAAGTCGACTCCTCGACTGCACGGGAAAAGGCCGCAGCATGCTCTACGAAGCCATCCATCGACAGAAACTTCTCACCGGCTTGATTGTAACGATGCCGATTCCCGATCAAGAGCAAACGAACAAAATCGAATAGGGAGGTCTTTTCGGCATCATCGGCTTCCAATTTTTCAAACCACGAAGAGATAGCGTCGAGCATTTCCTGATTACTAAGACGCAACCCAACGAGGGGCGCATAAATGGCGCGTATGTAACGACTCACGAGATCAGATTCAGTGAAAACACCGTAGCATGCCAGGAAAAGGTTTGTCGCCCAAATTTAGAGGGCGTCAGTTCCGAAAGCATCCTCTTACATGCCCACTCTCCATTCCTCAAGAAGGTCTGCCGGTATCTCCTTCAGGAAACGGGAAGGACGTTGCAGCTGATTATCGAGCGAACCGCTTGGCCAAAAAGCCGGGTAGGAGAGATAAAGCTCGTCCTTGGCTCGGGTGACCGCGACATAAAATAACCGGCGTTCTTCTTCCACAGCATCAAGGGATTCGAGCGAACGCGAACTCGGGAACATTCCGTCCGCCAACCAGACCACAAAGACCGCTCTCCATTCCAATCCTTTAGCCTGGTGAATCGTCGATAACGTGACCTTCTCAGTCTCCTCTTCCGGATCACCTACCCTTTCTGTGTCGCTGGTTGCCAGGAGCGATAACTGACTTAGAAACTCAATTGGATCCTGAAACGTCCTGGCGAACGACTCAAGCGTTGTGAGATCGTCGCGGCGTTGCTCATAGTTCGCATATTTAGCCTGCAGATAATCATCGTACATTGCTTCCAGGATGACGTGTATCATCCGAGCAGGGGCAATGGCTTGTCGCTGAGGAGCAATCTCGTCAAGAGTATAACAGAGTTGATGCCATGCTTTCTCCGATTTCGGCGCGACACGACACCGACTCAACCAGGTTTTAAAGCTGCCGCGTTCCGGATCCGGCGCCGACGAAACTTGTTCCCAAAGCTTCTCCGCTGTTTTCACCGCGACGCCAGGCAGCAGTCGCGCCATGCGCTTGAACGCAACTTCATCGGCGGGATTGACTACAAACTTCATGAACGCGGCGACATCCTTAATGTGCGCCTGCTCGAAGAATCTGAGCCCGCTGGTGATCGAGAAGGGGATTCCGGCTCGGGTTAGTGAGAGTTGCAACTCCAACGACTGGAAGTGGGCGCGATAGAGGACTGCTATCTCGTTGAGCTCAATCCCTTCGTCCCTTAATTCGAGAATACGCTGGCAAACGAACAAGGCCTGCTGGTTGTTGTCAATTAGGGGAACCAAAGCAGGCCTGGTGGCAAAACCCTCCCGGTGCGCTCGCAATGTTTTTGAGAATTGTTTGGTATTTGCTTTAATCGCTGCATTTGCGACTGCCAGAACTTCGGGGACGCTACGATAGTTCGTCTCGATACGATAAATCATTGCGTCGGGATAGCGCTTCGGGAAATCAAGAATGTTCTGATAATTAGCTCCCCGCCAGGAATAGATCGACTGGGCGTCGTCGCCCACGACCATTACGCTCTTGTGATGCATTGCCAGCAGGTCGATGAAGCGCGACTGAAGTTTGTTCGTGTCCTGGTATTCATCCACGAGGATAAACTCAAAATATCGCTGATAAAATTCAGCGGCGCCCGGATCCTCTTCGAGAAGTTGGACACACTTTGAGAGCAGATCGTCAAAGTCCACGGTGTTCGCAGCGCGCTTTCGTTCTTCGTACTTTGTTTGGATGAATTCGATCTGATTCGTCAGCGGCAAAAATCTTCTGTACTTTTCGCCGATCACTTTCGCTAACGGCCGATCTGTATTCAGCGAGAAGCTGAAAATGTCACCCAGCACTTCGGCGGTAGGAAAGCGGATTTGTTTGGTGTCAATTCCCGAAGAGGCGAGCACTGAAGCGATCAAATCCTCCTGGTCTTCCCGATCCATGATCGAAAAGCCGGGCTGGAAACCAATTTCGCGAGCATGCCTCCGTAGGAGTCGGTTTCCGATCGAATGAAAGGTCCCGCCCCAGATTCCCCGCGTTTCCAAGGGGAGAAGCGCAGAAACCCTTGCCAGCATCTCGCGCGCAGCTCTGTTTGTAAAGGTAAGCAACAAGATGGATTGAGGTTCGACTCCGTTGTCCAGGAGCCAGGCGACTCGGTAGATAAGCGTCCGCGTTTTTCCACTCCCTGCGCCCGCCAAAACCAGGGCGGGCCCAGGTCCGGAAGTGACAGCGGCGTACTGTTGATCATTCAACCCGGCGCGATAGTCGATGCCGCTCGATGGCAGGGGCGCGATCTTCTTGAGTTGATATTCACGAGGCATGAAGCCGGAGAACCGGATAAATTGTGTTAATCAGGCATTGTGCTAATCAAGCTCGCTCATTGAACACTCGAAACCGGAAGAACTCAATCCCTCAGAGGATGCAGAACGCCGTGCCTGCAGAAGCGGGTGAGACGAAAACGCTTGCGTGTCGTAAGATTTTTCCTATGTTCAGCCCTCCTTAGAAATATGGCATCGAGTGACAACATTGATCTGAGTGCGTTTCGACTGCACGAAAAGGATACTGGCAGTGCAGACGTTCAGATCGCCTTGCTGACCCGTCGAATTAATCAGTTGACCGATCATTTAAAGGCTTTTCGAAAAGATCATTCGTCGCGTCGAGGTCTGCTCAAGCTCGTAGCCACCCGTAGGAGTCTGCTTGATTACCTCAAGCGTACCTCGCAGGATCGCTACAAGTCCGTCATCGAAAAACTAAACTTGCGGAAGTAGATCGAGTCGCTCTTGTCTCCTGGCTTTTTTGGGTTGGACCTTGTGTCATTGGAAGCTATGCTTTCAAAGCTGCTCCGTAGGACTTTTGCCCTTCCGATCGAATCTACTGAATAGAAACGTTCGGAGGGCGAACCCACCTGGGAGCCGAACATAACCAATACCCTAACCCTTGCCTCTGAGATCCACCAGGCGGCCTTGGTCTTAGGTCCGAGCCCCGAGGATCCTTCGGAATTCGGACCTACGAGCAAGGGCGAATGCCTTTGGTTATACTCCGAGGCTTATTCAATGGAAAAAAGAGTCTCAAAAATCATCGGTTCCTCCGATCTCACGATCGAGACCGGAAAACTTGCTAAACTTGCCGACGGCTCCGTAACTGTCCGTTCCGGCGATACGATCATTCTGGTTGCCGCGGTGTCTGCCAGCTCAATCAAGGAAGGACAAGATTTCTTTCCGCTTACGGTAGACTATCGGGAAAAGGCAGCGGCAGCTGGTAAATTCCCCGGTGGTTATTTTAAGCGCGAAGGTCGCCCTTCGGAAAAGGAAACCCTCACTTCGCGCATGACGGATCGCCCGTTGCGACCGCTCTTTCCCAAAGGCTACTTTTACGACACACAGGTTATCAGCGTGCTGTTAAGCGCCGACGGAGAGAATGATCCGGACATCCTGAGTATTAACGGGGCGTCAACGGCTCTCTGTGTTTCCGATATTCCGTTTGCCGGGCCGATTGGGGCGGTTCGAATCGGTCAAGTCAACGGGGAATTCGTTGTTAATCCGACCCATTCCGAACGTCAGCACAGCAAGCTCGATCTTGTTTATGTCGGTACCTCGGACGACGTGGTGATGATTGAAGGCGCCGCCGACGAATTGCCCGAAGAAGATTTCGTTCGCGCCCTGGAATTTGCGCATCCATTTGTCCGCGAAATCATCGAAATGCAGAAGGAACTTGCTTCCGTCGCTGGCAAACCGAAGCGGGAAGCTGCCCTTTTGAATGTTCGCGACGATCTTTTGGAGGTTGCGTACCAGGTTGCCGGAGATCGAATTGAAGCCGCCCTTTACACCAGCGGAAAGATCGCCCGGAGTAAGGCTGTCGATGCGCTGAGGAGTGAAGTTCAAGCAGCCGTTCTTGCGCATTATCCGGACGCGACTCCATTCGAAATCTCGCAGGCATTCGACTACCTCCAGAAAAAGGCGTTTCGGATAAGTATTCTTGATCGGCAAAAGCGCTGTGACGGGCGCGGTCTCTTTGAGATTCGTCCGCTGAGCGCCGAAGTTGGCCTGTTGCCGCGTTCCCACGGTTCGGCACTTTTTGCACGGGGTGAGACGCAAGCCGTTGCTCTCGCAACGCTGGCTTCGGTCGAAGAAGCCCAAATGATCGACGGCTACACCGGTGGAGAACAATCCAAGCGTTTTATTCTGCACTATAACTTTCCACCGTTCAGTGTCGGCGAAACCGGCCGCTTCGGGGGTGCCAGCCGACGTGAAATCGGCCATGGCGCCCTGGCCGAAAGGTCGATTGAGCCGGTCATCCCGAGTGAAACCGAGTTTCCGTACGCTATCCGAGTCAGTAGCGAGGTGATGGAATCAAATGGCTCGACTTCAATGGCAAGTGTTTGTGCGGGTGTGATGGCGTTGATGGACGCCGGCGTCCCAATCCGAAAACCTGTAGCCGGTATTTCTGTGGGACTGGTCACTGAATATGAAGCCGAGCAACTGAAGCGCTATGCCACGCTTACGGATATCATCGGGTCGGAAGACCATTTCGGCGACATGGACTTCAAGCTTTGCGGTACCAGAGACGGTATTACCGGTTTTCAGCTGGACCTAAAGCTTCCCGGCATTTCGCATAAAATTATGGCGGAAGCAATTCGGCAGGCCAGGGATGCACGAATGAAAGTACTCGACGTGATGACTGTCGCGATCACCGTGCCGCGCAAGGAGTTGAGCCAATATGCGCCGCGAATTGAAACCGTAAAGATTCATCCGGACAAGATCGGTCTCTTGATTGGGCCCGGGGGCAAGACAATCAAGGGCATCGTGGCTGAGACGGGGGCCGAGATTAATATTGATGACGATGGCTCGGTACACATCTATTCAGCCAATCGCGACAGTTAGAATCGCGCAAAGGAAATCATCGTCGGGATGACCAAGGAGATTGAAGTAGGCGAGACGTATCAGGGGCGGGTTGTATCGATCAAGGATTTCGGCGCGTTCGTTGAGGTCTTGCCCGGAAAAGATGGACTGGTCCACATTTCTGAGCTGGCAGACTTTCGCGTAAAGAGCGTGGAAGACGTGGTGAAGGTCGGAGACCTGGTCTGGGTAAAATGCATCGGAATCGATGACAAGGGTCGCGTGAAGCTCAGTCGCAAGGTGGCCATGCGGGAGCGCAACGCCGAAGCCGAGAACGCTTTGCAAGACCAGTAATTCGCGGGACGGGGTCATGTCTCAATATTCAACATTCGCCCTTACTTGAACCAAAGTTGCTTGCTCGTCGGCGAGCGAATGTTGAATATTGAGACATGACCCCGTCGCCCAACCGAGTAATAATTCTCCGTGCCCGGCCAAAATTCCGTTGCGATTAGAAAAAGTAATACTAGCCTCACGTTCTGTCGGAGAACGGTCGGAATGCATAGAGATTTTGATTGCCTAACTCATCGAAGCCCATATTCTCGGGCTCTTCAAAAAGCCTGAGGTGTTGCTTGAACTCAAATGTGTTAACCTCAGAGGAGTGTAGCCGGTTCAGTTGTAGTGGTCGTGTCGCGGTCAGCGTTCACGGATCCTTAACCCGATTTGTGACGTTGCATGGCTAATATCTTTCCTCGCTGGACTAATTACCTGCCCATAAAGATTGTTTTCTGCCTCCTCGTCCTGAGTTGTGCAGCTTCAGCCGCCTATTGGTACTACTTAACGCCGGAGTACATGCGTGTGGGCTATCAGCCGGTGCAGCCGGTGCCGTTTTCTCACGATATCCATGTCACACAGCTTGGGATGGATTGCAGATATTGCCATTCCTATGTGGAGATCTCGTCTCACTCGAATGTGCCGACGACTCAGACCTGCATGAATTGCCACACCCAGATTCAGTCCACGAATCCCAAGTTAGAAGCGGTTCGCGAAAGCTGGCAGACCGGGCAACCGGTCAATTGGGTAAAAATTCATCAGGTACCGGACTTTGCATATTTCAATCATTCGGTGCATGTGAACCGGGGCATCAGCTGTGTCAGTTGCCACGGTCAAGTGAATCACATGGATGTGGTTTTTCAGCAAGAATCCCAGACGATGGGCTGGTGCTTGAATTGCCATCGGCACCCGGAGAACAATCTAAGACCGATAAATCAGGTATTTAACCTGGATTGGAAACCAGGCAACCAGGAGTCTCAGCAGCAGATTGGCTTGGAACTTAAGGAAAAATGGAATATCGACCCGCCGCAGAATTGCTCGGGTTGCCACCGGTAATGAAGACAGTTTTTCGACATCCTCCTGAAGATCTCACCGGCAAGCGCTACTGGCGGAGCCTTGAAGAATTAGCCGATACGCCGGAGTTTCGATCCTGGCTCCAGCGCGAATTCCCGGCTGGTGCAGCGGACTTGGAATTAGATGGGGTCTCTCGTCGCAACTTCCTTCGCCTTATGGGCGCTTCGATGGCGCTGGCCGGTATTGGTCTAAGCGGTTGTCGCAGGCCGGAGGCTTATATCGCTCCCTATACCAAGAGTGTCGAATGGCTCGTGCCCGGCAAGGCTGTCCTGTATACGACATCGATGCCTGGACCGAAGGGTGGCGTGCCGCTGATCGCGACGACATTCGAAGGGCGTCCCACGAAACTCGAGGGCAACCCACTCGTTCCTTCAAGCAATGGAGGAACAGATCTGTTTGCGCAAGCGTCGGTGCTAGACCTCTACGATCCTGGGCGGGCTCGCACTTTCATCCGAGACGGCGAAGAGGCGGGTGCTCAACAGTTCGATGTCTATCTCGCCAGTGTCGCAAAGGATTTGGAGGCGGGCAAGGGTGCCGGATTCGCCATTCTGATGGAAGAGCAGGTTTCTCCGACGCGCGACCGTTTTCTACGAAAGCTTAAGGAGCGATTTCCTGAAAGTGGCTTGTACACCTACAATCCTCTCGGATTCGAGGAGCATGACTTGGCAGTGGCTGCTCTATTTGGCCCTGATATCGCTCTGAGAGCGGATTTTCAGGCGGCGGACATAATCGTTTCGCTGGATAGCGACTTTCTGGGCCTAGAGCAGACGGTGCAATCGGTCCGGGATTTCAGCCGGCGCCGTCGAGTGCACGGTTTGGGACAAGACATGAACCGGCTGTATGCAGTTGAGAATCGCTACACGATCACCGGTGGAATGGCTGACCATCGTCTTCGCTGTGCGGCGTCGCAGATTCCTGCGTTCGCAGTGAAGTTGGCAAAAGAAGTTGCGGCTTCGACGAACGACCGGGTTTTAAATGCAGTTGTGGCCCAGTTGAAAGATGGCGGCACGCCGTTTGATGAGGTCTGGATTAAAGAGTGTGCCGCCGATCTTGTTGCAAGGAAAGGAAAAAGCCTTGTGCTGCTTGGGGATCGGTTTCCGGCGTGGGTTCACGGAGTTGCACTCGCGATGAACAACGCCCTTGGCGCCTTCGGTTCGACGCTCCGGGTGCTTAGCGTGTCGCGCGTTAAGACCTCAAGCTTTCGAGACCTTGTTGTTGACACGAAGGCTCGGGCAATCAAGAGGCTTTTTATTTTTGGCGGAAATCCTGTTTATGCGGCGCCGGCGGATTTTGAATGGGGCGAACTTCCGCGTGCGATTCCCGAGGTGGTCCGGCTTGGTTACTCATTTGACGAGACATCCAGCCCTTCCAAGTGGCATGTCCCGGAGGCGCATTATCTCGAATCGAGGGGCGACCAGCGCGCTCCGGACGGAACCTACCTTCCGATTCAGCCGATGATTCTTCCCTTGTTCGGGGGCTTGTCGCAACTCGATCTGTTGGCCAAATTGGCCGGACTTCCTGCCGGCGTTGAGGCGATTCGCGAGACCTTCAAGACTTTTAACAAGGAGAGCGATTTCGAGTCGGCCTGGACAAGATTCTTGCGGCAGGGATTTGCCGAGTCGAGCAGCTATCAGGCTGCGAAAGTCGAATTTAACCCGAACGCATTGCCGGACCTGCTCAAAACGGCAGGGCCTCCTCCAGGACCTGTATCCCCAGGCGCGATCGAAATTGTGTTTCCGGCTGATTACAAGATCTACGACGGCAGGTACGCCAATAACGGCTGGTTGCAGGAATTGCCGGATCCGATAACAAAGATCACGTGGGATAACGCGATTTCGTTGAGCAAATCGACTGCGAAGGCTCTGCAGTTGGGGGACGGCGACCTTGTCGAGATCGGTGTCAACGGTAGAAAGATGCAGGCGGCCGTGATGATCGCCCCCGGCCATGCCGACTATTCGCTTAGCCTTCCGCTCGGGTATGGGCGATGGGTGGTCGGAAAGGTTGGGCAGGGAATTGGCTTCAATGCGTACGCGCTGCGGACGTCCGACTCGCCATACTTCGCGACGGGAGCCACGGTAAATCTCGTTCAGAAGAATGGACATCGGCTCGTGCAGACGCAAAACCATTACAGCATGGAGGGTCGGGCCCTGGTCCGAGAAGCGACCGTCGACGAATTCAAGAGAAATCCTGCCTTTGCGAAAACCGTTTGGATGGATGCGGAAATTCCGCCGAACGTATCGCTATACAGCCATCCGCCCCTGAACGCTCCAAACCAGTGGGGTATGGTTGTCGACTTGAACACTTGCATCGGTTGCGCGGCTTGCGTGATCGCCTGCCAAGCGGAAAACAACATCCCGATCGTCGGTAAGGATCAGGTAGATAGAGGCAGGGAAATGCACTGGATCCGCGTCGACAGATACTTCGCCAGTGCGGAGGGGGATAAGAATAATCCGCATCTGGAAGAAGATCCGGAAATGGTCATGGAACCGATGATGTGCCAGCACTGCGAAAATGCGCCTTGCGAAACCGTTTGCCCGGTTAATGCGACAGTGCACAGCGAAGACGGGCTCAATGTGATGGTTTACAACCGGTGCATTGGCACCCGCTACTGCTCAAATAACTGTCCATTCAAGGTTCGCCGTTTCAACTTCTTTAGCTACAATGACAGACCGGTGATGGATCGCATCGAAAAGGGTTTGCCTGGATTTCAAGGCAAACAGCAGCTGTATCTCGGGCCGTTGGCCCCCTGGGGTATGGACGAACTGTCGAAGATGCAGAAAAATCCGAACGTTTCGGTTCGGATCAGAGGTGTAATGGAGAAATGCACCTACTGCCTGCAAAGGATCGAAACTGCAAAGGTCTCTCAACGCGTGAAAGCAGGGGTAAAAGGCGATCTGAGCCTTCCGACCGATAGTGTAAAAACGGCATGCCAGCAGGCATGCCCTGCCGAAGCAATTGTCTTCGGTGATATCAAGGACCCGAAGAGCAAGGTTTCGCAGCTCCGTACCCTGCCTCAAAATTATCATCTTCTTGAGTACCTGAACATTCAGACTCGAACGACTTATCTCGCTCGGATCCGCAACCCAAACCCAAAAATGCCGGGTGCGGCAAGGGTCGGCAACATCAACGTAGATGAACACGGCGATCAGAGACACAGTGCGCCGCGGGCAGAAAGCGAAATGGATGGAGGAAATGCCTGATGGCTGAACCCGATGCATCGACGGTCGCTTTCGTAGAGCGGATGCCTAGGCGTCCGCTCGTTCTGAACAACCATTCGATGGCATGGATCTCGGATCGAATCGCCGGGATCGTGGAGAACAAAGCGCCGCTTTGGTGGTGGATTACCATTAGCATCACGGGTTCCTTCGCGGCTTTTGGGACATTCTGCATGCTTTATCTCCTATACACCGGCGTCGGGGTTTGGGGCAATAACGTTCCGGTCGGCTGGGCCTGGGACATCACGAACTTCGTATTCTGGATCGGTATCGGTCACGCCGGAACCCTGATTTCGGCGATTTTGCACCTCTGTCGTCAAAAATGGCGCACCTCGATCAACCGCGCGGCTGAAGCCATGACACTGTTTGCCGTGATGTGCGCCGCGATCTTCCCGGGCATTCACGTCGGCCGCTTCTGGATGGCTTGGTTTCTGGCTCCGATTCCAAACCCAAACTGGATCTGGCCCAATTTCCGTAGCCCCTTGATGTGGGACGTCTTCGCGGTTTCGACCTACTTCACCGTCTCGGTCTTGTTCTGGTATCTTGGGTTGGTCCCGGATTTAGCTACAATGCGGGACCGGGCAAAAGGAAAGGTATCCCGAATCGTCTACGGCATACTCGCCTTTGGATGGCGTGGCGGAAATCGACAATGGCGCCACTACGAGATGGCGTATCTAGTGTTGGCCGGTATTTCGACGCCGCTGGTCTTGTCGGTGCACTCGACAGTTTCATTCGATTTCGCGACATCCGTGTTGCCGGGTTGGCACACGACGATCTTTCCTCCTTACTTCGTCGCGGGCGCTATCTTTGGGGGATTCGCGATGGTGCTGACGTTGATGCTCCCTGCCCGATCGCTCCACAAGCTCCAGGATGTATTCACCTGGGACCACATCGACGTGATGTGCAAGCTCGTCCTGCTGACCGGGTCGATCGTCGGCTACGCGTATTGCATGGAGTTTTTTGTCGCCTTCTACGGAGCAAATCCGTTCGAGCGCTTCGCGTTTTTGAATCGCTATTTTGGCCCCTATTGGTGGGCTTCCTGGACAATGTTTACCTGTAACGTGATCATGCCGCAGCTCTTCTGGGTCCGCGCTTTCCGCCGGAACTGGGCGATCGTCTTCTTCGTTTCTATGTGCGCAAATGCCGGGATGTGGTTTGAGCGCTTTGTCATTTTCGTGATTTCCCTGCATCGCGATTTTCTGCCATCGGCCTGGCGCATGTATTATCCGACCTGGGTGGATGTGTTCACCTTCATCGGTACCATCGGCATCTTTCTCACTCTCTTTCTATTATTCATCCGCTTCCTCCCTATGGTAGCGATGTCTGAGGTCAAGAGTGTGCTTCCAGAGGCTGATCCGCACTATCATCCGAGAACGGACCCGGAGAGCGAGTCACGAAAGGAGGCCCACGCATGAACGCCGCAGCCGCCGAAAGATCAGTTTTCGGGGTTATTGCTGAGTTTCCCAGCGCCGCTGCTCTTTTTGAGGCGGCCGAAAGGGTGCGCGACCAAGGGTACCGATTCTGGGATGTCCATTCCCCGTTCCCGATTCACGGGATGAACAAGGCGATGGGGCTCGGAAAATCGACTCTTGGCTACATCATTTTTTGCGGTGGTTTTACCGGTTTCGCAACCGCGGTGCTCCTGGAGTTCATTCCTTCTTCCTATTTGTATCCTCTCATCGTTCACGGAAAGCCCGTGAATTTTTTCACCGTTCCGCCTTTTCTCCCGATCATGTTCGAGCTGACGGTCTTACTTTCGGCTTTCACGGCTTTCTTTGGCGTCTTCTTGATGAATCGCCTACCCCGATTGCATCATCCTCTCTTCGATTTCGAGCCATTCAAGCGGGTTACGAACGATGCCTTTTTTCTGGCAATAGAAGCTGTGGATCCAAAATTTTCCGAAATAGCGACTCGAGAATTTCTGGAACAGATCGGGGGTCAAGGCGTCACGGTGCTTTACGAGAATGATTAGGAATTTCTTAATCGGCTTTGCTTTGCTGACCTGCATCGTGATCGCCTTGCTGGGTTTTCAAGGAGAACATCGGCGAGTGCCCGCCATCGAGTTTTTCGGCGACATGAAGCGGCAGGACAAGGTGAAATTCCAAAAACCAAGCTCGTTCTTTTCCGATGGTCGCGCAGCCCGTCCCCCAGTCGATGGAACCATTCCGATGGGATACGATATTCCGGGTCATCCGATGCAAAATTCCGAAGTTCCCAAGGACGACCTCAGTTCGCCACTCGGAGAGTTTTCGGTAGGCACTGACTATATGAACACCGGGAAGATGGGTGACCAGTGGGGAACCGGCATGCCCATTCCTGTCACCCCAGGGCTTTTGGAGCGAGGGCAAAAGGTCTTTACGATCAACTGCGCGGTTTGCCACGGAGCGACGGGTCAAGGGAACGGGATTACTTCCAAATACGGTCTGCTGGGTATCGCCAACTACCATCAGGACAAATATCGCCAGATGGCCGATGGACAGATCTTTAATACGATCGCCCACGGTTATAACACGATGATGGCGTACGGCGACAAGGTCACTGTGAAGGATCGGTGGGCGATCATCGCCTATATGCGGGCGCTGCAAAAGAGCCAGAATGCGCGCCTCGAAGAGGTTCCCGCGGATCAGCGGGCCGCGCTGGAGGCCGAGGTAAAGGCTGGAAATCCGCCACCTCCGGGACCCGCACAGCAACCGGCTCAGCCTCAGCAAGCAACGACGCGATAAACAAGATGAGTCACGAACAACTTAGAGTCCCAAGACCCGAGACTTTTCATGGCCGGAACATGAACAGGATTTTCCTGGCACTTCTCGCGGTCGGAGCTGGCGCGCTTTTGATTACCTTGATCATTGGGTTTGCTGCGCCGGCAGGCAGCGGATTGAGGAGGCAGTTCGCGTTTTCGTGGCTGTTCGGCTTCCTCTTTTTTTTCACAGCCCTGCTGGGATGCTTCTTCTGGATATTGGTGCATCATGCGACGGATTCGGGCTGGGGTATCGTTGTCCGGCGACAAATGGAGAATCTGGCAAGCCTTTTGCCCTGGATGATCTTGTTCTTTTTGCCGCTTTTCGTCGTCCGTCGAGATATCTGGGATTGGATTAGCGCGAAGGAAAGTCCGGTGCTGGATCCACATTTGGCAGACAAGCTCGGATATTTCGAACTTCATTTCGGGTCCGTTGTGATTCCGTTCTTTTGGCTGCGAGCGATTCTCTACTTTGCATTCTTCGGCCTCGCAGCTCAGTATTTTCGCCGTACCTCGATTCGTCAAGATAGCGATGGCGATCCCAGGTGGTCTACCCAGATGCGCGGCGTTTCTTTCCCGGGGATTCTCGTTTTTGCCGCCTGCACGACTTTACTATCCTTTGATTGGTTCTCATCTCCGGACTATCGCTGGGCCTCGACCATGTGGGGTGTTTACATTTTTGCCGGGGCTGGGGGCGCCGGAATGGCCCTGATAATCATCGTCGTGACGGCACTGCGAGATACCGGTTACCTGCGGTTTGTGAACGAGGAGCACTACCATATCATGGGGAAGCTTCTGTTCACCTTCTCCATTTTCTGGGGCTATATCGGCTATTCTCAATACATGTTGATCTGGTACGCGAACATCCCGGAAGAAACCGAATGGTTTCTGCGGAGGAACATTGAATCCTGGAACATCCTCAACACGTTCCTCGTTATCGGGCGATTCTTCGTGCCCTTCCTGTACCTGCTCTTCCAGTTCACCAAACGCAGCCCGAAGCTCCTCGTGGCAATCTCCTATTGGGTGCTCGGCATGCACGTTCTTGACACTTATGTGACCATATTGCCTTTCGTTCATCCGCGCGGATTCCAAATCGATATTCTCGATTTCCTGTCGCTTCTTGCGATTGGGTGCCTGCTTGCGTTTCTGTTTCTGCGGCAACTGGGTACAGCTTCTCTTTTTCCAGCGCGCGACCCTCGACTGGTTGAGTCGCTCAAACTGAGTAATTGAGTTGATGAAGAGAACTACGCAAAAGAATCGAGTTTCGACTTCAATGATAATCACCGGCGTGGTGATGATTCTTTTGTTTCTTGGTTTGGTCGCATTGTTAGTTGTGCAGCGCGAACATGTTCAAACCCATGATGAAGTTCTCAAGGAGCAACGTCTGAAGAATCTTGCTGAGCTCAACGCAGAAAACGAAAGAATTCTCACGCAATATCACTGGGTGGACAAGGCGAAGGGAGTGGTGGGAATTCCGATCGACCGAGCGATGAGCCTGGTGTTGGCCGAATTGCAATCCGTTCGGCCGCACGCAGCGGGGCCGATCAGCAATCCCTCGCCGGCTGGAAGTCCGTCGCCGGGGGTTGGCGCTGCGCCTGGTGCAACTGCTACACCGACCCCAGCCGCTACCCCGGTTCATGCGCAGAGCAGCGCGAAAAATCCCTGAATTCTCTTAAGACCGATGAGTCAGCCCGCCATTTCAGAAACGATTCCGCCAGACAATCTTTCGAGTGAGCGCGACGATCGCGAGGCCATCGGCTACGCGGTCCGGGTGCCCGTTCTGACCTTTTTTATTTCGGCTGTTTTCTGGTTGCTGGTTTCCTCCTGCTTTGGACTCCTGGCTTCCACCGAATGCCACCGGCCGGGCTCCCTGACTATACTCTCGAATCTCCCGTGGCTGACTTTCGGCAGGGTTTTCCCGGCTTTTCAGAATGCTCTTGTTTATGGCTGGTTGTCCACAGGTGGAATGGGAGTGGCAATCTGGTTGCTTTCGCGGCTTTGCAATACGGCATATCGGACCAGCTATCTTCCTGTGTTGTCTGGAGTTACGTGGAACATTGGTGTCGGCGTGGGCATTCTCTCGATCCTGGGCGGAGGTGCCAATGGCAGAGCACTCCTGGATTTCCCGTTTCCCGCTGCTTTTCTTCTCCTGCTCGCGTTCTTGTTTTTTGGGATCTGGGCGGTCGTGGTGATTTGGAATCGAGAATCTGGATCCGTTTCTGTGTCCGAGTGGTATATTTTTGCGGCGTTGCTCTGTTTTGCATGGAGCTTCACGACTGCCAATATCCTTTTGAATCTGCCATTGAGCCCAATCGGGCCGGCACCCGGCGTTTCGCAGGGAGCGATTCACGCCTGGTATGAGAAAAGTCTCTTTGGTCTATGGCTCGCGCCGCTCGCTCTTGCGGTGGCCTACTACATCATCCCTAAGTCCCTCGAAAAACCGATCTACAGCTATAAATTGGCACTTCTCGGTTTTTGGGCATGGATCGGGTGCGCGGCATTCGGTGGCATGGCCGTGTTCATCGGGGGGCCCTTCCCAGTGTGGATGGTGACAATGGGAATTGTCACCAACGTTCTGGCTCTTGTTCCGGTTCTTGCGGTGGCCGCGAATTTTCACATGACCACGAGATCGGCGGCCGAACCCGGAGGGTCGAGTCTGGTGTTTCGTTTCGTGGCGCTTGGGGCCATGATGTTTACGTTCTATGGCTTTGAGGCGGCAACGAATTCGTTACGGGCGACCGGCCAGTTCACGCAGTTCACCCTGGTCATCCTTGGTCAAAATCATCTTTTCCTTTACGGTTTTTGTAGCCTGATTCTGTTTGGGGCAATTTACTATCTTTTGCCGCGCCTCTTGGATCGGCGGATCATCTTTGAGGGCGTCGCCGACTTTCATTTCTGGCTCGGCCTCGTTGGATTTGCGCTGCTCTGGTTCGATCTCACGATCGGCGGGTTGATTCAGGGTTTTGGTTTGCAAGATGCCAAAGTTTCGATGGACGCGATCGGTGATCTTTTGAAGCCATTTCTGATGATACAATCTGTTGCCGCCCTTATCATTTTCGCGGCCAACGTGACGTTCGCTATTGCGGTAGGTTTGATACTTCTGGTTCCGGCTCGAGTGCGAAACCGCTCGGATGCTCCCGAGACTTCGATGGAAAGAACACCGGAGGTGACTGTCGCGTGAACAAGTTTGCCCATTTGTTCCTTGGAGTTTTTGGGCTTTTCGGAGCTTCATGGCTGGCCTTTGTAGCCTATCCGTACATCACTTTCGCCGGCATGCAGCCCAACAAGGATTCCAACACTGGCGCCGTTGCACCCCAGGGGAATCCGGGTACGGCCGAGCAGGGCGCCAGGGTTTTTGCGGCGAATGGGTGCGTGTACTGCCACAGCCAGTTTGTGCGAGACAAGAATGAAGGTGCCGATATCGATCGAGGATGGGGCAAACGGCGCACCGTTGCCAGAGACTACATGTTTGATCACTACGTCTTCTTGGGAAATTCACGGCTAGGCGCGGACCTCACAAACGTCGGTGTCCGGCAGACAGATCCCCAATGGTTTTATCGTTTACTGTATGACCCGCGATCTGTGCACCCTGGATCTGTGATGCCGTCGTTTCGATACTTATTCAGGACGCAGAAGATTTCCGGACAGACCTCCGCGGATGCGCTCAAGTTGGACGGCCCGGGTGCTCCACGCAGCGGATATGAGATTGTGCCGACGCAGGAGGGGAAGGCGATCGTAGCGTATCTGATTTCCCTTAAGAGGAACTATGCTTTACCCGAGGCGCCCGAACCGGCGGAATGAATGAGCTCTGACCCGAAAGAAGATCATATTGGCCAAGTGCCGGGCTCTCAGGAAGCATTTGACCGAATGGACAGCGGGTTGCCCGGTGGGCAAGAGACTCTTACGGGAGAATCCGGAGCGCCGGCGATCGGCGACGCGCCTATCCCGTCCTGGCTCATGGGTGTAATCGGTGTGGGTCTGTTTTGGGGTGGAGCTTATCTCTTTTCCTTCAGCGGTGGCTTCAAACCGGACGTGTTCGACTATGAACCCAAGTTTGGCGTTGTAAGCGGCGCACAGGTAGCTGCAGATCCAAAAGTCGTAGGGAAAGCGCTCTTTTCCGCTAATTGCATTACCTGCCACCAGGCGAACGGCCAGGGACTTCCGGGGCAATATCCGCCTCTGGCAGGATCAGAAATTGTGTTGGGCCCAGCGCTGAATCATACGATAGCGATCGTTTTAAAAGGGCTGCAAGGTCCCGTGACGGTGAAGGGACAGGCATTCAACAATGCGATGCAGCCCTGGGAAGGCCAATACACGGATCAACAGCTTGCGGCCATTCTGACCTATGTCCGATCCGACTGGGGAAATAACGGACCGCCGGTGACTGCGGAAATGGTAAAACAAGTCCGGGACGAGATCAAAGATCGCAAAGAACAATGGACCTGGGCTGAATTACAGAAAATGCCGCCGAAAGACATGGCCGCACCGGCTGCAGGTGGAAGTCCGCCACCAGGGCAACCAAAACCGGCAAACCCCGGGCAGCAAAATCAATCTGCGCCGCCGGCACCCGCTCAGCCTCCGACAAAAGGCTGATGGCAATGTCTCATGACAACAACCGGCCACAGCAGTATGCTAAGTCAGTTCCCGGAAGAGCAGTGTGGGTTTGGCGGCGCTCCGGGAGTGGACGGGTGTGCAAGAGATGGGATGAATAAATTTATGTTAAAGCAGTCTTCGCGAACAAGTCTTGCCTTCCTTGCAATGGTCGTGCTTCTGCTGATCGCAAGCGGCGTTTGTGCGCGTGCCGCCGTCCGTACGTCGGACCTG
>WNFP01001509.1_pt1 | contig 18190 bp, 16 predicted proteins | sample 5400201 | NCBI WGS metagenome assembly WNFP01 (sample SAMN13153355, study PRJNA577476) | soil metagenome | isolation source: 115 cm saprolite under Madrone tree | place: USA:California | collected 2016-06-14 | reverse complement strand
ATGAAATCCAAAGTCTTTCTGGATACACTCTGTGGCCATAAGGCTGTTGCCTCCTCTGGCAGGATCTCTTTCGGACAAAAAGAGTTATGCCAGAAGCGACAGCCTTTTTCTATTTTTTGTTTGAGAAATTAGGGCTAGGGATGTTTGCGCGGTCGCTTGACGCCAGCTACGAATTTGTCGACTTGCGAAGACCCAAGCTTGGCGACGGATTCCCATGGGGAGGTACGGACCTAGATTCGTTGTGAACAGATATGGCGAAAAACGCATCTTCGGGAACCAAATAAACAAGTCGCGGTGGCAGAAATTCAAGGATGCATTGAAATAAAGAGGTCTTAGTCGTCTTCGCCGATGAGGATGGCGGCGCCGAGGACGGTGGTCCAGAGGCCGCGCTTGTCGCCGACGGCGGATTGTGTGACGTTCATGGTGCGGACAATCTTGTTGGAGATGCGGTAGACCTCTTTTTTCTCGTCGAAGGACAAATCCGGATCGAATTCCACGTTTAGAGTTGTGGCGAGCATTTCGGCAGCGAGCTCTTCGGCGTATTCGCCTGCGACTTCCTCGGTTTCTCCGAAGGAGTGATGCTCGGAGAGATACCCGTACATGGATTTGTCGCTGGGGAGCGCGAGGCCGATGCTGGCGGCGATGAGGCGGTGCGCTTCCTTAGTGGAATTTTCACTGATGACCGTGAAGGCCACCTGCCCGGGCTTGATATGCTTCAACCCTTCACTACGGGAAATCAATTTGCAATTGGGAGGGAAGATGGAGGAGACGCGAACGATGTTGCAAGCCGCGATGCCCGCGTTTCGGAGGGCGAGCTCAAAGCTCGAAAGCCTTTCACGATGTTTACCGACGCCTTTGGTGAGGAAGATTTTCTTAGCGACGAACGCCATGGTGCCGGTTTGCCGTGCCTCCGTAAGTAATGTGTGTTTGAAAAATTTTCCCGCTGTGGAAAAGTAGCAAGAAGGTATTGCAGTGTCAACGCAATTCCGACCTCGAAAGAGGAAAAAGTATGAATGAGCGATGACAACGCGGGCGTGGGCGGAACGATTATTCGGCAACGACGTGGCGGAGGATTTTTCCGAGCGGTTTACAGAGGGCAAGGATATTTCCAAGGTCTTCGGCAGTAAAGTCCGGGCCTGCGCTGTGCCGAGTGGCGCCCTTGCGGCTGACTTGAATGACGCCAATGACCTTGCCGTCGAGCAGAATCGGCGCGCTGACCATCTTTTGGATGGCCTCGACGGGCTCGGCGCCGAGTTTTATGCCTTCGAAGACGGTAGCGTGGCGTGCGGAGGTGAAATTGTTCTCGATTTCGGGGCGGCTGTCGCGGGCCGTGCGCGCGGCCAGGGCCGAATTGCTGGACAGCGGGATGAAGCCGACATTTTTCAGGGCTTCGGGGACCAGAAAATGCAAGTGGCGCCAGCGGTTGGAGACCGCGAGGATAGCGACTTCGTCATTCTTTACGCCGAGATTCCGGGCAATCTTTTCAGCGACGGTGGCAAGGAAAATTTGCGGAGCTTCGCGATCCGCGCCGAGGGCGTTGGCGATGCGCTCCATTTCCGAGACCAGATTCAGGGCTGTGCTCATGCAAGTATAGGGTTGTTGGCTCCGAGGCCGGGAGAGGTTTGGCCTGGCGAACTACATCCATCAAGGTACCATTTTCGGGTACTCCGGACCTGGCGGCAAGAAAATTTCGAACCGTTTGTGCTTGCCGAAAGAACAGTCCAACTTGCATCCCCGGAATCATGTGCCTATACTGATTTCGCCGCGGTTCTCAACGCTCCTTTCGAGTTATTTCGTGCGATTCGGCTGGGACTTACGCGGCGGAGAGGGCATGTCTTCGACGGCAACTCAGCCTGACACAAGTTATCTCCTCAGAAAACTGCATTCCTTCACCGGCATTCTTCCCGTTGGCGCATTTTTGGCCGAACATTTCTGGTCGAATAGTTCCGCGCTCGTGAGCGCAGCGAAATACAATGCGACTTCGCAAGAACTGCAGACGATTCCGTTCCGGCTGATTGTGGAATGGGCCGGGATTTTCCTGCCGATGCTGTTTCATGGCGGGTATGGCATCTACATTTGGTTGCGCGGAAAATCGAACGTGTCGGCTTATCCGTGGGTAGGGAATTGGCTGTACACGACGCAGCGGTACACGGGGCTGATCGCGTTCGCGTACATTGGCTGGCATCTCTACACGGAGCGCTGGCTGACGCACGGGCGGTCGACTTATGCGAATGTGGCCGAGGATATGCGGAACCCGTGGTACCTGATGTTTTTTGTTGTTGGCGTGCTGGCTTCGTCGTTCCATCTGGGCGTGGGAATCTGGAATTTTCTTTGCAAGTGGGGGCTAGCGGCGACCGTGAAGGCGCAGCAGGCGGCGGGACGATTTGGCGCGCTGGTGGGAGTGGCTTTCAGCATCGTCGGAATTTTGATAATCATTAGTTTTCGATTTGACTGGCACCCGTTTTCCGCTTATCTACCAAACAAATGAGACAGCCAAAAATCATAGTTGTGGGCGGTGGTTTGGCCGGCCTGATGGCGACAATCCGCGTGGCGGAGGCAGGGATACCGGTAGATTTGTTTTCCATTGTGCCGGTGAAGCGTTCGCATTCGGTTTGCGCGCAGGGCGGGATCAACGCGGCGAAAAATCAAAAAGGCGAAGGCGATACCGTTGACAAGCACTTCGACGACACGATCTATGGCGGAGATTTTCTGGCGAATCAACCGCTGGTGAACCGGATGTGCCAAGCGGCGCCGGGGATCATTGATCTGCTGGACCGCATGGGCGTGATGTTCAACCGCACGCCGGAAGGATTGCTCGATTACCGGCGATTCGGCGGGACGCTTTATCACCGCACGGCGTTTGCCGGGGCAACTACGGGACAGCAACTGCTCTATGCGCTCGACGAGCAGGTGCGGCGGCATGAAGCGGAAGGGAAGGTAAGGAAATTCGAGGGCGCGACGTTCCTCTCCGCGGTGATTGACGACGGTGGGGTGTGCCGCGGCATTTGCGCGATGGATTTGCGCACGATGGAAGTGAAAACGTTCGCGGCGGATGCGGTGATTTTTGCGACGGGCGGGAACGGCGCGATTTTTGGGCGCTCGACGAATTCGGTGGTGTGCACGGGTTCAGCGCAAGCGGCGCTTTTTCAGCAGGGAGTGGATTACGCGAACGGGGAATTTATTCAGGTGCATCCTACGGCGATTCCTGGTGAAGACAAACTTCGATTGATGAGCGAGTCGGCGCGGGGCGAAGGCGGGCGCGTGTGGGTGCCACGGAATCCAGCGGAGAAACGGGCGCCGCGAAGCATTCCAGAAGGAGAACGGTTTTATTTTCTGGAAGAATGGTATCCGAAATATGGGAACCTGGTGCCGCGCGACATTGCGACGCGGGCGATCCACCGGATTGTGTACCATGAAAAATTGGGAATTGATGGGCAGCCGGCAGTTTATCTGGATGTGACGCATATCCCGCGGGAGACGCTGGACCGCAAGCTGGAAGGGATTCTGGAGATTTACGAAAAGTTCTTGGGTGTTGATCCGCGCGTTGAGCCGATGAAAGTGTTTCCAGCGATGCATTACACCATGGGGGGGATCTGGGTGAATGGCGAGGATCAGGCTACGAATGTTGCCGGCATTTATGCGGCGGGCGAGTGCGAGTATCAATATCACGGGGCGAACCGGCTTGGGGCGAACTCGCTGGTGTCATGCATTTTTGGCGGGGGTATTGCGGGGCCGGCAGCGGTGAAGTACGCGAAGAATCTGGAGAAGGGCGCGGAGTCCACGGCTTCAGCGGTTTTTGACGCGGAGAGAAAAAAACAGGAAGAAACAAATCAGAAGCTCATCAGCCAGAATGGTTCGGAAAACCCGATCACGATCTGGCGCGAGTTGGGTGACGTGATGACGGAACACGTGACCGTCACGCGCATCAACAAGAATTTGGAGATGGCGGACGGAAAGATCCGAACGCTGCAGGAACGCTACAAGAAAATCAACATGAGCGACCGGACGAAGTGGTCGAACCAGACGCTTAATTTCGCGCGTGAACTTGAGAACATGATTATTCTGGCACGGGTGGTGACGCTGGGAGCGCTGGCGCGAAATGAGTCGCGCGGTGCGCACTACAAACCGGATTTTCCGGAGCGCGACGATGCGAACTGGCTGAAGACCACGCGGGCGAAGTGGGTGAAGAACGATATTCAGCTGACGTACGAACCGGTGGACATTTCATTGATCAAGCCACGTCCGCGGCGCTACGACGCGGCGAAGTAGTTGCTCAAGCGTACGGACAATGGGCGGTTGCTGGTCGAGGGATTATGGCGGACACAAAACAGGTCATCGTCAGAGTAAAGCGGCAGGCAGGGCCGAAAGAAGCCGCGCGATGGGAGGAATTTTCTCTCAAGTGGCGGCCGTCGATGAATGTGATTATTTGCCTTCGCGACATCGCGGAGAATCCGGTTACACGGGGCGGAAAGCAAACCACGCCGATTTCGTACGATTCGAATTGTCTGGAAGAAATCTGCGGGTCTTGCGCGATGTTGATCAACGGGAAGGCGCGGATGGCTTGCTCGGCGCTGGTGGATCAACTGGAGCAGCCGATTCGAATCGAGCCAATGGCGAAATTTCCGCTGGTGCGCGATCTGGCGGTGGACCGGCAGTTCATGTTCGAGAGCCTCAAGCGGGTGAAGGCGTGGATTCCGATTGATGGCACGTACAGTCTCGGCGAAGGGCCGCGGGTGTCGCCGGAAATTCAGGAAAAGGGCTATCCGCTTTCGAATTGCATCACTTGCGGGAACTGTCTGGAGGTTTGCCCACAGGTGAATGAGCATAACCAGTTCGTGGGGGCGGCGATCATCAGCCAAGTGCGACTGTTTAACATGCACCCGACGGGGGCGATGAACAAGAGCGAGCGATTGAAGGCGCTGATGGGGCCGGGCGGCATCCAGGAGTGCGCCAACGCGCAAAACTGCGTACAGGCCTGTCCCAAGGGGATTCCCCTGACGGAGTCCATCGCCGAAGTGAACCGCGAGGCGTGGAAACAGGCGCTACTTGGCTGGCTTGTAGGATAGACTTTCACCGCAAAGTGTAATCCGGAGGAAATCAATGCGTCGCGTCTTGGCCTTCTTGTGTCTCAGTTCCTGTTTGTGCGCTGGCTTGGTTTTTTCTCGAAGAGTCTCGGCGGATGACACTGCCGAGCGCGCAAAGAAACTCCATTTTTCGTCGATCGTGCTGGATACACACGACGACACTACGCAGCGATTTTTCTCCAAAGACTTCGACATCGGCAAGCGCAATCCCGACGGGCACGTGGATATTCCGCGGATGCGCGAAGGCGGGATGAATGCCATTTTCTTTTCGATCTGGATCGACGGTCGAATCATGGGCCCACCCGCGGTCGAGAAGGCGCTCGACCAGATTGATGCGGTGCATGAAAATGTGCGCAGGTATTCGAAGGACATGGTGCTCTGCCGCACGGCCGCTGAAGTTCGCGAAGCGCACAAGCAAGGCAAGATCGCGGCGCTCATCGGCGTCGAGGGCGGGCACATGATCGGCAATGACATTCGTGTGCTCCGGATGTTCGGGACCCTGGGTGTCCGCTACATGACGCTTTCGCACTTCTACAACGACGAATGGGCGGATTCTTCGACGGACAAGCCGGTTCACAACGGCCTTACGGATTTTGGCAAGGACATCGTGCGCGAAATGAACCGGCAGGGAATCATGGTGGACATTTCGCACGTGAGCGACAAGACGTTCTATGATGCGCTGGAAGTCAGCAAAGCGCCGCTGATGGCGTCGCACTCGTCCTGCCGGGCGATCTGCAATCATCCGCGCGACATGTCCGACGAGATGATCAAGGCGCTCGCGGCAAAAGGCGGAGTGATCCAGATCAACTACGAGAGAAGCTTCATTGATCAGGCTTACAAAGATGCGTACGACAAGGTTTCGGGCGGAGTCGTGGCGGCCATGGAAAAGGTCACGAAAGAGTGCGCGGGCGACGAGGCGTGCGTCGGACGCAAGATAAAGGACATGCAGACACAGATGGAGGCCTCAGGGGCTCTCCCGCGAGTGAGCTGGGAGAAAATCATCGAGCATATCGACCACGTGGTGAAGCTTGCCGGGGCGGATCACGTTGGCCTGGGGTCTGACTTTGATGGCGCCACCATGCCGGATGGGATGGAAGATTGTTCGAAACTCCCTAAAATCACCGAGGCGCTAGCGCGCAAGGGCTATGCGGACGATGACATTCGCAAAATCCTCGGCGGCAACCTGCTGCGGGTGATGGAACAAACCGAGAAGGTCAGCAGAGAATTGCAAGGGCAATAGAGACTTCTTAATGAATTGTGGAGAAGAATTGAAATGCTGCGAACACTCCTCACGGCTGGGCTTTGCGTTTTGGCCGGATCTTTTCTGGCGGCGACGGTGACAGGAGACGATATTTCCGCGCGCGCCAGGAACCTGCACTTTTCGGCGATCGTCGTGGATACGCACGACGACACGACCCAGCGGTTTCTGGACGGGAGGTTTGACCTCGGCGCGCGAAACTCCCTCGGCAGCATTGACATTCCGCGGATGAAAGAGGGTGGACTCGGAGCCATTTTCTTTTCGGTCTGGATTCCGAGCAAGATCACCGGTCCGGAAGCCGTGAATCGTGCCATGACTCAAATTGATGCCGTGCGTGAGCAGGTTCGTAGGCATTCGAATGATTTGGTGCTGGCCACGACCGCGACTGAAATCCGGGAAGCCCGCAAGCAGGGGAAGATCGCGGCACTGATTGGGGTCGAGGGCGGGCACATGATCAATTCGAACCTCGGCGTGCTGCGGAGTTACGCAGCGCTGGGCGCGCGCTACATGACGCTGACCCACAACGGCAACGACGAGTGGGCCGATGCTTCGACGGACAAGGCAGTTCACAATGGGCTCACGGACTTCGGCAAGGACGTCGTTCGCGAAATGAACCGCCTTGGCGTGATGGTGGATATTTCGCACGTCAGCGACAAGACGTTCTACGATGCGCTGGAGACGAGCAAGGCGCCCCTGTTTGCTTCGCATTCCTCCTGCCGGGCGATTTGCGACGCGCCCCGCAATATGACCGACCAGATGATGAAGGATTTGGCGGCGAAGGGCGGCGTGCTGCAGATCAACTACCACGTGGGGTTTCTCAGCCAGGAATTCCGCGATGCAGAGAAAGCCAACCCGGAAATCAACAAGGCGATCAGCGCGGAAGTAATGAAACGGTGCGGGGACAATGAAGGATGCCAGTTGATCGAAGGCGACCGCATCACGCGGGAATACGTGGAACAGGGGAAACTTCCGCGCGTCGAGTTCACCAAGATTATCGAGCATATTGACCATGCTGTGAAAGTGGCGGGGATCGATCACGTGGGGCTGGGTTCGGACTTCGATGGGGCCAATATGCCTTATGGGATGGAAGACGCCACGAAGCTGCCGAAGATCACGGAGGCGCTGCGGCAGAGAGGCTATTCTGAGGGTGACGTAAGGAAAATTCTCGGCGAAAATACTCTCAGGGTCATGACGGAAGTGGAACGGGTCAGCCGGGAACTGAATGGCAGGAAGTAAGTCAGAGGAGCGATTTCAGAACGCGCATAGGGGGATGTTTGAAAATGAGACGTGCAACGTGGTTTGTCACAGCTGCGACAATGGGAATGCTAATTCTTGGTTGCAAGGCCAAAGAACAGACTGCGGAAGCACCGCCGGAGCAACCGAAGGCCGAAGCGCCGACTACCGCAAAGGCAGAGACGCCAGCTCCCGCGCCGGCGCAACCTGAGGCAACGGCAAGCGCGCCAGCCGCAGCCCCGCGTTCGGGATATGACCATGCGCTTCTCCGCTCGGCGCTGCTAAAGGACAAAGCCCCGGAGACTTTCCAGGTGAAATTCACGACAACGCGTGGGGACTTTGTGGTAAGCGTGACTCGCGCATGGGCTCCCATTGGCGCCGACCGCTTTTACAATCTGGTGAAGCACCATTTCTATGACAATGCCGGTTTCTTCCGGGTGGTGCCGGGCTTCGTGGTGCAGTTTGGCATCAGCGCTTACCCGCCGGTTTCCGCGGCTTGGGAGAAGGCCAATATCCAGGATGAGCCGGTTACGCAGTCGAACAAGCGCGGGTACCTGACGTACGCGAAAACGAGCATGCCCAATACGCGCTCGACGCAGATTTTCATCAACTTGAAAGACAACGCCGGGCTTGACCGGCAAGGCTTCTCGCCGTTTGGTGTTGTGGATGCGCAGGGAATGAAGGTGGTCGACATGCTGTACGACCAATATGGGGAGAGCAGCGGTCCTGACCAGGATCAAATCTCCAAGCTGGGCAGGCCGTACCTTGACAAGGGATGGCCCAAGCTGGACTCCATCAAGACCGCCACACTGATGGGGCCGGCGGCGCAAGGGGCCAAGCCTTAGTTTCTTCCTTTTCCATTGATTACTTTTTTGAATTGCATGCATCTAATGTTTGTAGGGCAATCCCTTTGACAACGGGATGGCCGGGAAAGTATCCTCCAATTTCATGATGAACGGTTGCCAGATGATGTGTTGTTCGTGCAAGTGCAACGCTGCGTGTTGCAGGATGCGCATCTCTGGCCAGAGGAGTTTCCGGACTTAAGCTTTAGCTGAATCATAAAGTTCCGAAGCCCACATGCCAGAGCACCTGGTTATGTGGGCTTTTTTGCTTTTGGTTCGAGGATTTCAGAGACCAGTAACTGGAGGCCAGGAATCATGAGTGTGGCAACGTTAACCGAAGTCGAAGAACGGCACAGCCGCGAAGCCATTGAAGCGGAGATTGCGCGCTTTGAGGAGCGCATCCAGCAGCTTCAGAGCGGCGCCATCACCCCGGAACAGTTCCGGCCATTCCGCTTGAAGCACGGCACATATGGGCAGCGGCAGCCGGGATTTCAGATGCTGCGGGTGAAGATTGCAGCAGGGGTGCTGAAGGCTTCACAACTGCGAGTGCTGGCAGAGATTGCGGACAAATACTCGACCGGGCGCGGGCACCTGACCACGCGGGAAAACGTTCAGTTTCATTTCGTCAAGCTTGAAAACGTAGGCGCGGCAATGCGCCTGCTAGCCGATGCGGGGCTGACTACGCGCGAGGCTTGCGGGAACACGGTGCGCAACGTGACGTCTTGCCCGGTTGCGGGAATTTGCCCCGGCGAAGCGTTTGACGTGACGCCTTATGCGTTGGGAGTTTCGCGGTACTTGTTGCGGCATCCGGATTTTCACGACTTGCCGCGCAAGTTCAAGATCGCTTTCTCCGGCTGCGAGGACGATGGCGCATGCGCGGTTGCGGGAATCCACGACGTCGGGCTTATCGCGCAAGTGCGCGGCAGCAATGGCACGGCGCATCGGGGATTTAAGGTGCTAGTCGGCGGCGGGTTGGGAAGTCTGCCTACGGAAGCTGCGGTACTCACAGATTTTTTGCCAGAAGAGGATCTGCTCCCGACGATCGAAGCTGTGCTGCGAGTGTTCACGGAAACGGGGAACCGCAAGAACAAGCTGCTGGCGCGAATGAAATATGTTTTGCGGGCGAAGGGCATTGAAGAATTCCGCCGGCTGGTGGCGGAGAAGCGCAAAGTCTCGCAGGCTCCGGCAGAGCGTTTTGTGGTGCCGTCTCCCATCCAGCCGTCGCTGGTAACGATCGCGCCCGCGGGCTCGTCTTCGGGAGCCGCGGAAACGCAGACTGATGGCGAATACGACCGCTGGGCAGAACACAATCTGATGTCACAGCGCCAAGCCGGATACGGCGCGATCTGGGTCAAACTTGCGGCTGGAACGTTTCATAGCAACCAGATGCGCGGGCTGGCGAATGTTCTGGAAAGAAATGAGTTGAGCGGGGTACGGATTGCGGTCAATCAGGACCTCGTTATTCCGTGGGTGCCATTTGACCGCGTGCGCGCGATCTATGACGAACTGCGGGGTTTGGAACTGGCCACACCCGGGGCGCGAACGATTTCCGACGTCACGGGATGCCCGGGAGCAACGACCTGCAACCTGGGGATTACGCGTTCGCTGACACTTGCCGAAGTGCTTTCGCGGGAGTTGGATGGCTACACTGACCCGGAAATCCAGAAGTTGCGCATCAAGATCAGCGGGTGCCCCAATTCCTGCGGGCATCATCACATTGCGGATATCGGTTTTTACGGAAACGTGAGGAGAGTTGGTGAACAGCAGGCGCCTTACTACCAACTCTTGCTTGGGGGCAGAGTGAATGCCGATGGGGTGCAGTTTGCGCGGCAGATCATGGCGGTTCCGGCGCGGCCCATCCCGGCAATTATTCGCGACCTGCTCACTTTCTATCAGACGGACCGGCAGCCGGCGGAGTCGTTTCCGGCGTGGGTTTCACGCACACCGGACAAGACCATTAAGGACCGGCTGGTTCCTTTGGCGGAGGTGACGGCCACGACAGAGGATCTTTTTGTGGACTGGGGCGACACGGAAACATATTCGCTGAAGCTGGGGCGTGGGGAGTGTGTGGCATGAGCGGCAAAATTTTTCTTATTGGCGCAGGACCGGGTGACCCCGAACTGGTCACCTTGAAAGCGGCACGCTTGCTCGCTGTTGCGGATGTCGTTCTGCACGACGCGCTGGTCAGCGAAGCTGTTTTGGCGATGATTTCGCGCGCTGCCCAGGTCATCAATGTGGGCAAGCGCGCGGGGCAGAAGCTCCTTACTCAAGAGGAAATCAACGCGCTGCTGGTTTCGTATGGCCGGACGCGGACGACCGTCGTCCGGCTGAAGGGCGGCGACCCGTCGATTTTTGGGCGGGCTGGAGAAGAGATCGAAGCGCTTCGCACGGCTGGAATTGAATACGAAATTGTGCCGGGCATCAGCGCGGCGCTGGGGGCCGCGGCGGCTGCGGGAATATCGCTGACCGATCGAAGGGTGGCCTCGCAAATTCTGCTGACCACGTTTTCACGCGGTACCGACGGAAGTGTGATGGATTGGGGCTGCGTCACAAGCACCACGACTCTTGTTCTGTATATGCCGGGAGCGGACTATGCGGAGGTTTCAGAGCGATTGCTTGAGGGCGGACTTCCGGCTGATCTTCCTTGCGTGATCGTCTCGCGTGCCAGCGGCTCGCAACAGCAAGTGCGCTGGTCGAACGTGGCGCGGCTTGGCAGCGAAGAAAAACTTCCGGCGCCGGCTTTGCTGATTGTCGGCCGAGTCGCGTCACACCACGTTGCGGAGATTAGCGCGTCGTTCTGGGACAAGAATCACAAAGATCCGGCTTTGCAACAAAGGCCGGTGAGCTAAATCGTCAGGAGCATACCTATGAGTGCAGAAGTCGTGGCAGGGAAAACTGCAAGCCGGTGGAGGCTGTCGCTCGACACTTGGGCAGTGCTGGTGGCGTTTTTATTGGCGCTGCTGGTTCGAACGGGCGTTTTCAAACACATCCCTTGGTGAAGAATTTCAGGAAAATGGAGAAAACAAAACATGGCTGATGTCATTACGGTTCCGCAGGTTCAGCCGGTCCAACCGGCGCTGCGATTTCTGCGGGTCGTTCCGGGAGTTCTTTTGCTGGCGGCCGTTGGCTACGCGGGCAAATTGCTGGAGCAAAATGTCGGAGCTTACGCGAAGGCTCACCACTGGACGTTTCCGAACATTGAGTACGTGCTGTGGGCGATTGTCCTTGGCCTCTTGATCGCCAACACCGTGGGTGTGCCCGAGATTTTCCGGACAGGCGTCGCTACCTATGAATTCTGGCTGAAAGCGGGCATCGTGCTGCTTGGCGCACGATTTCTGCTCGGCGACATTCTGAAACTTGGCGGGGTTAGTCTGGTTCTCGTGGCCATCGAGATCGTGGGTTCGCTGGCGTTCATGACCTTTCTCGGGCGGCTGTTCAAACTCAAGCCAAAACTGACGACGCTGCTTGCGGTTGGCTCGGCTGTATGCGGCGTGAGCGCGATCATCGCCACCAAGGGCGCCATTGAGGCGGACGACGAGGACTCCTCATTTTCCATTGCGGCGATCCTTGCGCTCGGCGCGCTGGCGCTCTTTACATTTCCTGTGATCGGGCACTTCCTGCACCTGAGTGATCGGGCCTACGGACTGTGGGCCGGTCTTGGTGTGGACAATACTGCGGAAGCGACTGCGGCGGGAGCGCTGTACTCTGATGCTGCCGGGAAGCTCGCCGTACTGGTTAAGTCCACGCGGAACGCGATGATTGGATTCGTGGTGCTCGCATATGCGATTTACTGGGCCAGTAAAGGACAGGCGCAGGCTGTGGGGAATAAAGCTGCTTTTCTATGGCAGAAATTTCCAAAGTTCGTGCTCGGTTTCCTGCTGATTTCAGTGCTGGCGACGTATCACTTTTTTAGCAAGGATCAGGTCGGGGCGCTTGCCAATCTTTCGCGTTGGGCGTTTCTGCTCACGTTTGCAGGGGTTGGACTGCGCACGAATTTCAGCGACATGCGTAAGCAGGGGCTTCGCCCATTCGCGGTCGGAGCGATCGGCGAAGTCGTGATTGCGGGCTTTACGCTGGCGCTGGTGTACGGCGCGAGCAGGATTTTCGGCTGGTGAGCCCCTGAGGCTTTGAACTTGCGGGGCTCTTACGCCATAAAAACTCGCTGAGCTTTCTTTAATTAATTTTCCTCTGCTGCGCGCCCTTTACGGCACCTAGAATCAAATTGTAGGCGGCTTGGCGAGAGACGCCGGCTTTGTCGTGGTCGTCAAAGGGAGTTGATGCCACGCCAAAAGCAGCCACCTTTTCGTATTTGAACATCTCGGTCAAAGCAGCAGCCAGTTCGATGCTTGTCGGGCCTCCGGGAACGGTGAGCGGGTGGCCGGACACTTCACGTGGATCGAGCGCGTCCATGTCCACGTGGATATAGATTGCGTCGGTCGCTTCCGAAAGCCGCTTCATTTCGCGATGCAAATTTGCGGAGCGCGTGCGAACATCTTCCAGCGTGAGCTGCTGAATTTCGGAGCGGTCCAGGAGTTCCTGTTCCAGGGGATCGGTATCGCGCACGCACATCTCGACGATGTGGCGCGTGGGCAGCGCGGGCTCCAGACCGGCCTTGAGCCGCATTCGTGTCAGGCACTGACCAGCCGCAATGGCGACGGGCATTCCGCCGAGCATACCGCTCAACGTGGTTTCGGGAGTATTGAAATCGCCGTGGGCGTCGATGAATACCATCCCAACGCGTAGTGGCTTTGCAGTAGGCCCGGAATGCTGCAGTCCGCTGAGCATGCCAAGGATTCCGTTGCAGTTCGCCAGGAGCCCGACGGGAAGGTATCCGCTGCGACGCGCTTCGGAGACAATCTTGGAGAAATCGCCGCTGGCCAGGGCGAGCTTATTCCAAGAACCGTAGGCCTTGTCTTCGTCAGGGGTCAACGCCGCGTTTGAAACTGGCTTCGTTTGGACGCCCTGCTCCTCAAGCAGCTTCTGGATCCCGCCCTGTTCCAAATAATCGGGCCCGCGAGAAACATCGGGCACATTCCTCTCGCCCACGTAGGGCATCTTGACGAGCGCCACTCGAACAGGAGTTCCATTGTTTGCTTTCGTTTGGGCGAATGAGACAGCCAGAAGTAGAAGTAATCCCAGAAAAAACAGCATCACTCCGCGTTTCATAATTGTTTTCGCCGTCATCTCGGTAATCCGAACCTAAAGTCCCAGGACTGTGACGAGCTCGCGCACGGATGCGGATGATTTTTGCAGCGCGGCGTTTTCCTCGACTGTCAGCTTGATCTGAATGATTTCTTCCACGCCCTTGGCGCCGAGCTTCACGGGAACTCCGACAAAGAGTCCTTTGATGCCGTACTCTCCGTCGAGATAGACGGCGCAAGGCAGAATTTTTTTCTTGTCCTTGAGGATGGCTTCCACCATCTCGACCGCGGCGGCGGACGGCGCGTAGTAGGCGGAGCCAGTCTTCAGCAAGTTGACGATTTCGGCGCCGCCTTTGCGTGTGCGTTCGACGATGGCGTCAATCCGTTCTTTGGGCAAAAGATCGGGAAGCGGAATTCCCGCTACCGTGGAATAGCGGGGCAGAGGCACCATGTCGTCTCCGTGACCGCCGAGAACGAACGAGTGCACGTTTTCCACGCTAACCTTACATTCCATCGCAACAAACGCGCTCATGCGCGCGGAGTCCAGCACTCCGGCCATTCCGAGGACCCGGTTCTTCGGGAAGCGGCTGACCTTGAGTGCGGCTTGCGCCATCGCATCGAGCGGATTCGTCACCACAATGATGATACAGTTCGGCGAGTGCTTTACGATCTGTTCGACGACGGCCTTTACAACGTCATAGTTAGCTTTTAGCAAGTCGTCGCGGCTCATGCCCGGCTTGCGGGGAAAGCCGGCGGTGATGACGACCACGTCGCTTCCTGCCGTCGCGGAGTAATCGCCGCTCGCCGTGCAAATGCCGGTCGCATGCGAATCCGTTCGCGTGATCGGGCCGGACTCCATCATGTCGAGCGCTTTGCCTGCCGGGGGCCCGTCCAAAATGTCGGTCAGAACCACATCGGCCAGTTCCAGATCCACAATGCGTTGCGCCGTGGTTGACCCGACGAATCCGCCGCCTACTACCGTCACCTTTTTTCTGCTCATGCCGCTCCTGTCTCCAATAGAGTTCTTCTCTGCGATAACTCTTTCTTTTCTTTGCCCGTTCGGACTAGCGTGCCACGGCAACGCCCTTCATATTCTCGATGATGGCTGTAGCAAACGCGGAGGTGCCTACTTTTGTCGCACCCGGCATCAGGCGCTCGAGATCGTAGGTCACGCGTTTTTGTTGAATGGTGCGCGCGATGCCATCCTCGATTAGAACCGACGCTTCTTTCCACCCGAGGAATTCAAACATCATCGCGCCTGAAAGCATCACGGAACTCGGATTGATCACGTCCTTGTCGGCATACTTCGGCGCGGTGCCATGCGTGGCTTCAAACACTCCGAAGCCATCACCAATATTTGAACCCGGGGCCATGCCCAGCCCGCCCACCTGCGCGGCGCAGGCGTCGGAAAGATAATCGCCGTTGAGATTCGACGTGGCGAGGACGCTGTATTCGTCAGCGCGCATCAACACTTGCTGAAAAACAGAATCGGCGATGCGGTCGTTAATCATCAGCTTCTTCTTCCACTGACCCTTCCCGTGGGTGGCGTAAATTGAGTCGAGCGTCTGCTTCACTTCGGCGTGGACGCTTTTCCGGAATGCGTCCGTGGCTCGCTCGAGCCCTGGCTCGATCATCGCGGCGTTCTGCTCGACAGAGAGTGTTGAGTTTTTATCGAGATTGTCCACGATCCAACTTTCCCGCTCGGTGATCGTCTGGGCCCGGAACTCTTCGCGTGCCAGGTCATAGCCCCAATCGCGGAAAGCGCCTTCCGTAAACTTCTGGATATTTCCTTTGTGCACCAGCGTGACACTCTTGCGCTTGTTCGCTAGCGCATACTTGATGGCGCGCCGCACCAGCCGCTTCGTGCCGGTCGGTGAAATCGGCTTGATGCCCACACCGGAATCCCAGCGAATCTGCTTTTTTCCATCTTTCAGCATTTCGTTGTTCAGAAATTCAAGGAGCTTTTTCGCTTCTGGCGAACCGGATTTCCACTCGATGCCAATATAAACATCTTCGGTATTCTCGCGAAAAATGAAGACATCCATTTTTTCCGGTTCCCGCACGGGGGAGGGGACGCCTTGGAAATAGCGCACCGGGCGCTCGCAAGAGTACAGATCCAAAAGTTGGCGCAACGCCACGTTCAGCGAACGGATGCCGCCGCCAACAGGCGTGGTGAGCGGTCCTTTAATCGCTACGCGAAAATCACGGATGGCATCAACCGTGTCGCTGGGCAGCCACTCGTTGAAGGTCTTGAACGCTTTCTCGCCTGCGAAGACCTCGAACCACACCACGCGGCGCTTTCCGCCGTAAGCATGCTCGACTGCAGCGTCGAACACTCGCCGCGAGGCCTTCCAGATGTCGCGGCCTGTTCCATCCCCTTCGATGAATGGAATGATCGGTGAGTCCGGCACTTGCAGCTCGCCGCCGCCATAGCCAATGGCTTTGCCCTCGGAGGGAACAGCGTTTCCGTTATAAGAACCCTTCATGACTACAGCTCCTTGGAATAAGTTTCGACCACTCTGGCGGCTCACGAGGAAAGGGTGCGCCGCAGCGCGGCGACCGCCTTATAACCCGGCAGGCTCGGGTGAATTGGAGAAGATATCACATTCCAGCGGGCCGGGAGTATAATCGCGCGCGATTCGCATTTCTCAAAACAGGAGAGCCCATCATGGTCATGGATTGGAATCAGTATCATAAGGAAATCGGTGGCAGAGTGGGGGAGCTTGGCAAACTTTCGCCCGATACCCTTCGCGGGTACCAGACATTGAGCGCTGCCAACTCGAAGACTAGCAAGCTTGGCGAAAAGACGCGCCAATTAATTTCTCTGGCCGTCGCCGTCACCACTCGCTGCGATGGTTGCATTGTATTCCACACCGACGCAGCTCTGAAGGCCGGCGCAACCAAGGAAGAGATCTCCGAGGCCCTCGGCGTTGCCGTCAGCATGAACGCTGGGGCCGCATTGATCTATTCGGCTCGCGTGCTCGACGCTGTCGAGGCCAAGTCAGCAACTGCTCAAGGCGCCTAGTACGAATTAATCGTAATACTCCTGGCCGAGGTGGGTGATGAGGTCCTCGCCCTTCATCCACCGAAGCGTATTCTTCAGCTTCATGGACTGAATGAAGAGGTCATGCTCGGGATAGAGCCCCGGCGCGGTCATCGGGGACTTAAAGTAAAAGCTGAGCCACTCCTGAATGCCGCGCAAGCCGGCACGCTGTGCCAGATCCATGAACAGGACGAGATCAAGCACGATGGGCGCGGCAAGAATGGAGTCGCGGCAGAGAAAATCCACCTTGATCTGCATCGGGTAGCCGAGCCAGCCGAAAATGTCGATGTTATCCCAGCCTTCTTTGTTGTCGCCGCGGGGCGGGTAGTAGTTGATGCGCACCTTATGATGCATCTTGCCGTAAAGCTGCGGATATAACTGCGGTTGCAGAATGTATTCCAGCACGCTGAGCTTCGACTCTTCCTTGGTCTTGAACGAGCCAGGGTCTTCGAGAACTTCACCGTCGCGGTTGCCAAGAATATTCGTGGAGAACCAGCCGTCCAGGCCCAGCATCCGTGCCTTGAAACCGGGCGCAAGGATCGTCTTCATCAGCGTCTGACCGGTCTTGAAGTCTTTTCCGCAGATAGGGACGTTGTGGTCGTGCGCGAGCTTCTGGATGGCGGGAATATCCACAGTCAGGTTTGGGGCGCCATTGGCAAAAGGTACTTCACTGGTGATCGAAGCCCAAGCGTACAGCATCGAGGGCGCGATCGCCGGATGGTTGGACTTCATCGCCTCGATGAATTTTTCCGGCGTGGAGTGAACGTCTTCCGCCTTAACGAAAGTCTCCGTCGAGCCGCACCAGCAAGTCACCAAGCGCGAAGCGCGCGAAGTCTTGCGGAAGTTGGCAATATCTTGCTTGATCTGTAAGGCCAGCTCGTACTTGTTTTTTCCCTTCTTGATGTTTGGGCCATCGATCAGCTTCACGAAATCGTGGTCGAACGCGGCCTTCATGGGCTTGATGGTCGAGAGAAAGGGCTTCACTTTTTCCAAGTCCTGGGGATTCAAGACGCCCGCATTGGCCGCGGATTGGTACGCATTGTCTTTGAAAATATCCCAGCCGCCAAAAGTAAGATCCTTCAGCTCAGCGAGAGGGACGAATTTTTTGATGAGCGGCGAACGCGCATCCGTGCGCTTTCCAAGGCGAATGGTGCCCATCTGCGTGAGCGATCCCACGGGTTGCGATTTTCCTCTACGGACGAGTTCCACTCCGGCCATGAAGGTTGTACTGACAGCGCCCATGCCGGGAAGCAGAATTCCGAGTCTTCCCTTGGCAGGCGCGATTTTGGCTGGTTTTTCCATGCCGCTCCTTTACTTTGAACGATCGCAAGCCGATCGAAAGAAACAATGAACTTAGATCAAGAATGCCGCTGCGGGAGCGTGCCGCGTCCCCAAGCAAACCAGTAATGATGAGGGAAGAACTCCGGATTTGCAAATCGGGCGTCAAAAACGGGCGCGCGACATTCTAGTGGTGTTTTGAGAAATCTCCTTTTGTAAGCCTCCTCGCCTAGCGTAGTATTACGCTAGGCAGTACATTGGAGGCTATATGACGCTCTCGCTTGCCGATCTGGAACAGCAGCGGTCCACAT
>WNFP01001720.1_pt1 | contig 18212 bp, 24 predicted proteins | sample 5400201 | NCBI WGS metagenome assembly WNFP01 (sample SAMN13153355, study PRJNA577476) | soil metagenome | isolation source: 115 cm saprolite under Madrone tree | place: USA:California | collected 2016-06-14 | reverse complement strand
GGTCCGAAAAGCATGTATCCGATTCCTACCAATATCAGGATGTACTCACCGATAAAAACGGCAGGCGGAGGGGGAATAGTGAAGAAGAACTTAGCCTGGTCAGCAGGAGGGAGGAGGAAGGAAAACGAGGCGTCTATTACCGCCAAGACGCCTGCGAGCTTCGCTCTTCGCAGGAACAGCGAAACCAACCCGGCAAGCGGAATCAACAAACCGACAGTGATGAAGAACCCCGCGAACGCCGGGGTCCGCAGTTCGTGTATACGAGTCTCGACTCCCAACGGAGTCAACAGGAAGCCGAGAACAAAGCCCAGCCCAAACAAGACTGCCAGTATTCCCTCTGCTCTGCTGAACGACGCCATTGTCTTGGATAACGAGGTCATCTCTTAATTCCGCCCTTGCATCCTCTCTCTAATTATGGCCACCGACCACTGCCCCACTGACAGCCTCCAGGTTGCCAAAGCGTTTCGCCGACGTGTGGAGTTCACAAAGTCCATCAGCGGCGCCCGACCTCATCCCAACCCCGTTGCAGGGACGCCATCCGCGCGCAAATCGCCGCACCCTGATCGATCCGATCCCGACCGTGCTGAGCCAGGTCACTGCCGCATGTCCAAGGTTCATCGCGTCGAGGAGCCATGCCCTCTCCTCCCCACGTCGACCTAAGACAAAGATCATTCAGTCGCGTGGGTGACTCGGACCGGGGTGAGGGGGAAGCGCCAAGGCGACGACAGCAGGAAGCGGTGCCACGGCCGCTGGGGTTAGGAGACTGCGCCCGCTGAGGCGCCGGCTCGGTCGCGACTGCCTTGCGGCCGGCGGCGCAGCAATCGCGATCACATTGGCCTGATACGGCGGCTGGGTCGCGCTCAAGTCTGTCTCGGTTGCAGCCGCGCTGGCCGTGACAGCGACGTCGCTATGGCTCCTTCGACAGGATCGCGCGGCCGACTACTACAGGTCGCTTGTGCCAATGGTCGTCGCCAGCGTCGGCTCGCACGGCGGAACGAGCACCCACATCCCGATCGAGGTATCCGCCCTTGGCAAGGGCATCGCCGTGCCGCAGCTGGCCGCCGGCTTAGTTCAGCAAACTGAGCTTCGTAAAGATCTGGAAAAATTGTGATCCAACTGTGATCCATCGCCATCGCTGCATGAGCCGTGACGCACGGGATCGTATTCAGAAATTGGTCGGGGGCCCGGGATTTGAACCCGGGGCCTCACGGTCCCGAACCGGCGCAACGGCGCGTCCTCTCGTGTCCTGTGGTGTCCGCGCGGTTCCTCCTGTACTCGAATTGGATGTTCTTCGTGTCCTCCTCTGACCTCGTGTATCCGCCTGGTTCCGTGAATGCGTGACACAGCTGTGACCTCCAGGCGCTCGGAGACTGACTCCCGATCGTATGTCGTACCTAGCTTCGACGCCTAGACGGGGGGCAGCCGTGGACTCGAACCACCTGCCTCCGCTGTGCTGGGCCTTCAGTGGTCTGCTACTGAATGTGGAGGTCGCTCGAACTGACCGGCGTTATCAGGCGTGATTTACAAGGGCCGGGGTCCCTGTCATGTGGCTTGAACGGGTTGAGGATCGATCGAGGGGGTCGACGTCGGAATCGTCAATGAACCACGATCATCTGCGTGTTCGCCAACATGGCCGACTAGCAAGTAGGTCAGCGTCTGGCCCTTTCCCTTCACGTCGATGAAACCGCGTCGCTCGAATACAAAGTGGTTCTTGAGGCGCTCATAAACCGATTCGGTGACCTGGATCTGGTCGGGAAGACCATGTGACTCCATCCGGCTGGCGATGTTGACCGTGTCGCCCCACAGATCGTAGTGGAACTTCTCCCGACCGACGATGCCCGCGACGGCGGGACCGGAGTTGATGCCTATCCGGAAGCTGAGGTCCCAATCGTGCTCCGAGTTGAGACCGGCCACCTCGCGCCGCAGATCTAGAGCCATCGCGCAGATTGCATGCGCGTGGTCAGGCCGTGCGACGGGCACGCCCGCCGCCACCATGTAGGAATCACCGATCGTCCGAATCTTCTCGAGTCCGTAGCGGCTGACCAAGCCGTCGAATACGGAAAAGACTTCGTTGAGGACGGCTACCGTCTCTGCCGGAGTCTCATGCGCGGAGCGAACGGTGAAACCAGCAAGATCCGCAAACAGAACCGAGATGTCGTCGTGGTGGTCCGCGATGGGCTCTTCGCCTCGCTTGAGACGGGCGGCGATCGCCTCAGGAAGAACGTTCAGCAGCAATCTCTCTGAGCGCCGTTCGGCCGCGTCACGTTGGGCGCGAAAGTAGGAGATGGCAAGAAAAGTGAGCTGTCCAATGCCGGCGATGTTGAGGGCAAACAGGGTCAGGATCGCAACATTCGGAAGCGGCTGCACTTTCTGAGCGACTGATGCGTCGAGCAGGGCAGCCAGGACGAGATCCGCGACGAACGCTGCGAGCCAGATTGCAGTTTCTCGAGAGGGTCTGATGAGCAACGAGAAGAGCGGCGCCATAAATGCCCACATGACGACCGCACTCCCGTGCACGTAACCGCCGAGACTCAGTTGGAGCAAGAGTGGGAGGACGATGCCGGACCCCAGGAACGGCACGGGGAGCAGCCCGAGCCTCTTAGTTTCGACAAACCTGGCAAGAACGGCGGCGACCACGACGCTTTGGACGAGAGGTATGAGGCCGCTCGCAGGCTTGCCGAGAGCCGTGTACATGACGGCCCAGAGCACGCCGGCCAGCGCGCCGCCCAGGTTCATGACGACGAAGACTTCCTTCCTGACCTTCTCCTGATCGGAGTCGGTGGGCAGGCATCCTACCTCCAGAACCCGGCGTAACCGTTGTGCTAGTGCGACGCGTGTCATTGGTCCAACTCTGATTTCTCGCGAACCTGGTGGCGAATCTCGTATAGATCGACCAAGTCAAGAATGTCAGCCATGGTCCTCTCCCAATGTGTGCCTGCGAACGGTCGAACTGCTGACGTCCGACTCGACACCATTCCCGGCGTCCGCCCATTCCGGCAATCCGTCGGTGAGGTATCGGGCGGAGTAACCGTGCTCCCGGAGGGTCCGCACCGCCTCCGGCGCAAATGCGCAGTAGGGACCACGGCAATAAGCCACGACCTCCCGCTCCCGTGGTAACTCGCGCAGCCGCTGCTCCAACTCCGCAAGCGGAATCGAAATCGCGCCGGCAACATGCGCAACTTCATACTCCTCCGCAGGTCGGACGTCGACCACCACCAACGGTTCGCCCGACCTGAGTCGGGCCAGAAGCTGATCGCCGCTGATCGCCTCTAGGCCCTGCCGTGAACCCAGATACGCCTCGACAAGGCCCTGTACGCCCGGCAACCTTTCAGCCGCCAACGAGCGCAAGGCCACCCAGAACCGGTAGACCGCCGGCGAGGCCAGCCGGTACCGCACCCGTGTGCCGTCCCGAGTGGCAGCCACGAGCCCGGCCTCCTTCAAGACCTGCAGGTGACGGCTGGTGTTGGCGACCGACATGGCGACCTGGCGCGACAGGTCCTCGACGCTCCTCTCGCCGTTGGCCAGCACGTCGACGATCTCAACCCGGCGACCGCTGGCGGCCGCCTGCGCGACCCGGGCGAATTGATCGAACAGCTCGGTCTTCACGGCTCGTTCTGTCATCGCCCGCCAGTATCCGCGCTTTTGGCCTGTCCGTCAAGAATTCAATTGATCTCTTGACAATTTGAGAAGTAGCCCTGACAATGCGGCCCAGCGGACTTCTGGAGGTGATTGAGATGATCGAGCAGAGGCGCGTTCCGGTGGCCGAGGCAGACCTGGCGCTGGTGGCTGCGGGAGCCACGTCGCACATGTTCCTGCAGCTGCTGGCCGCGCGCGACTTCGAAAGGCTGGTTGCCGCCCTGGCGAGCGACGCCCACGCTCGGTTCCTGCTTCCACACGGGCTGGAGGAGTACGACGGCCGGGATGCGATCGTTGCCCGGATCAGGAGCTGGTTCGGGTCTGCTTCGGTATTCGACCTCGCGGCCTCGACCGAGGACGAGGTCGGAATGCGGCGGCATATCAGCTGGCGTTTCAACGTCGTGCGCGATGGATCCCGCCAGGTAATCGAGCAGCTTGTTTACCTGGACCTCGGACCTCAGGGCATTCAAAGGATCGACCTCCTGTGTTCCGGATTCCTGGCGGAGCCCGGTGTCGCAGCGGGCCCGACGCAGGTCTTCGACGCCGGCGACATGGGCTGCGCCGACGGCCTGGCTCAGGAGTTCCGGCGCCAGATCGCCAAGGTCTCGATAGGCGAATCGCTGGAGGTCGTCGTCAGCGATCCCTCCGCCAAAGAGGACCTGCCCTCCCTGGCCAGGCTGCTCGGGCAGCGGATCACGTCGACCGAGGCGCACGACGACGGGCGCCTCACCATCACCGTGGAGAGACAGAAATGAGCGAGAAGCTGATCTTCAACTGCACCTCAGGACGTGAAGAGCCGGAGCGGGCAACGCTGCCCTTCATCGCCGCCAACATCGCGGCCACGGCGGGACAGGACGCAGTCGTCCTGTGCACGATCGAAGCGGTTCGGCTCGGGTGCAAGGGCGGCAGCGAGGGTGTCGAGGCGACCGGGCTGCCGAAGCTTCACGATCTCATCACGGAGTTCATCGCCAACCAGGGCAAGGTGTGGCTTTGTGGCGCCTGTGCCAAGCCGCGCGGCATCACCCCAGAGCAGCTGGCGGACGGCGTGAGCATCGTCGGGGCCGCCAAGATAGTTGAAGAGATCGTCGCCGGTGCCAAGACGGTCGCCTTCGCCTGAAGCGAACGACAACTCATCGAGACTCCTGGAGGGTGCGTGATATGACGGCTGACCGCATCTCCGTCGCCGAACTCCAGGAGCAACTCGTTGCCGGCCGGCCGGTCAGCGTGCTCGATGTCCGGTCGCCTTCGGATGTCGATTGGGAGATTCCGGGCGCCATCCATGTGGACGCCTATGCTGATCTCCAATCTGGTCGGCTCGGACCTTTGGCTGAGTTAAGCCTGGCTCAGGGACCTGTCGTCACCGTCTGTGGAGTTGGCCGGACGGCCGCGATCGCTTCCGACTTACTCAGAGCGAAGGGCGTCCAAGCACTGACGCTTGACGGGGGTATGCGCTCTTGGTCACTAGCCTGGAACATCGCTGAGACAACGACGTCTGGCTGCGACGTCGTCCAAGTCCGGAGGACTGGCAAGGGATGTCTTTCCTACATCGTGGAATCTGAGTCCGAAGCCATCGTCATTGACGCTTCGGTCGAGCCGGATGTCTACGTCCGCCTGCTCCGTGAGCGCGGATGGCGGCTGGTGGCGGTGGCCGATACTCACATCCACGCTGACCATCTTTCGCGGTCGAGAAAGCTGGCCCAGCTTCAGGGCGCCGACCTCTTGCTGCCGGCCCAGGACCGCGCCCAGTATCCCTTCCGACCTGTGGCCGACGGCGACCGGATCGCCTTCGGCTCAACCGCCTTGGTTGCCATGCGTACCCCTGGTCATACAGATGAGAGCACCACCTACCTGCTCGACTACACCGCCGCGTTCACCGGCGACACACTGTTTCTTAACAGCGTCGGCAGGCCCGACCTTGATGGAGGAACCCGCCAGGACCTGGGGTCGCGCGCGCGTCTACTTCATGTGTCGGTGAGGAGTCTCCTCCAGCTGCCCCAGGCGACACAGGTGTTTCCCGGCCACGTATCGGAGCCAATACCGTTCGATGGCCGGATGTTGGGGACAACGGTCGGAACAATCCGGAATACGTTGCCGCTCGCGAGACTCGAGGAAGCGTCATTCGTGCAGGCTGTCTTGGCGCGGATCCCGCCAGACCCACCGAATCATTCACGAATCGTCGAGCTCAACGAGCACGGAGAAGTTCCAGGCGATCCGAGCGAGTTGGAGGCGGGAGCCAACCGCTGCGCTGTCGCCTGAGCCCAGCCACCGCATGAAGGCATCGCGGGCGATCCGACTCGGCCTACGCGCGAACTGGCAACAGTTCGCGCTCTTGGTGGCGATCAGCGCGTTCGTCGGCGGAGTGGTGGGAGTCGAGCGGTCGACCCTGGCACCCCTCGCCGAGAATGACTTTCACCTCGCCAGCAGCGCGGCGATCTTCTCGTTCCTGATCAGCTTTGGCTTGGTCAAGGCTGCCAGCAATTTCATCGCCGGCGGACTCGCCGATCGGTTCGGCCGCCGGACCGTACTGCTAGTGGGTTGGATGGCGGCATTGCCGGTTCCTCCGCTGATCATCCTCGCGCCTTCTTGGGGCTGGGTCGTGTTTGCGAATGTGCTGCTCGGGCTCAACCAGGGCCTCGCTTGGTCGACCACAGTCAACATGAAGATCGACCTCGTCGGACGGCGGCGAAGGGGCTTTGCTCTCGGACTAAACGAGGCGTCCGGTTACCTGGCCGTTTCAGCGGCGGCTGCAGTTGCTGGATTCCTAGCCGCGAGCTACGGCATACGACCCGGTCCTTACCTGCTGGCAGAGGGTCTCGCCATCTGTGGCCTGGTGCTCTCCCTGTTCACGCACGACACCACGGGCCATGTCGAGCTCGAATCCGGCGGTGCGGAGCGAACAGAATCGCTGGTCAAGCTCGCCACTGAGGTCAGTTTCCGCGACCGCACGACGTCGAGCGCTTGCCAGGCCGGCCTGGTCAACAACCTCAACGACGGCATGGCCTGGGCGCTTTTACCGCTTTTCTTCACCGCGCATGGACTCGGGCTGCGCGAGATCGGGCTGCTGGCATCAACCTACCCGGCTGTTTGGGGAGCCGGCCAGCTCGGCACCGGGTGGATAAGCGACCGAGTCGGGCGCAAGACCCTGATTGTTGCCGGGATGCTCCTCCAGTCGATCGCGATCGCTGGATTCGTAATCATGCCTGGCTTTACCTGGTGGATTGCCGAGAGTGTCTTGCTGGGCGCCGGCACGGCCCTTGTCTATCCAACTTTGCTCGCGGTAATAGGCGACGCTGCTCGAGCCCCCGACAGAGCGACTTCAGTCGGCGTCTACCGGTTTTGGCGTGACAGCGGATACGCGGCTGGGGCGATCGTTGCCGGCGTCATCGCCGACGTCGCCGGGTTTCCCGCCGCGATCATCACGGTCGCCTGCCTCACAGGGTTATCGGGAATCGTCGTCGCGGTTCGGATGCGCGAGACGATGCTGCGGGCGGCTCGAGCCTCGTTCTAAGAAGTTGGGCTTGGTTGATCGCGTCGCGATTGAAACTTCCGCAGCGCAAACGCACACCAGATGATCTCGACGACTCCAAAGGGCCAGGCGCCAATCAGGAAGCCGTATGCGCTGGACAACAGACAGCCGAATGCAAAGGCCAATGTGAAGCGGCGATGCCGCCCCTCGAGCGAATACATCGCCATCATGAAAGTAAGCGCCAGGACGCCAAATACCGTTATCGCATTCATTCAACCCTGCCTTCGCGCTCCATTCGCGCCGCGCCTGACCTCAGCACGCCCAGCCACCCCACGGCGATTTTCAGTCGGTCTCCGCTCTGCTCGCCTCCAAAGCTTCGTTGGCTTCGCCCCGAATCCACCAGATCAAAGCCAGACCTGCTAGCGGGTCGGCCCACCACAGGCCGAAGAACTGGTTCAGGAGCAATCCCGCCAGGGCAACGCCCGCCATGTACAGGCAGACCATCGAGCAAGCCGCGTCCCCTCGAAGGGCAGGACTCCCGAGGCGATCAGCGAGAGCGAGCCGCCAGCGCCAGAGAGCGGCCATGATCACAAGTGAGGCAATCGTGAGTCCGATTCCGAGCGGCGAGGCTGCCGGCTCGAAGCGGAACACCAAGGCAACTGCGACCGAGAGAACGATGTAAGCGATCAGGCCGTACAAGGCGAAGCCCACGAGCTTGGTCGCGTTGCGCTCGCCCCCGGTCATCGAGCCGCGTTCCTCACTCTCAAATCGTTGAAGCAGCCGGCGGAGCACGACCACAGAAGAGAACAGTTCGATGCCGCTGTCCACCCCGAAAGCGGTGAGCGCCACCGAGTGCGCAACGATGCCCGCTCCGATCGCGACGGCACCCTCTATCACCATCCAGCTGACAGTCAGCGACTGGGCGAGACGGGCTTGCTGGAGGAGGGATGCCGACGGTTGAACCTGCACGGTCATACTGGCAACTTAGCACCGACTATCGGATCGGATCGACGAATTGCGCACGCTATGTCCCCTCTTTGTCCCCCATTTCAATGGGTCATGAAGAAGTCCAACAGCGGACCGGACAAAGAGCCATGAGCGAAGTCTTAATCTGCGATTGGTTGCATTGCTACGATCCGCCTGTGGTCGTCCAGGATCAGCTTTGACTGAGGGCCCGTGACTGGCATCACGCGGCGCGCAGCGCTCGGTCTGTTGGCGGCCGGCGGTGCCTTTCTTGGTCTGGGGCTTGCCGGTGGATACCTGCTTCGAGATGCCCTGAAGTCCATGGGCGGCGGCGGAATGATGGGGTCGGCAATGATGGGCAGCGCGTCCCAGGCCGACATGAGCCGCTACATGAAACTCTTTGACCGTCACACCGAGCTAAGACGAACGGTCGAGGCGATTTATGGTGGAGCACGCACCACCACCGAATCCGATGCCCCCGAGTTGATCTCGCTGCTCCAGGCTCATGTTTCGAGCATGTACTCACATCTCAACCAACGTGCTGAGGTCACATGTATGAGCGCGAGCCTCCCGACTCTGTTCCGCAACTCGACCAGTTACCGGCGAGAGCTGACGCTGACTGCCAAGGGCGTGGTTGTGACAGAGACCGCGAGCGATCCCCGGATTACTGATGCGATCCGCGAGCACGCGCAAGAGGTGAGTGGCTTCGTGCGCGACGGAATGCCCGCAATGATGCGGGGCATGATGGGTCAGTGATCCATCGCTGGGTGGCTTAAGCACGTTGGGTACGTCGCGCAAATAGGATCCATGATCGAAGCGGCGGGGCCTCCTGATTCGTGATTTCGAGTCGACGGCGTCACGATCCTGACCTGTGCGTCGGCAGCACTCCGGCGTGGACGGCGCCTTTGATTTTCGAAGCCAAGTGCCTCACGGTCCCCGGGCCGTGCGCGTGCTGATATATCGGCGGTGCGAGAGCCGTGAGCGAGTTCAATCGACGGGTCGAAGTCCACTTGGACGGGCTGCCGCCACCTAGCTCCAAGAAAATCTGTGACCTCCCTGTGACCCCCGCGCGTCAGACGGAGCAGGCGAAGTCCTCGATTTGAATACGATTTTTGGTCGGGGGCCCGGGATTTGAACCCGGGGCCTCACGGTCCCGAACCGGCGGAATGGCGTGTCCTCTCGTGTCCTATGGTGTCCGCGCGGTTCCTCCCGTACTCGAATTCGATCTTGTTCGTGTCCTCCTGTGACCTCGTGTATCCGCCTGGTTCCGTGAATGCGTGAGACGGCTGTGACCTCCAGGGGGCTCGGAAACTGACTCCCGAGCGTCTGTCGTACCCAGCTTCGACTCCGTCGCAAAGGGCCGCCGTGGACTCGAACCACGTACCTCCGCGGTAGCCGGCCCTGAGCGCTGCGCCTAAGTTTCGCTCGATCTAAGGATCCGGGAACGCTGCAGCCGGTTTTATGTGGTATCTGGGTGCGACTCCCCGCTCACGCCTACCGCCATCATGTTGGGGGCGACACCCGCGCCGTGGGTCGATGAGCCGTCACCGTTACGAGTCAGGCTGGGCCGGAACGATCGCGCCGAGCTGGAGGAGCAGACCGAGGTCGTCGCGCGCGGCCCAGTGTTCGGTGATCAGACGATTGGCGATCCGGAAGATGTGGATGTGCTTCACCGAGTAGGCCTTGCCGAATGCGGCCTTTGGAATCAACTCCGTGCTTTCTACTCCGACCCAGCCAGACGGCACCTCCCAGGGAGGTCGTTCTGGAATGGCTCCAAACGTCCCGCTCACAGTCATGCGACATACAACTTTGTCGTCTTCCGCGATCATGTCGTCGATCTCAAACCGGCGGTCGGGAAAGGCAGTGCGCAACATCCGAAACCCAATCGCCATGCTCTCCTGCCTGCGTGGCGACGGCTGTCCGTAGCGGCCGGACGCGTAGTTCAGCGAGACAGGTGCCCAGAACTCCACGGCGTCGTCCAGTTGCCCTCGCTCCATGGCATCGAAGTAGCGCTTGACCAGTCGCTTGTTCGCTTCAGGGGCTTGCTGGGGATCGGTTTCTGACATGTTCGGGCTCATGGCCGCGCTCCTATATCCACCGATTGCGGGTTCCACTGACTTTAGAACAGCCGCCATACATGAGCGATTCACATGACGTGTCGCGGCGTTATGTGGTCTGTTTGAGATCCGATTCATGGTGGGCCGTACTTACCGTAACGCGAACCAGATCGAGGTCGAAGGCCGAGCTATTCGCGTAACCGGAGCGGCTCCCGGACCCAGGTTGGGATCGACACCAACGACCGGCCGAATTAGTGGCGGTCCCCTGTGCTTCGGCACCGGCGCCTTTGGGGTGCTGCTGCGCCGGATCAACCTCCCGGTCAGGCAGGCTTGATCTTGAAGAGCATTTCGTCGTCCTTATCGGTGATCCAGACGTAACCGAACCCGACTGCGGCGCCGAAACTCGGGCCGGGGAGCTTAATCTGCCCCACGAACTTGCGGGTGCTGGGGTCGATGCGGTCAAGCGTGGTGCTGGTACCGAACCAGACGGAACCTTCTCCGAGCGCAAGCGCGTAGCCGGAGCCGACTTCATTGGTCACTTTCGCGACGCTGTTCGTCGCCGGGTCAATGTGGGTAACGCCTGAGATGCACCCGGCCCAGACGTCGTGGTCGTTTGCGGCCATCTCGCCGCAATCGGAGAAGCCAGGGATCGTGGCCACAACGGTGTCCGTGATGGGATCGATGCGAACGACGGCGCTGATATTGGTGACGCCCACCCAGAGCGAGCCCGCGCTGACGGCGATCCACTGGGGGCCGGAGTCGGAGGCCGATCCGAGGTGGATGAGGTCGACGACCTTCATCTTCGCAGGGTCGATCTTCGCCACCGAGCCTGTCGGGTTGCCCTTGTGGTTTGCGACCCAAACATATCCGTCAAAGACTGCAATTCCGACCGGGCCGCTGCCACCGGGATCCACAGTCCCGACAACGAGGTTGGTGACCGGATCGATCCTGGTCACCAACACTCCCGGGAAGCTGGTGACCCATATGGCATCGGCCGAGACTGCAAGTACTGAGGGCGGAACATCGAGATAGATCTTTGCGATGACCTTGTCTGTGGCCGGATCGATTCTTGTGACCGTCCCGCTTGGACCGTTGGAAACCCAGATCGAGCCGAAACCCGCTTCTACATCTCGGGGGGTGGATTGCTTAATTTGCGCCACTAGCTTGCCTACCGGTACAGGGCGCGAAACGCTAGTCGAGGAGTGGCCACAAGCGGTGACTGACGTCAACGCGATGATGGTCAGGACGGCCTTCAATTGTCGCCAGCCCACGCCGGAAGAGTACTCTGCATCAAGCCTTGCGTCGCGCCGCGAACCGTTGACGCAAATTAGTCCAAATTAGGTGGTGGGCCGTACTACCGTAACGCGAACCAAGCGCTTACGCTGACAGATATCCCTTTCAACCTCCGCTCGGCGGAAGCTTATGTCGAGGGGCATCACGAGGTAGCCCTTCCCTCCAGAGAATGATTCGGAGTGCCGCGCGAGCCGGCTCAGCGCGGAATCGAGGTGGCAGCCTCAAAACCAGATTCTGGTCGGGGGCCCGGGCACTATTTGAATTCCCAGATCGATTCGCATCAGGCGTCATCAACCTCATTAGGGCGCAGCGTGACTTTCTTGATTCGCAACTCCCGGCTGAGCGTTGGGCTAGTCCGCGCGGTGGCGCGCGACCAGATGAAAAACGTGCCAGTGCTTGGGCGAGCCGTCCGCGGCATGTCCATCTTCTTCGACCTCAGTCAGCTCGATTAGATCCAGGCCGCTGAACATCCGCTCGACGTCGGCCCGCGTACTGAAGCTCAAGTCGTTCGCGGGCTCATTCCACGCATCGCGCTTTCCGAAGAACGTCGCCGCCACGACGCCGCCGCCCCGTAACGAGTCACGGAGACGCCGGACCGTCGCTTCGAAATGCTCGCGTGGGATGAACGGCAGCGAGAACTGGGCGTTGACCAGGTCGTAGACAGATGGAGCGAAATCTTGCGCAGCCGCGACCACGACCCGCAGATTGCTGTGGGCCAGGCGGTTAAGCGCTTCTGCGGCAGATGGCGAGGAGTCGAGAGCCGTCACCAGCCATCCTCGGCTCAGCAGGTACGCCGTGTCACGTCCCGCGCCCGCGCCGACATCCAAAGCCTCTCCGGGCGTTTTGAACATATCCGCGGCGCGGACGAGCGCCGGCCAAGGCGGTTGGCCGACCGTGGCGGCCATGAACTTCCGCCAGCGCGCTTCGTCACCGGGTTTCGCCCCCACTAAGTGCTCCTTTTTTTGTTAGAGGTCGCCTCCCTATGAGTCTGGGGTCGGGAAAGTCGGGGGGACGGGACACAATTTGAACTCGCAGATCGATCTAGCAGGAGGCGTCCTCATCCTCGTCAACGCCTACCGCGACCAGCTCGAACACACCCTGGATAGGCCGGATGACGTGGCAACCGGCGCAATGTGTCGCCCAACGTATAGTCCAGCCCTAATGGATGACGACTCGCTTCCGGGGGCGTTGAGCGGCCCGCCGCCAAGGCCGATCTCAGCGGCGACTTTCAATCAGGCGCACGGCGTTACCGCGCACAGCGAACTGGTCTGGCGGCTGGCGGAACAGGCGTATGGCGAGGACTACCCCGCCGAAGTGCGGCCCTGGGGGATGACGACGTTCTGGGTGCTGGGTCGCTGTGTTTCTGGGCTGCGGGTCGGGCCGGGGCACCTGCTGGTTGATCTCGCGTGCGGCCGCGGTGGTCCGGGTCTCTGGCTTGCCCGCGCAACCGGCACGAGTCTGATCGGCGTCGACTGGTCAATCGTTGGCGTCGAGGCGGCAAGCGCTCGCGCGTCTCATTTCGTGCCGGCGGACCGGGCGCGTTTCATCGTGGGCGACCTGGCAGCCTCTGGCCTGCCTGACGCATCCGCAGATGCGGTTCTCTGTCTGGACTCGATCTTCTTCGCGACCGACCGGATTGCCGCGCTCCGCGAAGTGCATCGGCTCCTCCGGCCGGCGGGCCGCTACGTCTTCACCGCACCTGAGGTACGGACACCGACACAACCTTTCCACGTCCCCGACTGGACACCCTTGCTCGAAGCCGCCGGACTCGAGCTCGAAAGCAAGGAGGCGGTGCCACGCCAAGCCGAACAGCTCGGACGCATGTACCTGCTCTGGCTCGAACACATCGATGCGATCCGCGCCGAGGTTGGCGATGCGTCAGCCGACCGGCTCGAGGCAGAGGCGCGCAGGGTTGGCCCGCTGTTGAAGAGCCGCGAGCCACTGCTCATCGTTGCGCGTCGTCCAGGCTAAACGCAGATACCCACAGCCAGGCCCGCCACGCCAGCACCACAGAAGAGGAGCAGTCGATGTGGACCGTGAGGGCCGGGATCTACCTGGGAAGCCATGGTCCGAAAGCCGAAGCCGAAGCCGGTGGCATTCTTGAGGACTGTTGCGCGACGGCCGGCGGGAGGATACTTATGGGCTGAGATGTCTCGTGGTCGGCATGCTCCACGATCCGGTCTCGGGGACGTCATGCGCCGGTTCGTGGCCACCCTGACTGCGTCCGCCATATGCGCGCTCTGCGGCAGGGGACACGCCTCGACAGGTTGGCTGGTCGACCCGTTCGGTAGGGTTAGTGGCCGCTGCGCCGGTTGCGCTGGGGATGCGCGGACAGCACGCCCTCGCAACCCGGGGCCGGGCCAGGCGTTCGACAGCTAGCACAGGCAGGCAGGCTAGATCAACAGCTGCTACATAACTCAGCCCGGGCTGTCGCAGATCAAGACAGCCCGTGGTTGCCGGCGTACCGGTCCCCTGGGTCAAGTCTCCTGGAGGCCCGGAGTCGGAAGAAGCCCGAGGTTGACGAGGAGCCCGTAGAAGTTGGCCTCGACAATCATCGTCCTGACGCGGCCATCCGCGAACCTGAACAAGTAGAGCGCGGTCAAGACGGCCGGCTTGCCGGTCGCCGGATATCCGAGCAGGGGTCCGGAGTGTATCGCCGTGAACGTGACGCGCGTGGCGACCGTGTCCCCTTCGGCGATGAGATCGTCAATCGTCACCTCAAGGTGCGAGTACGCGTGCTGCATCGTCCGAGCGTTACTCTCGTCGGCTCCAGCGAGCAGAGAGCCCGGCACGAACAGCTCGCGCACGAATTCGACATTGCCACGAACATAGACCTCTTCGAAATAGCGCCGGACCGCGGCCTTGTTCGTCTCCTCGTCGCTCATCGCCGCGCCGATCCTCCTCTGGTCACTTGTTCGTCCGCGGCCTGCCGAGACACATATCTACGCGCAAGCCGGCGGGTGGGTTGGTCTGCTGAGGCAACTACCTGCGCTCGGCAACCATGAGCACGCGGCGGCTCATCCAGTCCAAGGTGCTTGCATCTCAACAACGCCCGACCGGATCTGGCTCGGGTCCGGCCTGGTCGCGGCGGCGAGCTCGTCGACTGCCATCAGCAACCGCTCATCAGTGCGCGTTTGCCTTTGCCGCCATCCGGTCGTTTCGTCATATGCTCTTGGGTGCAGTCGGGGCGCCAGCTGTTCGCCGGGGCGTCTAGAGGTCGTCTCCGCAGCCGACGAAGTGGTCGGGGGCCCGGGATTTGAACTCGGGGCCTCACGGTCCCGAACCGTCTTGGTGGAGTGTCCTCGTGTGTCCTGTCGGCACCTCTCGGGTCCGCCTGAACTCAAACGGCAGGGCGTTTGTGTCCTTACATGACCGCCTGTAACCGCCCGTTTCCGGGAATGCGTGATCCGGCTGTGATCCGGCACCGGGTCCGGGAGCTCACAGTTCCCGAACTTGTCGTAGGCCTCGGCCCGCTGCGAGTATCGCTCGGCCAGGATCGCGGTCTGCTCGTCCTCTGTCATCGGCCAGCCTCATCTACCCCACTACCGACTCGACGCGATTGCCAGCGGCGACCCATTCCGGCAACCCTTCAATGAGATGCCGGGTTGCGTAACCATGCGCGCGCAACGTGCGAACAGCCTCCGGCGCAAGCGCGCAATACGGGCCACGGCAGTACGCGACGATCTCGCCTTGTCGCGGCAGCTCTCGTAACCTCTGGTCGAGCTCTTCGAGCGGAATCGACACAGCTCCTGGGAGATGTGTCGCCCGATACTCCTCGACCGGCCGAACATCGACGCACGGCGAAATGCTGACGATCTCCGAGCGCAGCAAGCGGTAGACGGTAGGTCCAGCCGAGAATGCTCATGAGCATGCTGTGCGGCAAGACTTGCAGGTGGCTGCCCATAAATCCCGTGATCAGTAGCAGCCCTCCAAATAGAAGGAACAGCGCGGCGGAGACGGGACCGACCTGATGAGCGAAGGAAAGCACTTTTGCGAGGAGGGGCGATCGTGCTGGGAAGTTGACTACGCCGATGCAAGCGCCGGTGAAGAGACGGGATCAGCGGCAAAGCCAGCAAAGTACTGCACCACGATAACTGCGTCATTGACGCTGCCGTATGGCTCGCCTCGCGCGAAGTTGAGGGCAAGCAGAGCAAGTTGAACGATTGCAACCGCGCCACCGACATAGGAAAACCAGCTCCTCGATTGCTTAGTCTGCCGGGAGCGTCGCTCGCAGTCGCTGGGTGACGGCGTCGAGGATGCCGACGGCGATGTCAGCGTCCTGCCCGAGTACGTCGCGGAATTGCTTGCGAGCGAGGACGAGACAGCGCAGTGGTGAGATCGACGTTACAGTCGCCGTCCTCGGACCGTGATCGATAAGCCCGATCTCGCCGAAGAAGTCGCCAGAGCCCATCGTGCGCATCCTCTCGCCATCGCGCTCTGCTTCGGCCTCGCCATCGACGATGACGAAGAATTCATCTCCGCGCTCGCCCTCGGTGCATAACCTTGCTCCCCCTGGGTATTCACGTCGCTCGACTCGCGACGCGATGAACTTCAGCTGTTGGGGGCTGCACCGGGCGAAAAGAGGGATCTTCGAAAGGACTTCTTCGGTCTCGTGGATCGGCACATCCTTCAAGCCGAGCAACGCAAGCGGCGGAGCGAAGTAGAAGGCTCCGTTGACCGGGCGGCTAAAGTCAGTCAGTCGGTCCCGCTGCCCGTCGGCTAGGCCGAAGATCCGAGCGAGCATGCGCTCGAACCGATTGCAGTCGGCCGAGAACGCCACGAAGTAAAGACCGTGTTCACCGATGGTGCCGTAGGGCACGCTTCGGCGGTAGATGGGAAGCTCGTCACCATGCTCGTCCTCGATCTCGACCCGCGCAATGTGGGCGGTGACGGGCTTTTGGTCATCGTCGAGCTCCAGGCTGTCGATCTTGGTCCGGCCGAATACGCGCTCTTGTTCGGTCTGCGCGAGTGCCTCGAACCCAGATAGGTCGTGGACCCAGCGCATCACCAGAACATGGCTTCCTCCAGCACCCGGCTCACCGTTAGGAATGAGCGCCGCAAGCGGCGCCTCGAGCAAGTTTGGATTCTTGGTTCCATCGATGAACCCCATGAGGTCTCGGCTATCGCGGTGGACGAAACAGGCCTGTTCCGTAGCGATCACGGCGACGTCAGCGATTGCCATTGCGGCGATGCGGCTGTGCTCGAAGACTACGTCGCTCGAGCTGCCGCTGATCCAGACGAAAACATCATGCTGGGTTGCCGGTGCGCGCTTCCCGTCGAGGCCGACGATCTCACGGAACGCGCCGAGGCCAGCCGGCATTTCATCTGGCGCGAGGCGTCGCCAGAGGTTGGCACCGAATGCAACTACGAGGTTCACACCGCCAGCCGAAACGGCCGGTTGCTCCAGCTGCCCGATCAAGCGACCGGCGTAGACGTCGTCGACACCCGGACGAAGGTCAAACTCGATGAATTCGTGGGCGACGGTGCCATGAGCGAATATCCCGAATTGCGGTAGTCGCATTTCCGTTCCTCGTCGATCCCCGGCCTGAGTCAGGCCACTCCGGTTGACACACCTTTTTGACCGGCTCGGGTGGCGCTGCCGAGCAGGACGATGCTGACCGCGACAAACCAGACAACCACAGGCGTGGCGCCGAGGATGATCGGCAACAGCCCGACGGGCCCGCTGTTGCCGGTGCCCCCGAAGATAGTCAGAGTTGCGACCACGTCGAGAACGGCGGCGGCGGCGCTCAGCCAACCCACCCAGCGCGGCAGTATCGCGGCGCGGAGGACCGCGTAGGCGGCGGTCCCAAACGCTATTGCCGCCGGTAGATAGAGGAACGTGAGCGCCATCCAAGCCCCGGCCCAGGCAGCGCGGACGATCATGGGATCGGTCCCGGGCCCGCTTATGAATACTGCGGTCGCTTCACCAGCGGAGCCCACGATGAGGATTGCGGCCGTTACCAAACCGGCGCCGAAGAAGAGGGCGGCCGCCCACTCCCAGTCTTCACCCGCACCTCGAATGACCGCACGAATGCCTGTGAACTGCATGAGCAGGACAACGGTGGCGACATTGGTCAGGAAGGCGTCGCCTATGAAGAGGCCGCCGTTGGAATTGATCCAGCTGGCGTACTTGTTGGCGTCTCCGAAGTCAGGCGGGTTGCCCGCAACCAGGAAAAGAACGAGTGCCGCGACCTGAATGACCACATAGACGAGTCCGAGGACGCCGGTCCACCGACGCCAGTCCCAAGCGTTCACGGTTCCTCCTGAAGAAATGCAACCAATAGCGCGCAGCCAGTATGGACGCCGATGCCGTGCTGCCGATAGCCTGGGTTTCGTGGAGACCTTGGAAACCCAGGTGTCGCACCTTCCTGGGCCGTGCGCGTGCTGATATCGGCTTTGTGTAGCGGTGAGCCAGTTCAATCGACGGTTCGAAATCCAATTGGACGGGGCTCCCGCCACCTAGCTCCAAGAAAATCTGTGACCTCCCTGTGACCCCCGCGGGCCAGACGGAGCAGGCGAAGTCCTCGATTTGAATATGATTTTTGGTCGGGGGCCCGGGATTTGAACCCGGGGCCTAACGGTCCCGAAATCTAGGCGGTCTCGTCCACGGAGACGGATTTGAATGGTATTGAGTTCATTTCGGACCCTCAGTAAGCGACTTCGATCCGATGTCACCCACCAGTGGCGATCGAACTACTACATGAACTGCTACATGAGGTCGTTGGCGGCGCGAATGGGGTTTGGAGTTGGCAAGAGGAGGCGACCGGGGCCACGGCCGGCGGTGCTAGCCGGATCTC
>WNFP01002044.1_pt1 | contig 18218 bp, 17 predicted proteins | sample 5400201 | NCBI WGS metagenome assembly WNFP01 (sample SAMN13153355, study PRJNA577476) | soil metagenome | isolation source: 115 cm saprolite under Madrone tree | place: USA:California | collected 2016-06-14 | reverse complement strand
CACATGGTCATTTCAAACCGTGGGCTCCCGCGTGTCAAGGAAACGCGCAAGTACGTGTGAAATCTCGCGATGTCCCTACCGGTTTGTAGGCCTCTTGTAGCACGGGCAAGCTCACTGCTTGCTGCCGGGCTGGTACCTCCGCTCTGCTACACTTCGCGCAGCCGATAAGGAGGGCTCCTGCATCGACCCGATCTGCTTGCCCCACTCCCCGCATGGCTCACGGCCCCAGACTGCCTGCGGGGACCCTTTGATGGACCGGCGCACGTTCGTCGCTGGCACGAGTGCGGTGCTCCTTGCTGCGCCGCTGGCCGCCGAGGCACAGCAGGCGGCCAAGGTCGCTCAAATAGGTTGGCTAGCAACCACCCCGGCTGGCAATCTCAGTGCGCCAGAGGCCTTCCTTCAAGGATTGCGTGATCTCGGTTACGTCGAGGGGCGCAACCTCGTGATCAAATACCGCGATGCGGAGGGGAAGCCCGAGCGGTATCCCGCTCTTGCGGCCGAACTAGTGGCTCTCAAGGTTGATGTCATCGTGACTGCCGGAGGCACACCGGCCGCTCTGGCGGCCAAGGAAGCGACCAGGACTATTCCCATCGTCTTCAATGCTGCTGGCGATCCGGTGTCGAGCGGGCTCGTCGCTAGCCTTGCGCGGCCGGGCGGCAATGTCACGGGATTGTCCAACCTCACCACGGAACTCGTCGGCAAGTGACTGGAACTGCTCACGCAGGCTGTCCCAGGGGTCAGTCGGATCGCCCTCCTCTGGGAGCCAGGTACCATGTCGGAGCGCACGGATAAGGACATCCTCAGGGCAGCAGACGTCGCGGCGCGGGCGCTGGGGGTGCGGCTTCAGGTCGTTGACGTGCGAGGTCCCGGCGATTTCGACAAGGCCTTCTCGGACATGACCCGGGCCCGCGCGGGTGCTGTGACTGTGATGGGTAGCACCATGATCATCAGCGGGCGAACACGCCTCGTGGAACTGGCAGCAAAGCATCGGCTACCGGCACTGTACACATGGAGGTGGTTTGTCGATTCGGGGGGCCTTATCTCCTATGGGCCGATCGTAGCCGATATCTTTCGGCGCACCGCTAGCTACGTCGATAAAATTCTTAAGGGCGGCAACCCCGCCGACCTGCCCGTCGAGCAGCCGACGAAGTTCGAGCTGGTGATCAACCTCAAGACCGCTAAGGCCCTCGGGCTGACCATCGCGCCGTCAGTCCTGGTGCGGGCGGATGAGGTTATTCAGTAAGTGATGTGTGAATAACGAAGGTTCAGTGTCTTTGGGTCGACGCAAGCGGGCCGCCGTTGCCAGCATGGGCCCCGTTGGCGCCATTGCCGTTGTCAGAGCGGCGCCACGGGCCCGGTGGCGGCGGGATGCGGATCTCGAACTCGCGCATGAGCCGAAGGAGATACGTCCTCTGAAGGCCCAGGGCGCGGGCCGCGCGCGTGCGGTTGCCGCCCGCCTGGGTCAGTGTCGCCTCGATCAGCCGTCGCTTGAACTCGCTGACGGCCCCGTGGAAGCCCACCGGCCGGCTTGCTGGAGGCGAGAACGGAGGCGGGGGCGCGCTGGTCATTGCGAGTATCGCGCGCAAGGGCTGTGCCATTAAGCGCCGGACGCGAAATCAGCGCGATGCGGCCCGGCGACTGACGTAAGTGCCGCGGTTTATGTGCAGGAGGACCCGGGGCGCTGTAGCCGCCGCCATGCAGGAGCGGACACAAAAAAGCGGGAGCCCGATGCCGGGCCCCCGCCGGTAACTCGAGAGTGCCGCTAGGCCTTGGTCGCGGGCTTGACGCCCGGGTTGTCCTTGAAGAACTGCTTGTTCAGCTCGATGTAGTTCTTCCAGTTCGCCGGCGTCTCGTCTTCGGCGAAGATCGCCTTGACGGGGCAGACGGGCTCGCAGGCGCCGCAGTCGATGCACTCATCCGGGTGGATGTAGAGCATGGTCTCGCCCTCGTAGATGCAGTCCACGGGGCAGACCTCGACGCAGGCCTTGTCCTTTACGTTGATGCAGGGCTCAGCGATGATATACGCCATTACGGCCTCCCTGTGAACTGCACTTTGCTCCTCGCCGGCGATCACCGCCGGGCGCCAAAAACCCCCGTATTAGTACCAACCTGTCCGTGATGTGTCAAGGGGAACTGGGACTTCGCAGGGCGTCGAGAAGGGTCCAGATGCGAGGCGGCGCCCGAAGGCCGGGGGCGAGGCGTAGTCTCTTTACGTTGAGCCCCCTGGCCGAGGGCGCCAACGAAGCAGGCCCAGGAAGGACAGCGACGACTCCAGCAGGATCGCCTGGCCGAGGAACGCGGTCAGCATGATGAGGTAGGGCGCCATGACGTTGGGCAGCATGTGCCGCAGGATGATCCGCGCGTTGCCGAACCCCGCGGCGCGGGCGGCGTCCACGTACGGCATCTCCCGGATGCTGAGTGCGCTCGACCGGATGACAAGCGCGCACCGGGGGATCATGGGAATCGTGATGGCGATGATGAGGTTCGGCAGCGAGTTGCCCAGTATGGCCACCATGGCGAGCGCCAGGATGATGAGCGGGAAGGCGATGAAGATATCCATGAAGCGCTGCAGGTAGAGGTCGACACGGCCGCCGAAGAACGCGCTGCCCACGCCCAGGATGGCGCCCAGGGTCGCGCCGACCACGGCGGCGCCGAAGCCGACCATGAGAGCCGTGCGCGAGCCGTAGATGAGCCGCGTCAACACGTCGCGGCCGAACGCGTCGGTGCCGAGCCAGTGGGCGGCGTTGGGCCGCGAGAGCATCGCGCCGAAGTCGACCGCCACGGGGTTGTACGGGGCGATCACGTTCGCCGAGAGCGCCATGACGATCAGGACGATCACGACGACCGCACCCGCGGCGCCCAGCGGGCGCCGGCGCGTGAAGTCGAGGATGGTCCCCCACCAGCCTCCGCGGGCGGCCTCGGCGGCGGCGAGCTCGACGGCGTTGAAGGGAACGTTGATCGCCATGTGCTAGCGGTACCGGATCCGGGGGTCGAGCCAGCCGTACATGATGTCCATGAGGAAGTTGACGATGATGAAGACCGAGGCGACGAGAAGGACCAGCGCCTGCGTCAGCGTGTAGTCCCGGTGCGCCACGGCCTGCACGAAGAGAAGGCCGAGCCCGTTGAGGTTGAACACCTGCTCGGTCACCACCAGGCCGCCCATCAGGAACGCGAACTCGATGAGGCTCACCGTCAGCACGGGCAGCATCGCGTTCTTGATCGCGTGCCGCTTGAGGATCAGCGTCTCGACCAGCCCCTTCGCGCGGGCCGTGCGGATGTAGTCCTCGCGCAACACTTCGAGCATCGCCGAGCGCGTCATGCGCGTCACCACGGCCGAGAGCCGGTAGCCGACGGCCAGGGCGGGCCAGATGAGCTGGAGCATGTTCTGCCACGGATTGACCCAGAAGGGCGTGTAGACCATCGGGGGCAGCCAGTGGAATACCACGAGCAGCACGAGGATCATCATGATGCCGAGCCAGAAAGACGGCGTGGCGATGCCGGCGATCGAGACGATGCGCGCGACGTAGTCTATCCACGAATCCTGCTTGAGCGCCGAGGCGACCCCCAGCGGAATCGCCAAGGCGACCCCGATCGCCGTCGCCATGATGGCGAGCTGGAGCGACAGCGCGAAGCGGAGCTTGATCTCCTCGCCGATCGACGCGCCAGTCCACATCGACGTGCCGAAGTCGAAGCGCACCACGCCCCACAGCCACGTGGCGAACTGCTTCCAGATGGGCTGGTCCAGGCCGAAGCGCGCCCGCTCGCTCTTGAGAAGCTCCTCCGACACGGCGCCGCTGTCGCCGGCCAGGCGCAACTCGACGATGTCACCCGGCACGATGCGCATGAGAACGAAGATCAGCACCGCGACGCCCAGGAGCGTCGGGAACATCAGGAGGAAGCGCTTGACGAAGTACTTCCACATGGCGGCGGCTACGTCCCTTTCACGCTATTCACTGAGCGAGCCAGACTGTGTCGAGCTGGTTGTTCAGATAGTGGCTGGGCGTGATCGTCCAGCCGCGCACCTTGCTCGAGTGCGGTACGATGCGGTGCCACTGGAGCGTGTAGATCACGTGGACCTCCTCGTCGAGGAGGCGCTTTTCGAAAGCGCGGAGATACCGCTTCCGCTCCTCGGCATCCGGGGCGCGCGCCTGCTTGAGGAAGAGGTCATCGATGACCTTGTCCTTGTGCTTGCCGTAGTTGGCGTCCGACGTGCTGACGAAGCGCGGCAGGTCCAGGTCCGGCTCGACGATGAACCCGCACTGGAAGTCCATGGCGACGTCGAAATCGCCGCGCTTGAGCATGGGGTGGTAGGCCGAGGCCTCGATCGTCTCCTGCTTGACGTTGAGTCCGATCTGACGCCACTGGTCGATGAGCCATATCCCCAGGGGCTCGTACGGATGGGGAATGCCGCGGTTCTTGAAGGTAAACGAGAATCCATCGGGCACGCCCGCTTCGCGGAGCAGGCGTTTGGCCTCGGCCCGGTTGGCAGCGATGTCGTGCCCGTAGCCCGCGAGCTTCTCCAGCTCCGCCGGAGGCGTCGCGTAGGGCGTGCCCGGCACCTGGATCCCCGCCACGTCCTTGACGAGCGTGATCTTGGACAGCGCCTTCGAGCCCTCGTAGCGGTCCAGCGCCAAGCTCAAGGCGCGGCGGACCCGCTTGTCGTCGAAGGGCTTCTTCTCATGATGCATCGTCACGAAGTTCAGGCAGTCCCAGGGGCTCTCCTGCACCGTGATCTTGGGACCGAGCGCCTGGACGAGGCTGTCGCGCTCGGCCGGGCTGAAGCTCCGGAACTGGATGTGGGCGCGCTCGCCGCGGACGGCCGCCACCTGGGCCGCCGACGAGGAGACGAAGATCGCCCGGTAGCCGTCGAGATACGGCTTGCCCTTGTCCCAGTAGTCCGGGTTCTTCTTGCCGACCCAGTGCGAGCCCTTCACGTGCTCCACGAACTTGAAGGGTCCGGTACCCATGATGTTCTTCTCGTACCAGTGGATGTCCTTGGCGAGAATGTCCGCCTTGTAGATCCAGTTCCAAGGCGAAGCCAGGTTGAGCAACATCGACGATTCCTGCCGCTTGAGCCGGAAGCGCACCGTGTAAGGGTCGGGAGCCTCGACCGCTTCGACCGTCTCGTAGGCGCTCTTGCGGAGCGACTTCACGCCGGGAGGGGGAAAAATGATCTTGTCGTAGCTGGCCTTGACGTCCTTGGAGGTCATCTCGCTGCCGTCGTGGAACTTGACGCCCTTCCGGAGCTTGAACGTGTAGGTCATCCCGTCCTTGGAAACGGTCCAGGACTCGGCCAGGTCGCCGACGGGCTTGGTGCCCGTCTTGTCGAAGGGATCGACCTTGAGGAGCGTGCTGTAGTGTGGCGCCGTGGGATGGATCAGCCCGAACGTCTCCTCCTCGTGCGCGTCGTAGGAGGGCGGCTCGGACGGAACGACGAAGATCAGCTCACCACCCGAGCGGGGCTTGTCCTGCGCCTGAGAGGAAGCCGGCGCCGCGAGGGCGACCGCCAGCAGAAGTCCCAGGGTGATGCGCCCGACACTGGGCAGTGTCATCAAGTTCCTCCGTAGAGTTGGTCCAAACGGAAAGACCGACTGTAGTTCCAATAACTTGCCGTACATTAGCCGCCAGTCGTGTCTCCTGTCAAGACTGGCAGCGTCATGCTCGACTACTAAACGCGGATACAGGCCGCCAGGTGCCCGGGCCGAATCTCCCGCAGCTCGGGCACCCCCTGCTTGCACTCCTCGATGGCGATTGGGCAGCGTGGGTGAAAGACGCACCCCGCCGGAGGATTGAGCGGGCTCGGCACTTCGCCCCGAAGGATCGTCCGCTCGCGGGCAAGCTCGACCGCCGGGTCCGGAATGGGCACGGCCGAGAGGAGGGCCTTGGTGTACGGGTGCTGCGGGTCCTCGTAGAGCGACTGCCTGTCGGTCAGCTCGACGATCTTGCCCAGGTACATCACGGCGACCCGGTCCGAGATGTGGCGAACCACCGACAGGTCGTGGGCCACGAAGAGATAGGTCAAGCCGAAGCCGGACTGGAGCTCCTCGAGCAGGTTGATGATCTGCGCCTGGATGGAGACATCGAGGGCCGAGACGGGCTCGTCGCAGACGATGAGGGTCGGCTCCATGGCGAGCGCGCGTGCGATGCCCACCCGCTGGCGCTGGCCGCCGGACAGCTCGTGAGGATAGCGCTTCGCCATCGCGGGCAGGAGGCCCGCGTGACCGAGGAGCTCCTTGACGCGCGCCTCGCGGGCCGCGCCGTCGGAGACTATCCCGTGGACGGCCAGGGGCTCGGCGATCATCTGGCCCACTGTCATGCGCGGGTTGAGAGAGCTGTACGGGTCCTGGAAGATGACCTGCATCTTCCTACGCACTGCGCGGAGCTCGGAGGGCGAGGCAGCCGCCAGATCCTTGCCCTCGAAGAAGATAGATCCGCTGGTCGGCTTCTCCAGCTGAAGCACACAGCGGCCTGTGGTCGTCTTGCCGCAGCCGGATTCACCCACGAGCCCGAGGGTCTCGCCACGGCGTATCGAGAACGACACGTCGTCCACCGCCTTGACGACGCCGCGCCGGCCGCCGAGGAAGCCGCCCGTGACCTCGAAGTGCTTGGTCAGGTTGCGGACGATCAGAATCTCATCGCCCTTGCCGGATTCGTCGCGCGCTTGATTCTGCTGTGCAGGGGCGGTCGCGCTCATGCGGTCGCCTTCTGTGCGAGCTCAGCCGCGACCCAGCAGGCCGAGACGTGGTCAACCCCGACGCTCTCGAGCAGGGGCGCCTCGCGCAGGCAGCGCTCGACGGCGAACTGGCAGCGCGGCTGAAAGGCGCAGCCCGGCGGCAGTCGCGAGAGATCGGGCGGCTGCCCCTGGATGGGCAGAAGCTTGGCCTTCCGGGGCTCGTCGAGGCGCGGCACCGAGCGCAGCAGGCCGAGCGTATAGGGATGGCGCGGGTTGGCGTAGATCTCGCGGGCCGTCCCCCGCTCGACGATCCTGCCCGCGTACATGACGTTGACGCGGTCGGCGTAGCGGGCGACCACACCCAGGTTGTGGGTGATCATCACCATCGCCACGCCCAGCTTCCGGGACAGGCCCTTCATGAGCTCGAGGATCTGGGCCTGGATCGTGACGTCGAGCGCCGTCGTCGGCTCGTCGGCCAGGATCAGGGCTGGGTTGCAGGCGAGCGCCATCGCGATCATCATGCGCTGCCGCATGCCGCCGCTGAACTGGTGCGGGTACTGCCGCAGGCGGCGTTCCGGATCGGAGATCCCGACCATGCCCATGAGCTCGATGGCGCGCGCCCGCGACTGGGACGGCGTCATCCCAAAGTGAATCTCGGTGGGCTCGGTCAGCTGGCGGCCGACGGTGAGGACGGGGTTCAGCGAAGTCATCGGCTCCTGGAAGATCATGCCGATCTCCCGGCCCCGGACCGCGCGCATGTCCTCGTCGGAGAGCTGCAGGAGGTCGCGCCCCTTGAAGATGATGCGGCCGCCGACGATGCGCCCGGCCGGCTGCGACACGAGACGCATCACGCTCAGCGCGCTCACCGACTTGCCGCAGCCCGACTCACCCACGAGGGCAACGGTCTCTCCCGCCCGCACATCCCACGAGACCCCGTCGACGGCCCGTACCACGCCGCCCGAGATCGAGAACTGGGTGTGGAGATCCTGGACGTCTAGGAGGAGGCCGCTGCCCTGCTCCATGGCGGGGCAGTCTAACACAGCCGCCCGGCTCGGCTGGTCACCTCGTCACGGCCTATACGGCGTTCACGCGCGAGGCGGGCGGGTCCCCCGCGTAACGCCGATCCGAGCAGCGCCAACCAAGACCGGGCGGGTGGCGTCGGGGGTGGCGGGGCCGCGGCCTGCGGAGTGGGCCCTTCGCAAGTGTCCGCAGCCCGCCGGGCTGCGATTCACGCCAGCGTAGGGTGGCGAAGCTGGCCGCGGCCCCGCCGCCCCCGACGACAGGACCCGCCCGCCTCACGCGACAGAAGCTACATCCGATCGCCTCGGGAGAGCCGCGCCCCGGCCCTTATCGGCGGCCGGCGGGGGCGCAGCTGGTGACGCCGGTCTCGGCCAGGATCTCGCCTATGGCACGGAGGACTCCGCGCATCTCGTGCTCGCCCACCCGGCCTATGCAGCCGATGCGGAAGCTGTCCGCGACGGTCAGCTTGCCGGGATAGATGACGAAACCCCGGCGCGAGAGACGGTCGTAGAAGCTCTCGAAGTTGAACTTGGGGTCGGCCGGCATTCGCACCGTGACGATGATCGGCGCCTGGAGCGCGTCGGGCAAGAGCGTCTCGAACCCGAGCGTGCGGAGACCGTCGACGAGGATCCGGCAGTTGTTGGCGTAGCGCGCGCGCCGCCCGGCGATGCCGCCCTCGGCCGCGTGCTCGGCCAGAGCCTGGTCGAGCGCGGCCAGCACGTGGGTCGGCGGCGTGAAGCGCCACTGCCGGGTCTTCTCCATCGCCACCCACTGGTCGTGGAGATCGAGGGAGAGCGAAGAGGCGTTCCCCTTGGCGCCCTCGAGCGCGGCCTGCCGGATGATGGCGAACCCGATGCCGGGCACCCCTTCCAGGCACTTGTTCGAGGACGCCGCGAGCGCGTCGTACTGGGTGGCCGCCGCGTCGAGCGGCAGGGCACCGAACGCGCTCATCGCGTCGACGAGCAGCCGCCGCCCACGGCGCGCCGAGACGGCCGCGATCTCCTCGACCGGATTCAGCACTCCCGAGGTGGTTTCACACTGGACCACCACGACGTGCGAGATGCCCGGGTCGGCGGCGAGCGCCGCGTCGAGAACGGCAGGGTCCACCGGCGTGTCCTCCGGTGTCTCGAGGACGACGCGGTCCCGTCGCAGGTACTCGCACATGCGGACCATGCGGGCGCCGTACGCGCCGTTGACGAGGACGGCGAGCTTGCCCGTGGGCGGCACGAGCGTGCCGAGCATGGCCTCGACGACAAACGTGCCGCTGCCCTGGAGCGGCACGCAGACGTGGGTGCCCTGGCCGCCGGCCAGTTCGACGAGCCGCTCCCGGATGCGGGCGTTGAGCTTGATGAACTCGGCGTCGCGCGAGCCCCAGTCGTGGAGCATCGCCTCCTTGACGCCGCGCGACGTCGTCAGCGGGCCCGGCGTCAGCAACCAGGGATCGCGTCGCGGCCCGGCCATGTCAGTCTCCCCCCTCGCGGGCCCTGCTCACCCGCGCTAGCTCTTGATTCGGAGGCCGTCGGGATCGTATGGCGCCCTCAGGCTGCCCCGGGCCGCGAAGCGGTCGCCGGCGATCTCGACCTCGAAGCGCGCAGCATCGAGATACCCCGAGTCTACGCCAGTCCCGCGCCTCACGTAGCCCAGCGCGACGGCGCGGCCGACCGTGTGGCCGTACGCGGCCGACGTGGTAGAGCCCACGATGGCGCCCTCGCTCCACACGGGCTCGTCACCCAATGGCAGCGCCCCGGGGTCGTCGAGCACGAAGCTGACGAGCCGCTTGGCGAGCGGTTTGCCGCGCTGCTTCAGAAGCGCGTCGCGGCCGATGAACGGCACGGTCTTGTCGAAGCGGACGGCGAAGCCCAGCCCCGCCTCGAGCGGCGTGTCATCGGTCGTAAGCTCGCGACCCCAGGCTCGATAGCCCTTTTCCATGCGCAGTGAGTCGATAGCGTAGTACCCGGCGTCCTGGAGACCGAGGTCTTCTGCCCCCGCTGCGTGGAGCGCGTCGTAGACGTCCGCGGCAAATTCGGCGGGCACGTACAGCTCCCAGCCGAGTTCGCCGACGTAGGTGATGCGTGAGGCGCGCACAAGGGCCCGCCCCAGCCAGATCTCTCGGCTCGTCGCGAACGGAAAGGCCGCGTTCGAGAGGTCGGCCTGCGTGAGCCGGGCAAGGAGATCGCGGGCACGCGGCCCCATCACGCCCAGGACCGCATAGGCGCCCGTGACGTCGGTCAGGGTGGCGCGCGCGCCGTCGATGTGACGACGAATCCAGTGCGCGTCGCGGGTCGTCTGCGCCGAGCCCGTGACGATCAGGTACGCCTCCGCGCTCAGCCGGGTGACGGTCAGATCGCTCTCGAAGCCGCCGCGCTCGTTGAGCATGCCGGTGTAGACCATGCGCCCGGGAGCGACCGCGACGTCATTGGCGCAGAGACGCTGGAGCACGCTTTCGGCGTCGGGGCCCTCCAGCCTGAACTTCGAGAACGAGGTCTGGTCGAAGACGGCGACCGCTTCGCGGCACGCGCGGTGCTCGGCCGCGACGTAGGGAAACCAGTTCTGCCTGCCGAACGAATAGACCGTCTCGGGAGTGACGCCTTCGGGGGCGAACCAGTTGGCGCGCTCCCAGCCCATCTTGTTGCCGAAGCAGGCGCGCCGGTTACGCAGGCGCCCGTAGAGCGGCGAGAGTCGCAGTCCGCGGCCCGTCTCGATCTCACGGTTCGGAAATGCGACGAAGTAGTGCACGCCCACAATCTCGCTGACGCGCTCGCGCAGAAACTCCGGGTTGGCGTGGAAGGGCGCGAAGCGGCGGATGTCGGCCTGCCAGAGGTCCATCGACGGCCGGTCCTCGACGATCCACTCGGCGAGCGCGCGCCCGGCGCCTCCCGCTGCGGCGATGCCGCCGGAGCAGAAGCCGGCGCCGACGTAGTAGCGACGGACCTCGGGCGCCTCGCCCAGGATGAAATAGTTGTCGGGCGTGAAGCTCTCGGGACCGTTCATGAGCAGGCGCACCTGGGCCGAGGCGAGAGCGGGGACGCGCTGTATCGCGTTCTGCATGAGGATCTCGAACTTGTCCCAGTCCTCGGCCAGCGTGCCGAAGGTGAAGCCCTCCGGGATGCCGTCCATGCCCCAGGGCTTGGCCCACGGGTCGAAGCCGCCCATCAGGAGGCCGGCCACCTCTTCCTTGAAGTAGATGTGGCCGTCCGCGTCGCGCATGACGGGCAGGTCGGGCGTGACGCCGTCCATGGGATTCGTGACGATGTACATGTGCTCGCAGGCGTGGAGCGGCACGGCGACGCCGCTCATCCTGCCGAGCTCGCGCGCCCACATGCCCGCGCAGTTGACGAGGATCTCGGTCGCGATCGGGCCCTGGGACGTCTCCACGCCCGCGACGGCGCCGCGCTCGAGACGGACGCCGGTGACCTTCACGCCCTCGTGGATCGCCGCGCCGCCGGCGCGCGCTCCCTTGGCGAGCGCCTGAGTGATGTCGGCGGGGTTGGCCTTGCCGTCGCCAGGAATCCAGACGGCGCCGACCAGATCGTCGGTGCGCATGAGCGGGTAGCGCTCTCCCGCCCGCTTGACGCTGATCACCTCGGCTTCGATGCCGTAGGAGCGGGCGAGCGCAGCGTTGCGCTCGAGCTGGACCATGCGCTCAGCGGTGCGCGCCACGGAGAGGCTGCCGCAGCGCTTCCAACCCGTCGCCTGCCCCGTCTCGGCTTCGAGCCGGCCGTAGAGATCGGCGCTGTAGCGGATGAGCCGCGTGAGGTTGCTCGACGCGCGCAGCTGACCCACGAGGCCCGCGGCGTGCCACGTCGTGCCGCCGGACACGCTGCCCTGCTCGAGCAGCGCCACGTCGCGCCAGCCGAGCCGCGTCAGATGGTAGGCGACGCTCGTGCCGACGATGCCACCGCCGACGACGACTACGCGCGCCTGACTCGGAATCAACGAGCGTAGTTGAGCGCGAGGTCGAAGATGTCGAAGTTTCTCAGCCTGCGCGCCGGAGGCCGGCCCGACAGTGGCCGGCTGAACACGAGCGGCACGGTCTGCTCGGTCAGCCCGCCGTGAGAGCGGAGCGGCGCGTCCAGCCCCGAGAGGTCATGCTTCGCGGCGCTCGTGCCGATGACGACGTGGCGGCCGGATATGACGATGAGGTCGCCCATGCGATCGGGCGGCAGCTCGAAGCGCCGGCACCCTTCGTCCCGGTCGACGACCAGCTCCATGCCCCGCAGCGCGGCAACGCTGGCGGCGGCCGGCCTCGGGTCGGCGCCCTCGGGAAGATAGACCGTGGCGAAGGAGCCGAGCGCGCCGTGATGAACCACGTACGGGTCCGTGATGGGCAGGATCACCCGGGCCCGGCCGGCCCCGAGCCACCCGTCGAGCACGTCCTGGAGGTAGATGACCTGCGGGACGCCGTCCTCGTCCGTCTTGGCGTTCATGCCGTGATCGGCCGTCAGCGCGATCGACGCACCCATCGCGTCGAGAGCGGCGAGGTAGCCGTCCATCATCCGGTAGAAGCCGTTGGCCTGCTGGGTGCCGGGCGCGTGCTTGTGCTGGATGTAGTCGGTCGTGGAGAGGTAGAGCAGATCGGGCCGCGCCGACTCCATGAGCTTGACGCCTGCGGCGAAGACGAACTCGCTGAGATCGGCGCTGTAGACCGACGGCAGCGGACGGCCCACGAAGTTGAGGGCGTTGTCGATACCGTGCTCCGCCATCGTCGTCGCGTCGGCCTTTTCGGACGAGAAGCACGTGCCGCGCATTCCGTGGCCGAGGAGGCGCCTCAGCTTGTCCTTTGCCGTGACCACGGCCACGGAGGCCCCGGCCTCCGAGAATCCGGCGAGGATGGTCTCGCAGCGGAGATACTTCGGATCGTTCATCATGACCTCGGCGCCGGCGTCGCGGTCCCAGAAATAGTTCCCGCAGATGCCGTGCACCGCCGGCGACACGCCCGTGACGATGGACAGGTTGTTCGGGTTCGTGAAACTGGGGATGACCGCGGCGCCCAGCAGGCTTTCGCCACGCTCGACGGCCGAGGAGAGGAACGGCATGGCTCCGGCCAGGAAAGCCTGCGTCAGATAGTCCGGTTCGCAGCCGTCGACGCAGACCACCACGAGCGGACGGGCGGGCCAGGCGTAGGTCCTTCCATTGGCGGTGATCGGCCCATCACCTCGCGCCATTACGCTTATCCCTCAGGTCTGGCAGCGGCCGCGGCTCAGGTGGGAGACCGCGGTCGGGCGGAGCTCGGAGTAGAGGCGGCACACGGCCTCGGCCACGCACGGCCACCGATGATCGGTCGCCCAGCGCACGGCGTGCTGTCCGAGGCGCGCGCGCGTTTCCGGATCGTGAAGCAGCAGGCCGAGCCGCTCGGCCAGGGCGACCGGATCACCTTCGGGCACGAGGTAACCCGTCACGCCGTCTTTCACCGTGGTCGTGAGCCCTCCCACGCGCGAGGCCACCACGGGGCAGCCGCAGGCCATGGCCTCGAGCGCGACCATCCCGAAGGATTCGTAGTAGGACGGCATGACCGTGGCGTCGGCCGCCGCATAGAAGATGCGGAGCCGGCGCTGCGGCTGCGGGCCGAGGAATCGCACCCGATCCTCGAGTCCAAGCGCGGCGACGCGCGATCGAAGCTCCCGCGCATGACCCGACGACGCGCGCCCGGGATCGGGCTCGTCCGAATCACCTCCGACGATGTACAGCCGCGCCGCGCCGCCCAGCCTGGCCATGGCGTCCAGCAGGGTCTCGAGCCCCTTGATCGGCTCGAGCCGCCCCACGTAGAGCAGCATCGGGTCGGGCGGCAGCTCGAGGAGGTTCTTGGCCGCGGCCTGTGACATCGGCTGGAAGAGCTCCGTGTCCACCCCGCAGGGAATGACGGCGATGCGCTCGGAGACGGCGCCGTAGTGCCAGACGAGATGCGCGCGCTCGACCACGTTCGCCGCGACGATGCGGTCGGCGGTCGCCACGACGCGCGCCTCCTCGGCGATCCGGAGGTCCGGCTCGAGGTCGGTCGCTCCCTGCGCGACCGAGTTCTTGAGGCGGCCCAGGGTGTGGAACATCTGGACGAGGGGCACTCCCCACCGCTCCCGCAGCTCGAGACCCGCCACGCCGGAGAGCCAGTAGTGAGCGTGGAGGACGTCGTAGTCGATCCCTTCGGCCCAGCGATGGGCCTCGATCCCCTCGATGAACTCGGCCAGATGCCGGTGCTGCACCTCGCGCGGCATGGGCGCCTGCGGGCCCGCGGGCAGATGGATAACGCGGGCGCCTTCTCCCAATTCGGCGATGCGCGGGATCGAGGCGTTCTGGGAGCGCGTGAAGACGTCGACGGCGACCCCCATGCGCCCGAGCTCGCGCGCCGTCTCGCGCACGTAGACGTTCATGCCCCCCGTTTCCTTGCCGCCGAGCGCGGCGAGGGGACAGGTGTGGACGCTGAGCACGGCGACGCGGAGACTCACGCGGTCAGTCTCACGCGGAAGAGGTCCTGGGGCGTCGGGCCGAAGGCGTACTTGTAGGGCTCCTCGCCGCGCAGGAAATCGAACTCGGGCACGCCGCGCTCGATGGCGTCGCGGATCACGTGGGCGAGGAGCACGATTCCCGGGGCGAGTTTGGCATGGGTCGGATCGAAGCCCGAATTATACAGCCCGACCGAGCCTCCCGCCGGGCGCAGGTACTCGAGACAAAGGAAGCTCGCCACGGCCGACCCGCCGCAGTCGAGGAACCACAGCCGTGCCCAACCGCGCTCGGCCAGCGCCTGGATCGCGTCGCGGAAAAATGCTTCCATGCGCTCGTCCATGAAGCGCGCCTTGCCGACCTTGGAGAGGCGGTGGAGGTCCAGAAATGCGGTCAGCGCGCCATCCCAGCCCTCGGCCGAGGCATGAGAGCGCACGGAGGTGCCGGGCAGCTCCCGTTCGAGCTTGCGGATCTTGCGCCGAAGCTCGTGGCGGTCCTTGCCGGAGAGCCGCTCGAGGTAGGCATCCCAGGACCCGGGCAACTCAAGGACCGGGCAGCGGTCTTCTCGCTCTACGTGGGCGGCGATCCCTGTCGCGCCGGCGAGCCGGGGAAGGATCTCGAGCGTGGACGATGCGGCCCGGATCGCGTGGAGGTCCCACTCCGCAGTCTCTTCCGCGCGGTGCTGGAGCAGGGCCTGCCACACGTCTGCTTCGCGACCGGCGGGAGCGATGACGTCGAGGTAGTCGGAGACGTCCACGCCTCCAACGAAGCGTCGCAGCCCCGGGCTCTCGTCGTAGAGCGGCAGCACGCCTGCGAGCGCTCCGGTATCGTCGGTCACCTGGAGCAGATGGAGCGGGCGCGAGCCCAGGAACGCGCGGGCCCACGCCGTCTGCCACTGCCACGAGAGAAAGACCGACGGGTAGCGTGCCTGGGCGAGGAGGCCGTTCCAGCGGCTTTCGTCCAGCCCTTCGAATCCGGTCAGCGCTTCAACCTTCATCGCCGGCTCCATCGCCACCGGGGGCCTCGCTGAGACTGGCCAGGCCGCCATCTTCGGCGCCCGCGCCATCCTCGGGCATGCCGCCCTCGTCCCCCGACGCCGCCTCCATGGCTTCGCCCAGATCGTCACCCAGGTCTTCGCCCATTTCTTCGCCCATGCGCCTGACGAAGCGCGCCATGGCCTGCGGGTCGTTCTCGTCGATATCGCCGTACTGGGATGGATCGGTCGCGGCTTCGAGGCGAGCGTCCTCGGACTTGGGCGTGGCGAAGCGGGACATGAGGCGCGACAGCTCGGCGCTGCCGCAGCGTGGACATCGCGGCGCTTCCGGAGACGCGATCCTGCGAACGAGCAGGCTCACGCGGCGGCTGCAGCCCCGACACTCGTACTCGTAGATGGGCACTCTGGGTCCTCGGCTTTCCGTTCTTGAGATGGCCTAACGCATCACGCCGATGCCGACGGAGGGCCCGGCGGGTCGCCCAAGGTGAAATAAAACGCGGCCCCGTCGGGGCTGCCCTCAGCCCAGAAGCGGCCGCCGTGGCGCCGCACGATCCGCTGGACCATGGCGAGGCTCAGCCCGGCGCCCGGCCACTCGTCGGCGCTCCGCAGTCGCTGGATGGCGCCCGGAATCGGCCCCGAGTAGGCACGGTCGAATCCGCCGCCGTCGTCGCGGACCACGTAGGCCTGGCGCCCCTCGGCCTTGGTCTCCCCGAACTCGATGCGGGCGGTCGGGCGGCCCTTGGTGAACGCCCAGGCATTGCCGATGAGATGGGTCAGCGCCTCGCGGAGCAGCGTGGGATCGCCGACGACGGTCAACCCCTGCGCGATCGCGACATTGACTTGACGCTGGGGCTCGCGGATCCGTAGCGTCTGGACCACGGTCTGCGCCAGCGCGGACAGGTCGACCGCGCTCCGCCGCAGCTCGCTTCCCGAGGCGCGCGCCAGCTCCAGCAGGCTCTGCACCAGCTTTTCGATTGCCCCACTGCTGGAGGCCAACCGGGTCAGGCTGTCGCGCCCCGCGGCGTCGAGCTTGAGGCCGTAGCCGGCCAGCAGAGTCTGGGACAGCTCGTCGAGACGGCGCATCGGGCCCCGCAGGTCGTGGGCCACCGCATACGAGCAGCTCTCGAGCTCCTGCATCAGCGCGCCCTGGTCGCCCTGTCGCCGCTCGAGCTCCGCCTGGAAGCGCAACGCGCGCGCGTCCGCCTGGCGCTGGCGCGTGATATCTACCACGCTCCATACGAAGGCCGTGCGCGTTCGGTCGTCCAGGTGTCGGACCGACACCCGCGCCCAGAGCGGCTTGCCGCTCTGCCGCCACAGGGCCAGATCGCGTTCGACGGTCGCGGAGCCGCGGCCGACCTCCGCGATGAGCGCGCGGTATTCCGTCGGGTCCTCGAAGAACCGGTCGGCCTCCATCGTCATGAGCTCCTGGCGCGAATCGCAGCCCAGGAGCTCGACCAGGGTCTGGTTGCACTCGACCACGCGCCCCTCGCGCAGCGTGTGCATGACCCCGGCTACGCTCGTATCGAAGAAGGACCGGAAGCGGCGCTCAGCCTCGCGTCCGAAGCGCTCGGCTTCGCGTGTCCAGGTGAGCGACGTGTACACGGCGTCGGCCGACTCCCGCTCCTTGCGCGCGGCCTCGGCCGTGATCCGGGCCGCCCGCTGCTTGAGAAGCCCGACCATCAGGGCCACGGCAGGCGCCGAGCAGGCAAAGACGAGGACGCGCCGCAGGGCCTCGTGAGTGTACGGAAACGTCGTGCCCGCCGAGGCCAGATCGTACGCGTAGTACCACACGGTGATCCCCGCCGCGATGAGCCCGTCCACGAGACCTCCCACAAAGCTCGCGCAGACGACAGCCAGGATCAGGATGGGCGCGGCCACTGTGAACTTGAGCGAGGTCCACGAGAGGATCTCGATAAGGGCGACAACCGCGAGGGCGATCGCGGGACCCAGTAACCGGCGCGCGTATTCCTTGTGGAGCCGCCTCCGCCGCGCCGGAGTGGCGGAGTTCGGACCGGCCGCCTGGGCTTGCGCCTTGCCTGGCTTGCTCGCGGGACTCACTGGATACCGAGCATACCGTGAAGCCGCCTTGGCGTCACCTGAGACGGCAGACTGTCGACAATCTCGAGGGATTCCGTACCCTCCAGTCTCGGCGACGGGCAACCTCGCGCGACAAAATTTGGCGGTCCGGCCTGGGTCGGCCCTATGCGCTGAGATAGAAACACCAAGGCTTTCAACGATTTCCAAGAGGGTCCTTGGGTTGGGCATCTGGCATCGTGTTTGCGATGACTTTGGGTATTGTGAAGAATCAACGCGGCATCACCCTGATCGAGCTCGTCATCGTGATGGCGATCATCCTCGTCCTGGGCACCATCTCCCTTACCCTCTACCACAACGTCCAGTCCCGCTCGCGCGTGGCCAAGGCCCAGGCCGACACCCAGACAATGGCCTCGGCCGTTGGCGCCTATCAGGCGCACATGGGGCAGGTGCCTACCGCGCTGGCCGAGCTCAGCATCGCGCAAACCAATGACACGGGCCAGGTCGCCGGGCCCTTCATGGCAGGTGACCCGACGCCGCCCGCGGGCTGGACCTACGGCTACGCCACCGGCGGACCGAGCGGCTACACAATAACCGCGAGCGGCGACAGCACGACGATCACCCGCCCCTGACCCGCCGTCAGCGACCGCCGACCATCAGCAGCAGCATTCCGGCGATGGCGGCGACGATCAGCAGCCCGCCCTTGAGCGTGTGCAGGAGGAACGGAGCGCTGCGCACATCGTGAGAGCCAAGCACGAGCAGCACGTTGACCGCGGTGCCGATTTGTCTCAAGAGCGGAGTGGAGCCGGCGGGCTGGACCCGCAGCCGCGGGGTCCCGCTCCACCACGGCGCCTGCACGATGATCGCGGTCCCCGCTCCAAGGAGCATGAACTCGTCCTCGCCCGATCGGGGCGAGGACTCGCGCGCGTTGTAGCCCATCTCCCGGAGGACCTCTCTGACCGTGTCGAGCAGCGCGGTGCGCTCGAGCCCCGGGGCGGCATAGCCGCGGCCGAGCATCCAGAAGCAGCCGGCCGCGAGCCCGATCGGCAGCAGCAGCACGGC
>WNFP01001503.1_pt1 | contig 18219 bp, 21 predicted proteins | sample 5400201 | NCBI WGS metagenome assembly WNFP01 (sample SAMN13153355, study PRJNA577476) | soil metagenome | isolation source: 115 cm saprolite under Madrone tree | place: USA:California | collected 2016-06-14 | reverse complement strand
TCCTGCTCCGCCAGTTTCTGGCTGATGGCTAGATTCTTTGCGAAGGCCGCCTGCGCCTCTAACAGTTTCCCCTGCGCCTGCATCACATCTCCCACTCTCGCGTGCGCCATCGCCAGACCACGCTGCCAGCCCGCATTGCCCGGGTCCTGCTCCGCTAGTTTCTGGCTGATGGCAAGATTCTTTGTGAAGGCCTCCTGCGCCTCCAGCAGCTTCCCCTGCGCCTCCAGCACACCGCCCACTCTCGAGTGCGCCACGCCCAGCTCATGCTGCCAGCCCGCATTGCTCGGACCCTGCTCCGCTAGTCTCTGGCTGATGGCAAGATTCTTTGCGAAGGCTTCCTGCGCCTCCAGCAGCTTCCCCTGCGCCTCCAGCACATCGCCCACTCTAGAGTGCGCCACCCCCAGCTCACGCTGCGAGCCCGCATTGCTCGGGTCCTGCTCCACCAGTTTCTGGCTGATAGCCAGATACTTTGCGAAGGCCTCCTGCGCCTCTGGTAGCTTCCCCTGTGCCACGAAGCCATCACCCAACAATGCGTTTGCATCAGCTTCAGCTTGCAAATCACCGGAAGCTAGAGCCAGCCGCAAAACACTGTTAGCCGTTGCGATCAGATCAGTAGTCTTGCGCCGGCTTTGTTCGGCCCAGGCACAGACAAGGCGGATCCATGCCAGCGCTCTTCCACTTACTAATTCAGTGGTCTCAAGCTCCTTTAACGCAGTGGCCAGCGCGTAACGATCTTCAGGGCGCGCACTGCCGCTCCAATGTTGGTCAAGTTTTTCCAATTCTGTTGCGCCACGTTCTGGATCGGCACAGAGCAAATGGTAGATCCACTCAATGCGGACGGATCTGAGGATGGTTTCAGCAAAGCAAGCGGAGGCCCGTGCCGACAAAGCGCGGAACCTTTCTGGATTCTCCCTGGCCAGTTTTTTACGCCAGCCAAGGCGTGTGGCCTCATGGACATTGCTCAGTTCACGTTGCTGACTGGGGAAACGCTCTACAAAGGGCAGGGCCTTGATTTCGCGAAGGCGCTCGTCTGCTTCCTCGATTGGTATGTCCAGAACTTTTCCCAGAAGATCAGCATCGAAGTAGCGCAATACCGCTGCGGCATCGAGAGTGTCACGAAGTGGCATCCGCTCTTCTTCCGGCAGGGCAGAGAGGAGAAACTCGGCACCCACGGCTGCTTTGGCATGAAAATCGTCGCCTGTGGCTTCCAGACTGCGAATAAGCTGCTCAATAACAGTCATTGAGCGTCCTCTGCAATCGTCTTGCAGTACACGACCATTAATGATGGCAGGCCGTCAGCAAGTTTATGCAATGCGCTGAGAACATTTTCCGGAATCCTTGGATATCGTTGCGATGCCCACTGCTTCCAGTGCTCAAACTCATTAATGCGTGCGAGTGGAAAATGACACATCAGATCGCGCCAACTGGCATGAATGTGGTTTGGCATTTTTTGCCCGGCAATGACCACCACTACTGCTGGTGTGCTCCCAATATCCGCTAGTAGCTGCACATTCAGCCAATCAGCAATACTTTGATTGCTGGCAATGTCTTCGTAACTGTCAAAAATGAAAAGAACTGGCTGGCGCAGTACTCGCAGATCTTTACGCAGGGAATATGTTTTTTTGGGCTTCTCCTGGGAAAAGTTGGGCAGATGTTCGCCCAACTCAAGATCAATCAGTCCCAGCACATCGTCGGTGTTTAAGGTCCCGCTTTTAAAATCTATGTAAGCAACCGGAACCCCGACCTTGCCAGCATAGTCCCTGGCTTGGCGAACCAGTTCTGACTTGCCCACGCCACTGCCGCCTTCAAAAAGCAGGATGCGTTCGCGTGACTTTCCCGAGAGCAAATCGACGATTGCGGGCCATTCCTGTTTATTGCGATTGGCTATGTCAGGTTGAAAATCAACCGGCACGGGCCAGTGAATCCCAGACAATTCCTTAGCATTAATACCAAGACGACCGGCGACCCAGCTGATGAGTCCATCTGGCCCCGTCGAATCAAATGGCTTGAAGTGGTGCCATGCACGTAGCCTGGTAGGAACCTTGTCATGCTCAACGGCGTGAAGGAAAGCGAGTCGGATGCGCTCATTGTTACCCTTATGATCATAAAGATCCTGGCGGAAAAGGCTGGCTTCCGTGGCTGCTCCCAATCCTTGCCCTGGAGACTCAGTGTTGTTATAGGCTGCAAACCAACCTTCTGAAGCGGCGATCAGCACACAAGTGGATTCGTTGGCGCAATCCTCACACCACTTTGGCCATCCACCATTGTCCGGACCGCCGGGATGGTCCTCGAGATAAAACTGGTCGAGCACGACCGTCATCCCTGCCTGGCGAAGCAACTCCCCAAGGCGGCGCACCGCCCGTGCATGGTCGGAACTTTCATGCCGGTAACTGATGAAGACTTGATTGCGCATCGGTTAGCGTACAGCGCGTTACAGTTCTCTCTAGAAAAGATGCTGATGAGAATGGCAGAAAAGATTACCAAAGTAAAGAACTGGATAAGGTCAGGTTGTCCGTACACCGCGCGTTGACTTCAGCATCCTGATAAAATCCTGACCATGTCTTTTCCGGTCACTCGTCTTCGCCGCATGCGCCAGTCGGAGCCTTTGCGGGCTCTGGTACGCGAAACCCGGCTTACACCTTCTAACTTTATTTATCCGCTGTTTGTCTGCCCGGGCGAGGGCATACGCAAAGAGATCAGCTCCATGCCGGGAGTATTCAACATCTCGGTGGATGAAGCCGTGAAAGAGGCCCATGAAGCCAAATCCCTGGGGCTGGGCGGACTCATTCTCTTTGGCCTGCCGGAGAGCAAGGACGAAACCGGCACCGGCGCGTGGGCGGAAGACGGCATTATTCAGCGCGCCACGCGGGCCATTAAGAAAGAAGTCCGCGACGTGGTGGTGATCGGCGACGTCTGCCTGTGCGAATACACCTCCCACGGGCACTGCGGGATTGTGGCGAAGAAATCGGCGGACTACGAAATTCTGAACGATCCTACGCTGGAGCTGCTGGCCCAAATGGCGGTGGCGCAGGCGCGCGCGGGCATGGACATTGTTGCCCCCTCGGACATGATGGATGGGCGCGTGGCCGCCATCCGCAAAGCTCTGGACCAGGCGGGGTTCGCCAATACGCCAATTCTTTCGTATGCGGCGAAGTTTGCCTCGGGTTTCTACGGGCCGTTCCGCGAAGCCGCCGACTCGGCTCCGCAGTTCGGCGACCGCCGTTCGTATCAAATGGACGGCCCTAATCTGCGCGAAGCCATGCGCGAGATCCAGTTGGATATCGAAGAGGGCGCGGACATGATCATGGTAAAGCCGGCCATGCCCTATCTGGATGTGATTGCCGAAGCCCACCGGCGCTTTGACGTTCCTCTCTCGGCGTATCAGGTTTCGGGTGAATACTCCATGCTGCAGGCTGCGATTCGCAATGGCTGGCTGGACCGCGACCGCGTGATTCTGGAGTCACTGACTTCGATTCGCCGCGCCGGAGCACAGATGATCCTGACGTATTTCGCCAAGGATGCGGCGCGGCTGCTGGGGTAGGGAGCGCAATGACGCCGTTCATTCCCATTCTGAAAGTAGCCGCCATAACTTGCCTGGCAATTGTGACGGGACTTGGGAGCCTTGTAGCCTGCCGCAACCTGTACCGGGCTGTGCAGGGAAAATCCTATACTCCTATTCCTCGCTGGATTGAGCTCACCATAAGCTTGCTCATGCTGGGCGTGTTTCCCTGGGCGCTTTGGAATGTTGTCCTGTTTGTCCGGAGCCACAACTTTCGATCTTTAATCACCCCTGGAATTCTTGCACTTTGCGTTTTTGCCGGAGTCGTGGCGCGATGGCAATCACGAAATAGAGACGGCGGTTCCGCGTCATAGATTCGATTGCCCGAATGCATTTTAATACCAACGTGCTTCAAACTTTTGGAAGCTGGACAAAAGTGTTCTTCCGGTAAATAAAGTTCCATACAGGCCGGAAAGTCGTGTTAGCCTCTCTGAAATCCAAATCAGACGGCAGGCTTTATGGCTAAGTGCGATAACTGCGGTTCGACGATTCTGTTTGGCGGAAAACGGCAGGGCAATCTCCGTTTCTGCAATGCCAGGTGCGCCGGGCAAGGCGCTCTTCTTGCTATCTCACAGCAGGTCCCACAAAACATTGTTGACGAAAGCGTGCTGAAAGTTCATCAGGGTCCGTGCCCCAAATGTGGAGGGTCTGGTCCTGTGGATGTTCATGTGCATCACCGAGTAATGTCGGCACTGGTAATCACTTCGTGGAGAAGCACGCCCCAGATTTCCTGCCGTTCGTGCGGAACCAAAGCCCAGCTGATCGATACCGGAATATCTCTATTGCTGGGCTGGTGGGGATTCCCCTGGGGGTTGATCTTCACTCCCGTGCAAATCGTCCGCAACATCACGGGTATGTTGCGGGGACCCGATCCACTGCAGCCCTCGCCGCAACTGGAAAAATCCGTGCGGATGAGCATTGCGTCTCAGGCCGTAGCCCGGCAGAAAGCGCAGCCAGCCGCAACTCCGGCAGCGCCGTTACATCCATAGAAATATGGCTCCATCAATCGGCTCGGACTCCTGAAGTGAATGAGCGGGCCGGCCTATTTTCTGACCGTCTTATTTCCTGACCATCCGCGACACCAGCACCAGAATCACAGCCCCGCAGACGGCCGTAAGTATTCGGCTCAGGAATCTGCCGAGGACTCGGCTGTAAATACCGATCCCGAGAACGTGGAAGAGCCAGCTGCCAATGATGGCGCCGAGGATTCCGAGCACCATGTCTCCGAACAGCCCATAACCAGAGCCATTCGTGATCTTGCCGGTGATCCAGCCGGCAATCAGGCCCACAATGATCCACCACACCCAAAACGGAAGCGCAATTCCTGCCATCTCTTCTCTTCAACTCCTCAACTGATATCACGACACGAAGAACCTCAGCCAGCCGTGCTGAACCATGCTATAGGATTCTGTCCGTTGTCTCATCTTTTGCCGCCTGAATCTTTCGCGTGCCGTCGCGCGTCTTATATCAGGCTCCGGTTGCAACACCGGATGCAGGTCTCATTTACAATCGAGTGTTTGACTTCATCGATATCACTCATCAGGAGAGCGCTCCGTGCCAGAAACGATTTATGACGTTGCCATTATCGGCGGCGGACCCGGCGGATACACCGCCGCATTCCGCGCCGGCCAGCTTGGACTGAAGACCTGCCTCATCGACAAGGAGGAAAAGCTTGGCGGCACCTGCCTGCATGTGGGCTGCATCCCTACCAAGGCGCTGCTGTTCAATGCCGAGATTTACGACCATCTCAAGGACGCGGCCGAGTACGGCATTGATGGTTTGGGCACGGGCAAACTGAACTGGCCGGTCATTCAGGACCGCAAGAACAAGATCGTGTCCAAGCACACCAAGGGCCTCGATTTTCTGGTGAAGAAGAACAAGGTGGACCGCGTAACGGGCTATGGCAGCCTGACCGGCCCGGCGAAGAACGGCGTACACACGGTGGCGGTCACGGCGGGCGGCAAAACATCAGAGATTCGCAGCAAAAATATCGTCCTCGCGACCGGCTCCTATGCGCGCATGATTCCCGGCCTGCAACCCGATTCCTCGATTCTGACCAATATTGAGGTGCTCAGCCTGCCCGCGGTGCCCAAATCCATGATCATTATTGGTTCGGGCGCGGTGGGCGTGGAGTTTGCCTCGATCTATCGCTCGTTTGGGGCCGAGGTCACGATCGTTGAAATGCTGCCCCGCCTGGTTCCGGTGGAAGACGAAGAGGTTTCCAAAGAGCTGCTGCGCAACTTCAAAAAGAAGGGCATCAACTGCTTTCTCAGCACCAAAGTGGAAAAGGTGGAGAAGAGCAAAAGCGGCGTGACCGTCACCATTACGCCCGAAGGCGACAAGCCGCAGAAGCTGGAAGCGGAGAAAGTGCTGATCGCGGTGGGCCGCGGCCCGAATACGGAGAAGATCGGCCTCGAGAAGACGTCGAACATCAAGACCGAGCGCGGCTTTGTCCACGTGAACGAGTGGATGGAGACAGGCGAAAAAGGCATTTACGCCATCGGCGACATTGTCGCCGGCCTGCCGCAGCTCGCCCACACCGGCGCCATGGCGGGGATTGTCGCTGTGACAAGGATCGCGGGCAAGCCGGCCAAGGCCATCAACAAGAACCACGTCCCCGGCTGCACGTATTGCGAGCCGCAGATCGGCAGCGTGGGCCTTACGGAAGCCAAAGCCAAAGAAGCTGGATATCAGGTGAAGATAGGCAAGTTCCCCTTCAGCGCCAACTCCAAAGCCAGCATCGTGAACCAGCATGAAGGCTTTATCAAGGTGGTGGCCGATGCGAAATATGGCGAGATTCTGGGCGTGCATATCATTGGCCCCGTCGCCACGGAGATCATCGCCGAAGCCGTGACCGCCCTCGAACTCGAGGCCAGCGTGGAAGACATGATGTTCACCATCCACGCGCATCCCACGGTGGCCGAAGGCCTGCTGGACGCCTTCAGCGCGGTCGAGGGAAAAACCATCAATATGTAAGAGCTCTCTTCAGATCGGCTCGCGGCTGGCCCAATCGGCCGCGAGCTGACTGTTGATTTTTTTGAGGCAATCCTTCCTTCGGTTCAGGGAATCCTATCTTCAGCAAGGAGGTTCCCATGCCTGTTGATCCAGTCTGTAAATCACACGTACACATGGCCAATGCCGCGGCCAGCTTTGACTACCATGACGAGACCGTATATTTCTGCTCGCTCGAGTGCGCGCAAAAGTTTGAAGAAGATCCTGAGTTCTACATGAGAGGCATGAGCGACGAAGAACGGATCGCGAGTTGAAGCTGCAGGATTGAAATCCCGCGATGTTTCAGCCGTCCCCTTCGAGGACTTCTGAATCAAATCCCGCCTGCTCTCCCGTCGTTACGGCGGGCTACTCCGAGTCGTCCCGCTTTCCCACCCCAATACGCGAAACCCGCGCGTATTGGGGACCCGATCGCGGGACTGGAACCTGAAAGGCCAATACTCTGACCTGAGAAAAAGCCTGTAGCAAGCCCGCAATCTCGGCTTCGAATTGTGTCCGAGCTTGCCAGTTATCGCGATTCTAGCGCTTTCCTCTGGCATGATTCCCTCTGGAATACAATGGCAGAGAGATGCTTCGCGTTATCAATGTCGTCTATCTCGGACGCGTGGACTACACCACCGCTTTCAGCCTGCAGCAGACGCTGGTGAACCTGGTGAAGGCCGGCAGCGTGGGACACACGCTGCTGTTGCTGGAGCATCCGCCGGTCATCACGCTGGGTCGCAACGCGGCGGCCAATAACGTGGTGGCGCCCAGGGAGTTTCTGGCCAGCAAAGGCATTGAACTGGTGGAGACCGACCGGGGCGGCGATGTCACCTTCCACGGACCAGGGCAACTCGTCGGGTACCCGATTTTCGATTTGCGCGCCTTCAATCCGCGCATAGGCGCGGTGGATTTTGTAAGGAAAATTGAAGAATCTCTGATCCGCACCTGCGGCGACTTGGGCGTGGTCACGCAGCGCGTGGCTGGCCTTACCGGCGTCTGGACGGAAAATAATCCTCCGGACAAGATTGCCGCTATTGGAGTCCACATATCGCGCGCCGTCACCTCGCACGGCTTCGCGCTGAATGTGAATACCGATCTCGACTTCTTCAAACTGATCGTGCCCTGCGGCATCACCGACAAGCCGGTGACGTCACTGGAGCAGGAGATGGCGCACACCTTCGTGGGCCGCACCAGAAAACTTCCCAGTCTGGAAGAGGTGGCCGAACTGGCCGCCCGTAACTTTGGGCGCGTGTTTGAAGCCCAGACGCTGTGGCTGGAATCGCTGGACGCGCTTTTCTCGCCTGCCCCCGACTCACAGCCGCAGGACACACCGGCACGCGCTCCCAAAGAGATTCGCAGGCTGGCTGGCGAAGAAGATTTTTATCTAGCGTAGCCATACCTTTAGCCCTGCTGGCCTGAGGGTATAAACTGTTCCTTTCTTATGGCCATTAAATCCAGGTCGAACAAAACTTCCACCAACGGCAGCAAACGGGCCTCCAACGGCAAGTCGGAAGGCAAAGCTCCCGCACTTGCTGCGAACGAATATGGCATTCCGGACTGGCGGCTGGAGCGGCCTGACTTTGAGGTCATCGAGGTCAGCGGCGGCGATGAGGTCCATTATGAACTGCGGGGCAAACTCAATGCTCCGGTGCCGCCGATCCGCGAATCGAAGTATCTGAATCAGAAGCAGTGCCTCGAAATTTATCGCTGGATGCTGCTCAACCGGCTGATGGAGCAGGCGCTCGAGAATCTCTACAAGCAAAGCAAGGTGGTAGGCGGGGTTTATTTCGGCCTGGGGCAGGAGGCATGCTCCTGCGCTTCCGCCTATGCGCTGGGGCCCGACGACTGGTTTGCTCCCATGATCCGCAACCAGGGCGCGCAGCTGGTGCGCGGTTTCCATGCCCGCGACATCATGATGCAGTACATGGCCAAGGCAGGCTCGCCCACGCACGGCAAAGACGGCACGTCGCACTATGGCGACATCGAGAAGCGCCACATGGTCTCGCCCATCTCCATGCTGGGCGATCTGATTCCGGTGATGGCCGGCGTCTCGCTCGGGGCGCGGATTCAGGGTAAAGAGCTGGCCTGCCTTACCTGGATTGGCGATGGCGGCCAATCGACGGGCGTGAGCTATGAGGGCATCAATCTGGCGGCGGTGCGCAAGCTCGGGCTGGTGCTGATTATCGAGAGCAACCTGTGGGCCTACTCCACGCCTACCGAATATCAGGTGGCGGTGAAGGACCTGGCCAATCGCGCCATCGGCTATGGCATGAACGCGGTGATCATTGACGGCACCGACGCCTGCCAGGTGTATGACGCAACGCGGGAAGCGGTGGAGCGGGCGCATCGCGGCGAAGGGCCAACCATGATCGAGGCCAAACTGATGCGCATGAAGGGCCACGCCATCCACGATGCGGCGGCCTATGTCCCCAAAGAGATGCACGAGTTCTGGCGCAAGCGCGACCCCATTGACCGCTTTCAAAAATATCTGCTGGGCAAGAAATGGCTTACACCCGAGCAGGACAAGAAGCTGATCGCCGAGCTGGAAAAAGAGGTCCAGGCCGAGCGCGACTTCGCCGAAAGCTCTCCCATGCCGGAGCCGCATACGGCGGCCGAGGGCGTCTATTGCGAGGGCTGCCACGAGATCAGGCCGAAATACGGCAAGCCGAAAACAACTCGCGGCAAAGGAAAGTTGAAAGAAACCGCAGCGGCGATTCACTTTAAATGAGAACCTTTTTACCGCGGATTTGCGCGGGTGAACGCGGATAGGGCTAACGGAATTGGGGCTGCAATGCAGAACATTTATTACACGGCTGCGACATAAATCAAGCTAAGTATGCCACGCCGAAAAAGGCACTGCGTAGTGAAGGTAAGCTTGAGGGATAGTGAAGTAGCGATCCACTTCATGTAGTGGTTAACGATGACTCTTATCACGTCAATGAACCAGGACAGTGGCTGGAAGATATTAGTAGTGATCGCATTTTTGGTGTTTATGGCGTGTGCAGGAATAGCGCACATAATCAAGCCTGATCGCTTCATTCCAGTTTCCCGGCGTGGCGGTGAAATGTTAAACACCTGGAACAGCTTCGGCATTCGAGTCTTTGGCGTTGTCTTCACTGCGGCGATATTTTGGATGCTTTACTCTATTTTGAGAGATTATTTTGAAAAGTAAATCCGCGTTCATCCGCGAAAATCTGCGGTAAGGTTTGGATCAGTGGAAAATCAGTGGTGAGAATCCAGTAATGGCACAAGCGACTTATCTTGAAGCAATCCGGCAGGGACTCTGGGAAGAGATGGAGCGTGATCCCAGCGTCTTTTGCATTGGCGAAGACATTGGCATTTACGGCGGCGCGTTCAAAGTTACGGACGGCTTTATCCACCACTTTGGCCCCGAGCGGGTGATCGATACGCCTATTGCCGAAGCGGCCATTGTGGGCGCGGCGTTTGGGGCTTCACTCACGGGCATGAGGCCGGTGGCCGAGTTCCAGTTCATGGACTTTATCGGCTGCGCCTTCAATCAGATCGTGAACATGGCGGCCAAGTCGCACTATCGCTGGGGAGCGCCGGCGCCGCTGGTGCTGCGCGGGCCCTGTGGCGGCGGAGTGCATGGCGGACCGTTCCACTCGCAGAATCCGGAGATGCCCTTCGTCCACACGCCGGGCATGAAGGTGGTGGCCCCGGCCACGCCCAGCGATGCCAAGGGGCTGATCAAGTCGGCCATCCGTGACAACAATCCCGTACTGTTTCTGGAGCACAAGTTTCTCTATCGCCGCATCAAGGAAGAGGTCCCCGAGGGCGATTACACGGTGCCGATTGGCAAGGCCCGCGTGCATCGCGAGGGGCGCGACCTGAGCATTATTACCTATGCGGCGATGGTGCACACCGCGCAGGAAGCCGCCGACGCTCTGGCCAAAGAAGGCATTGAAGCCGAGATAGTGGACCTGCGCACGCTCTCTCCGCTGGACCGCGAGGCCATTGCGCGGACGGTGAAGAAGACCAATAAGGTGATCCTGCTGCACGAAGACACGAAAACAGGCGGACTGGCGGGCGAGATTGCCGCCATCATTAATGAAGAGGCCTTTGAAGACCTGGATGGCCCCATTGTGCGCATTACTGGGCTGGATACGCCGGTGCCGTTCTCTCCGCCGCTGGAGCATTTCTTTCTGCCCAAAGTGGAAGACGTGGTTCGCGAGGCGCGGAAGCTGCATAAGTACTGAGCAACTGAGTTCTTACCACTGATTTACACAGATGAACACTGATAAGAACTCGAAAGTCGGAACCCTTTAGACCGCGCATTTACGCGGATGGGCGCGGATCAGGAACAAAAGCTCCGGACACAGCGGGGATACGTTGTTCGTAGCAGGCCGGTGGCATAGCTTACAAGACAAAGCCGGTTTTGCCGCTGATTTACGCAGATAGACGCAGATAAAGAACAGAAGAATACAGCTGGGGTCGGCTGTGTTACATGAGCCTGGCCTGGGCTGTGCAGATCGTTACTCATTTATTTCTAAATATGTCCGAAACCGTGAAAATCATCGAATGTTCGCGTGATGCGTGGCAGGGTTTGCAAGGGCACATTCCCGCCGCCATGAAGGCGGAGTACCTGCGTGCGCTGATTGCTGCTGGCTTTAAACACATTGATGCCGTCTCCTTCGTTTCGCCCAAAGCTATTCCGCAGATGGCGGATTCCGAAGAGGTGCTGAAGCTGCTGAACCCGCCGAAGGATGTGGAGATCATCGGCATTGTGGCGAATGAAAAGGGCGCAGACCGCGCTATTGCCACCGAGGCGGTGCAGACGCTGGGCTTCCCTTATTCGGTGTCGCCGAGTTTCCTGAAGCGCAATCAAAACCAGACGCTCGAAGACGCGATGGAGCAACTCGAAAAGATCAGGACCAAAGCAGACGCCGCCGGGCTGGATATGGTGGTCTATATTTCCATGGCGTTCGGCAATCCGTATGGCGATTTGTGGAATGCGGAAGAGGTGATTGAAGCCGTGGGTCTGGTGGCTGATCTGGACGTGCGCCAGATATCCCTCGCCGATACGGTGGGCGTGGCGGATGCCGCGCTGGTGCGGGAGCTGATCTCCGCCGTGATGAGCGTGCATGGCGATCTGGAAATTGGCGCGCATCTGCACAGCACGCAACAGGCCGCGGTGGAAAAAGTGATGGCTGCTTACCAGGCGGGCTGCCGCCGGTTTGATTCCGCCATTGGCGGGCTGGGCGGCTGCCCTTTCGCGCAGAACGAGCTGGTAGGTAATATACCCACGGAGACGGCTGTCCGTGTACTGGCGGAGGGCGGCGCGCAGACCGGGCTGAAGGAGCCGCTGGATGCGGTGATGCAAATGTCGGCCGAGATTGCGAAGAAGCACACAACCCTGCAATGACCCACGATTACAAAACAATTCGTTACGAAGAAGCCCGTGGCGTGGCCACGATCACGCTGGACCGCGCGGACAAGCGCAATGCCATCAGCTACGAGCTGATTGACGATTTGCTCGCCGCGCTCAAGAAAGCGGCTGAGTCATCTGCCCAGGCGGTGATTCTCACCGGAGCGGGCAAGGCGTTTTGCGCCGGCATGGACCTTGAAAACCTGCAGCAGCTCGCCGGGCACACGCACGAGCAGAACCTCAGGGATTCTGAGACCATGGGCGCGCTCTTTCGTACGCTCTACGACTTTCCCAAACCGACCATTGCCGCCGTGAACGGCGCGGCGGTCGCGGGCGGGACGGGGCTGGCCACGCTGTGCGACTTTACCCTGGCGGTTCCCGAGGCGAAGTTGGGCTACACCGAGGTGCGCATTGGATTTGTGCCGGCCATTGTGTCCGGCTTTTTGATCGCGAATATCGGGGAAAAACGCGCCCGCGATCTGCTGCTGACCGGACGCATCTTTAGCGCGCAGGAAGCCCACATGCTGGGCCTGGTCAACGAGATTGTCGCGCCGGAGCAGTTGCTGGTCCGCGCCAACGAGCTGGCGGCGCAGCTTATGGAGAACAGTCCGGCATCCCTGCGCGCCACAAAGTCCCTGCTCTCAGGCTTTGCCCGCGAAGAGATGGACCGCCGGGTACAGCTTGCGGTGCGGGAAAATGCCGCGATTCGCCAAACCGCCGACTTCAAAGAAGGCATTGCCTCTTTTCTCGAAAAGCGCAAACCCGCGTGGACGGTAAAATCATGATCCGTAATGAAACTCGGCTGCGCGTCCGCTACGCGGAAACCGACAAGATGGGCGTGGTGTATCACTCCCACTACCTCGTCTGGATGGAGGTGGGCAGGGTTGAACTTATGCGCCAGCATGGCTTTGATTACCGCAACATGGAAAAGGAAGACAACCGCCAGCTTCCGGTGGTGGACCTGCACATTCGCTACAAGGCCCCGGCCTACTACGACGATGAAATTCTGGTGCGCACCCACATGAAGAACACCAGCCGGTCTCTGCTGCGGTTTGGCTATCAAATTCTGCGCCAGGCAGGCGAGGTACTGCTGGCCGAGGGCGAGACTACACACATTATTGTTGACGACAAACTCCAGCGCAGCTCGCTGCCGGAAAAGTATCTGACTGCCCTGGGTATACAGCGGCGCAAGGTAAATTCATGACGACACTGCAAATCGACGGCAATCGGCTGACCTTAAAAGACCTGCACCGGGTCACAGCCAGCCAGTGCCTGGTGGAACTGGCTCCCGAAGCGCGGGAAAAGGTGAATGCCGCCCGCGCGGTGGTGGATCGGCTGGTGCGGGAAAACCGCGTGGCCTATGCCATTACCACGGGCGTGGGCAAACTGAGCGATGTCCATATTGACCCGGCGCAGGTTTTGGAGCTACAGGTAAATTTGGTGCGCTCGCACTCCGTGGGCGTGGGCGAGCCGCTCTCGCAGCGGGAGACACGCGCCATGATGCTGCTGCGCGCCAACTCCCTGGCCAAGGGCTTTTCCGGTGTGCGCGCCGAGGTGATCGGCCTGCTCTGCGGAATGCTGAATCAGGGTGTGCATCCGGTGATTCCCTCGCAGGGCAGTGTGGGGGCCAGCGGAGATTTAGCGCCGCTGTCGCACCTGGCGCTGGTTTTGATTGGCGAAGGTGAAGCCATATACAAAGAAGTCCGCATCTCCGGAGGCGAGGCCCTGAAGCGCGCCGGACTGAAGCCGTTACGGCTGGAAGCCAAAGAGGCCATCTCGCTCATCAACGGCACACAGGCCATGCTGGCGGTGGGCACGCTGGCGCTGCTGGAAGCAGATGCCATGGCCAGCGCGGCGGATGTGCTCAGCGCCATGTCACTGGACGCGCTGCGCGGCACCGACGCGGCCTTTGATGAACGCATCCATACGGCACGCCCCCATACGGGGCAGATACAGGTAGCGGCCAGTCTTCGCCATCTGCTGGCCGGAAGCCAGATACGCGCTTCCCACAGAGAATGCGGCCGGGTGCAGGACGCTTATTCGATGCGCTGCATTCCTCAGGTCCATGGCGCGGTACGCGATACGCTCGAATTCTGCCGCCGGACATTTGAGACGGAGATGAACTCGGCGGTGGACAATCCGCTGGTCTTCACCAAAGACACCGGCGAGGGCGACATTATCTCCGGTGGCAATTTCCACGGCGAACCTCTGGCCTTTGCTCTGGATTATCTGGCCATTGTGCTCACCGCGCTGGCGGGAATTTCCGAGCGCCGCATCGAGCGGCTGGTGAATCCTTCGCTCAATGAAGGGCTGCCGCCCTTTCTGGCGGCGGGAGCGGGCATGAACTCGGGCTTTATGATGCCCCAGGTCACGGCGGCCGCGCTGGTGAGCGAAAACAAGGTGCTGGCGCATCCGGCATCGGTGGATTCCATTACCACCTCGGGCAATAAAGAAGACTTTGTTTCCATGGGCATGACCGCGGCCATCAAGCTCAAAAAGATTGTCGCCAACACCGCTCATGTGCTGGCCATAGAGGCTTGCGCCGCGGCCCAGGCCCTGGATTTTCTGGCTCCGCTCAAAACCAGTCCCGCGCTGCAGGAGATCCATGCGGCCATTCGCAAGATCAGCCCAACGGTGAGCCAGGACCGCGTTTTGGCCGGCGATTTCACGCGAGTGAGCGAGCTCATCCGCTCCGGCAGTCTGATTTAAAGCAGGAACCAGCGCCGCAATTATGGCGCGTACTGCGCGATGCCGTTGCCGAAGGACCAGTTTTCCTTTGGCACTTCAACCAGATTGATGAACACATCTTCGCGGCGCACGCCAGCTTCCTGGCTCACCAGCTCCGCTACCCGCTGATACAGGGCCTTTTTAACTTCCAGCGTACGGCCCTGATTGAGCGTGATTTGAATGGCCACAAAATCGTCGGTGTGCGTGATGTCGAGATACTCGGGAGGGTAGCTGAACTGACGTTTGCTGTGTTCGGTGATGAACTGAAAACGGTCTTTGGGGGGTATGGAGATGGTCTCTACCATGGCGCGGTGGATGGCATCGCTAATTTTCCGCAAGTGGGATTCGGATTTACCTTCAAGAAGATCAATTCTGACCAGAGGCATTCAGACTCCTTACGTTTTTTGTCTTTGCAATAGATTGACGACGCGCGGAACTGGATTCAAGTTTCCGCAAAAAATTCACACGAAGTCGAAACTACGCTACGCAGATCCCGCCAATCCCAGTTCGCTGGCGATTGCCTTCATGGCCTCGATGCAAAACGCAATATGCTGGTCAAGGTCCACACCCATTTCGTCCGCTCCTTGGGTGATGTCGTCACGGTTCACGCTGCGGGCGAAAGCTTTGTCCTTCATTTTTTTGCGAATGGATTTCGCGTCCACCTCCGCCAGAGACTTGCTGGGCTTGACCAGCGCGGTGGCCGTGATAAAGCCAGCGAGTTCGTCACAGGCGAAGAGGGTCTTTTCCATCAGGCTTTCGCGCGGCACGCCGCTGTAGTCCGCGTGCGAAAGGATGGCCCGGCGGATTTCCTCGGGGTAGCCGCGTTCTTCCAATATCCTGTTGCCGACGAACGGATGCTCCTGCGGTGTGGGGTATTTTTCGTAATCGAAATCGTGGAGCAGCCCGGTGAGGCTCCATTTTTCCTCGTCTTCGCCGAATTTCCGGGCGTAGGCGCGCATGCAGGCTTCCACCGCCAGCATATGTTTGCGCAAACTTTCTGACTGCGTGTATTCACAAAGTAAACCCCAGGCCGACTCGCGATTTATCATGCTTTTTACCTTTTTAATCTGGATATTTTCCGATAACTTCGGTTTTTATACCATGTTTGTCCGGAGTTCCCGTTTGACAAACTTAAAGTTTTGCTTGAGACTATGTCTAGTTGTACAAGGTCTTACACGCTTTGTACGCGCTTTTGGAGTTAGCCCGCTCTGGCACTCCGAAAACCAAAATGGCTACAACACTAGCACCGGTAGACTCCCGGGAAGTAGTCCGCTGTGATCATTGTCACTTAGTCCAGTTTCGCACAACCAACAATCTTTGCCGGAAGTGCCGGACATCACTCGACGAGGACGAGCCCGAACCCATTCTCGCCGCGAGTACGGCTTCGGCAGAACCTGCAGGTGAAGACTCGCAGCTTCAGGTAGCCAAAGCCATCCGCACACTGAGGCAAAAGTCGGGACTAAGCCAGCGCCAGCTTGCCTTGCGCATGCAGGTGCCGCGCACCTATGTCTCGAAGATCGAAAACGAAAAGGCCATGCCGACGCTTTCATCGCTGCAGCGGCTGGCTACGGCGCTGGAAGTTTCGATGGCCGATTTGGTCAGGGGCAACGAACGCACGCTGAGCGACGAGATCGCCGATTTGATGCGCGACGAATTTATCGCCGAGGTGGTTCCACATTTGAGTTGTCTGGATTCCATGCAGCGTTCCAGTTTGCTCTCGCAGGTGAGGGAGTTAACGCTGCGTCCGCGCAGGACCGCATAGTCTTTTTCGCCGCGAATGCACGCTGGATCGGGGCAGTGCGGGAACGACGCAACGCAGCGAGGCCAGGGAAGAGAAGCGTGAAAAGATTGTCGTTATCGGCACAGGGCGTATGGGCGAGACCTTCGCGCCAGCATTCGCAAAAAGAACGCCGCACGTGGTTTCGATCCGCGGACCGCGTGCGGGCAATTCTTCGGCAACCGTCCTCGGTCGTCAGTCAGACATGCGGGTGACCGACGATAAAGAGAGCGCTTCTTACCCGCCGACGGAGCTTGTCCTGGTTGTGGAAGATGATCGGTCAGGCGTTCTCGAGGGCTGCTGCTCGCATGGAAGCCGGTTCTCGGGGGCAACGCAGCTCTCGATGAGGGCCTTTCTTCCGGCCGCCAGAACCTGCCAGGCAAGCTTCACATCCTTCACCGTTCGGGCCATCGACATCGTTCCAACCAGACCCGAATAAAGGAACAGGGCCTTTTCACAGCACTCTTCTTCGGAGAGCGCCGGAAACTGCTCATGTATGGCGCTGGAGAAAAGCTCGTATATTCGGACGGTGTAGTCTTCGAAGCGCTTGCGATACTCAGGCGCCGCACGCTGCATGTCTGTGCTGAGCGAAGTAAAAACGCAGCCGTCGCCGATCTCCAAAAAAGTATCTTCCGCGAAATACGCCTCGATCATGGCCTGCAGCGCGTGCTTGCCTTCGCGCCTGAAAATCTGGAACAGCATGAATTCGAGCTTCTCCAGTTCGTGGTAAACGGCCTGAGCGAACAAATCATCCTTCGACTCGAAGTGGCTGTACAGCGCGCCCGTGGTCAGACCGACATCTTTCATGAGATCGGCGATGCCGGCGCCGCTGGTGCCGTGAACCTTGAAATAAGCAATCGCCTTTTCCAGGATTGTGACTCTCAGCTTCTCTCTTTCACCTTTCTTGGTCTTCATGGTTCACCGTACGCCGTATCTCTGATTGTGGCTGATTTCTTCAGGCTTATAAGTTTTTTGATATCTAATAATATCAAATGATGCGAACTTTACCCATTGCTATCAAATGAATCCTGACACAGTGTTCAAGCATCTATATTTTTGATATTGAATAATATCGTAATATGGATTGTAACAAGATTGCCAGAACGGAAAGTCGGCGGCAAGTCACGGATAAGAAAGGAACCCATCATGAAACGGCTCGACAATAAGGTTGCCATAGTGACAGGTGCTTCAAAAGGGATCGGAGCGGGCATTGCAAAAGCTTTCAGCGCGGAAGGCGCGGCGGTAATCGTGAATTACGCGCGCGATCAAGCGGGCGCGGAGCGGGTGGTGCGCGAGATCACCGGCAAAGGCGGGCGAGCCATCGCCGTGCAAGGCGATGTGGCTCAGAGGTCCGACGCGCAACGCCTCGTCGCGGAGGCGAAAAAAGCCTTCGGCCGCCTGGATGTGCTTGTGAACAACGCGGGCGTCTTCTCGTTTGGGCCATTCGAGCAGTTCAGCGAACAGGAATTTCACCGGCAGTTCAACACGAATGTGCTGGGCATGTTTCTCATGATCGAAGCTGCTTTGCCGGCCTTCGGGGCGGAAGGCGCCAGCATTATCAACATCGGATCGGAGGCCAGTGTCGCTGCCTACCCGACCCTTTCGATCTACGTGGCATCTAAGAGCGCTGTCAATGGCTTGACGCGCGTGCTCTCAAAAGAGTTCGGCCCCAGAAAAATCCGCGTTAACGCTCTCAATCCCGGTGGAACCGAAACGGAGGGTGCGCACGCGGCGGGCGTCATGGGAACGGAGTCTAAGAAGCAGATAATCGCGAGTACG
>WNFP01001502.1_pt1 | contig 18220 bp, 22 predicted proteins | sample 5400201 | NCBI WGS metagenome assembly WNFP01 (sample SAMN13153355, study PRJNA577476) | soil metagenome | isolation source: 115 cm saprolite under Madrone tree | place: USA:California | collected 2016-06-14 | reverse complement strand
CGATGTGTCCGACCGAGCGTGTCAGTGTGTACAAGTAAGTGTGGCCCGCGATGTTGATTACGAACTGATGCCCCTGGCCGTCGTCGTCGCCATTGTCGCTGTTGTTTGGCTGAACCGGATCATCCTTGTCACCATCCGGATCCTTTTACGCCTGATTAAGGCAAGTGGTCCTGAGTTCCAGGACTTTCTGCTGGAACGTCCAGGTAAATCCGGCATCGTCGAAGAACGCCGCCGCAACGGCTTCATCCGTATCCTTCGGCCGCCAGTCGAAATACCCGTGCAGGTGCATTCCGTGGCCGTTGATGACCGGGAAATAGTACGGCTGCATCCGTTCCGTCCCGGGATTCCCGATCTGCTTCCCGTTGCTGTCGCAATAGCCGGACGACTTCAGACCGTTTGCCGCTCCCGATTGCTCCAACGTCCATGGCCCTCCGGTGATGTATGTCTCGGTTGGCGCTCCATTCTTGATCCAACGAATATGGTCTTCATCCGCTTGCGTAGCGAACGCAGCAATGAATACTGCCGAAAGTGCAACAAACATTTTGACTGCTATCTTCAAGGGGTGTTCCTCCCGATCAAACGAATTTCGCCTGGTATCCTCCGTTTGCCGGAAAACGGTGACACAACGTACGCGCGCCTTGATGAATCATTCATGAAACTTGCATTACGCCCGCTTCAATGCCTGCGGCTTTCGACCGTTCTCAATACCCACTACGCCGTTCTGGGCATTTATTCTTCCTCGGCTACAGCGTGGTGCCGAGCTGCAACAGCGTTTTTGCGCGGACCTGCAGGAGTGTTGTACGATTCCAGCATCCTGATCCTAAAAGGAGCTTTCATGACACGCTTTGCGCGGTCTTTGGCTTTCTTATCACTCGTGCTTCTAACTTTCTCCATCCGGCATCTGTCGGCGACGATGGCCGGCAGCACTCCCGCTGAAGGGAAGGAAGTGGTCCTCACGGCTGCGGACATCACTCCGAAGATCTTCCCGGAACGTGTTTTCTTCCGCGGACAGAGTGCGCCAGTACAGTTCCGCAACAGCGGCGGTGTGCATTTCGCCGACGATCTTTATGTCCTCGCGGGAATGGTGGACAGCTCGGGCTACTCCACGGGAATCAAGGAGAAATACCAGGCCTATCTGTTGAATGAAGTCACGCTGGAAATCGCGGGCCAAACCTTGAAGCCCGGCGCCTACGGCATGGGTTTCCTTGCCGGTGGAAAGTTTGTGGTGATGGATCTCGGCGCCAATGATGTCCTGCAAGCCGCTTCGCAGAAAGATGCGGAAATGAAGCGGCCGATGCCGCTACAGGTGGTGGCCACAGCGACAGCGGGAACGTACCGGCTCTGCGCAGGGCGCGACTATGTGGAGTTCCGCAGAGCCCGCTAGTCCAAATATCCGTCCCTGGAATCAAAGACCCGGGCTGAACGTGAAGTCGGCCCGGGTCTTCTTTTGTTCTTGACTGATTTGCAGAAAGCAAACTCTTGCTTTCTTGCAGCCTAGTCCTTATCGAACTTCAGGCAGAGATCGAGTTGCCGGATCGCTTCATCCGTGGCGCGGAGAGCTTCGACACGATGACCGCCGAAGTCATGCGCGGCGTGCTCCATGTGCCCCTTGGCCCGGCGTAGCGCCCCGAGAGCTTCGCGGATTCCGGGTGCCGTTCCGCTGGTGCTGCCGCCGGCGTGGCGGGCAGTGCGTTCGCCGCGTTGGTTGCCGGTGCGTTTGCCTTGTTCGGCGCCGCCGGTGCCACGGCGATGAACGCAAACGCAAGGATCAGGGATGCCACTGTAAGCAGGCCTATCATTCTCATTTTCATGAACCGCTCCTCTCGTCCGAATTTCGGCTCGGACCGCCGAATTGCGCCTCTGCTTTCCATCTGCATGCCTGCCGCTTCCTGCGCTCAAGACAATGCGCCCGGCATACACTGCCAAAGAGGCGTTGCAAAACTTCCAGCTTCCCCTGGCGACCTGAGACTTCCCTTTTCTTAGGCCATCTTCCATCTGTTGAGTAGCACATTTTTGCGCGCTGGTACCGATGAGGGAACAGCCGAAACCCGGAGCGCGAGGATTTAACTCTGAAACTGGAGCGAAATGATCGCAGCGGAGAGAAGCGGGAGCGCGGGAGCCGGCAGACCATGAAAGGTTACTTCCGCCTATTTTCCTTTGCCTCCCAAGGGAAGCGCGTCATAGGATAGCGCCCACAGCGTCTCCCATTGCTGACCGGAGGAAATCCTTCATGCATATGCATAGTCTGAATTGGCTGGCGATTTTTGTAGCCGCGATATCCACCATGGTGGTGGGATTCCTTTGGTACTCGCCCCTGCTTTTTGCGAAACCGTGGATGCGCGAAATGGGTTGTCACCCGAATGACAAAGCCAAGATCGAGGAAATGAGGAAAGGCGCAGCCGCAGCCTACAGTGGGTCCTTTGTTGCCAGCCTGCTTTCCGCTTTTACTCTGGCCCTGATCCTTCATGGGCTTCAGGCGAATGACCTCCATGTCGGTTTGATGCTCGGGTTCCATGTGTGGCTCGGTTTCGTGGCCACCGTACAATGGACGGGCGCGTTGTTCGCAAAGCAGAGCATGAAACTCTTCGCCATCAATACTGGCTATCAACTTGTCTGCTATCTGGCCATGGGAGCCATCCTGACTGCTTGGAAATAACTGCAGCAAATAACGATATATTGTTTTGTTGAGAAAACTTCTTGTTACCAGGACAGGAGCGCCAGCCGGGGACAGGGCGCTTGGGTCGGCCTAGCTCGAACAAAAGGCTTACCTTTTCGACCGCCCCTGGCGCTCCGTCCAACTCCCCGATTCCCTTCCGTTCGAGCTCCCTGGCCCCTTCTCCTTGTTGTCCAATAGGCTACATGGGACGGGATACCCTTGAAGAGGGACAGCCATCCGGGGATGATAATACTGGAACCATCTGTACCTCAATTTCAGGAGGAGGAGAGATGCGTAACTTACTGATTCTTGGAGTACTTATATTTGTTGCGGTGGCTCCCGTCAGGGCCCAGGACTACCCCAAGGCTGAGGTTTTCGGGGGTTACCAATACATCCGGCTCAATCCTGGCGGCGCTAACTGCCAAGGCATAGGCGGATCGGCGGCGGGAAACCTGAACCAGTGGTTTGGAGTGGTCGGGGACTTTGGCTACTGCAGAGTGACCGGCCTGCCGTCGGGCACGAGCGCCCACGCAGTAAACTACCTGTTTGGCCCCCGGGTAACGTATCGTTCCTATGGCAAGCTGACGCCGTTCGGTCACGTTCTTTTCGGCGGGCAGCATTTCGGAGTCAGTGGCGGGGGTACTGCCAACGCCTTCGCAATGGCGCTAGGAGGCGGTGCTGACTACAAGTTGACGGAACATGTCGGCCTGCGGCTAATCCAAGTCGAATATCTCTACACCCACTTTGGCGGCACACGGCAGAATAATGCCCGGATCGAAACCGGGATTATCTACCGCTGGGGCGGAAGGTAACTCCACTAACTTGGCGAGGGTCCCGGCTCTGACGGCGGGGCCCTCCGCCACACTCCTTTGTTTCCTGCTGCCAATCGTCTCTCTCGCTTCTTAGCATCCCAACTCCGAAATCATCTCTAACGCGCTCGAGGCGGCCGTAGCGATCTCTTCGATTGCACCAATCGTCGAAAGACCCACTTGGGAGACTGAAGAAGCCGCTTGCCACAAACCGAATCGGCGGAGAGAATGGCCGCCGACAACACTTGCCCTTCCCAATTGACAACGAGAATGGCCGAAGTTCGCGCACAATCGCCCGGGTGGTGACGCTGTTGGCGTTGGCCGCCTTGATCAATTACATTGATCGGGGCAACCTCTCCATTGCAGCGTCGTTGCTGAAAGACGAGTTGCATTTATCCGCGACTCAGCTCGGCATCCTGCTGTCCTCCTTTTTCTGGACGTATTCTCTCTTCCTCCCGATTTCCGGCTGGCTGGCCGATCGCTTTGACGTCAAATGGGTGATGGCAATCGGTTTTTTCCTTTGGTCGGGCGCAACGGCGCTTACCGGCGGACTCCACGCGTTCTCGGCCTTGCTTGCCGCACGCTTGATGCTCGGAATTGGCGAATCGGCCGCGTATCCGTGTTATGCGAGGACGCTGGTGCGGCATGTTCCAGAGGTAGGCCGAGGGTTTGCAAACGCGCTAATTGCGGCCGGAGTTGGTTGTGGTCCAGCTCTGGGCACGTTTTTTGGCGGCACGCTCATGGCGCGATATGGATGGCGCCCTTTTTTCATCGTCCTCGGAGCCGTCAGCATGGCCTGGCTGATTCCCTGGTTCTCGTGGATACCACCAGCAGGGACCGCAATTTCGCACGTGGAGAAGGGTGACGCGGGGTTTCGCAAACTCCTGAAGGTACGATCGATGTGGGGGACTTGCGGCGGTCTGTTTGGCGCAAACTACGTTCTGTATTTTGAGATCACCTGGCTGCCCTACTACCTGCAGCGGGAACGACACTTGCCCCTAGAAACGATGGCAAAAATTGCCGGCGTGGGATATTTGTGCTATTCGGCTGCCGCGGTGATCTTCGGTTGGATTTCAGACCGTTGGATCGCCGCCGGTGGAACGCCAACGATGGTTCGCAAGACCTTCGCTGGCGTCGGTGCCGGGAGCGCCGGCCTTTTCCTCCTCGGCTGCGCCGTTGCCGGCCCGAGACTCTCCGTTGTTTTGCTGCTTCTTGCTTTCGCGGCGGGCGGAATGTGCGGGTCCAATATCTGGGCCATCACGCAAACGCTTGCCGGGCCGCGAATGACCGGCCGCTGGACGGGCTTGCAGAATTTCGTTGGAAATCTTGCAGGCTTCCTCGTGCCCACAGTCACCGGATTCGTGGTTGACCACACCGGCCACTTTTTCATGGCCTTCGTGATTATGGCGGTCGTCGCACTGCTCGCGGCGCTTTCTTATTTCTTTGTTATCGGTCCAGTCGAAGAGATAGTCTGGGAGAGATGACGCTCGCAAGAGAACGCCGGACATGCATTTCCACTCGTCGAGCTCGGCGATCTCTTTGTCTTACAATCCTGCTCATGAACGTCGATTGGCTGCGCGAGGTCTGTCTTTCCTTTCCAGGCGCAACGGAACAGATCCAGTGGGGCAATGACCTGTTATTCAAAGTAGGCGGCAAGATGTTCGCCATCACCCCTCTGGAACCCGCCTCCGTTTTTCTCTCGTTCAAAGCCTCTCCCGAAACTTTTGTGGAACTCACAGAGCGAGCCGGTATCATTCCTGCTCCGTACCTGGCGCGAGCGCAATGGGTCGCGCTTCAAACGAAGGATGCTTTGCCGGCGGAGGAACTCGCGCGCTTGCTGCGCGAATCCTATGACATGGTTTTCGCGAAGCTTCCGAGAAAGGTGCGCGGGACGGCCATCGCCGCAAAGTCTGCTGCGCGCAAGCCGCGCGCCAGGAAAGCTGCGAAAAAGAAACGCAGCCGTAGCCGCTGACTTCCGGAGAAGATATACTCCCCGTGAGACTCAGCATATTCGAAAGAAAACAATGTTCCGTCGAGGTGACCGATGTACGCACGCTTGTCATTGCTTCTTGTTTTCGTAACATTTGGCGGTTCAGCCGAACTCCGGGACGCAACGACTCCGCCGTCAACAGGCGGTCTGCTGGTGGTGGCAAATCAGAAAGAGCACACTCTGCTTGTGGTTGACCCCGACAATCGCCGCGAACTCGCAAAAATATCGGTGGGAGTGAACGGCCATGAAGTTATCGTCTCGAAAGACGGCCGCTTCGCTTACGTTCCGATCTACGGAAATTCCGGCGTCGGCCGGCCCGGGACGGACGGCAGCACGATTGATGTGATTGACCTGCAAAATCGCAAATTCGCTGCCACGATCAACCTGGGCAAACCGCTTCGCCCGCACCGCGCTGAATTCGGGACCGACGGTCTGCTGTACGTCACCGCCGAGCTCGCCAACGCCGTCTACGTGCTTGATCCTTCCTCGAACAAGGTTATCGCCGAAATTCCAACTGGTGCGCCGCAGGCTCATATGCTGGTTCTTTCCCCTGACGGCTCCCGCGGTTACACAGCCAACGTGAGCGCAGGCAGTGTGAGTGTGCTGGATCTCGTAAAACGCACCCTCATCACCACGATTCCCGTGGCTAAGAGCGTCCAGCGTATTTCCATTTCACCGGATGGCCTGCGCCTCTTCACGCACGACCAGGATGCCCCGCGCATCGCCGTCATCAATACGGCCGCCAACAAAATCATGAACTGGATCGAATTGCCGGGCGTGACTTATGCCTCGGCGCCCACCCTCGATGGACGCTTCTTGCTGGCGGTCAGCCCGGGAGCAAATCGTCTCCATGTCGTTGATTTGCAAACGCTCAAGGTGGTTCGTTCACTTGAAATTCCCGAGCGAGCCTCTGAAATTCTGATTCGGCCGGACGGTGAAATCGCCTACATCAGCGGGACCGGTGCGGGAAAAATTGCGGTCCTCGACCTGCACTCTTGGAAAATGCAGGACCCCATCGAACTCACGCCTGGCGTTGATGGCCTCGCCTGGGTTGCCGTTCGGAACTGATACTTCCACAAGGCTGAACTCCCGCGAAGTCTCTGCAGTGCCAGTCCTTGCTGACGAAATAAGAAGCCCACTCCCTCTGTCCGAAGGAGTGGGCTTTTTGACCCGGTTCGCCGGAGAACCCTCCGGCTGCAGCCAGACTGAAGCCTACAATTCAGCCAACTAGAGTGCCGGGTCTGTGGCGATAGCGCAGGTGCCCGCCGCGTTGTAGCGGATGACGCCAGACTGGTCCGTGCAGAACCCGCGCTGGCCGCTCTGTCCGACTACCGTCGGAAGAGCCGTCGCGGTGTAGGTCACAACCACCGGAGCGCCAGTCAGGTTCGTGACGGTAAAGTTATAGCCGCTCTTCACTGCCGTGGTCGCCAGGACGTCGTCAATCAGGCAAGCACCGGTTGATGTTGCACCGGTCGTGGTTGCGCAGGTTGCAGGCGTGCCGCCGAGAGCGTTCAATGCTGCGAAACCGACCGACGGATACGTCGTAGAGAACGTAACTTCCGCCGTGTTGATCGTGCGCAGAGAGCCCACCGCCGAAGCCTCGTTCGCGGCCATGCGCGACCGGAGCAAGTTCGGAATGGCGATGGCCGCGATAATCAGAATGATCGCGACGACAATCAGAAGTTCAATCAATGAGAAACCCTTTTGGCTTTTACGCATTTCCTGACTTCTCCTTTTATGACTCGGACGTTCCGTCTAGAAGTTTCTTTCACAGCGCCTCAACCTGGATATAGTCTGCTTGAGTCAATTTTATCACGCCATGAAGCACCAGTCCCGATTTTGGCCGGACCCTTGTCCTACCAAGAACACCCGTTTCCTGTATAGAAGTCCTAGTACTATTGTCTGTTCCCACGGTCGTGTTAAACCATCTAAATTGAGTCAATTACGGGATCAACGGAGGCATGCACCTTCCTGTCTGTGTTGGCGGCTTGGAGGCAAGCTGGGTTACGCGGAAGGTTCAAGGTCAACGAACTCCACCTCGTAGGGCGTTCGTCCCACTCTCAGGTATGCCACCGTGACCGGCAACTGAAATCTCCGCGGGCCGGCGCTCCCTGGATTGATGAACAGCACTCCATGGCGCTCCATCTTGCCCGCTTTGTGGGAGTGGCCGCTGACAACGATGTGAAAACCAGCCGCGGCGGGATTCAGGTCCAGGGTGTTCAGGTCGTGAAGGATGTAAATCATGGCCGCGCCTGCCTCGGCCACGGCCGTCTCCGGCAAGGCCTGAGCCCACGGTTCCGTGTCCACATTTCCACGTACCGCCACAACCGGCGCGATCTTTTTCAGCTCCTGTAGAATCTCCAGCTTCCCCACATCTCCCGCGTGGATGATCAGTTCGGACCCGCACAGGGTTTGCAGCGCTTCTTTGCGCAGCAACCCGTGCGTATCCGAAATCAGACCGATCCTCTTGATTTCGTTTGCCATGAGCAGATCCTACCGCGAAACGAACGGACAGCGCCGCCCCGCTCAGCCAGCCCTCTCCTCTTGACAATCTAGGGTAAGGATGCCATCCTCCTCTCGACAATCGAGAGGAGAAAATTCATGACCGACAAACCGGCCGGCCTGGTCCAGGGCACGCTGGACATGCTGATCCTGAAAACGCTGGAGCTTGAACCCATGCATGGCTATGGGATCGCCATGCGCATCGAGCAAATCAGCAGAGGCGTCTTCCAGGTGAACCCGGGATCGCTGTTCCCGGCGTTTCGCAGGCTGGAACGCGCGGGCTGGCTCAAGTGCGAGTGGCGAGACACGGAGAACAACCGGCGCGCCAAATATTACATGCTGACGGCGCTCGGACGGAAACAACTCAAGGGCGAGACACGCGAATGGGCCAGGCAAGCGGCCGCCATCGCGCGAATTCTCGAGCCGGAGTCGTAGGAGGTACGGGATGTCTTTACTGCGAAATCTTGCGGGCGGTTTGCGGGGATTGTTTCAGAAGGAACAGGCCGAGCGCGAACTGGATGAGGAACTCCGTGGCTATCTGGAGGCCACCGTCGAGGAGAAGATGCGCCGCGGGTTGAACCGCGAAGCAGCGGAGCGCGCCGCGCGCATCGAAATGGGCGGCCCGGAGAGTATAAAAGAGCAAGTCCGTGCAGTGAGCTGGGAGTCCTTGCTCGAAACTCTTTGGCAGGATCTGAAGTTTGGATTGCGCCTCCTGCGGTTCAATCCGGCGTTTGCGGGGGCGGCGATTCTCTCTCTGGCGCTCGGTATTGGCGCCAATACCGCCATCTTCCAATTGCTGGACGCGATCCGTATGCGCACGTTGCCGGTGAAGAATCCACAAGAACTCGCCGAGGTCCGAATCGCTGACCGCGATGGCGCAACCGGATCGTTCGTCACGCGCTACCCCAAGTTGACAAATCCGCAGTGGGAACAAATTCGTGGGCAGCAGCAGGGCTTTTCTGGATTATTTGCTTGGGGGCCGACGACTTTCAATATTTCTCCCGGGGGCGAAGTCCACACCGTCCAGGGCTTGTGGGTCAGCGGCGATTTCTACGAGGTCCTGGGAATCAGCCCTGAACAAGGCCGTCTGCTCTCACCACCCGATGACCTTCCGGGCTGTGCAGCTCCCGGTGTGGTGATCAGCCATGCGTTCTGGCAGCGGGAATTCGGCGGGGATGCCTCCGTGCTCGGACGCAAGGTAACCGTTGAGAAGCATCCTTTCGAGGTGATTGGAGTAACGCCGGCAGGTTTTTATGGCGTCGAAGTGGGACGCAATTTCGAAATTGCCCTGCCCCTGTGCGTCGAACCCGTCATCCGCAGCGAGTTTAGCGTGCTAAACCGCCGGGACGGCTGGTGGCTCACGGTCATGGGCCGGCTGAAACCCGGCTGGACACTCGATCGAGCATCCGCGCAAGCCCGCGTGATTTCACCGGGAATCTTTGAAGCCACCTTGCCGGCTGAATTCGATGCCGGCGACGCCAAACACTACCTCGGCTACCAGCTCGGCGTGTTCCCGGCCGATACGGGCGTTTCTGAATTGCGTTCAACTTACGAGAATCCGCTATGGCTGATGCTCGCGCTCGCTGCGCTGGTGATGCTGATTGCTTCCGCAAATCTGGCCAACTTGATGCTGGCCAGGGCCAGCGCCCGCGAACGCGAAATGTGCATGCGCATGGCTGTCGGGGCGACGCGGGGCCGATTGCTCCGGCAATTGTTGGCGGAAAGCTTGTTGCTCGGTCTTGCAGGCGCACTCCTGGGGGTTCAACTCGCTCATGTACTGACTCGCTTGCTGGTCGCCTCCATCAGCACGCAGAGCGCTCCTCTGTTTATGGACATGGGCATGGATTGGCGGATAGCGGGCTTTACCGCTGGGATCACCACGCTGACTTGCATCCTGTTTGGGTTAACGCCGGCTTTGCGCGCCACGCAAGTTTCCCCGGGCGCAGTGTTGAAGTCGAGCGGGCGGAGCGTCATCAGCGGCCCCGCGCCCTTCGGCTTGCGGCGCGCCCTGGTCGTTTCGCAGATCGCCATGTCGCTCATGCTCGTCGTGGGAGCGATTCTCTTTTCGCGCAGCCTGCAAAAACTTGCCAGGCTCGATGCCGGATTCACGCAGAACGGAGTGCTGGACATGGATCTGGACTTGACGGAGCTCCACTTGCCCGTCGAACGTCGCGCGGAGTTCCAGCGGTTTGTGCTCCAGCAGGTTCGGGCGATTCCCGGCGTGGATTCTGCCGCGGAAGCGGGCATCGTCCCTTTGAGCGGCAATGGTCAGAACCGGCAAGTATTGGCAAACAGTGCCGGACAAGTCATCGAGGGCCGTAGCGAGATGAATGAGGTCAGCCCGAAATATTTCTCCACCTGGCACACGCCGATTCTCGCGGGACGGGACTTTGACGATCGCGATTCGTTGACGTCACCGCTTGTGGCGATTGTCAACGAAACCTTCGGCAGAAAATACCTGGCTGGAGCAAATCCGGTTGGCGCTACGTTTCGCATCAAGTCGGAGAGCAAAGAAACCGGTCCTTACCTGATCGTCGGGCTTGTGAAAGATACGAAGATATATGATCTCCGCGAAGACTTTCTTCCGACAATGTTCCTGCCAGTCGCACAAAAAGCGCACCACGAGCAAAATGAAACCATCCTGATTCGATCGCAAGGTTCACTCTTCAGCCTGGTTTCTGCCTTGAAGAGCACGGTTCAGCACATCGATCGCGGGATAGACATGGACTTCACACCCTTCGACAGGTTGGTGGAAGTGTCTCTCCTGCGCGACCGCCTCATGGCCCGCCTTTCCGGATTCTTCGGCCTGCTGGCGGTGGTCTTGGCGACCGTGGGTCTATACGGCGTGATCGCCTACATGGTAGAACGACGCACCAGCGAGATCGGGATTCGCATGGCCTTGGGCGCGGATAGCGGGAGTATTGTGCGCCTGATAATGCAAGAAGCTTCCGTACTCCTCGGCGTTGGACTGCTGATCGGGACGGCGTTGTCTCTGGCCGGCAGCCGGGCAGCGGCGGCCATGCTCTTTGGACTCAAACCCACGGATTTCATCACCTACGTTTCAGCGGTGGCGACTCTGTCGGCAGTTGCGGCACTGGCGAGCCTTCTGCCGGCCCGGCGAGCATCCAGACTCGATCCTATGGCTGCGTTGAGAAATGAGTAGGTTCGGGACTGCCTGGACGCGCAGATGATCTGGGTACAAGATTGCCGTGCTTCATGCCATGAGACTGGAGAGAATTTGAAACGAGAAGCTGGAGTGGGCCGCCCGGTCCTACGCGGAGACTTTCTTTGGAACCATGCGGCGCAGCGGTCTTGCTCCAGGAATCGGGAACTGCATGCGCCAAAAATTCGTTTCGGGCGAGATAAACTCCACTCCGATGTACTGCTTGCTGTCGCGAGCGCGGTGGATGGAGACAACACGGCATTCCATGGATTGCGCGGTGTTGTCATTCATCAAGATCAGTGTTTGTCCCACCAGCACGATCTCTTCAAGCTGAAACAACGCGCCATGCCGGTTCACTGACTGTGAATGGGTCTGTGCGGAAAACTTTTCGCCGTTATCCGTTTTCCCGTGAATCGTGAGCGGCACCGTCAGGGCTACCCTTAACGTGCGCCGCCTTTCTTTGCAACGAAAGTGAAGCAGGGACATTTCTGCTAAGACCTCGAATCTGATTTATGAGCTAGCGGCGCTTTCGACTTAACTTCGATCGACGGGTGCTCGCCTACCGAGTCGTGTCAGCAGGGTGCTAAAGCGACAGAACAACAGAAGAGAGGTGACTAGCACGAACCTTGCCCACACAGCCCCATACTGCTTACATACTTCTCCCGGGACAATGGAGGAACGGTACCACAAAACCCTGTCCCATTACAGTACCCTCGTACTTCCCCATTTTTCCGCTTCATTCGGGCTCCGTCCTCGGAACTATTCATGGGCCGAGGCCGGGAGCCTTCCATTTCGCCATTCCCAAAAGGCATCGGAACAAATATCTCCTTATTTATCTTATATTTCCACCAGGACTCGCTTCGCTGCAGATTACCCATTCGCTCTCAGAACCGCAGCCTGTCCTTGTCTAGTGTCTCAACTCAGGCTGTCGTTTCAATTTGCTCGCCGCTTGCGAGAATTCTTTCGACCTGCTTGCGGCGACGGCCCACCAATTAGCTGTACAAGGAGCAGCGGATTCACCCGCGCTCGCTCTACCGTAAGCCCCCAATGCAGGTGCGGCCCGGTGACGCGGCCCGTCGCTCCGACTTTTCCCAGCACGGCGCCGGTTTCCACCGCGTCCCCCACCTTGGCGCCGATCTCTGAAAGGTGCCCGTAAAACGTGTAAATCCCCAAGCCATGATCCACCACCACCGCGTTGCCGGCAAAGAACAGTTCCTCTGCCAGCACGACACGTCCCCGCTGCGCCGCGTGGACGAGTGTTCCCGTGGTACCCGGCAAATCCACGCCACTATGCGGCGATCCGGGATTGCCATTCAGAATCCGCCGCTTCCCAAAATTCGTGCCGGTAGTTACCCCATCCAACGGTATTCGAAAGTTGCCCTTCCACAGGCGCTCCGGCGTCGCGCGGTCGAAAATATCGCGCAACTTCTGCCGCTCTTCGTCGGCGCGCCTGGTCTGTTCCGGGCTGGGCTCGACAAACTGTTTCTCCACATGCAGTTTCTCTGTCGCAAACAAGCCCTTCTTTACCGCCAACATCACGCTGCAACTGATTCTCTCGCCGTTCGCGGTTTGTCCCGTCACTTTCAATTCGTATTCGCCTGGAGCTTTCTCGAGGTCGACTCCAAGCAATCCGCTTCTCTGAGCTTCGTCCGCACCCTCGCGCCAGAACGGGACGCTCCGTCCGCCCCAGTCTCCTTGCACTTCTCCCATGGGCTTTGCACTTTGTAGTTGGATTAACAGCAGGCTTCCTTGGCTTGCTTCGGGCGCGCTCAAGTGCAATGTTGTTCCCGCGGTGCAAGCGCTCGCATCTTTTGCCATTGCTCCAGCGGGTAGCAGCGCGCCAATCGCCGCAAGGCAAGCAATGGCGCTCGAGATACTTCGTCTCGGGAGAGTTCTGTCTTTCAGAGCTTTCATTTCTGCTGCCGCATCGCCGTCACGCGCGCTTCCACTTTTTCAAACTGCGCTCGCGCCACCTTTGATCCCAGGATGGCTTTTTCCATCATCAGAAACAGCTCGGGATTGTTCATCTTCTCGCGTAGTTCCTTCAGGAACGGCCGCACTTTCGCAAAGATGAAGTACATCTCTCCGCAAAATGACAGTTGGAAGAAAAGCTTTTCGCTCACCACGCCATTCAGGACGAATGAGATCGCAATTCCCCAATAGCTCCCCACCTGTCTCAGCCAGTTATTCTCTTCCGACCCCATGGCCATGGCCACTTTCACAAAGTCATCCGCGCTTTTGGGCCAGAACGTGATCAGCCACCACTGCCGCGCCTTCCGCAATTCTGGCTCGCGCCTCAGGTCGTAGAGTTCCAGGATCAACCTGGCATCCTCAATCGTCGGCTTTCTGGGCATGCCTTCCTCCAAGGAGTATCTGCACTGTGATTTTACATTCCGTAAGCGCCTTTGCGCCCCGATTTCTAACCCGACTCCCCAGAAACCTCGAACAAGCGGTCAGCGTGCCGGTCCCAGACCAGCGAGGTAATAAGTCGGTCAGATTGCCGGATACCTGCCGGAGTGTCCGGCAACGCGACACTTTCATCCCGCCACCGGACGTTAGAGGCCCGGCCTGGCCCATGCTCCTCGCCGGAAGTCTTTTTAATTCTATGGCTTCCGCTCTGCCTTCCTACGGCACAACGATTGCGCGGATTTACCGGTGTAAATCCATCTCGGCTTTTCGATACCGCCTGTCGAGGAGGCTTCCGTGAAAAAGATCGATCACATGCGTGAACGAGTCACCATCCTTCCCACCTCTTCCTATCTTTCCAAAATGCACGATGCCGGCTGGACCCTCGTCGCCCTCGAATGGGAGCGCGAAGTGGAAACCTCCTCCTCCCCCGAGCCTGAACAGCCACTGGCTGCTTCCGAGGAAATCCCCTTCGGCCTGCGCATTTCCTCCGATTGCCAGCATCTCGAAGACGATCCCCTCGAAATGCAAACGCTCCGCTTCCTCGCCGAAATGATTGTCCAGGACATTTCCTTCACCAGCATGGCGGAAGCTCTCAACGTCCGCGAATACCGCACTCGCGACGGCCGCCCCTGGAACGCCGCTGCCGTCTTCAAACTCACTCCACGCCTCATCGAAGTCGCTCCCCGCATCCTTTCCGGCGCCGAATGGGAATCACGCAAGAAACAGCTGACGCGAGTCACTTGGAACTCCTGAGCATCCTGAGAGTCGAACTGCCTGTTCCATTAAAATGAGCAGGCTCACCCTCCTCCGGTCTTCCAGGGCACATACCTGCCCGCACGCCCCTTATCCGCGAGGCATGGATGATTTGGATTTTTTCCCTTTCACTCCTGCCCATGGGAACACACCAAGTGCATAAGCTCTATGCACTTCTCTGTTTCATCGCTGGCGGTTCCCTAAAGTGGGTTGGCTGGAAAACCTTGGGGCCTTACGACCGTCCGCCGCAAGCAACCGGTTTCAGTGGGCGCGTTGGCATGCCAGCCGTTCTCCAGCCGGCCTTTCCAGATACGTTGCGTCTCTTCGCTTCACTATTTTGAGTAACAGAGTCTTCTGGGGGCACCGTGAAAACGAGTTTACGTCATCGCTTGGCTGCATCAGCGGCTATCCTGGCTGCCGTGCTGGCGCAATCCTGCAAACCACCCAACTATCCGACCGGAACCATCGAGCAGCAGTTCTACGCCGACGGCACCTGGACCGTCTCAGTTCAGACCGGCACTCTCTGCTGCGATTCCTCCGGAAACAAGTTCGATCTGTACTACCCCACCAATCTTGGCGCCGGTGGTTTCAAGCACCCCATCCTCACCTGGGGCAACGGCACTAACGGCAAGGCCAGCGATGTCGCTTATTTTCTGAAACACATGGCTTCGTGGGGCTTCGTGATCATCGCCACGGAAGACAAAAACACTGGGGGCGGCCAGACCATCCTCGACGCCGCCAATTTCCTCATCGCCGCGAACGCCAATCCGGCAAGCATCTTCCATAACAAGCTCAACGTCACCCAAATCGGCTCTTTTGGCGCTTCTCAGGGGGCCACCGGCGCGATCAACGCTCTCATTAAATCCGCCGGCGCCATCAAGACCGTTCTTCCCATCGAACTCCCCGCCCAGTCTTTCTGCAGCAGTCCCGCCAACTGTGTGGACACTTCCAATCTGACAACCGGCTCGATCTTCTTCGTCGATGGCTCTTTGGACGTGATCTCGCCGCCAAACCAGGGCACAACCGTCACTGGAGAGCAATCCATCGCCGCCTATTACAACGCCGTGTCCGCAGGCGTCTCCAAATTGAAGGGTACCCTTATCGGTCCCACTCACAACGACGTCTCCGGCCAGCCGGATTGCAAGCACGCCCAACAGCCTTGCATCATCGGCGTCTACGGCTATCTCGGCTATCCCACTGCCTGGATGATGGACTGCCTCCAAGGCAACGCCACGGCCCACACAGCCTTCATAAACAACACCGGCGAAATGTTCTCGCAACCAACGAACTGGCAATTCGTCGCCAGCAACATTCCTTAGCCGCCGCGCGCTTCGCGTCCTTCTACCCCGTCATTTCGAACGGAGGAGGCCGACGCTTTTTCTTCCCGCTTCGCTCCTGCGAAGCGGTCGGCCTCCGCAGAGAGGAATCGCTCTGCTCTGCTCTGCTCTGCTCTGCTCTGCTCTCCTCACCGTGCCCTTTCCCCCTCCCCAACTTGCCTATGGTATTGTGTCGAGCCATGTCGGCGACGACTCCAGCTCCCTCAAAAAATCAAAACTTTGTCACGCGCCGTCCTGCAATCACCTACTTTGCCCTGACTTTCACGCTCTCCTGGCTGGGGGCCTTCGCCGTGGCTGCCCCGCATCTCCTTCGCGGCCAAGCCATCCCAAAATTCGCTGGCCTCATGATGTTTCCCGCCATGCTCCTTGGTCCGAGCGCTGTCGGTATCCTCTTGACCAGGATCGTTGACGGCTCCGGCGGTTTGCGTGATCTGTTCTCCCGCATGCGCCTTTTTCGCGTTCCGGCGCCCTGGTACGCCGCGCTACTCATTCCCCCGGTCTTGGTCCTGACCGTCCTCTACACCATGAAAACGTTCGTCTCTCCCGATTTTGCCCCCAATCGTTTTTTCATCGGCATCGGTTTCGGTTTTGTCGCAGGCTTTTTTGAGGAAATGGGTTGGATGGGCTTCGCGTTCCCCAAAATGTGCCGCCCTGACAACGCTTTGGCTCCCGCGATCCTGCTCGGCCTCCTGTGGGGAACATGGCACATCCCCGTCATCGATTATTTGGGAGCCTCCACACCTCACGGTGCCTACTGGCTCCCCTTTTACTTCGCCTTCACCGCGGCGATGACCGCCATCCGCGTCCTGATCGCCTGGCTTTACTCCAACACAAAGAGCGTCTTGCTAGCCCAACTCTTCCACGCCTTTTCCACCGGCTCCCTGGTCGTCTTCAGCCCTCCTCGCGTTACTGCCGCGCAAGAATCCCTCTGGTACGCCGTCTACGCCGCCGCCCTCTGGCTCGTCGTCGCTCTCATCGCCGCCACTTTCGGCGAGCGCCTGGCGCTTCAGTCCGCGGAGTAAACCATTCGCGCTCGCCCTCCACCGTGCCGCTTCGCTCGCACTCAGCAAGATGCCGCATGGATTCTGGTCATGTAGTACCTCGTTTCGCCCCGGCGCTAGGCGACGTCTATGTGTGCTGGGGCTGCGCTGGCTATGACGATACTTCACCCGTTCGCGACCTTAGCTCGGGAGGTCTGTTGGTCCAGGCATGGAAGTTAAAACCCATAGGTGCGAAGGCCAGCATTCATTTTCTCGTCGAAGAAGGACAGATTCGCGCCGAAGCGGTTGTCCGCCACACACATCCCGGCAGCGGATTGGGGCTGGAATTCACGGCCATCCTTGGGAAACTCGCCAACGTCTCTCGAAATTAATGAGAAGGCTTCGCGAGTTCGGCTTTGTTTCGCGGCTCCGCGCGAGTAATCAAAACCAGCAAGCACCCTCCCAATGATGCCGGATGGCAGGATTCAGTTTGCCCGCACGCAAGAAACTGCAATTAATTAAATCAGTGACACTCCTGGGTCCCTTGTTCATACTTGCCATAGTCCAGGCACCCAGCCAGATAGTTCACTTTGAGACAACGGAGATCCTCGATTCGTGGCTAAATCGAGGTCCTCGTGAACGGAGAATCTCGATGAAAAGGAATCTGCCGTTGTTCTTGATTGCGATGTTCGTGGTTTGTCTCTTTTCTCCACCGAAATCTGCCGCTCAGTACGAGCCATCCGGAAATACCATCACTTGTGAATCGCGGCATCACCGTGTCCAGTACTGTCCCGTGAGCGACCCGCGCTCCGTTGTCGTTCTGGTTCAGCAATTCGGTCGTGAGCAATGCGTTCGCGGCGAAACGTGGGGCAATGACGAAAGAGGCATCTGGGTGGATAAAGGCTGCCGCGCCCAGTTCCGCATCGAGCCCCGTGGTGGCGGCCCCGGCTGGTGGAACTCCGGCGGTGGACGAGGTTCTCGTAACCGGCCGAGGAGCGGAGCTTGTTTTTTTAAAGGCGTTAATTTTACGGGCGACTATTTCTGCCGCGAGCGTGGAGCGCACGTTCCCCAGGTCCCGCTCGACGATGAAATCAGTTCCATCCAGATCTACGGGCGCGTGTATGTAACTGTTTACAAGGACCCCTATTTCAACGGGCCCCAGGCCACCACTGACGAAAGTATTCCCGACCTCCATCAGTGGCGTATGCCCAACAATCCCAACCTGAATTGGGACAATCGCATCAGTTCCGTGCATCTTGAGTGACTATCGGAACGCCTCAAAACAATAAACGCCGCGGCCGTCTCCAGCCGCGGCGTTTGCTTTACGCAGGTAACGCGCCCTTTCGCTGTAAGGACGGGCTGAACTTCTCTTCCCACCGAATTCGCCCCGTCATTTGCATGACCACAAAGAGCGTAAGGATCGTGCCAATCGTTACCGTCAGCCCAGTGAACCCTTCAAAGAAAAACGCGTAAGAAAACAACACCAGGTAGATCAATTGTGTCAGTCCAGCCTCCACCACCGCGAATCGCAAGTCCACCACCAGTCGCAAGTAACTGACCACCAGCACAATGGAAACAAGCGACGAAATCACGAAGGCCGCATGAATCGAAATGTGATCCG
>WNFP01001501.1_pt1 | contig 18224 bp, 16 predicted proteins | sample 5400201 | NCBI WGS metagenome assembly WNFP01 (sample SAMN13153355, study PRJNA577476) | soil metagenome | isolation source: 115 cm saprolite under Madrone tree | place: USA:California | collected 2016-06-14 | reverse complement strand
GAGAAGATTCAATCGTGACTCACAAATTGATGCAAGAGCCAACTGCGCCGCCGTACTTCAAAATTATCTTGTTCTTTGGCTCTTACCACCGCGCAGAAACCGCCTTGCCAGACGTAGGCAGCCAAAACAAATAGGACTATTCACGGCAGGAGCGCGAATACTCGCACCGGTCCACCCGAGCCACCCTCCAGCTTGATCGGCGCCACGATCAGGAAAGCACCTGTTTCTGGTAATTCGCTCAGGTCCGCCAGGTTTTCGAGCTGATACAGACCTGCCCCCAACACCAGGTGGTGCACGGAATAGTCGCTCGACGCACCATGGTCGACGCTCAGCGTATCGCACCCGAGCCCACTCACCTTCCGCTCAATCAACAGCTTGGCAGCCTCCGCTGAGAACCCCGGAAAATGCATCTTGCCCTTTTCATCCTGATTCCGGTACTTCCTCACATCCGGCCACCGCGACGCCCACCCGGTCCTAAGCAACACAATCGCGTCTTCGGGAATCCGCCCGTGCCCCTTCTCCCATGCTTCGACGCGTGCGGCGCCAAGCTGGTAGTCTGCATCCTTGCCACTCTCGGCGCGGACATCGATCACCACCGCCGGCCCAAACAATTGTTTGGCCGGAATTTGGTCCACCGTTGTCTTCCCCGGCGGAAAATGTGCCGGCGCATCCAGATGCGTCCCATAGTGCTCCAGCATCCAGAAGCTCCTCGTGAAGTAGCCGTTTTTCTCAATGCTGGCGTTGACCTTGGCCTCGAAGAACTTTTCATCTCCAGGCCACGGCACCAGCTTGTCGCTAATCGCGTAACTCAGGTCGAGCACCCGCGTCTTTCCGGAGGGAATGCCTTCGAGCCTCGTTTGGTGATACGTGTTCTGTGAGAGGAGCGTAAAAAGGACAGCAAGACAAACGATAAAAGTGCCGGAGCGGCCAAAGGCAGCCATCTCTCACCTCAGTTTACTTTCGGTCAGACACGCGGCCCGCTGCTCCAAGTTCAATTGTGGAGCAGCCGCTGTCCGGGCGCGCGGCATCAGGGCAACGGAATTCCTGGCGTCGCGACGATTCCGGCCATGCGTAGGATTTCTTGATACTGCAGGTCGGTGAGCAGCGAAATGATCAATCGCACGTTCTTCAGCAATTTCATTTTCTTGAGCGCGGGATTTGCGCGCAGCTCCGCGAGGGTCACCTGCCGGGGCAGCTTTTCGAATGCCCGCAGGTCCGCAACCAGGTTTTTTCCCTTGTGATCATGCGGATCCGGGTAGGGATCTCGCGTGACTTCGGCGATCGAATACAAGGAGCGCTCCGGGGCCGAGTGATAGCATAATACGCGGTCACCCTTGCGCACCTGTTTCAAGGCGCGAATCGCGTCGGGCTTCGCCCCAGCACCGTGCCACATCTCCTTGCCCTTTACGAAGAGAGTGTCCCAGTGATACTGGTGTGGGTCGGCGCTGAAGATCCAGTAGTGTCGTTCCGCGGTCGTTGTTGACATCGAGGCTTCGAGTCGGCAGCAATATACACGCTGGCATTCAAAAAGCGAAACAAAATATGTGGCTGTGAGGAAACCGGGCATTGCTGGCGAGGCCAAGCCCACATGGCCATATCTTGGCAAAATCGCAATAACAATTGTGTTTTCAATATATTACAGAAGTTAACCGGCATCCACGAAAATGTCTTCTCCGCGAACCTCAATGGTGTAGCAATCCACCCCCACCGTTGGATTCTGCCCAATCTTGCCGGTGGTAACATCATACTGCCAGCCATGCCACGGACACGTCACCATGTTTCCGTCCATAACACCTTGCCCCAGCGGCCCGCCACGATGCAGACAGGTATTGTTGATGGCATAGAACTTGCCGCCTACATTGGCCAGGGCAATTGCTTTGCCCTCCACCTGAAACTCTCGGATCGTTCCGGGTGTGATCTCATTCGTCTTCGCTGCTCGCGCGAACGCCATCTTTCTTCTCTCTCCTCTTCCCTCTGTCACTACGCTGTCCGCGTCCTCGGTGTTAGCATCCTTTTCTGTCTTTATCTTTCATCTAGTTTCCTGGTTCGCTTTTTCTCTTCCCTACCGTGGCTCCGGCGTTTGCGCCACCATTACCCCGCGTTTGAATTCTTCCACCATCTGCGGCCGCAAGCGCACTTCCGTGGGTCGCTTTGCTAGCGTCATCTGGTCGATCTTGTCCTGCAGCTTCAAGAGCGCGAAGAAGAGGCCTTCGGGTCGCGGCGGGCATCCTACAACGTACACGTCTACCGGTACGATGCGATCCACACCTTGCAAAACCGAATAAGCATTAAAGGGTCCACCGACGCTCGAGCATGCTCCCATCGAAATGCACCACTTGGGGTCCGGCATCTGTTCCCACACGCGCTTCAGCACTGGTGCCATCTTCAGCGTGACCGTGCCCGCCACGATCATCAAGTCGGCCTGCCGCGGCGACGGCCGGAACACTTCCGCTCCAAACCTCGCCATATCAAACCGCGAAGTCGTCGACGCGATCATTTCGATCGCGCAGCAAGCCAGTCCAAACGTCAGCGGCCAGATCGCGCTCTTCCGCGCCCAGTTGAACACATAGTCCACCGACGTAATCATGAAGTTCTTTTCGAATCTTTGATCCAGTACGCCCATTGGTCGGTCCTTTCCTGCTAACGCCGAGTATATTCATCGTTTCCCGTGGAGTCAAAAACTCTCTGGGCCGCCGGTGCGAGGCAAGTGTGGCAACCTCATCTCGCTTTTGCCGCCAGCTGTTCAAACCTCCGGGAAAGGGTCTTCCAGTACGTTGTGGGCCGCAGACGCTGCAGAATGTCAATCTGATACGCATCCATGCCGATCAGGATGCGCGGCTCGTCGCGCTCCACACCGCGCAAGATTCGAGCCGCTGCGGTTTCCGGCGAAGTCCGCGCCAGCTTCTCAAAACGCGCAATATTCTTTTCTCTCTTGGATGCGGAAGCACCGGCGCCAATCCGCGACCGACGCGCGATATGCGTCCGGACGCCCCCCGGATGAACGCTGGAGACGCCCACGTTGCTGCCCTCCAGTTCGTGACGCAGCGCCTCTGTGAATCCGCGCACCGCAAATTTGCTCGCCGCGTAAGCGCATTGTCCCGCCGGAGCAATAATTCCGAAAACACTCGAAAGGTTCACGATGTGCGCGCGCCGCTCGCGTTTCAGCATTGGCAGGAAATACTTCACGCCATAAACCGTGCCCCAGAAATTGATATTCATAACCCAACGAAAATCATGTAGGGAAATTTCTTCAAAATCGCCATGCAGTGAAACGCCGGCATTATTGATGAGCAGGGTGACGCGTCCGTGCCGCCCGCTGACGTCTTCGGCAAAAGCGCTCACGCTGGCTTCCTCAGCGACGTCCATCACGTGAGTGCTGATCGCTGCGCTCTTGCTCCCGAGCGATTCGAGAGTCTCGAGAAGGCCGGCCTCGTCTATATCGGTTAGGGCCAGCGCTGAGCCCGCCGCAGCCAGTCGTTGCGCCAAGGAGCGGCCGATGCCGGACCCCGCCCCGGTCACAACGGCTACCCCGGTATTCAGAAATGTCACTAGAAAACCTCAACGCGAGGATCCGTGGTTGGCTTTGCCGGAAGGACCGGCGGTGTGGTGTGGTGCGGCGCGAGTTTCCTCCGGGGCTTCTTTTTCTTCCACGGAAGCAGCCGCAGGAGCCGTTTCTCCCTTTGCATGCTGCGCAACGCGGCGTGCGCATCGATGAGTTGGGTGGGAGCAAGCCGCACACCCAACTCTTTCATAACGAACCCAATCGGTCGCTCCAGCTGGTCCGGCGTCAGCATCGTCCGCGCAATCCGGTCCAGATTCTTGTACTCCGCGCGGAGGCATCCCCCATACGGCTTTAGGACGCTTCCCTTCACCGGCACGAGCCCCGGTGGCAGGAATGAGAAACTGACGCCACGGCTGGTCGCGGCGACAATCAAATCAAACCCTGCACTTCGCCCGCCAGCAAAATCAACTGCCTTTCCTGCAAACTGCACGATGGCCATGCCCTGCCCGACCGAGCGGGGCCCTATCAAAGTCACCGGTGCGGAGCGATCATTCATCGCCAACCACCTGCCTCAGGCCACTCATACCACAGTTCTCGGAATGTCACCAGAATCAGAAGAACGAGGGAATCCCGGAGCCGGAACATCAGGAGAATTCGATTTTGATCTGATTGCGGCCGGCGCGTTTCGCGGAATAGAGAGCCCTGTCCGCCTGCTGCACCAGAGTTGAAAATTCCGGAGGGTCTTTGCCCATGAATCCGCAAGTCCCGAAACTCGCCGTCACCGTGACGTTTGCGCCGCCAAAACAAAACTTCTTTGACGCAAACTGCTCGCGCAATCGTTCCACGGTCAGCTGGATGTTCCTCTCGTCGACATGCGTCAGGACCAATAGAAACTCATCGCCGCCCATTCGCCCACAGATATCTGACGCCCGCGTATATTCTTTCAGGATCGCGGCGAATTCCTTGAGGACTTGATCGCCGGCATCATGGCCATAGGTGTCATTAATACTCTTGAAGGAATCCAGGTCCGCATGGACCACCCACAGGGGATAACCGTGCCGTGCCGCCCCCCGCAGCTGCCGCCCGGACCATTCGTCGAGTGCGCGCCGGTTTGGCAACGCTGTGAGAGGATCAGTGTGCGCCATTTCTTCGAGCAATTTGTTCTTGCGTTCGATTTCGCGGTGCAGATCGATAGTACGTCGCCCCACTCCAATCCGCGCCAGCAGTTCGCCCGGATCAAAGGGCTTGGTCAGGTAATCATCCGCGCCCGCCACCAGCCCCTTCACTACGTTGTTCTTCTCCGAGATGCTCGTCAGCACAATGATGTAGGTGTACTGATGCTGTAGGTCGCCGCGGATTCGCTCGCAAAGCTCTTGCCCGGAAAAGTCCGGCATCATCCAGTCGGTGATCACAATGGGGGGCCCGTGTTTCGCGTAGAGTTCCAGCGCCTGGTGGCCGTTCTTGGCAAATAACGGTGAATACGCCTCGTCCTCCAAGGCGTGTTCGATCAGCTTGCGGTAGACAGGTGAATCGTCCACCACGAGCACCGGGAACTTGGGCCTAGCTTCAGTCATTCACGCTCACGAACGAAACCAAACGGTCTGGGATGCTTTACGGCCCTAGGGGATGAATAGCCAGTATTAATGTTAGCAGTAGTAGCGCGGGCAGGAGCCGTACCTGCGCCATTTGGTTCAAAAAAGTAACCTGCCTTCCTACTTCGTTCCGTGAACGAGCAGTGCTCCTTCTTCCTTGAAGGCGCGAAGATGTGCCGCGTCGCGGAACCAACGGCCTGTGTAGACTTTCGGCGACGGGGATAGATCAATGATGCGCTGGTGCGCGACGTTCGTAAATCCCGCATCACGGAATAACCCGCCCCATTCTTCGCCGGAGAGAAGGTGTGTCGGCACCGCGAGGAGAGGACCCCACTGGTGGCAGTGCGGATTGTCACGGTAGTAGTTGATCAGAATCCACGCCGAGCCGCCATCGCTGAGAACCCGAAAAACGTCTTTAACGCCCGCGGCGGGATTGGGCCAGTAGTACGACGACTCCACCGCGATCGCGTGCGAGAAAAAATTGGGCTGCCAGGGGATCTGGGCAACTTCCCCCGCGACGAACATCAAATTGTCGAAGTCCATGCTGCTTCGCCGAGCGTGGCGGATCATTTCGTCCGAAATGTCCATCCCTACAACGCGCCCCTCCGGCACCAGCTTGGCCAGCCGCCGCGACAGCCAGCCCGCCCCGCAGCCCACGTCCAAGATGTTGTCCGGTGGCGCAATCCGCATTTTCTCCAGCACCGGCAGCGTGATGGGCAAGTGATCCTGCTCCATCCCCTCGCCCCGCCCTGCCTCCGCCCAGCGATTAAATTCCTCCCGCAGGTTCTCGGCTTTGGTGATTTCAGCCATCTGACCTTTCCGACGATCCACTGTCCTTGGCCGCGTCCACCTTGTCCAGCGCATGACTCGGGGGCAGAGAAAGGGCTGGTGAAAAGTTCTTACCTCTCGCTCGTCGGGCGGCTTCCTCCGGATAATGCGCCAAGCCACTCCCACTTGCCCCTCGACCCACCGACCGCAGACGGTAGTCTAAAACGTGAACGAATGTCTCGACTCTTTCTTCGACGTACTTTGTCTTTCTGATTTTTGAAAAGGAAGAAGAAAACAAGGCACACCAATGCGATCGAAAGAAAGCTGAGCCAGTCCACGCTAAATGAGAGCAATGCGCTTGGGTCCAATTTCAATCTGCCGCGATCTCCAGCTAGGCGCTTTGCACCTTGGCCAACAACTCCACAAACTTCTGCTTCCGCTCGTTCTGGTCGTGGCCACCCTCGGCGTCCGCCATTTGCGTGATGTTCATGGAGCAGAACTTCGGCCCGCACATCGAACAGAACTTGGCTTCTTTGTAGAAGTCGTCGGGAAGGTTTTCATCGTGCATCGCCTTCGCCGTTGGTGGATCGAGCGAAAGCTCAAATTGCTTGTTCCAGTCGAAGAGAAACCGCGCATAGCTCAGCGCATCGTCGCGGTCCCGCGCGCCCGGCCGGTGCCGGGCCACGTCCGCCGCGTGGGCCGCAATTTTGTACGCAATCACGCCCTGCTTCACGTCTTCCGCATTCGGCAACCCCAGGTGCTCCTTCGGTGTCACATAACACAGCATCGAGGCGCCGTGCCATCCAATCATCGCCGCGCCGATGGCGCTGGTGATATGGTCGTACCCCGGCGCAATGTCGATCACCAGCGGCCCCAGCGTATAGAACGGCGCCTCGTGGCACCATTCCATCTCCTTGTCCACCTGCTCCTTAATCTTGTCCAGCGGCACGTGACCCGGCCCCTCGATCATCACCTGTACGTCGTGCTCCCAGGCCTTTTCCGTCAGCTCGCCCAGCACCTTCAGTTCCGCGAACTGCGCTTCGTCACTTGCATCCGCGATGCACCCCGGCCGCAGTCCATCGCCAAATGAAAAACTCACGTCATGCTTCTTGAAAATCTTGCAGATCTCCTCGATATTTTCGTACAAGAAGTTCTGCCTCTTGTGGTGCTCCATCCAGTGCGCCATCAGCGACCCGCCGCGGCTCACGATCCCGGTAATCCGCTTGCGCACCAGCGGGACATGTTCGCGCAGCACACCCGCGTGAATCGTCATGTAATCCACGCCCTGCTCGGCCTGCTCCTCGATCACTTCCAGCATCAGCCCGATGGTCAAGTCTTCCGGCCGCCGGACCCTGGAGATCGCTTCATACACCGGCACCGTCCCCACGGGCACCGGCGATGCGCCAATAATCGCCTTTCGAATCACGGGGATGTCCCCGCCAGTTGAGAGGTCCATCACCGTATCCGCGCCATAGTGCACGGCGTGATGCAGCTTCTGCAGTTCCTCATCGATGTTCGAGCTTGTCGCGGAATTTCCGATATTTGCGTTGATCTTGCACTTCGTGGCGATCCCGATGGCCATCGGCTCCAGGTTGCGGTGATGGATATTGGCGGGAATGATGCACCGACCCCGCGCTACCTCGCTTCGAATCAGCTCCGGCTCCAGCTTTTCGCGCTTGGCGACGAACTGCATCTCCTCGCTTGCGACGCCCTGGCGCGCCAGGTGCATCTGCGAAACGTTCGTGTTTCCGTTCGTCCCGGCAACTCCCGCTTCCCTCTCTTCAATCCAGCTATCGCGCAGTCCCATAGAGCCCCCTCAGTGCTTGGTGACGGGAAACGCATGTCCCAGACCACAAGCCAGCATTTGAAATGGAATTATGGCACCTGCGGATGGGGCGCGGCAACTTGGCGATGCACAAACTAAAGTTGTGGCTGTCGCAGCAACTCTGACGAATCACTCTTGCACAGCGCGGCGGCCTCCAGTTCGTGACAGCACGCGTACCCGCTCAGCGCCATGGTCAAATCCAGATCAGCAAGCAGATTCAGCAGTACCTCCCGCACGCCTCCTTGGCCCGCCACCCCCACAGGTAGAGACGGCTCACCAGCACGGCTCGTGCCCCCAGCGCGAGAGCCTTGAAAACATCCGCCCCGCGTCGAATCCCGCTGTCGAACATCACCGGAACGCGCCCATTCACTTCGTGCGCCGCTGAGCCCGAGCGCGTAAATCTGCAGCTCGCGCTCCGGTCCACGCGGTATCGCCTGGGGCTCTTTCGAATCGCTCATATCGACGCCGGATTATACATGGGAGAGAAGTGGCGATTGGGAAACCCACACCCGCGTGTCAGAAATTACATTTGACATATGACGAAACAAAGGCGAATATCGCACCCCCATCATGCTGGCCTTGCTGCATGCCGCTTGGTCCTGACCGCGGGCCGGAGAGGGAACCATGGCAACTCTGGGGCCGCGGGTGCCCGAACAGAACTACACGGCGGAACACGCCGCGCCTCTTTCCGAGGCCTTGCACCGCTATTGGGGCTACGAATCGTTCCGCCCAGGCCAGGAGAACATTGTCAGGAGCATCGCTGCAGGACGCGACGCTTGCGTAGTGATGCCCACGGGTGGTGGCAAGTCGCTCTGCTACCAATTGCCCGCAGTCCTCGACCGGCGGCGCACCGTGGTAGTTGTTTCTCCATTGATCGCCTTGATGCAGGACCAGGTCGCGCAACTCGAACAAATGGGCATCCCCGCCGCTTTTCTCAATAGCTCGCTTTCGAGCGACGAGCGCAGTCTCATCCTTCGCCGCGCCAGCCAGGGTCACTACCGCCTTCTCTATCTTTCGCCCGAACGCATCGCGCTCGACGGCACGCCCGCCTGGCTCGGCCGCATGCCGGTTTCCTTCTTCGCCATCGACGAAGCCCATTGCATCTCCGAATGGGGCCACGACTTCCGCCCCGAGTACCGCCAGCTTAGCCGCCTCCGCGAACTATTCCCCAACCTTCCCATCGTCGCCTTCACCGCCAGCGCCACTCAGCGCGTCCGCCACGATATCATCGAGCAGCTCCGCCTCCGTGATCCCTACAAACATATCGCCAGCTTTCGCCGCTCCAATCTGCGATACATCGTCCGCCAGTGTGACGCCAGAACGCAAAATGAATTGCTCCTCCGCGCCGTCAAGCAGGTCTCGGACGGAAGCCTAATCGTTTACGCTCCCACGATTGCGCGCGTTGGCGACACCGTCGATTTCCTCGAGGAAAACGGCATCGCCGCCGTTAGTTATCACGGACAGATGCAGAGCAGCGCAAGAAGGGAAAACCAGGAAAAGTGGATGGCCGACGAAGTGCGTGTCATGGTGGGCACCATGGCCTTCGGGCTGGGCATCAATAAAGCGGCCGTGCGAATGGTAATTCATCTCTCACTCCCGAAGAGCGTCGAGCAGTACTACCAGGAAGCGGGCCGCGCCGGGCGTGACGCGCTCCCCGCCGATTGCTTCTTGTTCTGGCAAAAAAAAGACATCGGCTTGCACGCCTTTTTCATCGGCAAAATCGAGGACCACGTTGAAAAAGGCCGCGCTTGGCAGCGTTACCGCGAAGTCGAGCGCTTCGTGCAATCCACGGAGTGCCGCCAGCGCCACTTCTGCCGCCATTTCGGTGAAGCACCCAAGTGGGAGTCCTGCGGCAATTGCGACGTCTGTGCGGCCATGCCAGACTGGCTGGAGATAGAATCTCGAAATAAACGCGGAGCCTCTCGCAAGGCGGAGACAACTCGCCCGGTCGCGACCCGTCCTGCTACAAGCGCTGCACGGGGGTCGACCGACGTAGGGTTGCAGGAGTACCTCCGCGAATGGAGACGCACTACTGCCAGGGACAAGGGAGTCTCCGCTTTCGTCGTCCTCCACGATTCCGCTCTCGTGGAATTGTGCCTCGCAAAGCCATCCACTCTCCCCCAACTCCGGCGCCTCTCCGGCTTCGGCGAAAAAAGAGTCGAAATGTACGGCCAGGAAATCCTGGACGTCCTAAACCGCTTCCGCCAGGGTGACCGCGCCAGCAACCCAGGGAAGCAGGTATCCTCCCCCGCGAAAGAAACCCTCCGACTGCTTGCAGAAGGCCGCACCTTCGCTGAAATCGCCCAAATCCGCTCACGCACCCTACGCGCCGTCGTATCCCTTGTGGCCGATCTTATCGAAAGAGGCGAAGCCGAATTTCAGCCCGCCTGGTTGCCACCCGAACGTTACAAGCAGATCGCCGCCGCCTGCCAACAGTTGGGCATGGGCCGGCTGAAACCGCTCAAGGAAGCCCTGCCACCCGAAATCCCCTACGAAGAGATTCGCCTCGTCATAGCCCGGCTACGCACTCAAAACCCATCGAAAACGGCTTAACCTCGATTTCTCGCGGCAACACCAACATACGGCGCGAATCCACCAATGTTGCACCGTGACGCAGGCTCTGCCTAGGGCCGGCATCCCTACTGGCAGTTTGGCACGGCCACTCCCAGCTGTGCATCCCTTGGAAGGGCACCACGCATCGTGCCCACTTCAATGCAGCCTTGAGGCACAGAGCGCGCCCGAGGTAGAGAAGTGCGCATTGGCAGCGTATGGCGCGTGGCCAACGGAGGCGGGTGAATACTCCGATCGAAGGGTTGCCAACGGCACTGGAGACGCTGGTATTAATGCCGGTATCCTCGGTGTCACGGTGACCCCTCCCACGGGCGGCCAGCCGATCCGGCCTGTTGCCGTCCGGTAGAGGCGACACCCTGCACTACCCACCGCCGGGCACAATGCGCTACCCTCTGCGGGACAAATCCGTAGCGTGCATTCAAACGAGGCCTGCGAACATTTCCGCCAATACCAGCAAACCGAGCGCCACACCCGCGCCCACCCGCAAGGCCACCTTGCTGCCCTTCGTCTTTGTGATGTACGCCTACGCGACCGGCGGACCCTTCGGCCTCGAAGATCAAGTCACGACCAGCGGTCCGGGGCTGACGCTGCTCTATCACCTCTTCATCCCGTTTTTCTGGTGCATTCCGGTTTCGCTGGTGGCTGCGGAGCTGACCACCGCCATGCCCGTCGAGGGCGGATCCTACCGCTGGGTGCGCGGGGCATTCGGCGACTTCTGGGGATTTCAAGCCGGCTGGTGGAACTGGAGTGCGTCGTTTCTTCTGGGCGGTGCGTACGGCGTTCTGATCGCGGACTATCTCACGTTTTTCTTCCCCGGGCTCGTCGGCTGGAAGCATTACGCGATTGCCGTCACGATGATCGCGGTGATCGGCTACATCAACGTGCGCGGTATTCAGATGGTTGGCGCGGTCGCCACAACTCTGGAGATCCTCATCCTGTTGCCGATTGTCGCGCTGTGCGTGATCGCGGCAACCAAGTGGCATTCCAATCCCTTTTCGCCGCTGGTGCCGCCGCACGTCCCGCCATTTCAGGTCTTCGGTGTTGGCCTGGCGCTTGGTTTGTGGCTCTACTCCGGTTACGAGCAAGTGTCCAGTGTCGCCGAAGAAGTGGAAAATCCGCAGCGGAGCTATCCGATCGCGCTTGCCGTTGTCGTTCCGCTTTCCATCGCCACGTATTTTCTCCCCACGATGTTCTCACTCGCAGCATTGGGAAACTGGCAGAAATGGCACACCGGATATTTTTCCGATGCCGCACAACTCATCGGTGGGCCCTGGCTGGGTGTTGCGATGACCATCGCTGCGATGATCACCAATCTTTCGCTGCTGAATGCCACGGTGCTGACATGCACGCGGATGCCATTCACCATGGCGGAGGATGGGTATCTGCCACCTGCACTTGCGGCGAGGCATCCGCGTTATGGCACACCGTGGATCGCCATCATCGTGTCTTCCATCATCTATGCGTTGCTGGCACAGAAAACGATGGTTCAGCTCTTGACCGTGTATATGTGGTTGCGCATCGGCGTCACGATTCTGACGGTGCTTTCCTCGTGGCAGTTGCGCAGAATGCGGCCGGAATTGCCGCGGCCCTTCCGTATTCCGTGGGGCCGCGCCGGACTGCTCTACGTGATCGCTGCACCGCTGCTAATGAGCGTAGTTGCGCTGGTCGCAAGCGACCCGTTCGCGCGGAAGTGGGGGCCGGTGCCAGTGTTGCTCGGCCCGGTGATGTATTTTGTAATTCGGAAATTGCAGGCAGGAAAAATCGGCGCCGGCCAGCAGCCTACATAAAGAAATCGAGGACTTTGTACCACGCGCCTGCCAGAGGAAGCGCCCAAGTGTTGCCGCTGCGCAGGCCCGGTGGAGCGGCGAGAAACTTGATGCCATCGAAGGGCATGTCGTTGGGATCGCCGCAGATGAGGCCGGCGAGCTTCGCGCCGAACCAGGTGGCCGCGGCGACGCCGTGGCCGGCAAAGCCCGCGGCGAAGTACATGCCATCGATTTTTCCGGCGTGCGGCATCACGTCCAGCGTGAAATCGAGAGTGCCGCCCCAGACAAATTCGATTTTTGTGTCGCGCAGTTGCGGGTAAACCCCGATCATGCCGAGGCGAAGAATTTCCGCGCTCCGGCGGACGGTGTTTTCGGTCTCCGGAAAGAAAGCCGCGCGGCCGCCGAAGAGCATGCGATTGTCGGGGGTAAGCCGGTAATAGTAGAGAAAATGTTTGGAGTCGTAGATCATGCGGTTGCGTGGGCTGAGTTGGCGCGCCAGATCGGCCGGCAGAGTTTCCGTGGCTATGATGTACGAGCCGATGGGAATGATTTTTTTGCGCAGCGCGGGAGTAGCACCGGTGGTGTAAGCGCCGCTCGCCAGAATCATCTCGCGCGCGGTGATGACGCCTCTTGAGGTATGCACGCGGAATTTGGGCGCATTTTTGTTTCTCTCTGGCTCGACAGAGGTCACGCGCGTGTGATCGTAAAGGCATGCGCCGGCGCGCAGCGCCGCAAGCGCAAGCCCGGCAACGTACCGCGCGGGATTCAAGCCCGCGCTGGTTTCGTCCACCATGCCGCCGAAATAAATGTCCGAGCCGATTTCGCCGCGCAGCTCGCGTCTTGGGACGATGCGCATTTTGTGACTGAATTCGCGTTGCAGGAGCGCGGCGGATTCTTCGTAGCCGTCGAAGTGGGTCTGCTTGCAGGCAACTTCCAGGTGGCCGCAGCGCGAGAAATTGCAGTCGATATTTTCCTCGCGCACGATGTGCTCGACGCAGTCGATGGTCGCAAGCGATGCGGCGTACATTTTGCGAACAGCCTCGCGTCCGTAACGCTTGATCAGTGTGGGTACCGGCAATTTCATGCCGGTGAGGACCATGCCGCCGTTGCGGGAACTGGCGCCCCAGCCAAAGGTCTCTGCCTCGAAGACGGCCACTTTCACCCCGCGCTTTGCAAGCGTGCGTGCCGCGGAAAGGCCGCAGTAGCCCGCGCCCACAATCGCGACGTCGGCGTAGTCTGGCAAATCTCCTGCGGATGGCCCAGGGGACGTGGCCAGGGTTTCGAGCCAATAATTTTTTTCTTTGATCGGCATGAAGAGCGGCAAGCAGCGCAGGGAATCTTAGCATCAGCCGACCCTAGGGAGAAATGCACGGCAAGAAGCAGGGCAGGCAAAGGAAGAAACAGAAAAACGGACCATGGAAAGCACAAATTGTGTTTACGCGCTGGGAAACGGAAAAGACGGCAGGGGGTGACCAGACCCTGCCGTCTTTTTTCTCTCTTGTGTTTGCTCTTTTTGAAAAACAAAATACCGGAGACGCTACTCTTCGTCGCCGTCGAGGCCGTCCACGGGAGTGATGGTGCCGAACAGACCGTCCCGCTCGCCGTTAATGCCCGCGGTGAAAAACAGTGTGTTCGCGGGTCCGGCGCTCGCGTCATTGCCAAACGTGAGCGACCACAATCCGTCAATGGTCAAGATGGAGTCGTCTGGATTCTTCAGGAAACCCATGAATTTGTAGGTGAATCCGTTAAAGGCGGCGACCCAACCACTGCCGAAGTTGCCAACCAGAATGGCATTGCTAAACTCACCGAAATCACGCGTGGTCCAAACAACTCCCCAGGGTGCATTGAACCAGGAACCATGCTGGAGATGGGCGATGTGCCGTCCAGTGGGAGTAAAGATCTCAACGAAGCCCAAGCCGTCGCCTGCCACGTCATCGTGTCTGGCGGCGTCCTGCTTGGCATAAGTGACGAAGAGGCTGCCGCCGATGTTCTGAATGTTGAAAGGTGCGAAGCCACCGGGGATATCTTCGTCGCTAAAGGCCTCTTCACCTAGGTGCACGGGCTTGAAATTGGTGTCATAGACTTCGACCCGGGCTTTGCGGAAATTGGTGACATACAGGAAGCGGTTTCCATTGATCTCTCCGGTCGTCGCGCCTTTATAAACCGCACCGTCGGGGCTGCCGTTGTTCGAATTGTCGACGACAAGCACGGCGTTCTGGCCGCTGTTCCAGCCCGAGATCGTTCCGTCTTCCGTCACGAAAATGAAGTGAGCGGATTGGCCGGGAGCAATCAGAAAATCGGTGGAGCTGCCATTGAAGACCACGCCCGTGGGGGTCGCCTGCGTTCCCGCCGGTGAGCCATTCGGCGGCGGAACGGTGAAGGTACCACTGAGGGCGCCAGTGCCCTTATAAAGGGTGGAAGTGCCGGAGTTATTGTTCCCCACCCACCAGGAGCTTCCGAGCCGAACAGGAGTAGTGGAGGAGCGCGTGAGTCCCCAAGGATTCTTCAGGTTAGGGTCAGTAATTGGGGCTATCCTCGCGATGTTGGAGACGAGATTTGTTTGTTGGTAGTGCTGCGCTTGAGTGACAGCGGGGAGCAGAAAAATCGAAAGTGTAAAAACAGCGAGAAATTTCAAGAACTTCACTGTGAACTGCATAAGGGAATCCTCTCCTAAGCGAGATTTTCGCAGCGAAACACGCCCCACGCATTCGCAAACGAGCCTCCGCTTGGCTGGACCCACGGGTGTTAGATGCAAGCCAGCTACCAATAGACACAAGATTTACAGGGCCTCATTCGAATTGACAACAAGCGACTTGCGGTGGGATGACAGGCTGAGAAAGAACCCGGTTTCTGAAAATTGAATCCACCACGCTATAGGGATACGGAAGTCTGGAGATTCCGGTTTCACACCACTTTGGAAACCTACACTGAGAATTAATTTCCCGCTGCCTCTTCAGCTAGCTGCTAGGCGCGGCGAAGGACGATGAGACTGATTTCGGGAGGCACACCGAGGCGTACGGGAGCGCCGACCGTTCCCAGGCCGCGATTCACGTAGATGTGGGCCATAGGCGGGGAGGACAAGGCAAAGAGCGACGGGCTGGACGCCCGAGTAGGGGAAGCGTTCGAAGCAGCCCGTTCATTGGGGGCAGGTGCGAAGAGCGGTCGCTGGTAGAGGCCGGCGATGTAGTCGGTGATAAAGCGCGCAGGACTCAAGCGATGGTCGAGGATTTCGACCTGTATCTGTCCGCCGTGGGTATGACCTGCGAGGGAAAGCTCGACGCCCAGTTCAGCAGCCCGATTGAAGGTATTGGGATTGTGCGAGAGGAGAATGTTGATCATATCGCGGCGGACGAGAGGCTGCAAACGGGCAAGGGTCTGTTGCCGCTGGCCGCGGGGAGTACGTTCGCGTTGGTAATCGACGCCGATAAGATTGAAGGGCGCTTCCTTGAAAGTAATTTGCGCGTTTTCCTGGCGCAGCAGTTTCATACCCGCTTGTGCGTAGAGATAAGCCGCTTCGTCTTCCGCCCTGGCGTAGATTTCGTGATTGCCGTTACAGCCCCAGATGCCGAGCGGAGCGTGCAAATGGCGAATCTCGTCGATGCAATCGGCGATCGAATCACCGCTCCCGGTGATGAGGTCACCGGTGACCACGGCGAGATCGGCGCCGAGTTCATTGGCCATATCCACGGCGCGGCGCACCTGCGTGCGGGACATGTAGCTGCTGAGGTGAATGTCACTGATTTGGACGATCTGCATGCCGTCGAGAGCGGAAGGCAAGTTGGGCAAGGGAATCTCGACGCGGCGGACTTGATAGTTCAGGCGTTCGGCAGCGAAACCGTACATGGCGCCGAGGAAAGGAGCGGCGCCGGCGGCAGCTGTAGCGGCGCGGAAGAAATAGCGGCGGCCCGGGTCAGCAACCGTCTCCGCAGGAGCGGGCGTAGACTGGGCGGCACTCTGTGGTCCGACGGTTTTTTTGGCGGTTGCGGTCTGCAACCATCTCCACACACGCTCGACTCCGTGGACGGTTCTGACTGCGAAATAGGCTAAGAGGGCGCTGAAAAACCACAGTTCGGTAAGAGCCGTAATCAAAGAGTTCTGGCGAGCAAAACCTCCGTGACCGAGGTTCAGCACGAGAGCCATGGTGACAATCACCCAGAGCAGCAGGGTTACATAGACGATCCTGGCGCCCACCCGGAGCGACACGCGACCCCAATGAGAGGTGACGCGCCAGAGGGCGCGGTACCAGAATCGCTGCGAGAGATAAAGCAGCGTCAAAATGCTCAAAAATACGGCGATGCGCAGCAGTAGAAAGCCCCAATTCACGGTGACGGCGCTCCCAAGTCCAATACCTAAGCTTATCACGCGGGCCTTGGGGATTTTGCATGACGGGGGCTATTTTACTGCGTAAGATGAACCCCCCCGAAGTCCGAGTCAACGCTGGTTGGGGGAAACGCCCGGCAGTGAGGTGCGTCTGAAGAAGAGAACGTCCGGTTTCCGGGCGAAACTGAGGAGAAAACTTATGAAGAAGTGGAATGTGCTGGCGACTCTTGTGCTGGGGGCCGCGTTGGCGGTGGTTTCGGCGGTGGCGCAGGATGCGGCAAAGAAGAAAGAGCCGCCGAAGGAGGCCGTGAATCCTACGCAAGCGGTGGTGGAGCAATGGAACGACATCGGGCGGAAGTTGATCGCCATGGCGGAAGACTTCCCTGAGGACAGGTACGAGTTCAAACCGAACCCGGAGCAGCGCAGCTTCCGGGAGGGACTCCTGCACGTTGCGGATGTGAATTATTTCTTCACCAACCCGGTAAAGGGAGAGAAGCCGCCTGCCCAAGAAGATTTCTCGAAAGACAAACTCAAGACCAAGGCGGAAGTGGCCGCTTACGTGAAGAAATCCTTCGCCGACGGCGCTGCCGCGATCAAAGCCAAGGGCGATGCGGGGCTGAATTCCCTGGTCGTCGATCCCTACGCGAATCAACAGGTGCGCGTGATTGACTTCGCCTACGGCTTCATGGAGCACTCGGGAGAGCACTACGGGCAGCTGGTGGTGTACTACCGCGTCGCGGGGATGGTACCGCCAGAGTCGCGGCCGAAGAAGTAGCTAGGGGTAGATTCAGTACAAATCGTAATAAAAATATTGCCGGAGGAGGCCGACTACGTCGCTTCCTCCGGCGTATTTTTTGGAGAAGCTATGCGAAGCTCAATAGGTTACGGACCTGTGTCGCGCTCTTGCTCGCGGGATGCAGCCATGTCCTGTCCGGGATCGCGGCGCATGCGATTGCGCGCACGTGGATTGAGCAGGACAAAGCGAACGTTCATTTCTTGGATGAAATGGCAGCACGTATTGACAGTTAATGTGCCCCGCTGATATATCTTTGCGCAAACTTAGCCTTCAGCGGACGGGGCGGCAACCCCCCTGGCTCTCCTTGTCCAGCGTGTTCTTGGTCTCGAAAGGAGCTAGAAATGAAAAGACTGTGCATGAGTGTCGCGCTAGCGGCCATAACCGTTCTATTGTTGGGCAATTCCTCCACCAACGCGAAGAGCGATAACGAACCGAGCATCTCCGCCCACATGGTAGGGCTGAGCGAAGTCCCACCCACCGCTAGCAAGGGCGTGGCGGACTTCAATGCAACCATCAGCTCGGACGCCAGCACCATCACCTACACTCTGCAATGGAGCGGCCTAACGTCTCTGCCCCTGGTCAGCCACATCCACTTCGGTCCCACTAAGGTTATCGGTGGCGTTATGGTGTACCTGTGCGGCGGAGGCGGAAAGCCGGCCTGCACCCAGGCCACTTCAGGCATGGCCTCGGGCACCATCACTGCTGCAGACATCGTCGGGCCGGCGGCACAAGGTATTCCCCCCGCTCCGAATGGTGATTTCGCCGATGTGATCCGCGCCATCCGCACTCGCAACGCCTACGCAAATTTACACACCACGATGTTCCAGGGCGGCGAAGTGCGAGGCACTGTGGAGGCGCCCCGCGGGCACGGCGAGTAGGTGCGGAAACCGCACCGGGGCCTCTCAAAGCAGCCCACGTTCTCTTTTTCCACGCCGCCAACTACAACCGCGCGTCACGAGCGCGCCTTTTCGCTCCACCTTATTTATTTCAGCGAGGGGTGTGGGACCTGCCTCGCCCATGACCCATTGGCGAGCGCAAGCCCAGCACTTTAGGCTGGGTAAGGGAGCCTTAAACGGTTAAGAAT
>WNFP01001498.1_pt1 | contig 18237 bp, 14 predicted proteins | sample 5400201 | NCBI WGS metagenome assembly WNFP01 (sample SAMN13153355, study PRJNA577476) | soil metagenome | isolation source: 115 cm saprolite under Madrone tree | place: USA:California | collected 2016-06-14 | reverse complement strand
TGGCTTTTGTGCCGTGGGCGGTGAGGGCAATTCCGCCAGCGATTAACGTGGCGCCCCAGCGCCATTCCGGTGCGGCTCCTCCTGCGGCGGCATAAGCGAGAAGCGCGGCGGCGGGTGGACGAATGAAAGTGTGGATGACGTCCCAGATCGTGTCGAAATAAGGGATTTTGTCAGCAAGGAATTCGATCAGGTAGAGTGCGAGTGCGATTCCGAGTACCCAGGGATGAGAAAGAACCTGCAATCCAGGCGGAAGATGGAGCACCCCGGAGCGCTGCAGAAGCCCCAGCGTGGCAACGGTGGCATAGAGATTCAATCCCGAGGAAAATCCCGTACCAAGCGCAAGGCCGAGGGTTTCCATGGGGTTCATGCTGAGTCATCATAGCAGGCGAGCATGGTCCGGACAGCCAGTTACTCCTGCATCCACAGGATTGAGGTTCTGTTTGACCGGGTGATGAAGGAAAGCGATTCTGTTGACAGGACGCACATCCATGTTTGGGCTTAGCCATCTCTTTTATCCTTGGGGATTTCTGGTTCAAATCTTCGCCATTGTGCATTTTGTGAGACGGCGTCCGGAGAACTATTGGTTTTATGTCATTTTCTTCTTAGGATGGCTGGGGGCAGCTGTGTACATTGTCGCTGAAGTGATTCCGGATCTTGGACTTCTTCGCGGCGTGTTTCAGGGATTTGGGCGACGGTCACGCATACAAAAGGTGGAAACGGACATTCTAGACAACCCCTCTCCGGCAAACTACGAAGAGCTGGGCGAGCTCTACAAAGATCAGGGGCAGTATGAGAAGGCACGCGATGCTTTCAATCGTGCGATCACGGGGCGAAGCGATTCGATCTACACGTTCTATTCGCGGGCCCAATCGTCGCTGGGGATGAATGATCTGGCTGCGGCGATTCCGGACCTGGAGCGAGTAGTCGCCGGCGACCGGAAGTTCGATTATTACCGGGCCGCGGGACTGCTGGCGAATGCGTATGCGCAAACGGGTCAGCTGGAACGCGCGGATCAGGTTTTCGCCGAAGTGACGCAGATTTCGACGACTCCGGAGACGCTTTACAACTACGCGAGTTTTCTGAAGACGGCGAACCGGCGGGATGAGTCTCGGGAATGGGCGCAAAAGCTCCTGGCGAAGAAGCGTACGCTGCCCCGATATATGCAGAGACGGGAGCGGCCGTGGTTCCGCAAGGGCAAGGCGCTGCTGAAGGAATTGGCCAGCGCGTAAGGCTGGAGTCCGGTAACCCCGTACAGGACGCCGAAAACCCGCGATATCGGGGAGAGAGAAGAGATCCCTATGGAATGGCTGGTGAACTTCAACACCCCTGACTCCTCTTTGAGACCATCCTGAACATCGGCCGGCGGGAACGCCGACCCGCAAAGCCGCCGGATTTCCCGGAATCGCCATGGGGCAGTTTGGCTGCAAAGACTTACTTGGCGCGAGCAAGGAATAGTCTGCAATGCCGTAGGCTAGATCACCGGAGCGTTCTGTAACGATGCTGCAAGCTGAGGTTGCTTGTGCCAGTGTCCTTGATGATCATGAGCAGGAGGTCGCGAATTGCGGGCAACATGTCTTCCATCGGTATCAAAAAACAGTGCGAAAAGAAAATTTTGGAGGCGCGAGGCGGAATCGAACCGCCGATCATGGTTTTGCAGACCATTGCCTTACCACTTGGCGACCGCGCCACCGCACTAAGAAGTTGTCAGTTTTCCGTAATCAGTGGTCAGTTTAAGGAAAAACAATCAAGAGTCCACTGAACTGAATGAGATCTGGACGGGTGAAGCCCGGAGAGAGTGCAGGTTTTCCCCGTCCAGTTCTCTACCTTGTGCTGCACCTACTACTCTTGTTAATGAACTCTCCTTACAGGCGGTGCAGGCGCAAACGAGCGCTATTAGTGGGCTGCGGCGGCTAGCTCAGGTCGGGCAGCTCGTATTTCGTTGACAATGGGGGCGCCAATGAGGTTCCCCCATTCGGTCCACGAGCCGTCGTAGTTGCGGACCCGGTTGAAGCCCAGCAGATACTTGAGGACGAACCATGTGTGCGAACTGCGCTCGCCGATGCGGCAGTAGGCGATGACTTCGTCGGTACCGGTAATGCCCTTGGACTCGTAGAGTTTCTTCAAGTCGTCAAAGGATTTGAAAGTGCCGTCTTCGTTAGAGGCCTGGGCCCAAGGGATATTCGCGGCCTGGGGAATGTGGCCGGCGCGCTGCGCCGTTTCGGAGAGACCGGGAGGTGCAAGAATTCTTCCCGTGAACTCATCGACGGAGCGAACGTCGACGAGCTGGCCTTGTTTGCGGCCGTCGAGGATGGCGAAGACTTCTTCCTTGCGAGCGCGTAGGGACTCGTCCACGCCTGAAACGTGATAGGACGCGGGAGCGATGCCTGCGGCATCCGTTGTGAGCGGGCGCTTCTCCTCGAGCCATTTTTTGCGGCCGCCATTGATGAGGCGAACATCCTGGTGGCCGTAGTATTTCAATTGCCAGAGGGCGTAGGCGGCGAACCAGTTGTTGTTGTCGCCGTAGAGAAGGATGGTGCTGTCATTGGAAATGCCGGAAGCGCTGAGAAGTCTTTCGAGGGTTGACTTGTCAACCAGATCGCGGCGGATGTTGTCTTGGAGCTGCGTTTGCCAGTTCCATCCGACGGCGCCGGGGATGTGACCCTGGTCGTAGGCGGTAGTGTCCACGTCTACTTCAACGAAGCGCAGATTAGGGGAATTGAGATTGTGAGCGGCCCAATCGGTTGAGACTAGAACTTCGGGTTGTTTGTAGTCGGACATTGCTTCTCCTTGTGCGTGCGGTTTTGAAATTCGTTTGATCACAAACAAAAAACCCACCTGCCAGTTATTCCTGGCGGTGGGTACGAAAACTCTTGAGGCTGATTTAGAACTCTAGAAGGTCAGCCTCCCCGCGCCAGAAAACACACGCATACAGCACATACAACAGATGCAGAGCTGCGCGTTCTTCTGGGGGAAAATCGACATGCTGGGAGTATACAAAGGAGGCGGAAATTTGGCAATGTTACTCGATGAATACTCGATGAGCGCGTGAATTGCGACTGGTCACTCGCGACGTTGTTGGGTGCCATGTTGAAAGCTGCGGTTGCGTATCGGCCGGCCCCGAGAAGAGCCAAGATAAACTATGCATTCCAAAGGAGTTTAGGTCCGGCTTAGAACCGGTTCGGCGTGGCGGGCGAAGATCGGGGAGGCTGGGGAGGTGAAGACTGGGAGCCGCGGGAGCGCGGCGACGAGTTTTTGCGTGTAGGCGTGCTGAGGTGCACCGAAAATTTGCGACGGGGGGCCGCATTCGACGATTTCGCCAGCGTCGAGAATAGCGATGCGATGGCAAAGGGCGGCGACGGACAGGAGGTCGTGGGAGATATAGAGCATGCCCATGCCGAGTTCGCGGTTGAGTTGCGCAAACAAGCCGAGGATTTCGGACTGGGTGATGGTGTCCAGTGCGCTGGTGGCTTCATCGGCGATGAGCAGGGAAGGGCGGTGGAGCACAGCCATGGCAATGATGACGCGCTGGGCCTGGCCGACACTAAGCTGCCCTGGGCGGCGGCGGAGAAAGTCGCTGTCATGGGAGAGAGTCACGCTGGTGAGTGCGGCTCTGGTGGCCGCGGCACATTCTTCTCGCGTGCCAGCGGCGTGAGCGCGCCAGGCTTCGCTGAGCTGGGAGCCGATGCGAAGAGCTGGATTGAGAGAGGACAACGGACTTTGTAGAACGATGCTGATTTCGCGGCCACGAAGCGATCTCATCTGCGCTTCGGTCTTGGCGAATAAGTCTTGTCCCTTGAAGAGCAGGTCGCCGCGCGCCACGCCGCCTTTCAAATGCAGCAAACGGAGAATGGCGAGCGACAAGGTGCTTTTTCCCGAGCCGCTCTGCCCCACGAGGGCGAGAATTTCGCCGGGCTGGATTTCGAGCGAGACATCGCGCAAGACTCCGGCCTTATTGCGGTAGTCGACCGAGAGTCGGAGCGACAGAAGTGGAGTTGCGTCGGTCACTTTTGTGCTCCGAGAGCAGGATCGGGGCCGAGACGGAGAACGTCAGCGTTCCAGAACGCGTGAGGATCTAAAACGGAGGGAGAGGATCCCCTGACGACGGGAGAAATGGCAGACATGGCATCTTTGTTGACGAGGTAGATGAAAGGCTGCTGATCGGCGACGATTTGCTGGACTTTGTCAAAGTCCGACTTGCGCTTTTTTTCGGTAGTGGCCGAGGATTGCGCTTGCATCAGGCGGTCCAACTCAGCTTCCCACACGGTGGAAGGCTTCGATTGCTTTGGATTCCACTGATGATTCTCCGCCGAGCTGAGCCAGATGTTCATCTGGCTGTTGGGATCGAGGTCCGTATTCACTAGGCCGAGCAGGCAAGCTTCATAGTCGTATGTGCGGGTGATGCGCTCGATCAAGGAAGGAAAATCAAGAGTGACCAGGTTCACCTTGATTCCGATCTGCGACAGATCCTGTTGAATCATGGCGACCATTTGTTCGCGGGATTTGTTTCCGGAATTGGTGATGACGGTGAATTCGACGCGATTTCCGGAAGAGTCGCGCAACGTTCCGCCTTGGAGGCGGAAACCTGCTTGAGCAAGCAGGCTAAGCGCCCCGGCCGAATCGTACTGCGGGATGGTCAGCGAGGAATTGAACCAGAAATGGTTTGCTGGCGAAACGGGGCCGAAAGCGGGATGGGCGTGTCCGCCAAAAACGATGCGGGACAAGTCGGCGCGATTGATGGCCATGGAGATAGCTTTGCGAAATTCGGTGGTGCGGAACCAGGTCTTCTTGCTTTCGGGAAGCGGCGCGGAGGAGACTTGGTTGAACCACAACTGCTCGGAATCGAGGCCGGGGCCGGCGTCATGGACCGCGGCGGGGGTTTCTTTCTGTAAACGGTCAAAATAATCGGCGTCCAGAGTATTGATCAAATGAATTTCACCGCGGCGGAAGCGCAGCAGCTCAATGTCGCGGTTGCGCTGAAAATCGAGGCGAACAGAATCGAGATAGGGCAGAGACTTTCCTTCCTTATCTTTCTTCCAGTAGTTCGCGTTCCGTCGCAGAAGGATGTAGGAGCCGGGAGAGTAGTCCGCGACATAGAAGGGGCCGAGGACGGCTGTCTCCTTCTTGGGGGAATGGGCGGAGAGAATGGCGACTTGATCAAAGAGGCGTTCGAGTCCCGCCACAGGAGCGGGAAAGGTGACAACCACCGAGTCCGCAGAAGGTGTTTGGACGACGACTTGGCCATCGCCGGAGCGGAAAGAGTCGCCGGTGGGCGAGTGAAGCTGCGGATCCATCAATGCTTTCATGGTGTAAGCGACATCTTCGGAGGTGAATGGCGTGCCCTCGGAGAAATGCACACCGCTTCGGAGACGGAATGAGATTTTGCGGCCTTCCTCACTGACCTTCCAGGAAACGGCCAGGCCGGGTTCTAGGGCCTGGGTCTGCCGATTCAAGCGGATCAAAACGCCGCCGGTGAGGTAGCGAATGGTCTCGGAAGCATCCTCCTCCACCAGCAGAGGATTGAAAGTTTTCGGCTCCGCGCGGAGACAGAAGTGAAGCTCGCCGCCAGACTGGCCGGGAGCCTGGGCGCTAACGAGGGCTGGCCAGCAAAAGGCAAGGGTAAGGGCAAGAACAAGCCAAACGCGGCGTATCACTGGGTGACCTCCTGCGACGGAAGAACCAATTGAAAGCACATGACCACAATCACGAGGAGGATGAGCGGCACCAGCCTCCAAGGACTTGCCGAGAGCGTGGAGAAATCTTCGAAGCCGCGCATCAGGTTTCCCCAGGACGGCATCGGCTCCATCACACCCAGACCCAGGATGCTCAAATTTGCCTCGGTCAAAATGAAAAGCGGGATGGAGATAAAGAATTGCACGTAGAAAAGAGGGCGCAGGTTTGGCGCTACGTGACCCAGCAAGAGGCGCGCAGGTCTGCAGCCGGAAGAACGCGCCAGCAGCAAGAAATCGGAGTCTCGGACGCCGCGCGCGGCAGCGCAGATGACGCGGATCGGAGCCTGCCAGCCCAGCAGACCCATCATCAAGAAGGCGATGACCACGGACACGAGCGGCGGAACATCCAGGGGCAACGTGGCTCGCACGACAAGAAGAAGAAAGAGCCACGGCAAAGCGAGAGAGAGATCAGTCGCAGCGAGGACAATGCGTTCGACCCAGCCTCCCAGGAGACCCGCAATGCTTCCTAACAAAGCCGCAATCATGGTCGAAAGAAGAGCGGCAGCCGGCGCGAGGAGCAGGGAAACGCGTGTGCCGTAGAGCAATCGAGACAGTGAATCGCGGCCCAGTGCATCGGTGCCAAGAGGATGTGCGGTCGAAGGATCGGCGTTGGGAATGTCTCTGAACTGCCGGGCATAGGGAGCCGGCAGCAGAAGGGTTGCGAGCACCATCAATACGAAGATCGCGCAGAGGGCGGAGGCTGCCAGTTTCTGTAGAGGGTTCATTGCATGCTCCCCGCGAAAGCGCGGCCGGCCAGATCAGCGAGCGAGTTCGCCGCGAGCATCACCAGGGAGACAACCAGAGTCACATTGACGATAAGGGGCAAGTCACGACTGAGCGCCGCCTGCCAGGCTAGCTGGCCCAACCCCGGTGAATCACAGAGCGCTTCGATAGGAATTGCAGCACCGAAGGAAATGGCGAACGACACACCGAGAAGAGCCAGGAGCGGCGGAGCTGCCAACGGCAGGACATGCCGCAATAAGATGGCGCTGCTCCCTAGTCCTCGCGCCCGAGCCGCGAGCACGTGGGGCTGGTCGTAGGATCGCACCAGCAAATTTCGGATGTAACCATAGAGCCGCGGAAACACGACTACCGCGATCGCGCAGAAAACCGGGGTTCGCAAATGAACGGCAAGCATGGCAACTACGGCCGAGGGTAGAGACAGCAGCAAACTATTGAACGCCGTAGTCGAAGCTTCGAACCACCAGCCGCGTGTAACAAGTCCCAGCGACGCCAGCCCTGCGGCTGCCAGCCATGCAACGCCGAGTCCTCGAATGACCGAGTTACCGCTAACCGGCAATCTTTGCCGAAGTAGCTCGCCAACTGGCCGCTTCAGCGAATCGGATTCGCCCAGGTCGCCGTGGGCGAGTGCCGAGAGATAATGGAAGTAGAATGAAGGCAGCCCTCGATGGAGCCCTTGCTTCTGGCGTAAGGCTTCAACACTGTCGGCGCGCCATCTTGGATCGAGTTCACGTTCTTCAGCACCGTATCCAGGCGCAAAACGCACGAGGGTGGCACTCGCGAGGACGCCGCCGAGGCCGAGACAGACAAGAAACAGCAGTCGCCTCAGCCCGAGCCGAAAAAATTTCGTAGATTTTCTTATCTCGATCACTTTCCGTCCACGCAAAAAAAGCTTGCCAAGTACGCCATCCGACTAAGGGACTGGCTGGATGCTCGAATAGTGCTTTTCTTTGAGCTCGTACATGCTGCGGTCGGCTTCTGATAGAAGCGCTTCTCCGGATATCCCGTCCGCAGGAAAAATGGCACTACCTACACTGACAGACACGATCGTCTCACCGCACACAGTGCGGCCCGCTTCCCGCACGGCGCGCGCCAATCGTCTTTCCATCTCCGCTAAGAGGTCCTTGGTCACCTCCGGGAGCACAAAGACAAATTCATCCCCGCCCAGCCGGCCGACCTGGTCGTATTCTCGGCAGGATCCCTTGAACTTCGTAGCCACTTCCTGAAGTAACTTGTTTCCCGTCAAATGCCCGAACTTGTCGTTTACCTTTTTGAACCCGTTGAGGTCGCACAGCAGGACAGCAAGCGGTCTTCTGGAACGCTGGATGCGGGTGAGTTCTTTTTCAAGATGCAGGCAAATCGATCTGGCGTTGGGCAATCCGGTGAGGTAATCGGTGCTGGCGGTGCTTTGAGCTTGTTCGTACTGGAGGGCATTTTCCACGGAAAGCCCGAGTTTGGAGCTCGCTGCCAACAGCAAGCGCAGATGATCCTTGGTGAAGCAATTTCTCTCGCGATGGTAAAGCGTAAGCACGCCGGCGACGCCATCGCGGCCACGAAGGGGGACGCACAGGGCCGACTGCAAGGATGTGACTCGCGAGGAAGTGCCGAGATGGAAAGTTTCAGCGGCGGGATTGCCATTGGTTATGGGTTTTTCGTTGCGCGCCACCCAACCGGAAAGACCTTGACCCATAGGAATACGGATGGACGTAAGTAGATCATAGTCCACACCATGAGCATATTCAGGAATCAGCGTTTCACCCTGGCAAACGAAGAAAACGATCGAGTCGTGCGGAATCATTTCCTTCAAACGGACTGCAACAACTGAAAGCGTCTCCTTTAAGCTCAAGGAGTTTCCGAGTGTCTGTGCCAGCTCAAAAAGCAGCTGAGCCTCCTGGCGCGCCGAAATGATCGAAGTCAGGAAAGAGGTGGCGCGAACTTCAGCCTCGTTCGGCATTTCCGCGAAACCCGAGGAGGGGGCGACCGGACGGTCCATCTTTGGAGCGATGTCCAAGCGCCTACGTTCGGATTCCATGTTGTTGACCATCACTTCCAATTCCGCATGGCGGCGCTCCATCACCTCTACAACGCGCGGATCGAAACTGCGTCCTTTTTCCGCGCTAAGCGTCGCCATCGCCTCTTCAGGACTTAACGCCCGCCGATAGGGCCTCTCGGAAGCCAGGGCATCGAAGCAATCAACGGCCGAAAGAATTCTGGCCCCGATCGGTATCGCTTCGCGTTTCAAGCCGTCGGGATATCCCGTGCCGTCCCATTTCTCGTGATGGGAACGGACGATGGGGACAACGGGGTACGGGAATTCAACGCGATCCAGAATCTCCGATCCAACAATCGGATGGATTTTCATCTTCTCGAACTCTTCCGGAGTGAGGCGTCCCGGCTTGGAGAGAATGTTCTCGGGGACGGCGAGCTTACCAATGTCGTGCAGCATGGAGGCCGCACGAATGGCATTCAACATGGCCTCATCTAGCCCGAGATCCTTGGCAATCTCTACCGCGTAAACCTGCACCCGTCGCAGATGATCGTGCGTGGTGTGGTCCTTCGCTTCAATCGCAAGGGAGAGCGCTTCGATGGTTCGCAAGTGCAAAGCCGCAATTTCCTCGGCGTGTTTCTTTTGCGCATCGAGGCGGCTGAGGTAGGTCTGGTAGGAGCGGTAGATCCAATAGACGATAGGGAAAACCAGAAGAGCGACTTGCCACCCAAGCAGCCGGTTAACAAGACTCACGCCACAAGCGATCAGGGCACCCAGCAAATAATAGGGAAAGGCCCACAAATAGCATTCCTTCCAAACGTGGACGGGATTACGTCCCTCGGTCATGGCGATGATGCCGGAGACGGAGATGGTGTTGAAGGCAAAGTAAGTGGTTGCCGCCGCCGCCATCAGAAGTGGCCAGCGGAACCCAATCGTTCCCGCCAGCCGGCTGTGGAAGACCATTTCCGCGGCAGTAATGGATAGAGCCAGGTTGGCCAGGTTAAAGAGCCATTGAATCGGACGGGGACGAGGATGCGCCCGCCATAGCGTCTGAACCAAACCGCCGAAACAGCCCATGAACAAGGTCTCGGAATAGGAGAGATCGATGATACCGACCAAAATAAACAGGAAATTGGCGGACATCGTGGCTTTGATGCCCGGCAGGCGCACTTTCAAGAGGGAGGCGGCGAGGGCCACAACCAGGAAGCACACATATCGAAACAAGTCATCCGAGTGCCAGCGGTAGATGGCGTATGGCAAGAGCGGCAGTCCACCAATGAGCTGGGTGAAAATGAACGTGACCGCAGGAACCCCAAGTGACTGTAAGTCAAGCCGGGTGATGCTCCAGAAATCTTCTCTTTTTGCTGCTTCCACTGACGGTCTCGCTCTCTACTATCCGGATGCGAAGGTTCTTTCACCCGGGCGATGCGCGGAACTCTGCGAACAACCGGTCTTCCGGCAGGCCACCAACAGGTCTGTACGGGCGGCTAGATAACTGCCATAGCTCCAACTCGATGCGAACGGTGGAACCGAATCCTTCCGTAGAATCTTGAGAGGCGAGGCCTGGGTTGGGAATAGTACGGCTGGTGCTTTGTATTGAAATGGTACTGTCTTTCAGCTAGACGGGCGCGCTCACAGGATATTGACCAATTCTCGACGAACTTCTCCCTGGGCGCGTCTCAGGGGCACTCAAAACCACCTGTACTTTAGTACTAAACCTGGGGGTCCTCTGCACCATCGACCCGGATTTGACTGTCCGCGATACTCGCTGTGCAGAGAACACAAACGTTACCGGGTCTCTCGACAAGATTTGAGGCCCGCAGTCCAGTTCGCAGGAGTCAAGCCCATGCCCGGCAGCTACGAAACTCCCCGCCCCACCAGCAGCGTACTCAAAACGACGACTTGGGGGGCGCTCATCGCTCTCTCGGGCGCTATCTTCGTGGCAGGAGTTCTCGGATACAACCCGTGGACTCATTCTCGCGATCTTGGTCGCCCCTCCGCTCAAGTAACGGAGCAGGCACCGCCGTTGGCCGAGCATCCTCGGACGCCGAGTCAAGATGGCTCCTTTAAAGGTGGAGCGCCTGGCCGGGCTATTTCCAGCCACGCCAAGTCCGTTCCGACCGTCACTGCCACACCCATCATTTCCGCTGCGGCCATTGCCACTCGAGAAAACCCGATACGTTCGAATCAAGCTGATTTTGGCCACTCCAGCGTTCCGATCAATGAAAACGGCACCGATTCTGCCAGCGCGAGCCCCAACGACGACCAGTCAGTAGTGGTCGCAAAGATCGCCCCGGACCTAAAGGGAGTGGACCCCGAAGCTTCCATAGACGTTATCGTCCAGTTCAAGAATGACGCGACAGACCTGACGGCCGATGGCGCCACCGCAAAAAGCGACCTGCCCCTGATCCACGCCCAGTTGGTCAACGTCAAAGGTGGCAGCCTGAGCAGTCTGGCCTCCCATTCCGGCGTAGCGTACATCTCTCCGGATCGCCCTGTAGCAGGCGCCCTCGATCACGTAGTCACTGCTGTAAACGGAGATCTTGCTTTTGCCAGCGGCTGGAATGGGACGGGCGTTGGAATCGCTGTCATTGACAGCGGTGTTAGCAGCGCTTATGACCTAAATTCCAACGACAATCAATCGTCCCGCATCGCCTACAGTGAGAGCTTTGTGCCGGGCGATTTGTCCAGCGGCGACGCATTTGGCCACGGAACGCACATTGCCGGAATCATCGCGGGGAACGCCTACGCATCCTCGACGTCCTACTACCCAGGGGTCTATCGCGGCATCGCGCCAGAAGCAAAAATCATCAATCTCCGGGCGCTGGATTCCTCGGGTGCGGGCACAGATAGTTCGGTGATCGCCGCCCTCCAGCAGGCAATAAATCTCAAGAATACCTACAACATTCGAGTCATCAACCTATCTCTGGCTCGCGGGGTCTATGAAAGCTACACTCTTGATCCGCTCTGCCAGGCTGTGGAATCCGCATGGCGAGCGGGCATCGTCGTGGTAGTCGCAGCTGGCAACATGGGTCAATACAACGGAGCCGGCACAAGCGGTTACGCAACTATCGGTGCGCCGGGTAACGATCCGTACGTGATAACGGTTGGAGCCACCAACACGCACGGCACGGGCTCGCAAGCCGCGCAGACGATGACAAGCTATAGCTCAAAGGGTCCGACGTCGTTCGATCATATCGTCAAGCCCGACCTCGTGGCCCCAGGCAACCAGGTAGTCTCACGCATCGGCTCTCAGGGCAACGGGCTAGTGGCCTCGTACCCCGAACTCGCCGTCTATCCGTGCAACTCTTGGCGAACCAGCTGTGTAGCAACATACGGCAGCGCTCGATACATGCGTCTCAGCGGCACCAGCATGGCGACGCCAGTGGTTAGCGGCATCGCGGCTCTCTTGCTGCAGAAGACACCCTCACTCACGCCCGATCAGGTGAAGGCTCGATTGATGAAGACCGCCTGGAAGGGGTTTTCTTCCTCCACGACCGCCACGGACCTCGCAACAGGCATCGTCTACAGTATCGAGCAGGACCTCTTTGCGGTAGGCGCTGGTGCGGTCGACGCTTCTGCTGCCCTAGGCAATACGGACCTAGCTCCCTCAACCGTGGGCACCGCAAAGTCCCCTAAAGTCACGTACAACTCGTCGACGAACACGGTGTCTATCGTGAGCGACTCCTCGGTGGTTTGGGGTAACTCGGTGGTCTGGGGCAACTCGGTGGTCTGGGGCAACGCCGTGGTTTGGGGTAACTCTGTTGTTTGGGGTAATTCCGTCGTTTGGGGCAACTCCGTCATTTGGGGTAACTCCGTCGTTTGGGGTAACTCCGTTATATGGGGCAACTCTGTGGGGAGGGGCCATCGCAAGGGAGGTATGGGAGATAAATAGTACGCAAGCATTGGCGCAAGTAACGAGAGGAGGAATCAGGAAGATGCCAAGCCTAGCCAAAGTCTACATCGCAATGATCACCGCTCTTGCCTCGGCCGTACTTGTTGTCGTGACCTCTCGATGGAATCCGGAAAACCTCGGGCGCTTCGTCCTGTTCTTCGCGCTGGCGACGCTGGCCTCCGCGATGAAGATCCGCCTCCCGGGCTTTAAGACTACGATCTCCATAAACTTTGTCTTTGTTCTGATCGGCCTCGCTTTGTTCAGCTTTGGCGAGACTGTACTGATCGGTCTAGGCGGGGCGTTCGTGCAGTCGCTCTGGAAGACGCGGAGTCGGCCCAAGCCAGTGCAGGTGCTTTTCAATGCGGCATGTCTGACGGTTTGTACGGCGGCGGCATTTTGGACTTCGCACGCTATTCCCACGATGCTGGGATTGAATTCTGTGGCAGCCATGATGGTCCTGGGAGCCTGCGTCTACGTGGTGCTAAACACCGGACTCGTCTCGCTAGTCATCGCCTTGGCGGAGGACCAGCCTCTAAGAGATCTCTGGTCCTCTTGTTATGAATGGACCTTCCCGTACTTTCTTGCGGGCGCGGCTGTGGCAGGTCTGGCTAGCGCCGCGAGCTATGGGACCAATCTAGGCGTAGCTTTGCTGGTTGCGCCGGCAATGTATCTCGTTCATACCTACTACCGGATGCACATCGTTCGCGCCGTACTCGAAAACATTTCCAACGTGAGCCAGGAGAGCGAAGCCGTACTTGCCGGCGCATCGCGAGGCCGCTGAGCTCGCTCACGAATACGCCACTTCGCGCAGCAGATTCTTCAAATCGAAACTCTTCTGGGTAATCGCCAGAGTCTGCCGGGCAGGGCGTCCAGACGCAGGCGCGCCTCTCAGAGTGCGTAGGCTGCTGAGCGTAGTCGGCTACGCGGACAATGGCCCCGGGTCCATCTTTCGTCCGCTAGTGTCCCCGCCTCTTCGCCTTGATCAGCACGTCCACTGCGTCCGGCCGTCCATTCCAGAAATTTAGCCGGATCCGACCATCCGCCGTCTGCGTGACCGTCGTCGGAATCGAGCTGGCCAGCAGGTACCATCCCTCGGGGAGCACCACGGCGTTTCGCGGACGTCCTAGGCTCCGGTCAAACACCAGTTCATCTCCCTCCACACGGTAGCTTGCTGGCGCCGTGTAAGTCTCCGAAATTCGCAAGCGCGTGGATTGCCCCGCCTTCACTGGAGAAAAGGGAATCACCACAACCTGTGCCGCCGCTTCGACCGGCTCTCCGACATCCATCTTTGCCGCCACCAGTTCGGCACCGGTCATTATCTTCGTTTTCAGTTTTTCGCCAGTGTCCAGCACGTAGGCCGATGGCTCCGACACTTTGCTGCCGCTGCGGACAACATTGAAGTACGTTTCCACTCCCGTGCGTGACTCCGTGTAGTCGTGATACAAGCGGAAAGCGTGCGTCTCCGGCTGCTGCAGTAAGTAAACTATCTCGCGATCCTGGTGCGCCCGCTCCGAAAGACGCTCCCGCTCGGTCTCTCCCTCGAATGGCGCTTCCCAGCTCTTCGCCGAACCCGGTGCACGTGGCGCCGTCGCAGCGCCCGCATGAGCGCCCAGCTTGCCTTTCACGATCAGCGGCACTTCCGCGCCGCTGCCATTCAAAAAGCTGATGGCGATCCGACCATCGGGCTCCGCCAGAACCTGCGAAGGTACGTTGCATTCCACCAGTTCATATCCCGCTGGCAGCACCACACTGTTGCGCGGAACGCTCAACGGCCGCTTAAACACGATCGCATCGCCCTCGTGGTAGAAACTCTTGAGATCCTTGTACGTTTTCAGGATCAGCAAGCGCGCTTGTCCTTCGGGCGGCACCGGACGTGCCAGATACACCTTGATGTAATCCACCGACGAGTCTTCCCCCTTCATCAGAGGGTCCTTCACCGCCTCAGAGCCGCTTACGACTTCAAACCGCAGCTGCTGTCCGGTCATCACGTCAACCACCGACTCGCCAGTGGCCACGCTGCCCTTGCGGATTGGATTGAAGTAAAACTTCGCCCCGGCCGTCGTGGCCGTCACCTGGTAGCGGATCGCGAAACTTGCGCTCTCCGGCGACAGCAGTTCGTAGCGCGTGTACTCGTCGGTCTCCGTCTGCACTGCGGCGGCGGGAACCGCCCCCTGCGCGCTTGCAGTCCCTGCCGTACACAACATAACAAGCAGCCACGCTACCACGTTAGTCATGTGTACCCTCCGTTTCATCGCCAGCACTCTATCATTGCCGTTCGACAGGACTACTCTCGAAGAATGAAGCCGCTAGCCCAAGCGTGGTGGCCAATCGCGTCCAGCTTCAGAGAAACGAAATGTCGGCCATCGCCTGTTCGGGGATGCCTCGACGCGCGCCAGAGCGACGGTTGAGATCGGTGCTGTTGCAGATCTTCTATTCGGTACGCAGCGAGCGAATGCTGATCGAGCAACTCCAGTACAACCTGCTGTTCCGCTGGTTCGTGGTGATGGAGATGGACGAGGGCGTGTGGAATCAGGCGGTGTACAGCAAGAATCGGAAGCGTTCTTCTAGTGTTGTGTCCCTTAAGTAACTAATATAATTGTTGCGCAACGATTTTCCTCTTAGGCATCTTCTATGGAGAATGGAGGTGCCTATGAACTTGGGACGACCCTTGGCCCCGTTGCAACTGCAGCGGGAACAGCGCGAACAACTCCAAGCGATGGCTAGCTCTCGCTCGCTGCCCCATGGCCTGGTAACCCGTGTGCGAATCATTTTGCTCAGCGCCGACGGCTTGTCCAACAAGGACATCGCTGCCCGGTTGCGATTGAACCAAGTGACAGTCGGTCTCTGGCGAAGACGGTTCGTGAAACAGGGGCTGACGGGATTGCACGAGGAGCTGCGCTCCGGCCGCCCGCGTTCGATTCCCGATGAAAAGGTCGCCACGTTGATCCGCAGAACCCTGCGAACCAAACCGAAAGACGGCACGCATTGGAGTTGTCGCTCGCTGGCGGCAGAAACCCGCCTCTCGAAATCGACCATCCACCGGATCTGGCGCGCCTTCGGCTTGCAGCCGCACCGAGCGCGTCACTTCCAGCTTTCCAACGATCCGTTCTTCGTCGAGAAGGTACGTGACATAGTCGGGTTATATCTGAACCCACCGGATAAGGCCTTGGTCCTGTGCGTGGATGAGAAGAGCCAGATTCAAGCGCTGGAGCGGAGCCAGCCGATGCTGCCCTTGGGACTCGGCTACGTCGAAGGCATCACGCACAACTACGTCCGACACGGCACTACCACATTGTTTGCGGCCTTCGACCCTATCACCGGAACAGTCCTGAGTCAGTGCAAACGCCGTCATCGGCACCAGGAGTTCCTCGATTTTCTGCGGCATGTCGACACCAGTGTGCCCAAGGCCCTTGACGTGCACCTGATTGTCGATAACTATGCCACCCACAAGCATCCTCGCGTGCAACGCTGGTTGGCAGCACGCCCCCGTTACCACGTGCACTTCACGCCCACCTACTCTTCCTGGCTCAACCAAGTGGAAATCTGGTTCAACATCATCACGCAGAAGGCCATCCGCCGGGGCACCTTCGGCAGCGTCAAAGAACTTGTTGCCAAAATCGAATCTTTCGTCCATCGCTACAATGCGGTGGCCCGACCCTTCTCCTGGACGGCCACGCCCGATTCAATTCTGGAAAAAATCCAGCGACTATGTGAACGTATTTCCGGGACACAACACTAGATCGTTGGTGCATTATACCTCCAGGGCACTCGAATCGGCGGGCTCCAAAGTGGTACTATCTCGCGCAAATCATGAACAGAACACGCTTGTTTTCGCTGTTCAGCATGCTGTTTGTGGCCTGCACTGCGCTCTTTGGCAGCCTCGGTCAAAATCAACGGCGAAGTGTTCCCGCGGCCGTGCACCCCATTGTGTTGCACGCCGCGCGGGTGTTCGATACCGAGGCCGGACGCATCGTCACTCCCGGCGAAGTGCTGGTACAAGGCGAGCGCATCGTCGAAGCCGGCTCCTCTGTACAGCATCCGGCCGGCGCGGAGACGATGGACCTGGGCGATGTGACTTTGCTGGCCGGCCTAATTGACGCGCATGTGCACCTGTTCCTGCATCCCGGTGCGGAAGACCTGCAGACCATCGAGGAATCTGTTCCGCAACGCACTATCACTGCTACACTCGCTGCGCGCGACGATTTGCTCGCCGGCTTCACCTCCGAGCGTGACATGGGCACGGAAGGGGCTGGCTCCGCCGACACAGCCGTCCGCAACGCCATCAACCAGGGGCTCATTCCCGGGCCGCGTCTGCGCATCAGCGGCAACGCGATCAGCATTGTCGGCGGCCACGAAGACGCTATCAACTACAATCCTGAACAGCACATCTTCTCGAACGCCACGTATGCGAATAGCGCTGCCGAACTGGTGACCGTTATCCGCCAGCAATTCAAGGAAGGGACCGACTTCATCAAGATTTACGAGACCGGCCGCGATTCATTTCGCGACGGCCGGTTCTCCACGCCGTTCCAATACAGCGAAGCCGAGCTTCGCACGGCGGTGGACGAGGCCGCGCGCGTCGGCAAGCGCGTCGCGGTGCACGCCACGGGCGAGCCGGGCACGCTCTACGCCGCGCGCGCCGGAGTCGCTTCGGTCGATCACGGCTATCAGCTTAGCGACGAAACCATGCGCATCATGCGCGAAAAACAGATTCCTGCCGTCCCCACGTTTGCCATCGCCGAATACTTTGCCGATCACGCCGCTTCGCCCGCCGCGGGAGCGCGCCAGCACGAGCAGCTCGACTATCATGCCGGACAGTTTCGCAGGCTGCTCGCCGCCGGAGTGCCCATGGCGGTTGGCTCCGACGTAGGCCCGTTTCCTCACGGGACGCAAGCGCGCGAGCTGGTGCTGATGGTGAAATACGGCATGACGCCCGTCGCCGCTCTGCAGGCTGACCTTCTAAATGGCGCAAAACTGCTTGGCTGGGAAGGGCAGATTGGCGCGTTGAAAGCCGGCTACTTTGCCGACGTCATCGCTGTTCCTGGTGATCCCACCAAGGACATCAGCGTCGTCACCCAAGTGTCCTTCGTCATGAAGGGTGGCGTGGTATATCGCAAGTAACCACGGGCCTCATTTCAGATAGGATCTCGCCGGGCCCCGCTCAGCAACCCTGCGTGCTTCCACGTGTCGACACTAATCCGCTGGGGCCAAAGGGCAGAAGAATCTCGATGTATAGCGCACGCCAATACTTGCCCATTTCCGCCGCGCTTGATTTTCGCATACTCTCTAAGGCTGGTTTTCAAAGTACAGATCAAGTGTGAAGAGCTGCCGGAAATGGCGCTGCTTCCATTTGGAGCGCAAGCGGTCGCCTTCGGAAGCGCCAAACGAATAAACCACGGTCCGTTTCCAGGCGGCGAGATCGGCGCTTTTCAATTCACTAAGGGTATCGGAGCGGGCCTCCCGCGCATAGGTTTCGCATGATTGGTAATCCGGAAGAGGGTGTACTCCGGCGATGGCTGATTGTGCTCAGCCGCTTCGGCGGACCTGATGTGGACATAGCGCGCTATTCCTTCGATAGCTGTAAGCATAGGATACTTGCGATCGTCCGGAGAGAGCTGCGCAAAGAACTTTTTGCGCTCGACGATGTACTGGCGTGTGAAAGCTTTGAATTTCTCGCATTCACGCTCGTTGATGTCAACAACAGATTGCGTAGATGTCCAACTGCGCGCCGGACTTCGCAGCCGCAGACAGGGGTTTCGGAACATTGATAGCTCACAGACGGCAGGACCTTGACTCAGAGCGGTTTTTTCCTCTTCCTTGACGTTTCTCCTCAGGTGCCCTATTTTCGCATTCGTAAGTACAGCTTGTCTTTTAGCATGTCTTGT
>WNFP01002426.1_pt1 | contig 18238 bp, 19 predicted proteins | sample 5400201 | NCBI WGS metagenome assembly WNFP01 (sample SAMN13153355, study PRJNA577476) | soil metagenome | isolation source: 115 cm saprolite under Madrone tree | place: USA:California | collected 2016-06-14 | reverse complement strand
TCGCGACCTATGAACGGTCGCTGCTGACCCCCGGGAGTCGGTTCGACCGTTGGCTCAGTGGCGACGCAGCGGCGCTCTCGGCGGAGGAGCACAACGGCTATCAGCTGTTCAAGTCGATCGGCTGCGTCTCCTGTCATCAGGGGGTGAATGTGGGCGGCAACCTGTTCGAGCGGCACGGCATCTTTCATCCGCTCGCCTCGCCGAAGCCCGAGATCCTGCGCGTGCCGAGCCTGCGCAACGTGGCGACGACGCCGCCCTACTTCCACGACGGCAGCACGCCGACCCTCGACGAAGCGGTCCGCAAGATGGGAGCCGCCCAGCTAGACCGGATCCTGTCGGACCAGCAGGTCGAAGCGATCGTCGCGTTTCTGAACACGCTGACGGGAACCTACCGCGGCGCCCCCGTTACCGCAGCGAAACCATGAAGCTAATGCCAGCCGCGGCGGCTGTGCCGCTCGTGCTCCTACTGCTCACCTGGCTGTCGTTCCGGGCCAGCAATACGGAGGCAGAACGGTTTGATCGTGCCCTTGGGGCACTCGACCGCTTTGCTTTGGTGGAGAGCGCACTGCAGCGCGATGTTCTCAGCGCGCGCGCCGGCATGTTGCGCAACTACGATCCGCTGGTGCGGGAGGTAAACGTTCTGAATGAGTTGATAAGTCGGTTACGTGATGCTGCTTCGGCAGATGCGGAAGAGGTAGCGGCCATAGATCGGCTTGCCGCGTCGGTCGGCAGACAGGAGGAATTGACCGAGCAATTCAAGAGCAACAACGGGCTGTTGCAGAACTCCCTCGCCTATTTCCGCCTGTTCAGCGCCCATCTTTCCGGAGCAGACCGGAATGGCCCTCTTGCGCCGGCGGTCGGCGCGCTTGCAGCGGCCATGCTGCAGCTGACGCTCGACACCTCGCACGCAGCGGCGCTCGAGGTCGCCGATCGATTGAACGAGCTCGCCACACAGCCCCTTCCAACTGGTGGCGCCGACCCGGTCCAAGCGCTGCTGGCGCATGGACAGCTGCTTCGCGACCTTCTTCCAACAACTGACCGCGTTCTGAAGGCGTTGCTCGAAAAGCCGAGTAAGCGGCAGCAGGAAGCCGTCCGCACGATGGTCCTCTCCCACCAGGCCGCCTCGAGGGCAACGGCGCAAAAATTCCGCATTTTGTTGTACGCATCAACCGAGCGCTCGCCGAACTGGCGGAGCTCGTGCACGCGGACCGCGCATATCTCGTGGTGTCTGGTGAGCCGAACCAGCTAAATATGTGGTGCGGGAGGGGGATAACATTTCCGCCGAGCTGGCCGGATCGGGCGCTAACAATGGTGGCCCGGCTCGACCCGACCGGGGAGGGCATCGTTCACATCCCCAGCGTCGGCCGGCTGCCGTCCGGTGCGGACAAAGACGCCCTTGTCGCTGCCGGCCTGGACGGCTGGGCGTGTGTCTCGAACATGGGCAAAGGCGGCGTCAGCGCCGTACTCGGCTTTGACGCGCTCCAGCCGGGCGTCATCACCGAAGCGACCGAACTCGGCTTATTGCGCATGGCTCTCGACGCCGTCGGCAACGCCGTGCGGCGGGAACACCTCGAGCAGGAACGTTCCCGTTTAGAGAGAAGCCTGCAGCAGGCCCGCCGTATGGAGACGATCGGTGCTCTCGCCAGCGGTATCGCGCACAACTTCAACAATATCGTCGGGGCAATCCTCGGCTATACGGAAATGGCGGAAGCACAGCTGGCGGCCGACAGCCGGCCGGCGCACAACCTTGGCGAGATCCGCCGTGCCGGAGAGCGCGCGCGCGATCTTGTTGATCGGATCCTCGCTTTCGGCCGGCCCAGGGATGTGCAGCGCAGGCCGGTAAGCATGAAGGGATTGATCGCCGAGACGAGCTCCCTGCTTCATGCTTCGCTGCCTTCGGGGATCGAACTGGTGATATGCGAAGTGCCGGACGCAGCCGTCATATCCGGTCAGCCCGGACAGCTGCAGCAGGTGATTCTCAATCTTTGCAGCAACGCTGCCCAGGCGATGGATCAGATGGGATCCGTCGAAATCGAGACGGAGGTGCACGACATCACGGGAGCGCGATTGCTTACCCATGGTGAGCTCATGCCTGGCCGCTATGTGCGTATCGCGGTAAACGACACCGGGCGGGGTATGGACAAGGTCACCGTCGAGCGCATCTTCGAACCGTTTTTTACCACGCGCCTAGCCGGTAGTGGCTTGGGGCTCGCGACTGTGCGCGAGATCGTCCGCGAGCATCGCGGCGCAATGAACGTATGGAGCGCGCCGGGTGTCGGCAGTCGTTTCGAGGTCTGGCTTCGGTGCGTCGCCGCAGCCGCGCCGGCACCGCGCGAAGACCTGCATTTTCTCCCGCTCGGGCGGGGCCAGACCGTACTGGTGCTCGACGACGGAGGCGAGCGGCTTCTCGCCGACGAGGAAATGCTCGCGGCACTCGGCTATGAGCCAGTCGGCTTCACGTGCGTCGGCGACGCGCTGGCAGCCTGCCGAGCGACGCCGAAACGGTTTGACGCGGCTGTAGTGGGCCATCTCTTGTCTGCCGCCTCAGCACTCGATCTGGCCGTTGCACTGCACGAGATCGTGCCCGATATGCCGATCCTGCTGGCTACCGCCTCGGCCGACGAGCGCGGCGCCGAAGCGTTGGTGGCCGCCGGCATTTCCGAGATTGTGCACCGGCCCCTCATCTCCGCCGAGCTCGCGTCAGCCTTGGCGCGTTGTCTGACTATTTCGGAAGTTTCGGTTGCGAACTACGGTCGTAACGCCATTTCCCGATACTGAAATCGCCCTGTAGCGCAGCCGGTCCATCCTCCTCGTAACGACAAACGAGGAGGTTCCCATGAGACTACAGATCGCTCGGGCCGGCCGCGCTGGGACAGGCGGAGCAACCCGCAGGATTATTGGGCGCGGCGTTTTGGCGGCTGTCGGGGCCGGTTTCTTTGCAATCTCCACCGGCACGTTTGGCGCCGATCTGGGGAGTGGCTATTCCACCGCAATCGCCGTCCCACCGCCAGCCGCACCGGCCGGCCGCCGAACAATACCTGCTCACCCGATTATCCCTCGAGACACCAAGCCAGAGCTCTCCGCACAGCGCGCCCGGATCGTCGACCAGCTCTACGAGGAGATCATGCGTCGGAGCTCGCCAGGGTGCGCCTCGGCGACGAGTAATGCCTCAATGGCAGGGGCATGTTGAGCATGATCGTGAAGATCGAACTGCCCTCGCAGATGGGTGCATCAGCGCGATGCCGGCACCGAGCGACCCGTGAGTGTAGTCCGTACATTACGGGCGTAACGCATTTCTCTCCGACTGAAACTCTATCGTAGCCAGCGTAAGCCATCTATCCCCTCCGAACTCAGTAGGAGTGTAGCTCATGAGTGGTCTCTTGGGTCAACGTGCGGTAGTCGTTGGAGCGGGAATCGGCGGGTTGTCGATGGCCGGCGCTTTGGCAAAATACTTCGAGCGGGTCGAGATCTTCGAACGCGACCGCCTGACGGTATCCGCCGCTTCGCGGTCCGGCACTCCCCAGGATCGACACCCGCATGGTCTGCTCGCCGGCGGGCTTCGAGCCCTCGGTGAGATTTTCCCGGGCTTCGAGAGTGATCTTGCCAGAGCCGGCGCCGTCCCCGTGAGCGTCGCACAAGACGTGCGATACGAGCGGCCGGATGTTGGCGCACTGCCGCGTCGTGATTTCGGCATCTCGCTGCTCTGTGCGTCCCGGCCGCTGATCGAGCTGGTGCTGCGACGCCGGGCTGAGGCGATCGCGAACATCGAACTGCGGCCGGAGTGCCGAGTTACGGGGATCGTCCCGCTGGCGTGTGACGCCGGTGTGCGCGGTATCCGGTTTGATGCCGGATCAGGACGCTCGGAGACGCTGGAGACCGATCTGGTGGTGGACGCGTCCGGCCGCGGCGCGCTGACCTTGTCCTTGTTCGACGCGCTCGGCTGGGACCGGCCGGCGTCGACCGAGGTCGGCGTTGACCTCAGCTACGCGACCGCCGTGGTAGAGATACCCCCCAATGCGCCATCCGACTGGAAGCTCGTCTTGACGCAGCCTGATCCACCCGCCCTGGCGCTGCACGCGGTGTTGGTGCCGACGGAAGACGACCGCTGGATAATCGCGATCGCCGACCATGGCGCAGCGGCGCGGCTCGAGACCTGGGACGCGTTCCTCGAGGCGTCCCGCGCACTGATCACACCAACGGTATACAACGCCCTGCGCTTTGCCCGGCCGCCCTATGGTATCCGGCACTACCGCTTTCCCGTGAGCACGTGGAAGCATTTCGAACGGTTGCCGCGCTTGCCTCGCGGCGTGCTGCCGGTCGCTGATGCGCTCTGTCGGTTCAACCCAATCCATGGCCAGGGCATGTCGTCCGCCGCCAAGCAGGCTCGCGTGCTGCAGGATGTGCTGGGCCGAGCGGCTGCGGAGCCGGATCCGATCGCCGCAGTGCAGGCGGCGTTCATGGCAGAGGTCGCCTCGGTGCTCGAGACGCCCTGGAGCATGTCGACGAGCGCCGACCTTGCGTTCCCGGGGACGCGTGGCGACCGGCCTGAGAATTTCGCGGAAGCTCAACAGTTCGAAGCCGACCTTTTCCGCGCCGCTGTCGCCGACCCGGTCGTCCACCGCGCCCTCATGGAAGTCGGCCAGCTCTTGCAACCTCACGCTAGGCTGCAGCAACCGGACATTCTGCGACGGATCGAGATGGCTTCCACCAAAGCAGCCGCCTGAACGCCCCGGCAATGGGGCAAACCGGAGGACAACATGGACGCGAGACTCTCACCACTGCAACCCACGACCGTCGAACTCCAACAGCGGTTCGCGATCAACAAGATTCATGCCGCAGGTGTAGCAACCGCAGATGATTCTCCCATTCTGCATGCTGCGATCGGGCTTGCCGAACAAATCCGGGCGGCGAGCGACGAGATCGAGCGCGGTCGTCGACTCCCGCCGGGCATTGCTGCGGCAATGAAGGATGCCGGCGTGTTCGGTATGGCGATGCCGCGCGTCTGGGGCGGTCCGGAACTGGACCCGTCGACGCAGTTCCGCGTGATCGAGGCGCTGGCTATGGCCGAGGGTTCGGTCGGATGGTGCGCGATGATCGGCTGCGACGGCGGCTATGTCACGGCCTTCCTCGATCAGGACGTCGCCCGCACGATGTATCCCGACCCTATGGTAGCCACCGGTGCCGCTGCTACGACAACAGGGCGGGCGTTGCGGGTGCCGGGAGGCTACCGCGTCAGCGGGCGCTTTCCGTTTGTCAGCGGGTGCCATCACTGCGAATGGGTTTGGTTGGGCTGCATCGTTGTCGAAAATGACGTCCCATGTGTCGATGGCAACGGCGTGCCCGAGACCCGGCAGTGTCTTCTGCGGCTGTCACAATGCGAAATACTGGACACGTGGCACACGACCGGGCTCCGCGGTACCGGCAGCAACGACGTCGTCGTACACGACGAGTTTGTCGAGGAAGAGCGCTCGTTCAGCTTCCAAGACCCGGAGCTGATCAAGCGGTCCGGGCCGCTTTACGCATTCCCGTTCATGTTCATGGCGAAGGGTTCTGCACCGGCACTGGGTATCGCTCGTCACGCGATCGACGTGGTGATCGAGAGTGCGGCGGGCAAACCAGCACGGCGCTACACGGTCGGCGAGGGCATTGAAGCCCCAAAAGTGCTCCGCGACGATGTCTACGTGCAGGAGGCCGTGGGGCGCGCAGAGACGCTGCTCGCTGCAGCCCGCGCGTATTTTTTCGACCTTATGGGCGATCTGTGGACGACGCTCCTCGACGGGCGGCAGCCTTCCGAGAGGCAGCTTGCACTATTCACCAGCGCCTATCCGCACATCGTCGGCGTCTGCGTCGATGCAGTGCAGCTCGTCTACAAGGCGGCAGGCGGCTCGGCGGTTTATCAGAAGGGACCACTCGATCGCTGTCTGCGCGACGTTCTGACAATGAATCAGCACGTAGTCGGGACGCTGCGAACCTACGAGATGGCCGGTCGCTTGCTGCTCGGTCTCAAGCCGCTCCGCTGGCTCTTTTAAACATCATTCCGTCACCCGCTGCGTCAAACAACAAGCCTGCGTGTTTTGAAGCTGCCCGCGACACATTTATCGGAGCTGAATATGTCCCTTGCCAATTCGCCGAGCGTAGAGACCTACAAAGGGTATGCGGAAGCCCTCAACGCGCTCGACATCGACCGAACCCGCACCTACCTGCACGATGACCTCACGTACCAAGGCCCCGTCGGTGAAATCCAGGGCGCCGACGCATACTTGAAGCAAGTCAGCGCTGTCGGTCTGCACCAGGAAGTCCGCAAGATCTTCGTCGACGGCGACGACGTCTGCGTACTTGCCGATCTCTCCATCGCCAAAGTCCCAGGCGTAAGACTCTTCGGCTGCGGATGGTTTCAAGTCAAAGAAGGCAAGATCGTCTCGATCCGCACTATCTTTGACCCTCGACCGCTGGCACGGGCCAAAGCAGGAGCATAGCTCATCGCATCCGGCACCGCGTTCAGCGACAGTAGCGGTAATCCCCCACCCTGAAGCCTCAGCACTTCATTACCAACCGGAATATCGCCATGGATATGAAGCCACCGAGCGTCGCGACCATTGCCGGCGACACCGCAATCGACCAGGCCATCGCCACACTGGTTCTGGCCTTTTCCGCCGATCCGGTAGCGCGCTGGATGTATGATGGCCCGCATCAATATCTATCGCACATTCCTCGACTATTCCGAGCCCTCGGAACGAATTCGTTTGATGCAGGAGCAGCGCAGCGCACCAATGACGGTTTTGGGGTCGCGCTCTGGCTGCCACCGGGTGTTCACGGCGATAATGCGCCGCTAGAGGTGGTTATTGCAGGAAGCATCGTCGGGGAGAAGCAAGCCGAAGTCGCCGCGGTTTTCGAGCGAACGGAACATTATCGGCCAACCGAGCCCCATTGGTATCTGTCGCTGATCGGGGTCGACGCTTTGCATCGGAACAAGGGTGCGGCGGGTCACTACTACAGCACCGCCTTCGCCAATGCGACCGGGAGCACCTCCCGGCATACCTTTGGTCATCGAACCCGTTGAATACCTCTCTTTACGAGAGGCATGGCTTTGAGATCGCGGGCACGATCCAAGTGGGTTCGTCGCCTTCCATCTTTCCCCTGCTGCGCCATGCAAGCTGAAGAATCGGCACAGGGCGCCCCGCGCCAGACACGATGCGCTCCCCGCCGTCGTATGAACCGTTCAACTCAAGGAATGACAATCATGACTCACAGAGGGTTTTCCCATATTGGCCTCTCGACCCTCGACCTCGACAAGACCCGCGAGTTTTACGAGGGCGTTCTCGGCTTCAAGCCGGTCGTCGCCGACACGATAAAGATCAAAGAGGGCGGGCATCTTCGACACATCTTTTTCGACGTCGGGCGCGATCAGCTTATCGCCTTTCTGGAACCGAATGGTGTTCCAGACGTGCCGGCACAATACGATGCGGGCATTAACCGTGGCCTCGGCGTTCCCGCCGGCTTCTATCATTTTGCTTTCGAGGCCGGCTCAACGCTGGCACTGGCCGAGAAGCGCGACGAGCTGCGCGCCAAGGGCGTAGTGACGACCGACATCGTCGATCATGGATGGGCTCAGTCGATCTATTTCAAAGACCCCAACGGCCTGTCGCTTGAGTATTGCTGCGTGGTGCGCAATTTGACCGAAGATGATGCGACGATGCAGGAGCGCTTCACGATCCCCCGCGGCGCGCTTGAACTCGACAATACGCTCAGCGCCAGAGTGCCCGCGGTCCGATCAACCGGCGGCAAGCGCAAGACGTAACAACCGCGTGCCGGCAACGCGGGTGCGGCGCGCAACGTAGCAGGGCCGAGCCGGCTCGTCCCGTCCCGGCCCATGCTCGCCGCTCATACCCGAGGATCGCCGGTGGCTCGGCGCCGGAGACCCCGGCTTCTCATTCGTCATCCTCGACCATCGCGGAAAGGCATTTCCGATGACTAACCTCACGCCCTATCAGCAGAAGATGTTGGCGACCTGGCAGCAGCACACCTACGCCGAGTTCGTGCTCAAAGATGCCGATGCGGCCCTCGCGACAATGACCGAGCATCCGAATGTGTTCATCGTTCCGTCCGGGATAGGGCGAGGAGGTCGAGCGGCCGTGCATGAGTTCTACGCCAATAAATTCCTGCCGAACATTTCGCCGGATTTGGAAATCACCTCGTTGTCGCAGACCTTCGGGGATGATCGCATCGTCGAAGAGATGGTGATGCGCTTTACGCACACGGTCGATATGGACTGGATGTTGTCGGGCTTGCCAGCGACGGGTCGGCGAGCCGAGTTCGCTTTAGTAGGCGTCATCCGGTTTCAAGCCGGCAAAGTGGCCCACGAGCATCTCAATTGGGATCAGGCCACGGTGCTCTCTCAGTTGGGCGTTCTGGAACATCCAGCGACGGCGGCCGGAGTGGGAAGTGCGGCGCAACTGCTGAAACTTCGGTAACTGCAACAGGCGGCGCGAATCTCCGCAACGGGCCTGGATCACCACCGGAGGAGGCCGAGCCGTTTCGCCATCACCCACAGCGGCTCGGGCCTGCGGTCTGCGGCTCCCGGGCACGCTCGTTGTAATACTGGTAGATGCCGCCCGGCTCGCGGCTGGCCTGCTTGAGCCAGTCGAGTAGCTGGCGGTCGAGTCGACCTGGCCGTCGTGCTTGCCGTTGGGGAACACCGTCAGTTCGTGCAGGTATTCAGCGCGCCAGCCGGCCTCCTTGGGGAGGTGGACAAAGCCGTTCTCAATCGAAGACAGGGCCTTTCGCATCAGGACCGGGCGGTCCATTGCGACCAACCCGCCGGAGCCCAGGACATCGCACAACATCAGCAATGTCGAGATGCTGACAGAGGGTGGCGGTGTCTGCGAGTTGCGCTTCAACTGGGTAACCTTCAACTATCGGTACAAGCTGTGGACACCTATTTCGGCACCTCCTTCTACACCCTCGACATCGCGGCTGCACAGCCTCTGATCGAGCGGAAGAACGTCATCCCGAAGAACGATTAGATCCACCATGTGGTGGACATCTACCACATCTGAGCCAACATTCCACTGGCCCGCAGAGCAACTGCCCGGCGGTGTGTCGAGGCCGGCGTTAATCTTTGCGTTTCAAACGTAACCGCATTCCCCGAACCCGAAATCGTCGTGTAATTTTCAGTGTCCAAATTCCCATAGTGTCGCGTCGTGCTGCGCGCCCCGGACGCCGCCGCCACAGTATGTGAAATCCGGCGCCATCGTTAACGGGAGGGAGGCCCTTGACATGTCCGATCCGATTTGGATTTCGGCAGCAAACGCCCATCACCCCGAATCCGTTCTGAACAAAATTCGAGCAGAATTTAGTGTGGAAGCGATCAGCCGATCAACCCATTTCTGCACCCTAGAACAACGGTCAAAACGCTACCCATCGTCACTGCAAACGACATTCGGCCTGGCGCTCGCTGCGCCGCTCCGCGAAACAATCGGGCCGTCCTGGCCGTAGCGGTTTATCTCACTATCACGAAGAGAATCACAATGGACACAATAGAACGTCTTTACGCGCCGGTTGCGGAGCGCGCAAGCCGGGATCCGGCCATCGGCGCACCCGACTATAAGGACAGCGCGATTGCGTTGCGCCCGACGGCCGCTGGCGGCTCGTTCTCCTGGGCAATGCATTTCCTGCCGGTCCAGCGTCGCCAGGCCCTGTGCGCGCTTTACGCCTTTTGCCGCGAAGTCGACGGCATCGCGGATGGCGAGGCATCGCACGCGTTGAAGCAGACCCTGTTAGCGAACTGGCGCGGTGAAATCGCTCATCTCTATGGCGGTCGGCCGCGGAACGCTGTGACCCTCGGTCTGAGCAAAGCCGTACATCTTTACGGTCTGCAGTGTCACGATTTCCTCGCCATCATCGATGGCGCGGAAATGAAGGTGCAGACCGACATCCGGGCGCCCAGCCTCGCGCAGCTGGATCGCTATTGCGAGCGCGTGGCGGTCGCCGTCGGCCGACTGTCGGTGCGCATCCTCGGTGAGGAAACGGCGGCGGGCGAGCGTGTCGCGGCGGAGCTCGGCCGTGCGTTGCAGCTCACCAATATACTTCGCGATCTCGCCGAGGATGCGAAGCGGCACCGACTATACCTGCCTCGCGAGCTACTGCACGCGCACGGCATATTCGCGACGACGCCGAGTTGGGTGCTGGCACAGCCGGCGCTTCCCGAAGTGTGCCGCGATCTCGCCATGCTCGCCGAACGCCATTACGCGGCTGCGGCTGAGGCAATTGCCGCTTGCCCTCGCTCGACGATGCGCCCAGCGGCCGTGACGCTCGGAATTAATCGCGCCGTTCTTCACGAGCTTCTCGCGCGCGGCTGGCAGCAGCTCGATAACCCAGTACGAATCCCTTTCTGGGGCAGACTGGCTCTCCTGCTTCGTCACGGGCTGACGGGCCGTTGAAGACTGCTGTCTCAACGGAGACCACATCGGCGCGAGGCGCAAGCGACAACCAGCCATGAAGCTCGATCGGCAAGCGGTATCGCCCCTGCTGAGGTCGACAAATCGGAGAAAGTCGATGCAGTATCAAAGCCCGTTTGAGAATTGGTACACCTACAGTACCGTGCACAAGCCGTTGCCGGATTTTACATGCGAAACCGGTCTCGTGCTTTTCCCACCCGAACTCGTGCCGGGTGTCGGCCATCCACTGGTCGACAAGTTGGGAAATCACGCAACGCGACGTCTGATGATGCGCAAACTGGAGAGCTACAACGCCTTTACCGAGAAACTCGAATACAAAGCCGTAATGGCGGCTTCCATCAAGATCGCTCAGGATCCGCAAGCTTTTGGCTTGAGCGAACAGGCGGGGCGCGAGGCGCGGCTTATTGTGACTGACGAAAGTCACCACGCTTACGTCGCCATCGAACTGATCAAGCGGATCCCTGGATTTTCAGAGCTGCCACCGCTCGCCCCGTCGCAGCCGCCGTTTTTGAGAGGGTTGGAGGAGTTGGAGAAAAGTCTTCCGACCGAGTTCGCCGATGACCTTCTGATCGCGTTCGTCGCGATCTCAGAGACGCTCATTACCTCAATCTTGCGCGGGATCCCGCGTGACCCACGTGTCGTGAGTGCCGTCCGCAATACGGTCCGCGACCATTGCATCGACGAGGCCCGACATCATTCCTATTTCGTCTATGTTGTTCACCAGCACTGGGCCTCCAGCGCGCCTGATCGGCGGGAGATACTCGCATCTCTCTATGCGAAGCTGATACGGTTGTTTCTGGATCCGAATATCGATCTGTGCCGGGCTTGGCTCCTGGAAGCTGGGCTCGACCCGCACGATGCGGAAGTCGTTCTGCGAGACTACTATTCGCCAGAACGGGTAGCGGCCGGCATTCGCGCTGACTCTTTCCCGACCCTCAAACTCATGGAGCGGGTCGGTGTGCTGGATCATCCGACCGCGCGTCCCGCATTCGTGGAACAGAAGCTCATCGATTAGCTGGGTGGTGCGGCACAGGCGGCTCGGCTTATTTCAGCCGCCTGATGCTTCTGGAATGACGGCCACAGATGTGGCGACAGAAGGAGCTCAAGCATGATGCGCATGGCGGTTCTGCAGCATGTCGAATTCGAAGGGCCGGCGGCTGTCGCCGATTGGGCGGCAGCGCGCGGGTTTCCTCTCCGCGTATTCCACCTGTATCGAGATACCACGCTCCCGTCGCTTTCCGATTTCGACATGCTGACGGTCATGGGCGGCCCGATGAGTGCGAATGACGAAGCTCGGCTCGGCTGGCTTGGTCCAGAGATCGCGTTGGTTCGCGAGGCCATCGCCGCGGACAAGACCGTGCTCGGAATTTGCCTCGGTGCCCAAATCATAGCCAAGGCTTTGGGCGCGCGGGTCTATCCGGGAAGCGCCAAGGAAATAGGCTGGTTTCCCGTCCAGCGGCCGGCCGGCTCACATCCTTTCTTCGATGGCTTACCCGATTGCTTTACGCCATTTCACTGGCATGGCGAGACATTCGATCTGCCTCACGAGGCAACGCTGCTCGCCAACAGCAAAATTACGCAGACTCAGGCGTTTGCAATAGGTCAGCACGTTCTTGGACTGCAGTTTCACATGGAGGCGACCGAGGAAAGTGTGCGAGCGCTCCTCAAAGGTGCTGCCCACGAAATCGGTCATGGCGTTTTAGAGCAGCAGCCCGCCACGATCCTCAACGGCCTTAGCCAATGTGCAAGCCTTCGCCCCTTGCTTGACACGGTGCTCGACCGCTTGACCGGTTTGCGGGCAGAGGCAATAAAGGCGCACCTCGTGAATGAGTAATGATGAATCCGCCTTGACCCTGTCCGCAACGGCCGGAAAGCCGACAGTGCGCGACGGACTTCGAGGCCTCGACATTCCTCGGCTATATGATCGTGTTGCCGCCGGGTCACCAGCGGAGGAGGCGCAGCCGCTTCGCCATCACCGATAATGGCTCGGGCCGGGCGGTCTGCGGCGCCTAGGCGAGCTCCTTGTAATACTGGTAGATGCTGCGGGGCTCGCGGCCGGCCTGCTTGAGTCAGTCGAGCCAGCTGGGAGGTCAAATCGACCCGGTCGTCGTGCTTGCCGTTGGGGAACACCGGCAGCTCGTGCAGGTATTTGGGAAGCCAGCCGGGCTTCCTTGGGCAGGTGAAGAAAGCCGTTCTCGATCATCGCCGTCTGCGCATGCATCCGCATGACCTTGTCGGATTGTGGCTGGTAGCGGGTGACGGCGTGCAGGCCCAGCTCGACCAGTTCCTGGATCAGCTGGGTGCCCGAGGTCGTTGAGGGTGTGGTCGAACCAGTCGTTCGCCGCCTGGCGCTGAGTCTGCGACAGCGCCTCCTCCGGCTTTAAGGGGTCACGGTGTGCGCGGCTCGAGTTCGCGGAACGATTGCGCCGCGAAGCTCGCGATATCGCTGCGCAACAGTACCGCGCACCCGCCCGCGTGATATCGGAGCATGTACTGGTCTACAGCGAGCCTCGGACTCCCGAAAGTGACCATTACGGTCTTCTGAACGATCACCGCAATATGGACCCCGGCTCAAAGTCGTCGTCGTCGGAAGGCGAGCCTGGGATTGCAGGATCCTTGTTGCCTCGGGCGATCTGCTCATGCCGTTGCCAAGCGCCGGCATGGCCGACAATGCGAGATGAACTGCAATGCGCTTCGTTCCCAGGATTGGGTAAGCGCAAATGCACGGCAGGCCGCGCGCGAAATCGTCAGTGCCTTGAGGCAGGCAGATCTGAGATCCTCGCCGAGCGCGCCGACCGGATTGCCGCCAATCACGTCCTGTGGTCCCGGGACGGGGTACGCGGCAACCGGAACGCCGCAGGCCAGCGCTTCGAGCTGAACGACGCCGAATGTGTCGGTTCGGCTTGGAAACACGAATACGTCTGCCGCCGCAAGATGTGCGGCCAAGGTTTCCCCTTCCAGCTGGCCGAGAAAGTGCGTGTCCGGAAAACGGCGCCGCAGCTCGCCCGCCTGAGGTCCGTCGCCAATGACGACCTTCGAGCCTGGCAGGTCTAGCGCGAGGAATGCCGCCAGGTTCTTTTCTACCGCGAGGCGGCCGACGCTGACGAAAATCGGTCGTGGCAGATCGATTGCCGCGGCGCGCTCGGGGCTGAAGAGGTCGGTATCGACGCCCCGCGTCCACATCGCCAAATGCGCAAAGCCGCGATTGCCGAGCTCTTCGATCAAAGAACGGGTAGACACCATCGTCACCGCCGCGGCCGCATGAAATCGGCGCAACAGCGCATAGCTCCATGATAGGGGAACCGGCAGACGCGCCGAAACGTACTCGGGAAACCGGGTCATGTAGCTCGTCGTGAAGGATATTTTTCGTGCGAGGCAATAGCGCCGCACAACCTGCCCGATTGGTCCCTCGGTCGCGATATGCAGGCAATCAGGTGCTGCAATCTCGATCCGCCGCGCGATTTCTCGCCAGGTCGGGATGCCGCAGCGAATGCTCGGGTAGGTCGGCAACGGAAAGGTCCGAAACCCTTCCGGCGTCAGAAACTCGACCTCGGCACCGAGCTTCCGAGCCCGTTGACCTGTGGCGACCACGCATCGGTAGCGATCAGTATTCGCATTATATCGAGCCACTCACGACGGCAATCGCATCAGCGGCCGTCCCATGCGAATGACCGCACCCTGCTGTACGGAGCCGCAAAGCGTGACGCCCTTCGGTGCAAACACAATGATGGTCGACCCGTGTTGGAACCATCCCATTTCTTGCCCTTTGCTGAGGGAGGCCTGGCAGGGAATTTCGGCCCGGCCGCGGTACTGCATGTTCAACAGGACGTCCAGAAAGTGCAGGCGGATGCTGGCCACAAGAATCGCGGCCACCGGTACCAGGGTGACCACCACACCGGAGGGTCGCAGCATCGTGCAAATGACTGCGCGCTCGTTCTTGGAGAACAATTTGGCAATGCGATTGAGCGCAATCGGATTGACGTTCCAGGTGTCGCCGGAAACGTACGTGACCTTGTCGACAGTGCAGTCGTAAGGCGCATGGAAGCGGTGGTACATGCTTGGTGTCAGCCGCAACGTGACGTATTGGCCATCGCGATAGAGTCGGACGAGCTGCGGGTCGATTAGCAAATCCTGCAATGTGTAGGGAAATCCCTTGGCCTGGATCAGCTCGTTGCGGTCGATCCGTCCGCAGGCGCCGACGATGGCATCACAGGGACTGGTCAAATTGCGCGGGTCGCGGTCGACCGGACGCGCGCCGGGTATCAGCTCCCGCGTGAAGCACGCGTGCAAGCTCGGGAAGCGCTGCGTTCGCGCGTCGCTCAGGTCGAGATCGGCGAAAAGCCGCCAGATCGCGATCGAGGCTCGCGCCAGCAACGGCGCCTCGATCTGGCTGAACCAGCCGAAAAGCCGATTCGCCAGCTGATGCGGGATGCGATTCGTCAGCAGAAAACTGATGTCCTCCCACAGCACGGTTTTGGCGGATGCCGCTCGCATTGTCACATCAGTGTAAAAAACATCGAATAATGACTCCGCCCATGGAGGCGGCAATCACCGGCGCCGGCGCTTACGGCCTGGTCGCCATGAGCTTGGCGGCGTCGACGGCTGGCTTGAAGGCGCGGCTGGAGCTGTCAAAGGCAAAACACAGATCGCTCGCCGGGCACCCGCGCATCGCCCGATTCGTGGCCTCGCTGGTGCCGTTCTATCAGTACGATGAAGCGCGGTTCTTCAGCGCCGATGAAGCGCCCGACGAGGTTGTCGCGCAGCGACGCGCCGATTTTATGCGGGTCTCGGATCTCTACCGGAAACGATACGCCGGCACATTGCAGCGTACGGCCGAGGCCACCGAGCTGATCTCGGATCTGCAATTCACCGAGGCTTACCGCGTCCCGTTTCAGTTCAGCCGCCTCGTGCGCCGGCACTTGCCGGTCGGCGCGTTTCTCAAATCGTCGTGCGGCGTCACGACGACCGACCTCGACGGAAACGCGTTCTACGATCTTACCGGCTCTTACGGCGTCAATCTGTTCGGCTACGATTTCTACAAGGAGTGCATCGACCGCGGCATCGAACGCGTGCGTGCGCTCGGCCCGGTCTTGGGCTCCTATCATCCGCTGGTCGCCGACAATGCCGAGCGCCTCGTGCGCCTTTCGGGCATGGACGAAGTTTCGTTTCACATGTCCGGAACGGAGGCCGTCATGCAGGCGGTCAGGCTCGCGCGCTACCACACGAGGCGCTCGCATCTGGTGCGCTTTTGCAGCGCCTATCACGGCTGGTGGGGCGATGTTCAGCCGGGCGTCGGCAACCCGGTGGCGGCGCATGAGACATACACGCTGAAGGACATGTCCGAGGCCTCTCTGCGCGTGCTTCGCGGCCGACGAGACATCGCCTGCGTCCTCGTCAACCCGGTGCAGATCATGCACCCGAACAGCACCGCACCGGCCGATTCGACCTTGGTCGACAGCACCAGGGACCTCGTCACCTACGGCAAGACTCTCGGCGGTGGCCTGCCGGTCGGCGTCCTCTGCGGGCGCAAACACCTGATGAAGCGATTTCGTGAAGATCGACCGGCCGATATTTGCTTTGCGCGGGGCACGTTCAATTCGCATCCCTACGTCATGGCGGCGATGAACGAGTTCCTGCGGCGCCTCGAAGAACCGGCGATCGCTGGGCTCTACCGCGACCTCGACGAAATTTGGGATTGCCGCGCCGCGGCGCTCAATCGGCGGCTGCGCGACACCGGGTTGCCGGTGCAAGTGGCTAACCTGTCGTCGATCTGGACGATCTGCTACACTCGGCCTTCGGCCTACAACTGGATGTTCCAGTACTATCTGCGGGCGGAAGGCCTGGCGCTGAGCTGGGTCGGCACCGGGAGGCTTATATTCAGCCTGAATTATACGGAAGCCGATTACCAGGCGGTCGCCGACCGCATTGTTGCCGCCGCCGAAGCAATGCGGCGTGGCGGCTGGTGGTGGGAGAACCCACTCGCCAGCAACCGCACGATCAAGCGCCTGATTTTACGAGAGATGATCGCTCATCGGTTGTCGCCGCAGAGGGCTCGGCGCCAGGCTAAACGGCCCGCCTTCACGCCCTCAGTGGCTGTGGCCCAGCGCCACCGGGTCCTCCATATCGCCGCGCAACAGATAGTACGGCGCCTTGTAATAAAGTTTGATGTCGTGGAACGGGTCAGTGAGGATTTTGAACGCCCAAACCAATCCGGTCTGCAGGTCCCTGATAAAGAACAGCTGAATGGATCGTAGAATTACCCCGGCGACTCCGATAAACAGCCAGCACATCCCGATCTGATGGACAAATCCGAGTGCGCTTTCCCATGGTCTGATCATGCCGAAAAATGTCGGCTTGAAGTATAACGGCAGCGGAGACAATGCCCAAAGCGAGAGCAAGACGACCTTGCGGTGGAGATTGTAGCCGACCTTCACTTCTTCTTTGTATTCGTGAGTGACGTCGTTTACTGCGTCATAACCCTTCGGCTCGAAGAAGAAATGACCAATCTGGCGGCTGGTCATCGACACCATCCATCCGGTCATTGCAGCTATCGCCGGATCCCAGAACAGCAAGAAATACATCAGAATGAAGCTCGTCGCGCTCAACAAATGAAGTGACTGGTTGATTAGACTATGGTGATAGTACCGGTGATCGTCCCAGCGCTGAATTTTCAGCGTCTGCATAAAGCCACTCATCTGAGCATCCCCCTTTGACAATTACAGGTACGGTCCGCCGCGAATCCGCCGGTTTGCGGTGCTGATGCTCCCGCCCCTTGTTCGAATTTCACAAATCTGAGGAGCGAGAAATGACCGAACGGCGGCATCGGCCGGCGCTCGATCAGGCGCACATCGGTTCGCCCTTCGGTCCAGCGAACGAATCGGTCCCAGCGAAACTCAGCCCGCCATCCGAGCCGACAGACGATCGGTTGCAGCAATCGTTCAACCAGGTGCCGCAAGCCGGCATCCGCACCGATCCGGCTGAGGAGAATCATCTCGCCGCCGGGCCTGAGCATTCGGGCACATTCGTCGAGCGCGGCTTCCGGGTTTGGCACGGTCGAAATCACGTGGTTCGCCACGACGACATCGAACGAAGCGTCGGCGAATGACAGATGCTCTGCATCCATCACCTCCAGCTTCTCGACATTAGTAAGGGACAGGCCCGCCACCCGTCGCTGCGCCTTGCAAAGCATCTCCGCCGAAAGATCAATCCCGATTATGCGATTCTGGGAGGAATAGCCGGGGAGCGAGATGCCCGTGCCGACACCGACTTCGAGAATTCGGCCTCCGACCCGCTCGGCTGCGGCGGTCGCCGCCCGACGTCCACGCTCGAATACAGGGCCAAAGACCAGATCGTAGACCGGCGCCCAGCGCGCGTACGCCTTCCGTAAACTAACCCCGTCGAGCTCTGCGGGCAATTTCTTCCCAACTGCATCCGTCACCAAAACCTGCCGCATCATGTCTCAAGATCGTAATAAAAGCCTAGCTGTCCCTTGTTACAGTAAGGTGAAAAAACTATTGCACTTGGATGGCGACGCGTCTCCGGCAACATGTCCTTGTATTGCTTGGCCAGTCACAACTAGATTGCGCCGACTGTCCGCGAAGCCTCGACAGCCGACGTCGCGCGGCGGACCTCGAGCCCCTCGCTATGTTCCGGCCCCCGGTCACCAGTGGAGGAGGCCCAGCCGCTTCGCCATCACCGATAATGGCTCGGGCCGGACGGTCTGCGGCGCCCGGGCGAGCTCCTTGTAATACTGGTAGATGCCGCGGGGCTCGCAGCCGGCC
>WNFP01004673.1_pt1 | contig 18243 bp, 13 predicted proteins | sample 5400201 | NCBI WGS metagenome assembly WNFP01 (sample SAMN13153355, study PRJNA577476) | soil metagenome | isolation source: 115 cm saprolite under Madrone tree | place: USA:California | collected 2016-06-14 | reverse complement strand
CCCGGCGTGAGCCGCGATGCTTTTCGGATCGCCTTGCAATTGCTCGCGGTAAAGAGCAAGCGCTTCCTCAAACTTACCGGCGCCGCGTTTCAGATTGGCCAGGGATATTCTGGCGCCGGACGACTTTGGATCGAGGGCCAGAGCGCGCGCGAATTCACTTTCGGCATCGTCCAGACGCAATGCTATGTGCCGGGCTTCGCCGAGGGCCTGGTGCGCGACCGCAGAGTCGGGCCCTGCCTGGATCGCCAACTCAGCCAGCCGGGTCGCCTCATTTACATTTTCGATCATGAGATAGAATCCGGCGACGGCTGCCAGCCGTTTCGGGTTCAACTTGGCTAGCGCCTCAGCCTGGTGGGCCGATTCGATCGCCGCGGCACTTTGTCCGCGCAGAAATAGATTGGCGGGAATGCGCGCGATCACTTCCGTAAACAGGCGATCCGGCATATCGCTCGGAGCCTCAGAGATGGCCAGACGGAACTGTTGCAGGCCGCCGTCAACATCGCCGGTCTGCAACTTCTGATCGCCCAGCATTGCGTGGGCCACCACAATCAACTCATTTGCCCTTGGCGCCGCCAACGACTGCGGGTGGGCAGCGATGAATGCTTTCAGCGCGTCGATTCTCTTGTCGGGTGGGAGTGCCAGGGTAACTTCGACCGCTTCCTTTTCGTCCTCGGGACTAGCCGGCGTGATAGCCGTTTTTCGATCCGGCGATGATGATCGGGCCGGCGTCGTCGAATTATCCCCCGTCTCGGTTGCGCCGGGTGACGCCTGCGCGGCAGGACTGTCAATCAGGGCCGGCGTCTTTTCGGCGATGGGCGCCGGGCTTTCAGTCGCTTGCGGTGATGTGCTGGGCGATGGCGCCGCCGCGGGCCCTGATGGCGGTGAGATAGCCGGAGTCTCCGCAGGCTTTGCTGGCGGCGACGCCGACGCCTCCGGTGTTGCAGCCGTTTGCGTTGGCTCAGCTGCCGGAACAATGGTCGCCGTGGCCTGAGCTTTCGGAGTCTCAGTGGGCTGAGCTGCGGGTGTTTCGGTTGCTCGTGCTGCCGGTGTTTCGGTCGGTGGCGCCACCGGCGTTTCTGTTGGTTGTGCAGAGGGGCTCGCGACTGTTCGTGGTCGTTGTTGTTGGGCGATCTGGTTTTCCGCGGGGAGACTTCCTGACGGTTGTGCGTCCAGATCTGCAAACGTAAAATTGTTTCGCGCGCCCAGGCCATTAGCAAACGTCTTGATTCCAGCGAGCATCCCTTCGCTGTAACCCGCACTCTTTATTCTTTCCTGCATGCGCTGCCCCATGTCGCCGATGAGTCCGTCAGGCAGATCTGCGCGAGCGCCCCGGCTGATGTGCGCCAGGAAGTCTCCGCTGTCACCCGAAATCGTGAGCAGGACGCTCTTCTTTGGACTTGTCATGACGCCGATATTCCAATCGTTGGCAAGCCGGAGAGAATAATCATAGAGAGTTTCCGAACCGGTATTCTTGACGGTAGCGATCACAAAGTCGATTCCAGTTCGTTGCTTGAGATTGTCCAGAATCTTTTCAAAACGGTCCCGGGTCGCGGTGTCAAGCACTTCGCCGAAATCGTTGATGTGCCCGCTTGCGGCAGGAAGCTTTGCCTGCGCATGAGCCCTCAGATTTGCGCCAAACCAAAACAAGACAACGATCGAGAGCAACAGCACCAGTATGATTGCGCGCTGATTAATTAAAGGTAGTTTCATTGGGTAACTATTTTGAAACGAAAGTTGTGCGCTTGCCCTCTCTCCTTTGGGGGAGGGTTGGGTGGGGGCTTTGCTGCGTCATGCCCTCTTCCCGACCCTCTCTCAAAGGGAGAGGGAGAGAATTCATTATTCCACCCGGAAGCTCCTGGTGGTTTGCTTAAGATTATTGTTTGAACGTCATCGAGTTATTTTGTTATTAATCAACGCTTCCGACAACACCCGGCCAATAGAACAGCTTGGCGCCTGCAATCCGAGAAGACCCGCAAGCGTCGGCGCGATGTCCGCGGGCGTCGCTGCCTGGTTATAAGTGCCCCGGGCAAAATCCCGCCCCATGATAATCAATGGAACGTGCGTGTCATAGCTGTAAGGCGAACCGTGCGTCGCGGTCGAAAGTGGATCGGTCGGATCCTCGGGTAGATCGAACAAAATGTTGTAGGGCTCAAAAACCACAATAACGTCGCCGCTGCGCGCCGGATAAAAACCGTTTAGGACCCGCCGGGCAATCGGATCATTTTGAGATATCAAGTCGTTTTGCAGCTGGGCCCGAGTGAAATAGCGCGCAACGCCGGGCATGCGCATGGACGACTCGCCTACGACGCGCTCGCATTCATCCAGATCAATCCCGTCGCGCTTCAAGGCGGCGCGATTGAGATAAAAGTTGTTGTTGATTAAGCCAGCCTCAGGCTCTCCCCTGCTGATAAAGCTCTGAATGTAGTCGTTGGCGGGACGATCCTTGCGAGCATACCTGGCCTTTAATCCTTCCTCGACAAGCTGGCGCAAGTCGACCTTCTGATAGCGGTGGCCGGGGAGTTTCATCGAGGCTGCCTGCTCAACCCGCGCATCGACGAAATCCAACAATGTCCCGATTTGCCGATCGACACGGAGAGTCATATCCATCACCTCCTGGCTGTACGGCCCAAATCGATGGCCCACATAGTCGTTGGCGGAAAAGCTCACCGTCAGCAGATCGGTGTCCGCGTCGTCTCCAAGTTTTTCGTTGGTAATTGCTTCTTCGGCGAAAGCTACCAGCAGGTCGTTCGAAAACGGAGTGTAGTCCAGCGCTTTGTAAAAAAATCTGCTCGGGTTCGTAGCTCCGCCCGTGATCACGTGCGGAAAGAAATTAGTATCGTTCGAAGACTTGTCCAGATTCTCCCACGGTACATCGTCTTTACCCGCGCGCTTCAGATATTCGGATTCTGGTAACAGACGATCCCAGTGTGCGCCGAACCAATGATCGGCGAGATGACGAGTATTAAAGTGTTCGACCCAGCCAGGCTCCCGATCGAAATAATAGGTGCTGGAAACCATGTTTCCATTGTCGGTGCCAAACCAGTAAGCAGCATTAGCGCGCCGGCCTGAAGGCAGAATCGCAGAACGATCCTTGGCTGAAATTCCAATGACTTTCGATCGATCGCCGTCGGCTATCCGCAACTCGTCGCCGACGGTCGAACAAAGCAGGCGCCTGGGGCTGTATCCCTTCTCGCCAGGTTTGCCGGCCAACTTGTTGGTGCTGTCGTCGGTCACGGACTTGACTCTTCGTCCCGTATCGCGCTCGTACCATTCATTGGCGATGATGCCGGTCTGTGAAGGCCAGGCGCCGGTCATGAAAACCGCATGGCCGGGCGCGGTGAAAGTCGGCACGTGATCGAAGTTCGTTTCGGTCCACGAAGCGCCTTGTCGCATTAAGCGACCGATGCCGCGCGAGCCGAATAGATCCCCAAAACGAGTCAAATAATCATAGCGAAATTGATCGACGATGATCAGCAGCACCAGCCGCGGACGAGAGTCCTTTGACGGCGCGGGAGTCGCGGTCCGAATGTTGATTCGACGCGGCTGCTGGGCCGACAGCCGATCAACTGAAAACAAAAGAAAAAGCAGAGCAGCGACGCGCGCGAAATTTCTATTACGGCAATCCTTCATTTAAACGATTGTCGCCATCGAAGAGTGTGAAATCAACATAAGATCCAAGGAGAGACAAATAGGGCGGGCATGATAACATCGATCAGCGAGCAAAAGGAAAACCAGTGGCGCGACGATAGTGACCTAATTTCCGTCGGATGTCATGGAGTCAGTACCGAGAGAGGTAGCGACCGGGTAATAATAATTCGCGATTCTGATTTTGCTAATAACTTAGACCCGGTCGCTACCGCTCTCGGGTACTGACCTCATCACCTTAGGCCACTTCGCGCACGATACTGGCCTTCGGCACTTGATCGCAGACTGAGGTCTGTGCCACATAATCAAACAATGAGCGAACTCGAGGAAGCATGGGAGCTAGCGCTGGCCGAAGCGGCGCGCCGCGCGCGCACGACCGGTCGCGCGGACATAGCCAGCTATCTCGATCTGCGTTCGAAGAACGATCTGCTGCGCCGCACGGCGATCGATTGGCTAACGGCTACGCTGACTGCGCTCGCAGGTGAAGCCAATCGCAAAGGCGCGGGTATTCAAATTGAAAGACACGACCCGCATACTTTCCGTCGCGACTCTGCGACCATGGTTGGAACTCAACTGACGCTGCGACGGGGAGTACGCTCGCTGGCAGTGGAAAGCGGTTGGCCACGAAAGCCGGTTGATGGGTTCGTGCGCGGAGATGGACTGGCCTGCGCCAATATCAAGCACTTTGGCCGGCCTCATGCGAATGCTGAACTCATTCTGTCCCCTTCCACCTGCGGCTCGCCGCAGTGGCTGGTCATTGATAAGACCCAGACACGAACACCCCTCACCGAATCTCAAATCCGCCATCATCTATACATTTTGCTAAGTGAATCATAACGTTGGTCGCCTTTCTTCTAATAGGCTTACGACTTACTTGTGATGCCCGCGCTTTTTTCGGACGGCGCGCACTTCCTTAGGTCCGCAATCATCGCATCATTGAGGTGTTTTGTGATCAAAAAGGAGGGAGGAAGAAATGAGACACAGAATTCTAACTAAGCTGCTGATGGCAGCGGCTCTGCTAATCCTGGCAATTCCCCTCGGGGCATCGGCCCAGGTCTATAACCGTGATCGGTACAATAACGACAACCGGGATCAGTACGATCGGGTGAATCGGCGTGATGCCCGAGATGCAATTTACCGTCTCGAAAATTCGAGCGCCCGATTGGAGAGTGATTTGAACTTCACACCAGGGCGCAGAATCCTCGGTATCTTTCAATTCAGGACTGTAGACAACACTGCCGTTGCGCAAGTACGAGACTTTCGGCGCGCTGTCAGACAGCTAAGGAACGACTCGAATGACGGACGGGCTTTGAATCGCAGTGTCGATGAAGCACAGGTGGTTTTGAATCGCGGGGTTCAACTTGATCGTTATCTGCGGTTGCGCACCGGCAGCGCCAACGTGGATGCCGACCTGAGCGACCTCAGATCGAGTCTCCATGTCCTGGCCGACGCTTACGGTCTGAGCGTGCCTTACTAAACTCAGATACGATGATCAGCCTAAATTCGCCGGGTTAAAGTCGCGGTGTTTATGAAAAGGTGATCAAAATGCACTCACCGTAGCCCTGCCCGCTTCCTCACAAGCGAGCGGGGCTTTTGTTCCATCCGGCTGGCAATGCCACAATGCCCGACACATGACCGGCACTCTCTACATCGTCGCGACGCCGATCGGCAATCTGGAAGACATCACGCAACGCGCCCTCCGCATTTTGGGCGAAGTTGACCTCGTGGCCTGCGAAGATACGCGGAGGACGCGGGTGCTGCTGAACCACTTTGGCATCAAAACAAAGACAATCAGTTATCACGAACACAACGAACGCGAACGGTCGGAACAGATCTGCAAGCTGCTGGTCTCAGGAAAGAACGTCGCCCTGGTTTCAGACGCTGGCACGCCGCTGATAAACGACCCCGGTTTTCGCCTAACCAATGCCGCCATCGAATTGAGTCTTTCTGTTGTTCCGATTCCCGGACCCGTGGCGTTCGTCACCGCGCTGGTCGCATCCGGACTGCCCTGCGATCAGTTTTTCTTTGCCGGCTTTCTGCAGGCGCGGACCAATGCCCGGCGCGCCAAGCTGGAAGAACTTCGCGCGGTTCCGGCGACCCTAATCTTCTACGAAGCTCCACACCGTATCGCCGCCACGCTGGCGGACGCGTTTGATGTGCTGGGAAATCGCCCGGCAGCAGTCGCACGCGAATTGACTAAAATCCACGAAGAGATCGCGCGGGGCAGCTTACATGACTTGAGTCAACGATTCGCTGAGACGGCACGCGGCGAAATGGTTCTCTTGATCGGCGGGGCAGGAATTGATGAAGCCGCGACGACTGAAGAAACCGCGCCGCGCAGACTGATTGAAAGGGTGGGCGACTTAGAGCGTGAAGGCCTCGACGCAAAGGCGGCTTTAAAGAAGGCCGCTCGCGAACTGGGAATGAAACGGGCCGAGGCGTATCGGCTGTTGGTAGCTCAAAAGAATCGGCGCAATAAATAGAAGAGCGCACCTGCGTGGAGAGTGGACATCCTGTCCGCCTGAGCGCGAAGCGCGAAAAACAATGGTCATTTCGGTTTAAGGGACTGAGCGCTGGAGTGCGCCGGCAGAGCGCAGCGGCGACGGCGCTTTGGTTGTTATCACTCGATAACTGCCACCAAATCCCAAGCGGTGTCGCGCTACGCTTGCCACCGCACTCCAAAGATTCACTTTGCCAATGGCGCTACTGTGCCATCCGGTTTCAGAATAACTTTCAAAGCCGAGTATGGAACCAGAACGTGTTGCGGGCCCGCGGCATACGGCGCCACCGCGTAAGGATCGAAAGTAATCCACAAGCCTTTCTTTGTAATGGCCCAGGCCCGATAGTTGTCGGCTCGCGGCGACGCCCCCGATTTCATCATCTCCTCGTCGAACATCGCGTCTTTGTCTTTCTTGGATCGCTCTCTCAAATCCTTTAAGCAATAGTCCGAAATGACGTTTAGAAAGTTTGACTTGGGATTGAAGAGATCGGCCAGCGCCAGCTTCTTCCCATTCTTGACGTCATAATTCACGACGGTTGTGTTGCTGTTGCCATGCGCTGCGCCCCGTTCGTACGAGCCTTCGGTAAACTCGACACTGATCAAGTCGTCGGTCGCGTAGCGGATTTCATAGCCGATGTCCAGAGTCGAATCCATTGTCTCTGCCGGAGTCTCGCTACCGGTGACAGTTTCCTCTGAGGTCTCAGATGTCTTGAAGGCGGCGACGTCTTTGGTAATCAGGCTCCGGGCCTCGCGATTGAAATTATCAAAACGGGTATCGCCTTCTATCTGTGGATACTCGGCATCAACCGTATAGTGCTTGGCTTTATTTGCTTCCTTGATCACCTTGGGAGTGACGCGTACTGCGGCGGCGAATGCGATGGGCTGCTGGAATACCTGAAACGCGGTCTCCTTCGTGCCGTCGGGCTTTGACCATTTGCCATCGATCTCGTTAAGGGCAGGATCGGGCGAATCAGTGGCCGGTTTCCACTTCCCTTTGAATATACCGGTGTCCTTGCCGCTCTCATCCGACTCTTTCAACTGGACGTTGCCGTCCTTATCAACTGTGCCGGCGAGGTTGATGTTCTTACCGACCTTTGGATAGAAATAAGTTCCCGTCAGGCGATCGGCATCGCGCGTGAGCGTCATTTCAATCGCGAGGTTGTTCGCAATCGTGCCACGAAAATAAAATTTATCGCCGGTCATGGCCTTGCCGCCTACGGGCGCTTCATGCACGGCCGCGTCGTTGCTGTTAGCAGCCGGCTGAGGGCCAACCGGCTTTCGACACGCACCCAGACTGATAAGAGCAATGCCAAGGAAAAGTACGGGACCGGTAGTTCGCATCTGAATTCAATCCTTCGTTGTAGAGTTCAATTCGATCTAGTGCAGGGTCTTTCAAATGACACTTACGAGGCGCTTTATTTCGTGCAGTTTGGTGTGGTTTCGTGGATCGTTCTTCACTGGGCAAAGAAATCGATCCACGAAGCCACACGAAAAATCATGAAACGGGTTCCAATTAGTTTTTAGTATGTTCATTCGTTAACGCAAAATCAGCTCTCAGCTCAACAGTCATCCTCTGGACCCTGGAGTAATCAAACCGCTTCGCTCAATTTCCTTGCGAACCTCCGCAAAAGTTAGCTGGCTTAGTCTGCCGCCACTGAATATCTCATTGTTGGTGACGTCCGCAAGCGCGAACGATGGCTTCGGAAAGCCGTCCATTTCCTCGTCAGTCTCAAAACTCGTCTCGGCCAGCACCAATCCAAACAGATCGCCGAGAAACATATCGACAGAAAACTTTTGCCCGCCAAACTCAAAAGGATAACGGTTTTTTCGGATTTCGTTGGCCGAAAAGAGCGCGAGAGTCTCTGCCTCAATCGCGTTGAGATAAGTGCTCGTGATCATCGTTCGCGAGAGATCTTTCGTATCAGGCGCGAACTTCTGCGTAAACTTTGCCACCCATTTATTGGTCCGCGGATCGCGCACCTTGCGTATGCGCAGCCGCGTGCCGGTAAGATAGTTATCCGTGATTTGGAGATGATGATCGGCGCGCGTCAATCCATCAGGCAAGTCCGCCAACAGATAGCGCCGCTCGCGCTCCACGCGTGCGTACCTGCTGTCAGGGACAACCGTATTCAAATCTGTTAGCTTCGCGACACCCATGGCTCAATCTGCGTGTTTACTTTAGCCGTAGCTCCGGTAAAGAACAAAAGACCCGGAACCGTTTCGTTTGCCCTTACTGATCCCGAAAACGTATATTAGCGCGGCCCGAAAACTAAACTTGCCTGAGAAGAAGGAGACCCCTCCAGATGAATACCCATAGGATTAATGCATTGTGCGCCGCGCTCGCCGTCGTTTTCTCGGTGTCAGCTTGTAGTCTGCTTGGCGGTTCGACACCCACTGCCACCTTTAAAGCGTTCTATGAAGCTTCGAAGAAGAAAGACGTCCCGGCCATGAAGAAGACGTTGTCAAAGGGCACATTGGATATGTTCGACAAGCTGGCCAAGGAACAAAACAAGACCACCGACGAAATGCTGAAGGACGTCGACAAGGATGATAAATCCGAAAAAATGCCAGAGACGCGCAACGAGAAAATAAACGGCGACACTGCGACGCTCGAGGTCAAGAACGAGAAGACGAACAAGTGGGACCCGCTGCCGTTCGTCAAGGAAAACGGCGAATGGAAAATTGCCCTCGACAAGTTCCTGGAGGACATGATGAAGAGTCTGGGTGAAAAAACGCCGGACAGTAAATGAGTCTGCTGATTAATCTCATTAGCACCGCGGCTTTATGCCGGTGATTACGGGTTGGATGTGGAATGAAAACCATTTAAACGGTTTCCGGCTTTCGTAGGCGCGTCCAATTCACCGCGCTAAAGCAACGGTGCTAATGAGAGAATGCGACCAGCGACCCTCTTCACCTGGTCACCGCCGGCCCCATTCGCACAACTTCAAAGTTGAATCCCTTGATGTTTTTTAACAGGCCCAGGTCGTCATTGCTCCAGCGTGGATCGGGAGCGCCGCTTAAGAACCAGCCGGGGCCATTGTCGGCGACGAACATTCCATACCTCTTCAGCGCCCGGAGAATGACCTGGTTCGCGGCGGAATAACTTGAGATATCAAACGAAGCTTTCAGGCGTACGCGCATCCCCATCGGAGGGAGATTGGGATCGGGATCGCCGCTGGCAAAGTGGCGCGCCGGATAAACGTAAGCCTTTCGCGATCGCCCCACAGTGAAGCGTAAAGCATGTTTGATCTCGCGCTGCTCGATTACTTCGTCATAGCGAACCAGACCGGGAAAAATCGGCAGTCCGGCCGCATCTGCTGAGGTCCAGCCCTCAGGGCGTAGCGCGTTCGAACTCAAATCAAAGACCGCACCGCTCCCGGCAATCCAACTCGCGCCATTATTCACCGGGAAGGCAGAGAACAATTCGTATAGTTTCCAACGATCGCGATCGATAACCAGGACGTGCCGATCTCCCTTCCCGTTTTGGCCGCCTTCAATGGGCGCACTTCGCGGAACCGGATAAGGACCAGGATCGCTCTCGCCGCCAAAAGATCTAAAGCTCACCGGCACCAGCGGCTGACCGCCCGCGACTACAATGTATGGAATGCCATTCGGCGCGCCGTTCCAGACGGTGCCAAAATCCGGATGCAGCCGATCATCAATTCCAATGCTCTTGATCAGATTCGCGGAGTTCGGATCCACTGGCGAGTTGGAGATGTCCTGATTCCAGGGATTGTCGGGAGGGAAAAGCCGTTTGCCGTGCAGACTGGCGCCGGGGCCGAGACTGGGCAGCGCTGGCTCCTGCATGACCGTTCTCGGCCGGGTCGCGGCCGGCGTGGGCACTGCGGCCGCAGCACCAGTGCCGGCGAATTCGTACTCAACCTCGCTGGTTGATTTGAGCAAGGCCAGTGAGAAGAAGGCCGCAACCACGATAAAGGCCAACCAGGTAACGCGATTTCCTTTACTCATCAAACTAACCTTTGCTGTAACCGCTGCGTAATGGTTTGTAGATCTTCGGTAGTCCACTAAATTGCTTTTGTAGCCCTTTCCACGAGCACGAGCGATCCACGAAATCACCCGAAATGGGCGCGAAAAAAGTTTCGTGTGAGTTCGTGAATCGTCTTCTGACATGCAGATCTCAAAACAGGCCACGACGGGATGTTCGTATGTGGTTGATGATGTGACCTGGCGCCCGCGGACAAGCAACGAAGTGCGGATCAAGACTAAGTGGCGCCAAGCATTATTGCGTGTTGTTCTTTTCGGCCGGTTCAACGTTGCGCATCAAGGACTGAACCATCAGCAATCGCGCCATGACACGCAGTTCATTTCGTTGCAGGCGATCGGTCAATGCTTTGGTACGGTTAAAATCCGCGTTCGCCAATGCCACCACACCTTTGCCGTACTTAAAAACCGCATAGTCCATCGAGAATATTCCCGGACGCTGCAGCACGATCTCACCGTCTTTCACAAAGCCGGTCTTGATCAGCTTGTCGATTAGGAGGAGCTTCGCGAGGTTATCATTCGCCTGATCGACGACCGGCTCAATGGCCGCAAACGCCCTGTCCGGATCAATGATTGCATCGGCGAGGAGCACGGCCAACAACGCGTCCGACTGGGACTGACTGGTAAGATCCAGCTTGACCAGCGTGTGTGCCTCATCCAACAACTTTAAGGCTTCCTCGTGCTTGCCATTTTTCTCAAGTAGCAACGCCATCTCGGCCATCACCATCCCGCGTTTTTCCTTGAGCCGAATTGTCGGCAGCAATTTTTTCGCCTCTTCGACATCGCCATTGGCCAGGGACGAGCTCATCTGTTGCGCATCTATCAAATCATTCAGATCATTTCGCTGCGACTCATCCGCAACCTGACGCTTGATAAACTCCCGCAGCGCGTCGGCTTTACCGCTGTTGACTGCCAAACTGGTGGCACTTAGAAAGAGACTCTTACGCATGTCGCCGGTAGCCGCGGCGCCGGCCTTGATCAAATCCTCCGGCGTGCCTTTGCTAAACAACGAGTCCAATTGTCCCCGCTGTCCCTCTTCCTTCGTTAACGGGCGGGCGGCAAATTTCGCTTTCACTTTGGCGGCCCGATCAGGAGCAAGTTGCTCAATGTCCGGCATGACGCCCATGATTCCGACCAGTAGATTCGAATTCACCGTGGCGTTGTCGACGGCATCAGTAAGAATGTAAACGAGCGCTCGTCTTTGGTCATCGCTCAGCTTGACTCGATCGGAACCAAAGTTTGCTGTGTTTCCATCTGTAGCGGGAACAGATCTGCTGAGTTGCAGAAGCATCATGGCCATCCCGAACGCGGTAGTGTCCGTCGCGACGTTGCTGGTTTGGATCTTGTCAATCACGTCGCCGGCGAATTCCTGGGCCGCCTCTGGGTTCTTCTCGTTGAGCTGGAGCAAAACTCCATAGGCTTGAAACGTGAGTCCCTTCGCCAGGCTTTCGCGCGCCAGCTCCAAGGCACGCTTTGGATCGCGCGTAGCGATCTGGTTGGCGATGTCCTGTTCCAGATCGCGATCGTCGGGCAAATGGTAACCGGCATTCTGATAGTCCGGCATGGCCAATTTAGTGGCGCGCAACATGTCCATAGCGAGTTGCGGATCGCGCTGCGCGACTTTGCGCAGAAAATCCTGGCGCGCAGAAAACATCGCATAATATCGGTTTAGGACTTTCTCACTCACCGAACGCTTCGCGGTTGAGTCTTTAGCCGTCGCGTCTTTCGCTGCCGGGTCCTTCAATTCCTCGGCGGTTGAGGCATTCGCGGAGATGAGATTGTTCAGCGCGTCCCAGAACAAATTGCGCGCGCGCTTCTCGTCATGCGGCCACAATAGATCGGCGGCGCCGGTCAGGACGAATGAACGGTTCTCTGGCAACTTCAGACTCAATGCCTGAGTCGCCACGTCATCCAGCATCGCGAGCGTCTTGCGTTCCAACTCCTGGCGCTTTTCGGTTTCCTTCTGTGTCTTGGCCTGCTGGTCCTCCTGCGCCAGGCCGGATGAAGACGCAAACAACGCGAACGAAAATAAAAGCAGAAGGCAAAGCCTGAGATGTGGGAACTTGATGCTCATTGCTGACTCCGGAACACAAGCGAGCAAAGTTGATTTGCACAACCATAGCCTTTGTTTGGCGATGGAGCAATCTCGGAGAGACCATCTCAGATGCGTAGCGAGCATTTCTCTCTGCGCCCCCCTCAGCGTACCTCTGCGGTGAATGTATTCGCGTACTGTTCACCGCCGAGACGCAGAGGGCGCGGAGGTTGCGCAGAGAATTCTATGAACGGAGATCCAGCCCTCCTTTAATTCAATAGCGTATGGATTAAATCTCAACTAGAATGCGTCGGCTGTATCGCCAGCTGCCAGCTTGGGCCGCAAATTATCAATTTGCGCTACAAATGAAAGAAGGACCCCCAGTGAGAAACTTCAAACGAATAGTTACCGCTCTGATCCTACTATCTTGTCTCTGCATTTCCGGGCTGCCGCAGAACTCAACGCCGATCGGAATCAGGCCTGAGCCACCCGAAGGCAAAGGTGTCGTCGCACTGAAGGCCGCGCGTCTGATTGACGGCACTGGCGCCGCGCCGATTAAGAATGCCGTCATGATCGTGACGAACAACCGAATCACCGCGGTTGGCGACTCGAGTTCAATGCGCATCCCGGCAGGAGCGAAAGTGATCGACCTCGGCGATGTCACGCTGCTGCCTGGTTTCATCGATGCGCACACGCACCTTATCGGCCGCGTGCTCGGCGATCCGGAAGGCGATATGTCGCCGGTCAGGGACTATAATTCTTTCGGCGCGATCCTCGGTGTGCTGCACGCGCGCGACACTTTGATGGCCGGCTTTACCAGCGTCCGCAACGTCGGCGCGTCTGGGCAGTTCGACGACATGGCTTTGCGCAAAGCCATCAACGAAGGCTGGACCATTGGACCGCGGATGGAAACGGCAGGGCACGCAATTGGAATCACCGGCGGTCACTGTGATGAAAATGGATTCAGGCCGGGTGTGCTGCAACTCGGGCCCATCGACGGCGTAGCCAACGGCCCGGAAGAGATTCGCGCCGCCGTGCGTTATCAAATCAAATACGGCGCCGATGTGATCAAGACCTGCGCGACGGGCGGCGTGCTTTCCGAGGGCGACGCGGTCGGCGCGACACAGTACAGCTTTGAAGAATTGAAAGCGCTGGTCGACGAAGCCAACAAACTGGACCGCAAAGTCGCTGCCCATGCACACGGAACGGAAGGCATCAAGCTGGCCGTGCGTGCCGGCGAGCTAAGACTGGTGTACTGAAAGGCCTGCGCGCAGAAAAAGCCCTGGCGGCCGCGGCGGCTGTCAGGCGATCCATAAAGCTGGCCGTGGCTCACAAAATTCAGATTGCTCTGGGAACTGATGCGGGCGTCATCCCGCATGGCACGAACGCGCGCGAGTTCTTCCTGATGGTTGATTGGGGTGGCATGAGCCCGATGGACGCAATCATCGCGGGCACCATGAACGGCGCGAAGCTGCTGGGCTGGGACAAGAACGTTGGATCGCTAACGCCCGGCAAATGGGCCGACATCGTCGCCGTCAGTGGCGATCCTTTGAAAGATATTCATGCGATGGAGAAGGTGGTGTTTGTGATGAAGAATGGGGTGGTTTATCGACGGGAGTAGAACCATGACTCGGCTTCGCGCCGGATTGAGGTCAGTACCGGGAGCGGTAGCGACCGGGCCACAACAAGCGCTCAATCGTCATCAAAAGTCGACCACTCATCGCCTCGCCCATAAAGCATAGTCAGTTTAGCGCAACGTTGCGAATCGAATAAGCGATATCGCTACCGGTTGCTACCGCTCCCGGAACTGACCTCGTTCGCTTACACTCTCTCGACTCAAACCTGGGCCGCGGATGCAACTAAACCAGATCACCTTCACCCGTTACGGTTTCTTTGGTTGCGGCTTAAGGGCCGGCGCGTTCTCGGGTTTCTTTGGCTCGGTCTCTTCGGGTTTGTCGGGCGGAAAATCCTTTTCGTCGATATCGATGATCTTTACTTCAGCGCCGAACTTGCGATAGCCGCGGAATAGAATTTCATTGCGAGTCTGCTCAGTTTGACCGCGATCGCGAGAGGTCAGTTCGACGACGGCGCGTGATGGCAGCAGGTGTTCCTTCTCATTGATCGTGACCCATTCGTAATCGATTATTGTGCTGGCTGCAGTAATGGGAAAACCTGGATCGATTTCAGTGCTGATCTCCTCGAGCCGCAACACGCGATCGTTTTCGCGATCAACCCAAATCCTTCCGCGATAACCGGAGACAGTCTGCTGCTTAATCGATCCACCCTCACCCCATCCCAGGGTCTGATGAGAAAACTCTTTCTTGACTTCGTATTCATAGACGATCGTGCGTCGCCCGCGCAGCACATCAGTATCGACCATACTGAAATCAGCCCGGCTGTCGGGTCTGAAGAGATCGCTCAACGCAGTAACATATTCGCCAGTCGAGATCGTCCCGCCCAGTTTGATACCATACCTCTGGTCGTCGGCCGCCGGCATGCCATTTACGGAAAGCAACTTGTAATCTTCACCGGCGGTCTGACGATAGCTGACAGCGATGCTCAGCCGATCATAGACAGCCCAGTTCTTGCTCTGGCCATAGGCATGCGAACGAATAATCTGCTGCTTGACGAGATAGTCCGGCATCGTCTCCGCCGCGCCCAGCGTGGCCTTGCGAGCTTGCGCCAGCAACTCCAGACCTTCAGCCGTTGGCGGCAACGACGCAACCACCGGATTCGTGCGACGGCGATCAGCTTCAGCCAAAGTGCGCTGCAACGCCGCATCGTTACCGCTCTTAGTCGCCACGAGCGATCGCAAACCGTCGGTAACCGGAAAAGCGATACCGCGCTTCCTGATATCGTCAACCAGTCTGTCCTTCGCTTCGGGATGCTTCGGCAATTGATAAAGCAACTGGACGAACTCCTGGTTCGTCAGCGGCGGCCCCTGTTGAAGTTCAGTCGCCTGCGGGAACGGTGCGTCGATGGTTTGGGCGAAGACGGACGAAAAGGAAGCGAGCAGAATCACAATGCCGAAGAAACTTCCCAAGAGACGTCCGTCGACGAGCCCGCGACGCGGGCGGAAGACAATAGCCCCGGGCGCAAGCCCGGGGTTGTATCTAAGAGACAAATGCGAGCCCCGTAGGGGCAACAGAAATTTTACCGACAACATTGATGAATCCATTTCAGAATTGAAATTCTCTTTAGACCGTCCAGTGTTACAGACTCTAGTCATCTAGTCAGCACAGACAGTTTTGTCCTATTCCTGGAGACTGCCTTGCCAGGTAAAGCGATCCCCGAAATCACACGAAGCCGGAACGAGCTTGGTTCGTGCGATTTCGTGTGATTCGTGGATCGTTCTTATCCTATATGAAGAAAACACGAAACCAAATTTAGGACACCACCAGCCCAGATGAAGTCTGTGCCACAAAAAATGTTTTTCTGGATCGACGTGCCTACGCCCGGGGCTATTCGTTTCACTCTCAACTATCGACTCCACGTCAGCGGCGCGATGATTTTTCCAAGCGTGTCCGGCTTTGATCCGTCATGTTCCAGCACTGGATACTTCTCTCCTTCGCCGTACGCTACTGGATAAGTCGACACGTGACCTTCATTGTCGATCAACAATTCGATTCGTCTCTGCCGGGGATCGGTTGTCGCTCGGACGGATTCGCGCAGGACTTCCGGTGAATACGCCTTGCCATTGACCGCCAGTATTTTCATTCCCGGGCCAATGCCCGCGCTGGCCGCGGCCATGCCCTCGATCACGTCGGCAATCGAGCCGTCCGCATTAAGCCGCAGCCCAATGGAATAGCCCATTTCAGTGCCGTGTCGCACCTGCTCCAGGTCTTTCAAAAATCCCGTGGGCGTCGTTTGATACGCCAATTTCCAGCCGCCCCTTTCGATGCCGCCCAACGGCGCATGGAAGTCTGTGGAATTCAAACGCGCCAGCAAAAAGTTGCGCCAGTCGAACGGCGCTACCTCATTCAACGTAGCAACGACATCTTCGAAACCATAGGTTTTGACCGTGGGCCCGGTGCTTGGCGCGCCGTGAAAACGCCTGCAGAAATCGTCGAGCGAACGTGCGCCCCCGCTCAACTCGCGAATTTTCGTGTCAGTATCCAGCCAGATCAACCAGCCTTCATCGTAAAAGTCGACTCCGCGGCGCATCGAATCCCATTCACCGGGCGCGCCGTAAAGAATCTGGGCCGCGATGGTGGTGTCAATCAAAGGCCGCCACATGCGGCCGGGTTTGTGATCGAGATCAGCAGCGATTTGGGCGAGATGTTCGCGATACTGCTGTGCGGTCCACAGCCCGCTACGGGCGGAGAGCAAATTGCCGAGATACTGGGTTAACCCTTCATAAACCCATAACAACTCGCCCTTCATCGGCTCCTGATAGTTCGACGTCGCCAACCCGGCCGGCCGGCGAAACTTTCCATTCCAGGAGTGGACAAACTCGTGCGGCAGCACTCCCAGTGAAACGTCTCGTAACGCCGAATCGAGCAAAGAGCGTTCCGCCACGCGACTGTCGTTCGATTCGTGGTGCTCAAGCCCAAAGTGAGCTGTGTGATCGCTCAACGTCAACAGAAAATGGTAGTGCGCATAGTGGGTCGCGCCAAACAAAGAGACAGCTTCGGCGACCACACGCTTGAGTGTGTTAGCCAGCTCAGAACTGATTTCCAGGTCCGCCGGGTTATCGGCCGCGATATCGAGCTCGTTCGATGGATTCACGGCCAGCGGAATCACCAGAAAATACTCGCCCGCCAGCACCGGCGAATCGACGAGCCGTTCGAGCGACACGGGAGCAAAATCAACTTTGCCGGCTGACTGTCTGGCGACCGGAAGAGATGTGCCGAATTTCCAACCCGCGGGGAGACTGAGGTTCGCTTTGAAAGTAACGTCGCTGATATTCGTGCCTGCGGGATACAGCAGTAACTGGTTCCAGGTAACGATTGCGAGATGTGAGGTGGTCGAGGCGCCGGCGGTAAATCCTCCGGCAAAAGTCGGTGAAAGAAAATCGAGTGCGACCTCGAGTTCTCTGACACCCGCGGGCACTTCAAGATGGAATGCGTACATATCCACATCGTCGCGCCGCCAGGGAATAGTCTTGCTGCCGGCCGTAAACTTCAAACCCGCCAGATTAACGATCGGACCCGTAGGTCCATGTTCACCGGGAATCCACTCCGGATAAACCAGCGTCAGAGGACCCGGAGAAACCGGCAAAGTCATGCGCGCATGAAAAAGTTTGCGGGGCGCTTCCGTGGCGTCGACGCTGAGCGTGATGGCGGTTGCGGGTGGGCCGTCAGTCCGAGGTTTGCCCGCAACCGACTCAGAATAGATCAGGGCCACTGCAAGAGCAGCGAATATCAGAGAAGGAAGCCTGGGTTTCATTTGTAATCTCCGAAGCGAACTTAAGGCCGAGATATGATAAGCGAGCGACGGGCTGCCGCATAATCGCGAAAATCGGATCGCGGACATCCTGTCCGCCAGCTCGTAAAGTAAGCTCATACCCGTCAAGGAGTCGAAGTCACGCCTTCGACTCTTTGCTGAACTTGGTCCTCCAGCAAATGTGATGCGTCGGTTAGAGCTTGCTGAGCAAGCTGGCGGACAGGATGTCCGCGCTCCGTCATTACATGCAGAAGTGTTCGATGGAGAGTTGAAGGATGCGGACGCATTCGTTGAGTTGATCTATGGGAACGAACTCGCCGGTGCGATGAGCCACGCGGATGTCTCCGGGGCCGAAGACGACGGCCTCCGCGCCGAGATCGATCAGGCTCGGCGCTTCGGTACCGAACGCGACCGCGCCCGATTCTTTGCCGGAGGCCCCTTGAAGAAACTCTACCAACGGCGAATCGGCGCGCGTCTCGAAACTCTCATCCGCGCGCGCCGCGTCAATTTCACAAACAAAATCCGCGTCCTGCCGGCGCAGGTCTGCGGCGGCTTGTCGCACCAGGTCCAGAGCATAGTCCGACTCTTGCCCGGGAATTGTCCGCCACTCGAGAGTGAATTTACATTTCCCCGCGATGATGTTCTTCGCCGTCCCGCCCTCGATCAAACCAACATTCAT
>WNFP01002614.1_pt1 | contig 18244 bp, 18 predicted proteins | sample 5400201 | NCBI WGS metagenome assembly WNFP01 (sample SAMN13153355, study PRJNA577476) | soil metagenome | isolation source: 115 cm saprolite under Madrone tree | place: USA:California | collected 2016-06-14 | reverse complement strand
CAGCTCACCGCCCCAGCCGAGACCGCGACCTTCGCGTCTCCCGTACCCACCCAGATCGTCTCCAACGGTGAGTACAACCCCCTGCCCCAGACCCGCGAGCAGGCACGGGTCGAAGCCCGGATCAAGGACCTCGCCGACGGGCTCGCTCCGCGCCATGGCATGGACCGCCGGCGCTTCCTCGCCAGCACCGCCGGCATGGCCGCCGCCTTCCTGGCGATGAACGAGGTCTTCGGCCCGCTCTTCGACGTGAGCCGCGCCGAGGCGCAGACGCCGGGCGTGGCCGACCAGCGCGCGGGCGCCCTCGCCGGGCAGTTCATCTTCGACGACCAGACCCATTTCGTCCGCGACGACTTCAACCAAGCCGGGCTCCTCGATCTGGCGAAGTACGCGAAGCAGAACTGGAACCCCGCGTTGGCCGGCGAGAGCAACCTCGCCCGCTACAAGTTCGAGAACTACGTCAAGGAGATCTTCGTCGACAGCGACACCAAGGTGGCGCTGCTGTCTGGCGCGCCCTTCGACGATCCCACCTGGGACCTCCTGACCAACGACCAGATCGCGGCCGCGCGCACCGCGATCAACCGCATCTCCGGCTCGCGGCGCCTGCTCGGCCACGCCGTGATCACGCCGAACAAGGGCCCGTGGATGGCCGAGGTCGACCGCTGCATCGCCCAGGTCCGCCCCGACAGCTGGAAGGGCTACACCGTGGGCGATCCGCTCTCGCCGTCCAAGCTCAACTCGTTCTGGCGGCTCGACGACGAGAAGCTCATGTACCCGTTCTACGAGAAAGCGGTGAAGGCCGGGATCAACACCATCTGCATCCACAAGGGGCTCCTGCCCGCGGACTACCAGAAGTCCTGGGCGCAGGCCTGGCAGTACAACACCGTGTGGGACGTGGGCAAGGCGGCGAAGGACTGGCCGCAGATGAACTTCGTGATCTACCACTCCGCCCTCCGGATGTTCCTGGAGCCGCCGGACGCCATGCTCGCGGCCTTTCGGCAGACCGGCCGGATCGACTGGGCGACCGACCTCGCGGAGATTCCGTCGAAGTATGGCGTCAACAACGTCTACGGGGAGGTCGGCACGTCCTTCGCCACCTGCGCGGTGGCGAGCCCGCCGCTGGCCGCCGCGCTCATGGGCACCCTCGTGCGCGGCCTCGGCGCCGACCACGTCGTGTGGGGCAGCGACTCCGTCTGGTACGGGTCTCCGCAGTGGCAGATCGAGGCCTTCCGCCGGCTGGAGGTCCCCGTCGAGATGCAGAAGAACAACCAGTTCGCGCCGCTCGGCGCCCCCGACGGGCTGGTGAAATCCGCCATCCTCGGCGGCAACTCCGCGCGGCTGTACCGGGTCGACGTGAAGTCGGCGCAGAGCGCCATCACCACGGACAAGATCGCCGCCATCAAGGGCGAGTACGTGGCCATGGGCGGGCTGCGCAGCAACACGCGCTACGGCTACGTGGCGCCCGCTCGCGCATAGCGGCGGACGGCGACCGAGCATGGCTCACGCGGCCTCCTGGGAAACCAGGGGGCCGCGGGCCCGACGCTCTCGTGCTGCACCCGCAACGAGGCGCTCCCGCCCAGTGAAGTGCGACGTCTTCCCAGTTCGACCTCGAGTACCCCGCGTCGAGGGCGGTATGCAGTACTATCGGGTTGCGTCACGTACGCGAGTCTACCCTTCGGAGTATTCTCTGGACCACGGTCCGCGAGGAGGAAGCCATGGCGCGTGTGACAGGACTGGGGCACGTCGGCATCTACGTTCGAGATCTCGAGGGGATGGTCGCCTTCTACCGCGACACCCTGGGCATGCAGGTGACCAAGCAGAACTGGCGCCTCGGCGCCGTCTTCCTCAGCGCGGACCCGGAGGCGGTCGATCACGAGATCGCCCTCATGCGCGGACGGCCGAGCGCCGATGATCCGCACCTCATCCAGCAGATCTCCATGCGCGTGGAGAGCCTCGCCGACCTGCGCACCTTCCACCGTCGGCTGGTGACCGAGGGCTATCGCATCGAGCGCGTCGTCAACCACGCGAGCGCCATCGGTTGCTATTTCTTCGATCCCGAAGGCAACCGCACCGAGGTGTTCTGGGTGACGGGGCGACCGAGCTGGGTGCCGGTGGCGACTCCCATCGACATCGAGCAGTCCGACGAGGCCGTGCTCGCAGAGGTCGACAAGCTCTGGAACCAGGTCCGTCACGTGCCCGTGGGCGGAACGATGAAAGAGGAGCCCGCGACTCTCGAGATCACGATCTAGCGAGCCCGGCCCCACGACGGACGCTCTCCAAAGGAGGAGACCATGGCGGTGAGAGTCTCGCGGCGGACGTTTCTCACGGGCGCGGCGGTGGCGGCGACCACGATGCGTGCGCCCGCCTTCGCGCAGCAGAAGCCGGTCAAGATCGGCCTCCTCACCGTGAAGACCGGCCCCCTGGCCTCGGGCGGCATCCAGATGGAGCAGGGCACCATCTGCTTCCTGAAGGACAAGAACTACACGCTGGCGGGCCGAAAGGTCGAACTCGTCGTCGCCGATACGGGGGGCAATCCCGCCGGCACCAAGACCAAGACGCAGGAACTCGTCGAGCGCGACAACGTCGACATGATCTTCGGCCCGCTCGCCGCCTTCGAGCTGCTCGCGGTCAGCGACTACACCGCGCAGGCGAAGATGCTCGTCCTGAGTCTCGCCGCCGCGGAGGACATGACGCAGCGGAAGCCGAACCCGTATTTCATCCGTGCCTCCGCCACGTCGTCGCAAAACATGCACCCGCTCGCCGACTACGCGACGAAGGAGCTGAAGCTCAAGCGGATCATCACGATCGCCGACGACTTTGCCTTCGGCCACGAGCAGATGGCGGGTTTCCAGCGCGTGTTCGAGGAGGCCGGCGGCAAGATCGTGAAGAAGCTCTGGCCGCCGCTCGTGACGCCCGACTACACGCCCTACCTCGCCCAGATCAGCGGCGCCGACGCGGTGGTGCAGGGCTTCGCGGGCTCCAATCCTCTCAAGTTCATGAAGCAGTACCGCGACGCCGGGCTCAAGCTGCCGGTGTTGGGCGGCAGCACCGCCGGCGACGAAGCGCTCCTCAAAAGCTACGGCGACGAGGCGGTCGGCATGATCACATGCTCCCCCTACACCGGTGATCTTGACACGCCGACCAACAAGAAGTTCATCGACCGAATGGTGCGTGACTACGGCAACATCCCCGGGCTCTACTCCGCCGGGCTGTACATCAACGGTCTCGTGGCGGAAGCGGCGCTCCAGAAGACGGGGGGGAAGACCGACGACCGGGAGGCCTTCACCACGGCCATGCGCGGCGCGTCGCTCACGGACACGCCACGCGGGCCGTTCACGTTTGACCACTTCGGGAATGTCGTCGGCAATTTCTATATCCGGCGGATCGACAAAAAAGGCGACAAGCTCGTCAACACCACGATCAAGACGTATCCGAAGGTGAGCCAGTTCTGGACGTACGACGAGAAGTGGTTCCTCTCGCAGCCGGTATACTCGCGCGACTATCCACCGCTGAAGAGCTGATCCGGAGGCGTCGAGCGTGAGCCTGTGGCTGCTGCTGGCCGTCAACAGCATCACGCTGGGCGGCCTCCTCTTCCTGCTCTCCGCCGGCTTCTCGCTGATCTTCGGGCTCATGCGGATCCCCAACCTCACCCATGGCTCGTTCTTCATGCTCGGCGCGTATCTCTCGACGAGCCTGATCGCCCGCGGCCTCGATTTCTGGACGGCGGCGATCCTGAGCGGGCTCGGCGTGGCCGCGTTCGGCGGGATCGTCGAGCGGCTCATCCTGCGCCGGCTCCCCGGCGCCGAGCTGGCGCAGGTGCTCGTCACGCTCGGGCTCTCGTTCATGGTGGCCGACGTCTGCCTCATGGTGTGGACGGGGGATCCGATTCGCATCGACACGCCGAGCGCGCTGCGGGGCACCACCTCCGTGCTCGGCCTCGACTTTCCCAAGTACCGCCTCGCCGTCAGCCTCGTCGCGGTGGTGTTCGCGGCCGGCCTGTGGGCGCTCCTCGAGCGCACGCGGCTCGGTGCGATGATCCGCGCGGGTGTGGACGATCCGTCGATGGCCCGCGTGGTCGGCATCCGAGTGTCGAGGCTCTTCACGATCGTCTTCTGCCTGGGCGCGTGGCTGGCGGGCTTCGCCGGCGTGATCGGCGGACCCATTCTCTCCGTCTATCCCGGTCTCGACGCGGAGATGCTGCCGCTCGCGCTCGTGGTGGTGATCCTCTGGGGTAGCGGCAGCCTGCTCGGCTCCTTCGTCGGCAGCTTCATCGTCGGTTTCCTCTACAACTTCGGGCAGGCGATGTTTCCGGAGCTCGCCTACGTCGTCCTCTTTCTCCCGATGCTCATCGTGCTCGTGGTGCGGCCGCGGGGCCTGTTCGGACGGCAGGCGGCGTGAAGCGCCTCGCGATCGTCGCGACCCTCGCGGTCCTCGCCACGCTGCCGCTGTGGGTACGCGGGACCTTCTACGTCAACATCGCGAGCCAGATCCTCCTCTATGCGATCTTCGCGCTCGGCGTGAATGTGCTCGCGGGCTACGCCGGCCTCGTCTCCCTCGGCCATGCCGGACTCTTCGGCGTCGCCGCCTATACCGGCGCGAAGATCCTCACCGGCGGCTACGGCCACGTCGTCGTCGACACGGCCGCCCTCGCCGTGACCGTGGCCGCTGCCGCCGTGTTCGCAATGCTGGCGCTCCGTGGCACCGGTCTCGGATTCGTCATGATCACGGTGGCGCTCGGCCAGATCGTGTGGGGCGTCGCCTATCGCTGGATCAGCCTCACCAACGGGGACAACGGCATCTCGATCACCGGGCGACCTCGCCCGTTCGGGCTCTCGCTCGCGTCACCGCACAGTTTCTACTGGGCCACCTTCGTCGTGTTCCTCACCGCTATCCTCTCCATGGCCATGTTCGTCGCGTCACCGTTCGGGGCGAGCGTGCGTGGCACGCGCGATCAGCCGCGCCGGATGAACGCGCTCGGCTACCACGTGTGGATGATCCGCTTCGTGGCCTTCCTCTTCTCGGGTTGGTGGAGCGGCGTGGCGGGGCTCCTGTATCTCTACTACAATGAGTTCGTGAGCCCGCAGGCCGTCGCGCTCACCGCCTCCGCGGAAGCGCTGTTGATGGTGATCGCCGGTGGTACCGGCACGTTGCTGGGCCCCATCGTCGGCGCCGCGCTCGTCGTCGTGATCAAGAATGTGGCCAGCGCATACATCGAGCGCTGGAACTTCGTCCTCGGCGCGGTGTTCGTGATCATCGTGGTTTTCATGCCGGACGGCCTCGTACCGGGCGTGGCGCGACTCGCGCGGCGGGTGAGCGTGGTCCTTCGATCCGGGCCCCGGATGGCCACGACCGCCACGCGAGACGAGACGAGCCGGTGAGCGCGCTGGCCGTGCGCGGCCTCGAGAAGCACTTCGGGGGGCTCCGCGTGACCGCCGCGGTGGACCTGGCGGTCGAGGCGGGGGAGCGGCGTCTCATCATCGGCCCGAACGGCGCGGGGAAGACGACGCTGTTCAACCTGATCACCGGGGAGCTGAGACCCGACCATGGTGTCATCACCCTGTTCGGCGCCGACATCACGCGCGTGCCGGCCCGCCGGCGCGCCCACCTCGGCATCGGCCGCACCTACCAGATCATCACGCTCTTCCCGCGCGACACGCTGTCGCACAACGTGATGCTCTCGCTCCTCGCCCTCATGCCACTCCGCTGGAGCCCGTTCGTGCGCCTCGACCGCCAGACGGCGCTCGTCGCCGCCGCCCGCGCCGTCCTCACGCGCGTGGGCCTCGATCACCTCGCGGAGCGCCCGCTCGCGCAGACGTCATACGGGGAGCGTCGCCGCGTCGAGATCGCGATGGCCCTCGCCCAGAATCCGCGCGTGCTGCTGCTCGACGAGCCGTTCGCCGGACTCTCCATCGAGGAGCGCCGCGACGTGCTCGCGCTGGTGACGGGCATCCCGCGCGACGTGACCATCGTGATGATCGAGCACGACATGGACGTGGCCCTCGATTTCGCCGAGCGCATCAGCGTGCTGCATTTCGGCGAAGTGGTGATGGAGGGCACGCGCACCGAGGTGGTGGCGCATCCGCGCACGCGGGAGATCTACCTCGGTGAGTGATGCCCTCTCCCTCAGCGACGTCGACGCCTTCTACGGCGACAGCCACGTGCTCCATCGCGTGTCGCTACGCCTCGGCGAGGGGCGGCTCCTCGGCCTCTTGGGGCGTAACGGCGCCGGCAAGTCGACCGCGATGAGCGTGACCGTGGGCTTGCTGCCGCCGCGCCAGGGCGTCATCGCCGTGTTCGGCCGGCCCGTGACTGGCCGCGCGCCCGAGGCGATCGCCGCCCAGGGCGTGGCGCTCGTCCCGCAAGGCCGCCGTGTGTTTCGGAGCCTCACCGTGCGCGAGAATCTGATGGTGGCCGCGCGCACGCCGCGCGGCGGGCCGGCCTTGTGGACGTTCGAGACGTTGACGCAGCTGTTCCCGCGCTTGCACGAGCGCCAACATCAGTTCGCCGGGTCACTGTCCGGAGGCGAGCAGCAAATGCTCGCCATCGGGCGCGCGCTGATGTCCAATCCGCGCGTGTTGCTGATGGACGAGCCCTCGGAAGGCCTCGCGCCGCAGCTCGTCGCGGAGGTGATGGCGACGATCCATCGCCTGAAGGCGGAAGGACTCTCGATCGTCCTCGTCGAGCAGAACGCGAAGTTGGTGTTCGACGTTGCCGACGAGATCGTCGTCCTGAATACGGGTCGGGTCGTTATCGACGCCTCCGCCACCGAGCTCCGCCAGAGCGGCGTGGACCTGCGTCAACACTTGGGAATCTTCTGATGCTCGCGGCCGAGCGACTCTCGCTCCGCGGAGTCGACCTCCAGATCCTGCGCGGGGGCGCCGGTCCTCCGCTCCTCTTGCTGCACGGGCTGGCGCCCGTCGAGCCCGACGCGCCGGTGCTCGAATTGCTCGCCGCGCACGCGGAGATCCTGGCCCCGACGCATCCGGGCTTCGGGCACGCCCCGCGTCCAGACGACTTCGAGACGGTCTATGACCTCGTGCGCCTCTACCTCGACCTCCTCGATCATCTCTCCTACGCGAAGGTGACCTTGATGGGCCTGTCGTTCGGCGGCTGGCTGGCCGCCGAGATCGCGGCGACCTGCCCCCACCGGCTCGACAAGCTCGTCCTCGTCGGCGCCGTCGGCATCAAGGTGAGCGATCGCGAGACCCCCGACATCCTTGATCTGTTCAACACGGCGCCGGCGGTGGTGGAGCGTCGGCGCTGGCACGACCCCGCGAAGTGGGCGCCGGACTACGACGCGATGTCGGACGACGCCCTCGTCGCGCACGCGCGCAATCGCGACGCGCTCTGCCTCTACGCCTGGGACCCTTACATGCACAATCCACGGCTCAAGCGTTGGCTTCCGCGCATCGCCGTCCCCACGCTCGCCCTGTGGGGCGCCAGCGACGGCGTGGTGAAGCCGGCCTACGGGCGCGCGTACAGCGCGCTCATTCCGGGCGCTCGCTTCGAGGTGATCGAGGCCGCGGGGCATCATCCGGAGATCGAGCAGTCCGTCGCCCTCGCGGAACGGGTTGTGGCATTCTTGCGTCAGTGAGCGCGGAGGCGAGGGAGGTGCGGCCATGCAGGCGTGGTACCTGAACGAAAACCCATACCCCTTCGTTCCTCAGCACGTGCTCGAGAGCGTGGACTCCGTGCGCGCGAGCCTGCCCAACAAGTACTGCGACCCCAAGCGCTCCGCCGATCTCTTCGAGGAAGCGCTCGACGAATATCTGCTCTGCGACGACATCGGAATCAACGTCGTGTCCAACGAGCATCACGCCGGCATCAACTGCCTCTTCGGCGCGAGCCCGCTCATCCTCGGCGTACTCGCGCGGCAGACAAAGAACGTGCGGATTCTGAGCCTCGGTACGCTGATCACCGTGCGCAAGGATCCCGTTCGCGTGGCCGAGGAATACGCGATGGCGGATGTGATCACGCGCGGACGTCTCGAGATCGGGTTCGTGAAGTCGGGCGGCTCGGAGATGGCGTCAGGCAACGCGAACCCCATCGGCATCGTGGACCGATTCTGGGAAGCCATCGACCTCATTCTCAAGACGCTCACGCATCGCGAAGGACCGTTCAGCTGGGAGGGGAAGTACTTCACGCATCGCCACGTCAACATCTGGCCCGGCCCGTGGCAGCAACCACATCCGCCGCTGTGGGCGGCCACCGGTGATCCGGTGACGTCGGCGGAGCTCGGACGGCGTGGCATCGTGAACGTGATGGTGTTTCGGAGCATCGAGGAGACGTTGCGGGCGTGGGCGGCGTACCGGCAGGCCCGCGTGGACGCCGGGCTGCCCGCGCCCGGCCCTGATCGCTTCGGTCACACGGCGTTCGTGTACACCGCCGATACCGACGCAGAAGGCGTCAGGGTAGGCAGCAAGCTCCTGTGGTTTCTCAACACGGGCTTGAAGTCTGCCCCGCAGTACGGAAAGTTTCTGCCCGGGGCGATGAAGCCTGAAGCCGCCCCCGGCCTCTATCGCACGAGGCCGCGGCCCGGGGCTCCGCTCGCGGCGCGTCCCGCCGCGGCGTTGATGGGTCTCACCGCCGAGCAGGCGATCGCGAAGGGGCTCATGTTCGCGGGGAATCCGGACACCGTGTACCGCCAGATCATGGAGCACCGCGAGAGGGTCGGTCCCTACGAGCATCTCGTCCTTGCGAGCCGCTCCGGCTTCATGACGCACGAGGAAGCCACCAAGGGGCTCAAGATGTTCTCCCGGGAAGTCCTGCCGCGCCTGCGCGCGCTCTGAGCGGAGATCCAAGGCGCTACTGCTTTTTCAGCCGCACCTCTTCGAGGGGCGCCGAGTAGGGGAAGGACTGGATCAGCGCGAGACCGGCTTCTTCGACCCGCGGCCCGAAGGCACGGATGAAGCCGTTCTCCCAGATCGGCGCGTAGGTCACGCGGTCGGCCAGGATGCGCTGGATCTGATGCAACATCTCCTCGCGCTTCTTGCGGTCCATCTCCTGGATCTGCTTCGCGAACAAGGTCTCGACTTCAGGAATCGTGCCGTAGGCGAGGCCGCCCTTGGCCGTGGCGAAGGCTTCGAGGCGCGTAGACGCGTTGCCCGCCGATCCGGTGGCGCCGACGAAAACGCCGCGCATCTTCTTGTCGCGCCACGCCGAGAGCAGCGACGCGCGCTCCATCGTGCGGAGGTGCGTCTTGATCCCGACGGCGGCGAAGTAGTTGACGATCGCTTCGCCCATCCCGGTGTACGGCGGAAACGGCGTCAGCTCACCCGCCTCGAAGCCGTTCGGGTAGCCGGCCTCGGCCAGGAGCGCCCTCGCCCGCTTGGGATCGTATGGCAGCGGATCGATCGCCAGGGCAAACTCCTGGTGCCGCGGCACGATATTGCCGGTCGGAGCCGAGTACCCGAGTGACTCGGCCTCGTTGATGGCCTGCCGGTCGATGGCGTGGCTCGCGGCCGCCCGCACGCGCCGGTCGGCCCACGGCGAGCCTTGTGTCCACTGCTCGGGGAATTCGACCCACAGGACTCCGTTGGTCCGCATCGCGGTCAGCGTCAGGCCCGCGGTGCGCTTCACGTCGGCCGCGATGGGGCCGTTGAGCAGGTAGGTCACGTCGATGTCGCCGCGCTTGAGCGCCGCCGCCCGCGTCGATTCCTCGGGAATGCTGCGAAAGACCAGGCGCTTGACGCTCGGAACCTTGCGCCAGTAGCCGTCGAAAGCCTCCAGGACCAGCTCGATGCCCGGCTGGAAGCTCACGAACTTGTACGGTCCTGCCCCGATGGGCGCCTTGCGAAAGCCATCCTCCCCGACCTTTTCCACGTATTTCTTCGGCACGATCCAGCCGGCGGCGGACGCGCTCGTTCCGTAGAACGTCATGAAATCGGGCCACGGGTCTTTAAGTAAGAAGCGAACGTGGGTCGGGTCCACGATCTGCACTTCGCGCACTTTGTCCTTGAACAGCGTGGCCGCGGCGCCGCGGTACCGCTCGAAGGAGAACTTGACGTCCTCGGCGGTCACGGGATCTCCGTTGTGGAAACGGACGCCCTTGCGCAGGACGAACTCCCAGGTGCGCCCGTCCTTGGACATGGTCCACGACTCGGCCAGAGACGGCGAATTGAGATTGCCGGGCATCGGCTTGACCAGCGCGTCGTGAAGCGCGTAGAGGATCATGAACGGCGTGATGTCCGACTCGGTCTCGGAGGTGTCGAGCCAGCGCGTGGCGAGCGTCACGTGGACCCCCCAGGTCATGGTGCCGCTCGGCTGGGCTGCAGCCGGCGCCGCGAGCAGGTGCAGGAGCAACACCAGCGTCAGGAGCGGTCGGGACGTGAGGCGCAGGTTCATGGCCGATCCTCCTGGCGGGACAGTACCCGGTTTCGTCTGCCTGCGCTACACTCCGGGCAGGAGGCGCCCCCATGGACTACGGACTCTTCACGATGCCCTCGCATCCGCCCGAGCGAAACCTCTACGACGGCCACCAATGGGATCTCCAGCAGCTCCGCTGGGCCGATGAGCTGGGCTTCAGCGAGGCGTGGATAGGCGAGCATCACACGGCGCCCTGGGAACCCCACCCCGCGCCCGACCTGCTCGTGGCGCAGGCCTTGATGCAGACGACCCGCATGCGCATCGGCCCCGGCGGCTTCCTCATGCCGTATCACCACCCGGCCGAGCTGGCCAACCGCGTCGCGATGCTCGACCATCTCGCGCAGGGGCGGCTCAATTTCGGCGTGGCGGCCAGCGGCCTGCCCAGCGACTGGGCCATGTTCAACGTCGACGGCACCGCCGGCCAGCACCGCGAGATGACGCGCGAGGCGCTCGAGATCATCCTGCGCTTGTGGAGCGACGAAGCCGAGTTCGACTTCCAGGGCAAGTACTGGCACGTCACGAAGACCGGCACGCTGCTCGACACGCTGGGGCCGCACATCAAGCCGCTGCAGAAGCCGCATCCGCCCATCGGCGTGGCGGGAGTGAGCAAGGGCTCCGACACGCTCAAGCTGGCCGGCGAGCGCGGCTACTGGCCGATGAGCCTGAATCTCAACCCCACCTACGTCGCGAGCCACTGGGAGTCCGTGGAGATCGGCGCGGCCAGGACCGGCCGCACCCCGAAGCGCGCGGACTGGCGTCTCGTGCGCGAGATCTTCATCGCGGACACCGACGCGGAGGCCATGCGGCTGTCCGCCGGCGGCATGATGGGCCGCATGATGTCGGAGTACTTCCTGCCGCTCCTGGCGTCATTCGGATTCACGGAGTTCCTGAAGCACCGGCCGGACGTGCCGGACTCGGACGTCACCCCGGAGTACTGCGCCCGCCACAACTGGCTCGTCGGCTCGCCGGCCACGGTGGCCGAGCGGCTGCAGGCGATCTACGACGAGGTGGGCGGCTTCGGCACGCTGCTCCTCTTCTGTTTCGACTACTCGGAGAATCCGCAGGCATGGCGCCACTCGTTGGAGCTCCTCGCGCGCGAGGTGATGCCCAGATTCAAGGATCTGCGGCCGAAGTGAGGACACCTGCCAGATGATCAACTGCGCGTTCGAAAATGGCTCGCGGGCCTCCCTGCGTCACGTCGTCGTCCACGCCATAGTCGAGAGAGACGGCGCGCTCCTGCTGGTGCGGCGCGCGCCCCATCTGCTCGAGGGTGGCAAATGGGGACTCCCCGGCGGTTTCCTGGATCGGGACGAGTCATTGAGCGACGGCATTCTGCGCGAGCTGCGAGAAGAGACGGGGTGGGACGGACAGGTATCCGCCCTCATGCGTATCAACTCGAGGCCCGATCGACCGCATGAAGATCGTCAGAACGTCGCCTTCGACTTTGTGGTCACTCCACTTCGAAAGGTCGGCGAGCCGGACGGAGAGTCCTCCGCGGTGGAGTGGGTCCCCATCGACAGACTGCCGCCTTTGCCCACCCTGGCCTTCGACCATGGGGACACCGTGCAGCTGTATCTGGCCTCGCGCGGCAAGGTTGGGCACGTGCCGATCCTCGGGTAGCGCCATGGAGGAGCCGCCGTGATCCAGAGCATCGAGACGTTTTATATGCACACGATCGCGTACACGCCGAAGGTCTTCGTCATCTACCACACCCACTGGGTAGGTGGCCGAAGCATCCACGCCACCATCGCGCTGAGCGGCGTGTCTCAGGGCGCGACCCCTCAGGGCGCCGGCAGCGTCGGCGCATACATCAAGCGCTGGGGCCTCTACGATTCGCCCGGACACGAGATCCAGGTAGATCCGGCACCGACGCCCGAACGAAACGAGATCTGGATTCCCGCCTGCACCTTCATCACCTTCGGGCTTTCCGCCGAAATGGCCGAGGGATACGCGGTCGGCACCGTGTACTACCTCTCGTGAGGGGCGCCATGACCGAACCCGATCGGAAGCTCCGTCGCTCGTTCGTGGTGTACGACAAACGAACCGGCGAATTGGTGGGGGTGCACCAGATCTCCGTCGCCGAAGGCGCCGACCTGCCCGCCCCGAGCGACCTCGTGCGCCTGGTCCTTCGAACGGCGGCCACGGACAAGCGATCCTCCGCCCGGCTCGCCGTGCTGGAGCACGGGAGCGCGATCGCCGACCCCTCGCGTTACTCCGTGAACATCCGGACGGGCCGGCTCATCGAGAAGCGCCGGGCCCAGCTTCCGGCCGGAGCCCGCCGCGCCCCACGCCCACGCCGGTCGCCGCAGTGAGCGGGAGTCACTCGACGGTGAGGGCGAGCATGGCCACGGCCTTCGAGCGCAACGCCTCGGGCAGCGGGACCGAGCGCCGCGCCTCCCGGTCGAGGTGCACGCCCGACTGCTCGAGCGTGGCGACCGGCCCGCCCGTGCGCGCGTTCGTCATCCGGTGAAAGAGCCGGAGCGAGGACTTGCCGACATGAACGAGCGCGCTCTGCACTCGCACGAGGTCGCCGGCGCGCAGCGGACCGACCACGCTGAGCTGGAACTCGAACGTCGATAGACCGCGCTGCTCGGCGCGCATGTAGGCCGGCGTCATGCCGAAGGCGGCCATGAGGTGGCCGCCCGAGGCCGAGAAGCGGTGAACGTAGTGCGCGAGCCCGCCCCGGCCGAGGACGTTCATCTCCGACGGCTTGACGGTGTCGAGGCACCCGTCGACGAAGCCCTCGTCGCCGCGCGGCCGGGGCCGGCGCTCGGGCGGCGGCTCCTGCCAATCGACGCGATGGGCCTCGGCCGCGCGGCGCTGGGCCGCGGCGAGGGCGATCGGCCCGTCCGTCTGCACGTCGACGTGGGCTACGCGCTGCTCCACCGTCGTGCAGAGGGCGCCGGAGGCGGATTCGAAGAGCCGGTGGCCGAAGACAAGCGCCTCCTCCTCGATCGCGAGGACGCCGCTCCGGACGTGATAGATGTCGCCGCCCCGCAGCTCGTGGAGATAACGCACGTAGCAGTCCGTGGTGAGGCAGTCCCGGCCTTCACTCCGCGCATAGGTCGGCCCGAGGCCGAGCGCCTCCAGAGCCGCGAAGCCGGCATCCTCGATACGCTGATGGTAGTACGCGACCGTGAAGTGGCCGACGTGGTCGACCTCCCACGCGGCCACGCCGCCCCGACAGGAATCGATCCAAGGGTCCGTCATGGCCGTAGACTAGCATCCGGTCTTCGCCTCCGGCCCGCCGATCGCCTGGGCGAGCTCTGCGCCGGCCAGGCGGCGAGCATCGCCGTCAGCGCCCGCACGGCGCCGGACAGGTAGGCGCGCCGGCGATGGATCAGCACGACCGGGATGGTGACCCGCATGGCCGGGATCCGTAACACGTGGAGCGTCCCCGCGCGCAGCTCTTCGTCGACGCTGCTCTCCTGGAGCAGCGCCAGCCCGAAGCCCGCCTCGACCATGCGCTTCTGCGCGGTGAGGCTGTCGATCGGAATGATCTCGGGCGCGCTGACGCCGACGATGGCGAGGCCGCGTTCGAGGACGGAGGTGTACGGCTCCCGCGCGGAGCCCGGCCGGAGCGGGAACGTGATCCACCGTTCGCCCGCCAGGGATGCGGCGTCCACGCGGCGGGCGCGCGCGAGACGATGGTGCACCGAGCACACCGGAACCATCGGCTCGTGGTGGACCGGCGTGGACACGAGATCGGGATGCGAATCGGCCCCGTACCTGAGCCCGAGCGTCGCGTCGCCACGGCGGACCAGCTCGCTGATCTCGTGGCTGAGCGCGGTGCGCACTCGCAAATCGATGCCCGGGAAGTCTTCGCGAAAGCGCCGAGCGTGCCCACCACGGCCAGCGTGACGGCGCCCTGATCCGCGCCGCGCAGCGCCCCCACCGCGTCGATCCCGTCGCGCATGGATGCGAGCAGGGCCTCCGCGTGCGGGAGAAACGCGCGCCCGGCGTCGGTGAGGATGACGCCACTCCGGATGCGCTCGAACAGCGGCGCCCCCAGCTCCCGCTCGAGGAGGTGGACGCGGCGGCTGATCGCGGGCTGGGAGAGGTGCAGGGTCGCCGCCGCGCGGGTGAACCCGCCGCGACGCACGATCGCCACGAATGCCTCCACGTGGTCGAGCTCCATACTTCCATCAGCATAGCTGATGGGTACGAGAAAATCTATGCATTGGACACATGACTGGCGTCGGCCCTATCGTACGGGCAAGGAGGAGCCATGAGAGCCAACGACGTCAGACCGGCCGAGATCCTTCGTCACGGAGCGTACGTGTGCCTGCGCGTGCCGGACGGCGCGCGCCGCGCCGTCGCCACCGCCGCGGTGCCCGCCCTCGCCGAGAGCCTGGGGCTGCGGAACGAATTCGCGGCCGGGGACGGCCCCCCGGCCGAGGCGATCGCGTACCTGCGTCGTATCGGCGCGGCGCCCGCGGACATCGCGGACGACGGGCTCCTGCACGCCGACGCCGTGGTGCACGTCGCCTCGGCCACGGCGACGCCGGTCGCGGAGTTCTGCGCCGGAGTGGCGCGACTCGTCGGCCCGGCCGTCACGCCCCTCGTGCTCGGCGGTGTCGTGCGGCCGATGCTCTACACGGGCAACGCCATGTACAACTTCGCCTACGCGCATCGGGTTCTCCAGGAACCCGGCACGGTCATGCCCAACGCCTTCCTCGTTCCCATGAGCAAGACGGCCGACTGGTGGGCGAAGGACTGGATGGAGCGCCACACGTACTTCCTGCCGCGCTACGACGAGAGAGGCCGGATGGTGAACGAAGGGCACGCGCTCGCGTCCGCGGCGGGGGTCGCGTGCCTCATGCGGCGGACCTACAAGCACGAGACCGAACCCGCGCCCGCGGGCAGCTACGACTTCGTGACGTACTTCGAGTGCGCGGATGCCGACGTCCCCACGTTCCACGAGGTCTGTGCCGCGCTTCGCGACGTCAAGAAGAACCCCGAGTGGGCCTTCGTGCGCGAAGGGCCGACCTGGCACGGCCGGCGCGTCGCGACGTGGCCGGAGCTCTTCGCATGAACATCGCAGAGTGTCGTACGGCGCTCGACGTTTCGCGGGAGCGGGTGCTCGGGACGGCCGAGGACGGCGGGACCATCCTCACTCAGGCCACGGGGGCCCGCATGGTGGCCGCGTGGACGCTCGCCCCCGCGCCGCGGGATCCCGTTCGCCACCTCGAAGCGGCCCACGGCCGCGCGCGTAGCCACCTCGCCCGGCTCACGGCTCACGATGCCGCGCGCGAGGTTCCGTCGGTCATGACCAACGAGCTGTTCTCCCGGCTCACCGATGCCCGGCCGGCGCCGCTCACCGTCTCCGCCGGGATCCATCGGTATACGTATACCCCGCGCAAGGCTCTCCGCCGCGTGCTCGACCACGCCCTGGATCACCTCAACCAGATCGACCAGTGGCTCGCGTGGCGGAACCACGGCATCGTGCCGACGCCGACCGACGGATGGGTTCCCTCGACCGTGACGCTGCCGGATGACCGGCTGCCCCTGACCCGGCCCGACCTCGAGGCGTGGCTCTGGCGCATCGACCAGGCCGCGCGGCTTCTCCTCCAGCGCGCGGCCGGACTGACCGAGGCCGAGCTCGATTGGCTGCCGCCCGACGGAGGCTGGCCGCTGCGTCGCGTCCTCCACCACGTCGCCCGGTCGGAGCTGCTGTACTCGGCATCGCTCGACGAAGCGCTGCCGGAGGAGAATCCCCGGAGCCGATACGAGGAGGCGTGTCGGCGGCTGGACGAGGCCGTGGGGGCGGCGGCCGCGCGTGGCGCGGACACGTCGATCGTGTACGCGGGACTCTACGGCGTTCTCCGCGGGCCCGCGGAGGTGGTCGACGACGTGCTGGTCATGGAGCGTGAGCTTCTCCCCGGCTGAGGTCATCGCGCGCTGACGGTGGCATGCCGGTCGATGTACCATACGCGGCGCGGAGGACGTGAGGGCCTTGCCGTGAGCGCAGATACGATTCGAGGACTTTGCGAGCCCGGATTCGAGCGGGTGCGAGCGGCGCTCTCCGAGATCCTCGCTGCCGGCTCCGAGGTGGGCGCCGCCCTCGCCGTCTACGTCGAAAAGCGCCCGGTGGTCGACCTGTGGACGGGGCACACCGACGCCGCGCGGACGCGACCCTGGGAACGCGACACGATCGTCAACCTCTACTCCATCGGGAAAGCGGTCACCGCCATCTGCGCCCTCCGGCTCGTCGAGGCCGGCCTGCTCGACCTCGACGTACCCATCGCGCGCTACTGGCCCGAGTTCGCCCAGGCGGGAAAAGCGCGGATCCCTGTGCGCTATCTCTTGACTCATCAGGCGGCGCTCCCGGCCATCGCCCGCCCGCTGCCGTCGGGGACGTGGAGCCGGTGGGAGGCCATGACGGAAGCGCTCGCCGCGCAGGCGCCGTGGTGGGAGCCGGGGGCCGGCCATGGGTATCACGTGAACACGCAGGGATTCCTGATCGGCGAGGTGGTGCGCCGAATCACCGGCAAGACGCTCGGAACCTATCTGCGCGACATCCTGGCTGGTCCCGCGGGCGTCGATTTCTTCATCGGCTTCGGCCCCGAGCTCGACTCTCGCTGCGCGGACGTGCTACCTCCGCCGGCAAGCCCCGAGGGCGAGGCGCTGCGGCGGCAGCTCAGCGTGAATCCCGAGAGCCTGACCGGCCTGCCCCTCATGCGGGTCAACGCCTATCGCAACCCGCCGGAGATTTCCGGGACGGGAGTCGTCAACACGCGACCGTGGCGCGCCGCGGAGGTGCCGTCGACGAACGGGCACGGCAATGCGCGCGCGGTGGCACGACTCTACTCGGCGCTGGCCGGTGACGGCGAACTGGACGGCGTTCACGTTCTCTCTCCGGAGACCATCGGGCGCGCGGCCACGGAGCAGGTGTACGGGGAGGACCTCGTGCTGCAGCGCCCGACGCGCTTCGGGCTCGGGTTCCAGCTCACCATGGCCGAGCGCCCGCTCGGTCCCAACCCGCGGGCGTTCGGCCACTTCGGCGCCGGCGGCTCACTCGGGTTCGCCGATCCCGACGCGCAGGTCGCCTTCGCCTATGCCATGAACCAGGGACGCGGCGGCTGGCAGCACAAGCACGTCCGCCATCTCATCGATCTCGTCTACGCGGCGCGGTAACCGCGCCCGCGGCGGCGCGGCCGGCCGGTGGCGCGGGCAGGCCGGTGGCGGGATCCAGCAGGAGCCGTCGCATGACGGGCCGGGAGAAGTCGAATAGATCGGCGAGCGAGCCGGCGATCCGGTCGAAGGAGATCGCGCTCACCCGCTGACCTCCGAGCCAGTTGTCCTCGATGAAGCGCAGGATGGACGTCTGATCGGTCAGCGCGTGGCTGACGTAGTTCGCCTTCGCATAGGGAGAGATCACCAGCAGCGGCAGCCGCGGGCCGTAGCCGCAGCGGGCACCTGGCCCGTCGGTGCGGCTGCCGCACCGGAAGTCGATCGGCGTGTTCGACTGGTTCACGATGGGCGGCATCACGTGGTCGTACCATCCGTCGGAGTCGTCGGCGGCGAGGATCACGGCCATGCTGCGCCACTCCGGCAGCTGCTGGAGGCGGTTGATCGTCTCGACCAGGAACACCTGCTCGTCGAGCGGGTTCGAGGTTCCGGGATGACCGTTCTGATAGGAGGGCGCCTTCAGGAAGGACACGGCCGGGAGATGGCCCGCCTGGGCCGCCTTCCAGAACCACGTGAGGTCGTAGAGGTGCTTGGCCTGATCCGTCTTGCCCACCATCGCCACCGAGGTGGGAGGCAGGTGGAGCGGGTTCGCCGTCGTGGCGAAGTACTGAAAGGGATTGTGATGGGGCACGTAGTCCCGGAACCGCAGCGGATCGGTGCGGGGATCGACCCCGACCACGCGATCGAAGGC
>WNFP01009455.1_pt1 | contig 18246 bp, 20 predicted proteins | sample 5400201 | NCBI WGS metagenome assembly WNFP01 (sample SAMN13153355, study PRJNA577476) | soil metagenome | isolation source: 115 cm saprolite under Madrone tree | place: USA:California | collected 2016-06-14 | reverse complement strand
TGGCGCTGGGAGAAGATCACGGCATCCGCCAAATCCCCGAGTTTGCTGCGGCGCTCTGTGCCGAACTCGCACCGCACGGATTCCACCACATGGGACTCGAAATCGGGACTTACGTCGCGGCGGAACTCGAAAAGATGGCGCGTAGCGCGGACGGTGCGAAGCAGCTCGCTGAGTTCGAGAAGAAATACCCGGAAACCATCGCGTTCTACAATTGGCAAGAAGAGTTTAGGATGCTGCAAAAGTGCGAGAGCGCGGCTTCGCCAGGACACGTGACGATCTGGGGGCTGGATCAGGAATTCATGGGAGCGACGAGCTTTCTAGCAGACAAGATTCTGGCAACGAACCCAGGCCCGGAAGCGAAAGCCGCCGTCGAAGCGCTTTTGAAAGAGACCAACGAAGCGCGCGCTTCTGCAGTGAAGAGCGGCAGCCCCGGCGATCTCTTGATGATGAAGGCAAAACAAGAGGAATTGGATCTCGTTCGCGACCAGCTAAAAAAGCAGGGCAAGCCCGAGGCGCAGAAACTATTCGACGCGTTTCTGGTGAGCCGTGAGATTTACCAGAAGAATATGGCTGATGACTACTATCTATCCAACCGGCAGCGCGCACTGCTGATGAAGAAGAATTTCTCCGAACCGTTTGCGGCTTCTTCGCAAAGCAATGGCATTTTGCCCAAGGTTTTCTTCAAGTTCGGCGCTTATCACATGTTCCGAGGCATCAATCCGCTGCATTCGAGCGAACTGGGCAACCTGATTAGCGAAGCGGCGGAGGCCAACCAATTCAAGTCGGTGCATATTTTGATCGCGGGCGTGAAGGGCGAGCAGTTGCGGTTTGCGGGCATCGGGAAACCAGCCGAGGCTGGGCCGCTCGACCTAGCGGGGGACAAAGATTCGCCATTTCTTTTTTTCAAGCCGCTGTTCGATGCGCAGATCGAGAATTCCTGGACGCTTTATGACCTGCGGACATTGCGTGACGGTTTTTCGAAGTACGGCAAGATTGATCCGGAACTGGAACGCGTAATCTTCGGCTACGATTTTGTCGTGTTTATCCCCGATCCAAAGGCGTCGCACGCAATCCAGTAGCTTCCCGGGCAACCTGCGGGGATATGCTAGAATTTTGCTAGTTTTGAAACAAACTTAAGGCGGGAAATCAGCGTGAAAATCACCCGGACAGATGTGGAAAGAGTTGCGGAGCTGGCCTATCTGGATTTGAGCGAGGCCGAGCTGGAAATGTACCGCACGCAAATTGACGAAATCCTGGAATACATAGGCAAATTGAACGAACTGGACACCACAGGCGTCGAGCCGATGGCTCAGGTCTTGGCCGATGACCAGTCCGCGGACGCAACTTTGCGGGAGGACGTGGTTGTGCCGTGCAATGTTGCCCGAGACATTTTGAAACAAGCGCCGGATCCGGAAGCGCCGTATTTCAGAGTACCGAAGGTCATAGAGCGATGAGTGCGGCATGGACAATCGACAGCGTAGGAGCGGCGCTGGCGGCGAAGAGAATTTCGGCGCGAGAACTAGCATCGGACTTCTATAAGCGAATTGGCGAGCGGAACGCGGAGTTGAATGCTTACCTGACGCTTTCCGAGGAACGCGCTTACGCTCAGGCGGACAGGATGGATGCGCTGGTTACCGCGGGGAAACCGCTGCCGGCTATGGCGGGCGTGCCCATCGCCGTTAAAGACGTGATCAGCACGCGCGGTGTTCGCACCACTTGCGGTTCGAAGATTCTTGAGGATTACATACCGCCCTACGACGCTACAGCGGTGGAACGGCTTGAGGCTGCCGGCGCAGTGATTCTTGGAAAAACAAATTGCGACGAGTTTGCCATGGGCAGCTCCAACGAAAATTCTGCCTATGGGGCGGTCAGGAACCCTGAGGCGATGGACCGCGTGCCGGGGGGCTCGAGCGGTGGGTCTGCGGCGGCAGTCGCGGCGGGCTTGGCTGTAGCGGCGCTTGGGACGGATACGGGCGGGTCGATCCGGCAGCCTGGGTCTTTCTGCGGGATTCCCGCGATGATGGGAAGCTACGGGCGAGTCTCGCGCTATGGACTCATAGCGTTCGCATCTTCCCTGGATCGGATCGGGCCGTTTGCGACCAACGCGCGGGACGTGGCTGCCGTGCTGGGGGTGATTGCGGGGCGAGATGCGAACGATTCCACCTCTACGACCGCGCCTGTGCCGGACTATCGTGCGGCGATGGAAAGACCGGTAAAGGGGCTGCGGGTCGGCATTCCGAAGGAGTATTTCGGCGAGGGAATGGACGACGAGGTACGGAAGAAAATCGAAGCGGGGATTGAAGTTTTGAAAAGGCTGGGATGCGAGCTGCGCGAAATCCACATGGCGCATACGGACTATGCGATAGCGACCTATTACATTATCGCGACGGCGGAGGCGAGCTCGAATCTGGCGCGTTACGATGGTGTGCGATATGGCCTGCGCGTCGGGGACGACTCCCTGCTGGCTATGTACCGGAAGACGCGGGGGGCGGGATTTGGAGCCGAGGTCAAAAGACGGATTGTGCTCGGAACTTATGTACTGTCGGCGGGCTACTATGACGCATATTACCTCAAGGGACAGAAAGTCCGCGCGCTGATTGGCCAGGATTTTCGCGATGCGTTTAGGAAAGTGGATGTCATTGTGACGCCGACTTCGCCAGTTCCGCCGTTTAAGCTGGGCGAGCGGACCGACGATCCGCTCCAGATGTATCTCGCTGATATATATACGGTTACGGGGTCCCTGGCAGGCGTGCCAGGCATGTCAGTCCCTTGCGGGAAAATCTGCGGGAAGCTCCCGGTGGGGTTGCAGATCTTCGGGCCTGCTTTCGGCGAGGCTAAAGTCCTGCAGTTGGCGCACGCCTTCGAGCAAGCCGGCGGCGGATCCGTCTGATGAACCGAGGTGAAAGCTAGCCGTGCCTGCGGAACTTGATTCCATCATGGCATGTATGGCGAAAGCGCAGACAGGGCTTTTGTCTGCGGCAGATGCGGTGCCATAAGGAGGAATGGACGACGAGACCGCGTGCGAGGCGAACGGTCGGCAGCCCAACTGGTTGTGCACTTGATGATGGTCGAACGAGCGGTGACTGGAAAAGCGGACCGCGTGGCACAGAAGCCGCCGAAGCGCGTTTCCTTGTTGAAAAGAATTCACATTCCATGGCGCTCGGGTACTGGCGATTTGCGTCGAATCCATTGCGACCATCTGGAGGCGATCGCTGGCATGCTTAGAAGAAACGAGCGGGCGTAAGTTGGGCGAAGACTGCTGGAAGAATCCTGCGCGTCGCATGAGCTGCGGCACACAAACCGATGCGAGAAATTGCGGCGAGCCTACCAAAATTGGTATAGAGTTTGCATTTGTGGGACATTTTTTCCTTTTTTTTCCACGCCCTTCCTATTCGTACTAGCTGCACAATACCGCACGCGATTTCGGTTAATCTCTTTTTACACAGGAAGTTGGAACAAAAGTACTAGTCAGTTCGTTTTAGGTAGTGAGAACGGAACTACTATTGCTGAGAAAAGGGTGCATCGCGTACGCTGCAAAAAGCATCAAAGGAAGTGAAAGGCGCATTGTGGCAGACAGTTCGAGGGACAAGGCCATGGTTACCGTAAAATCTAGCCAAAAGATTTTTACCGACGCGGAAATTGCCAGCCTGACTGGGATTTGCGTCGATCACATCCGCAATTTTGCGAAGAGCCGCCACCTGGGCTTCATCGCGAGGGCCGCAGAAGCGGCAGGCAAGCAGGCGGACCAGTGGCTGTTTACGTTGTCCGACCTGATGGTGCTGGTGACATTGTTTCCGCGCTGCACACACTAAGAATTTAACGAGCTTCGTTCGCGAATGGCTCTTTCCGGAACACCGGAAAGAGCTTTTTGCTTTTTGGAACAGTCGTCTGAGCGGTTGCAATGGCGGTTGCAGTACCCCGGGGAGCGGCGTATTCTCGACCAAGGGAAAACCGATTCGTCCAGCATGCGTCTGATAGCCCAGAAACTGCCATGAGATTGCTTTCTACATTCGCTTTGATCCTGCAAATCAGCTGGCTGAGTTGGGGGGGAACGGCCTGGCATGGCCTGGCGGCCGCGGCCTTCTTCACCGAACAAGATACGGCAAGCGCCAAGAAGCCTGCAGAACAGGCGGCTACGCCGGCCGAGCCTGAAGGCGTTCCACGGGGCAAGAAGCTGATGCTGAAAGATGGAAGCTTCCAGCTGGTGCGCAACTATGAGAACAAGGGCGAGCGCGTGCGCTATTTCAGCGTGGAACGCGGCGCCTGGGAAGAGATTCCCACGTCGATGGTGGACTGGGACGCCACAAAAAAGGCGGAAGCCGCCGACGAGAGAACGAGTTCAGCCCTCTTACAGAAGGTCCACATCCAAGAGGCGGCGGCAAGGGCGGAGACGCCTGTGGACGTGGATGCCAGTTTGACCGTTGCGCCTGGTGTGTTCTTGCCCGGCGGAGAGGGTATGTTCGCGCTGGAGGGCAAGTCGATCAAACGGATCGAGCAAGCCGGGGCAGGATTGAAAACGGACAAGAAAACCGTCCTGGCGCAGGTGCTTTCACCCATACCGATCGTGCCCAGCAAGCGCAACGTTGAAATTCCGGGCGCCAAAGCGACGGTGCGGCTGACGAGCCAGGTGCCAGAGTTTTATCTACGCGAACCGGCGCCTGATCCGGACCACGATTCCATGGTTTTGCGGACTGGGAGGCAAGGCGAGTCCGGACCGGAGGTCGCCTTGGTGCGCGCCAAGGTAAAGGGCAATAAGCGAATACTGGAGTCCATAAAGAGCATGTTCGGGCAGGAGATATCGCAGGACCGGGACGAGATCGTTATCCAGCGCTGGGAGGTGGCTCCGGATATTTACAGATTTACGCTCAGCGCGCCGCTGCCGCCGGGAGAGTATGCCCTGGCGGAGATCCTACAGGATGGATTGAACCTGTATGTATGGGATTTTGGCGTTGATGCACGGCCCACGTCGAAGGCTGGACCGCATTAGAAGCCATTGCTGGTTAACCATAACCACCCCCACCCCGCGGGTTTTCGCAAAAGTGTTCATTCTAAAGACACTTAAAGTCGATTGTTTTTATAGGTTTACGCAAGTGGAATCCGGGTCACTCTTGGCAAAGGTCTTTCGCCCCAGGACCACGGCGCCGGTCTTCCCGATCGCTTGAAGAGACTTTGCATATCGCAACGTATCGAGGGTAGGGATAAAGACGCTCCACGCTCCCATTCTGGTCGTTGAGGAAACCGTCCAACGGCATGGTGAATCCGATGATCACTTTGCCCATCACGTTAATTCCGCATGTACTCACTGGTCAGCGAATTCTTTGCAGTGAGCAGCTGCTTGGGCGTGCCTTCGAACATGACCTTGCCGCCCTTCGTGCCGCCTTCGGGGCCCATATCGATGACCCAGTCTGCATTTTTGATCACGCTGGTGCTGTGTTCGATCACAATAGCCGTGTTGCCGGCGTCCACAAGGCGGTTCATGATCTCCAGCAGGTGACTGATATCTGACATGTGTAAACCGGTTGTGGGCTCGTCCAGCACATAGATGCTGCCTTCTTTGTGCAGTTCACTCGCCAGTTTGATGCGCTGGCATTCGCCACCGGAGAGCGTGCTCAACGGTTGACCCAGGGTCAGGTAATCGAGACCCACGTCACTCATGGCTTGTAGCTTGCTCGTGATCTTGTCGATCTTGAAGTATTCGAGCGCCTGCCTGACAGTCATTTCCAGCACATCGTTGATCGATTTTCCGTTGAGCTTGTATTCCAGCACTTCATCTTTAAATCGTTTGCCCTCGCAGATCTCGCATGGAGACTTGACCTCGCCCATCGCGGGGATTTCCGTGTAGATCACGCCCAGTCCCTGGCAGTTCTCGCAGGCGCCTTCCGAATTGAAGCTGAACAGGGATGGACTCACCTTGTTCGCGGCCGCGAAAGTTTTTCGCACCTCGTCCATGATCCCAGTATAGGTGCCGGGATTGGACCGGCTCGAAACACCCACAGGGGATTGGTCGATCACAATGGAGTCCGGATGTTGAGGTAGAAAGGTCTGATGAATTAACGAGCTCTTCCCCGAACCTGCCACACCTGTGATCACCGTGAGTACACCCTTCGGGATGTCCACGCTCACGTTCTGCAAGTTGTTGGCTTTTGCATTCTTGATCGGCAGTTTTCCACTGGGGGAACGGAAATCGCTTTTGATCGAAAGCGACTGTTTCATATATTTTCCGGTCAGTGTGTCCGCGCTCAACAAGTTCTTGAACGGACCTTCGTACATGACCTGGCCGCCCTGAGTCCCTGCATGCGGACCCAAATCCACGATATGGTCAGCCACTTTAATGACATCCGGATCATGTTCAACCACGAGAACGGTATTCCCTCGATCACGCAACTGTTGAAGAAGTTCATTCAAACGATGCACATCACGCGGGTGAAGACCCACGCTGGGCTCGTCGAACACATACATCACGTCCACGAGGCTGCTGCTCAGGTGTTTGACGATCTTCACCCGCTGCGATTCGCCGCCGGAGAGCGTGTCAGTTTCACGATTTAAGGCGAGATACTCGAGGCCGATATCCACCAGATATTGCAGGCGCTGGATCAGTGATTTCAAAATGGGTGTGGCTTTCGGTTCCTTGATCATCTTGATCACACCGATCAACTGGGCTACTTCCATCGAGGCCAGCTCAGCGATGTTGTATCCGTCGATCTTGCACTTCAGCACTTCCTGACTTAAGCGCGCGCCCTTGCACACCGTGCACGGCGCCATCGTGATGTAAGGCGCCACGGCCTTTTGCGTACGTTCAGACATGGTCTTCACGTCGCGCGTGATGTACTTGGCGGTGAATCTGCTGATGATGCCTTCGCACGTTATATTGATGTTCTTGCCGCCGACCTTTGTTTTCACTTTGTAGGGCTTGCTGTATAAGAGCAGTTCCATTTCTTTTTCGCTGAACTTCGAAAGCTTCTTGTCCATGTCGAAGAGTTTCGACTGGCCGAGGAAGTTCCAGCCCCAGCTGTCGACGGCATATTCACTGAACAGGATCGCGCCTTCGTTCAGTGATTTGGATTTATCGAGGAACAGCTCCAGGTCCACACCCACCTTGCGGCCGAAGCCGTTGCAGTTCGGGCACATGCCCTTTGGGTCGTTGAAGGAAAAAACGTTGGTATGTCCCACAAACGGTTTGCCGATGTGGGAATACAAGCGGCGCAACACGGGGTAGATGTCGGTAATCGTGCCCATCGTCGAATGGGACCCGCCGCCGAGCCGCTTCTGGTCCACGACGATCGGCATGCTCAGGTTCTCAATGGCATCGGCGTCCGGCTGGGAGTAGCGCGGCAGGAAGGTGCGGATGAACATGCTGAAATTCTCGTTCATCTGGCGTTGTGCCTCGGTCGCGAGGGTATCGAAGACAATCGACGATTTGCCGGAACCCGAGACGCCGGTGAAGATCGTAATCTTGCGTTTGGGGATGCGCAGCGAGATGTTCTTGAGATTATTCTCGCGCGCACCGCGGATCTCAATGTATTCCTGAGGCATGAAGTCTCCTGGGGGTATTCGAGTATTCGTTCTTCGCCACAGATGAACACCGATGGTCAGGCAGTCCCGCAAAGAGAATTAGTGAGAAAAATCTGTCGTTGCATCACTTTTTCGTTGCATCACTTTTTGCTTTTATGTCCCTTCGCTCGACTACCCGCAGGCGCTTTCCTCTTCAATTTGATCTGATTGTAATCAACGGCGGCACGGACGAGATTTTTTAGGGCACGCTCTTTAATCTTATCGCCCTCGAAAAAATCGATCGCTCGCCATTTGTTGCCTCCGAGGCCTGCGTTGAAGAACTTGTCAGGATCTGGAAGGCTCGCCCCGTTGGAAAAGGTAAGCTTCACCTTATCTTTGTGGGCGTTGGCGACCGCGATTATTCCGTCGCGGGACCACACCGGGCTTCCCATCCACTTCCATTCCTCGATGATCTCCCGGTCGGCCTCAAGGATGCTCTTGCGGAGGCTGGCGAACGTCTTGCCACGCCAGTCTGTGAGTTTAGCAATCAACTCGTCAATACGTTCCGATGGATTCATGGGATCCTTACGCATCTAATTCCTGTCCCGTTTTCATGCCAGCCGATCCCTTCGAAATAAGCCGTCGAAGGACATGGCCTTTCCGCATCCACAATCCCGATAGGGCAAGTACAGGCACGAAGACAAACCGAGTAGCCGGGGCATAGTTTGGGATTATCGGAATAGCCAAGACGATGTGAATCCAGCGAACCATCGAACGTTTGGTGGCCTCTTTCATGATTGATTTGTCCTCCATTTCTGAGACGGCCCGATAGGCGTCTCGATACCGAGGTGCGGGGCGTATTCCGCATTCAGCCGCTGCCAGCCGGTGAACTTCATCGCCTCGCCACCAGCCATGCGGCCGATGGGATTTCCGCTGAGAAGGTGATCCAGAACATCGAAACAGATGTGCCACCCGGCAGCACCCATGGAGATGAAGGGGCGACCGATGTTGGTCCACAGCGTCAGGCGCGTGCCGCCACCAAAGGCTTCGAGTTCCCACCGGATATCGTGGTCACCCCAGTTGTACTCAAGCGCTTTGGGAGCGTCGGCTCGCGTCACTCTTGCTTCGGAAACATGCGGCTTGGGCGCTGCCACCGTGGTGAGCTTCACCGTGGCTCCAACCGTACCCAGGCTCCCATCGGCGTCGAAGGGCGCCCACTCGCGCAGATGCGCCGGGTCGGTGAGCGCCTGCCAGACTCTTCCCGGCGAGTGGCGCAGTTCCCTGACGAGAATAATCGTCCACTTCTCTCCGTCCTTTCGTATCTGCGCCCCGTTGGCCGGACCCGGTGTGTACTGCTCGAGATTGGTCATCTTTCTTCTCTTAATCGACGCACGCTACCAGCGCTTCAGCTGAGTGATCTGAATGACGTTGCCGCAGGTGTCGTTCAGCATCGTAATGGTTGAGCCGGTTACGTCCTTGGGCGGCATGGTGAACTCGGCGCCGCGCGCCTTGATCCGCTCGTAGTCGCCCTTGACGTCGTCGGTGAAGAAGTTGGCTGCGGGCTGGCCCTGCTGAGAGACCGCCTGCTGATACGCTTTGGCTGCGGCGTTGTCGTTCAGCGCCAGCTGCAGTTCCGTGCCGTCCGGCTCCTCGGGCGAGGCCACGGTCAGCCAGCGATAGGGGCCATTACTGAAATCGGCCTTCTTGGCAAAACCCAGTACCTCCGTATAAAACCGCAGGGCTTTGTTCTGGTCGTCCACGTAAACGCTGGTTAATTTGATTTTCATTTCTTTTCTCCTTTGTCAAGTTCGCGGTTTCGGCCGCGTCGTCTTGTACTTGTCTTCCTTTTCGTTGGTGTTGCCCCCGTTGGTGATAAACCTTCCATGCGGTCGAGGTGGCGTTCGAGAGCATCCACGTGATCCGACCAGAACCGCCGGAACTGCTGCAGCCAGGCATCCACCTCCTGAAATGGTTCAGGTTTCAGTCGGTATAGACGGCGCTGTGCGTCCACCGTGGATTCCACGAAACCGGCCTCGCGCAGCACCCGCAGGTGCTTTGACACGCTCGGCTGCGGCATACCAAGCTGACGCTCGATCTCTCCCACCGACTGTTGTGACGAGACCAGCAGGCTCAGTATCGCGCGGCGGTTCGGCTCGGCAATGATTTCGAAAACAGATTCCATGCTCTTTGTATACGCTACAGAGCATATACGTGTCAAGGTATATTTAGTCAGATGGCCGGGGAGAATGGCAGATTTTCACACCAAGTTTCGGCTACGCTGGAACTGTTTACAGCGGTCAAGAGGACCCGTGGGCAAGTAACACAGCGGGCCAAGAATCCCGAAGGCAATGTACATCGGATTTGATCTAGCCCAATTCCCAACGGGGTTCGAGACCAGCATCGCGCCCAAGAGGATAAGGGATAGAAACAAAGCTGCGAGTGCGAGGCGGTCTGTGAGATGTTTTAGAATTACTTCGATTACATCTTTGGTTAAATCGCTCATGGCCAGTTCGCAGAGTTTACTATACGACCCTCTCAGCACTCACGGCCTGACTTCCCTTACGTCCACCGCCTCGCCCGCCATGAATCTGTGAAGAAAATCCTCTGTGCCTCGTTCGCCAGCTTCTCCGTTGGTTGAAGCGGAGTGGGAAAAACGCATACGAGGAAAAGCACAAGCAGATGCTGCGAGGTTTGATTCGCTGAATCTCGTTTCCTTTAAACTTCGATAGTCCTTGGAAGATATGACTCGTCGACCGTGTCGACTGAATCACTTAGAAAAACACTGCAGGAGAGACGTGGAAGCGGTGACTAAGCTTTTCCATCTGCTGTCTGTTCAATTGCCGCTTTTCCTTCAAAATCAAGGACACAATACTCTCGCCGCCCAGGTCGTCCGCAAGGTCCTTTTGTCGGAGTCCGTTGGCATCCATTAGTTCTCTTAGCACCTCTACTCCTGAGGCCTTTTCGATAGTGAACTGCTTCGCTTCGTAGTCCGCGATCAAGACGACCAGCAGTTTGGCCGTTTCTGTTTCTTCCGCGCTTCGATGTGCTTTGCGTTGTAGTTCCAGAAGCCGCTGAATATAGGCTTCGTGCTGCTCACGAGATGCAATGATCTTCGGAGCCTCCGCTTTGACAAGATATTTGGCCGGCAGTCGTTCAGCAATTGCAGGCATTTTTCCAACCTCCTTTGTCGTACTCTTTGTGGGTCAACACCGCCAACACAGTAACTGTTCCCATCTCGTAGCTTATGTAGGATATCAATCTGGCTTCGTTGTTTTTGATATCGAAGACCACGCAGTCTCCAACGGGGTCCGCATCCTTGCGCGTTCGCCTGACTGCGGGGAAATTGCTCCAGGGAGGGTCCACTCCTTCCACGATCCTGACGCAAGAACCGAGAGACCCCTTCCAGTTCGCATGCTTCTTTTGCGCAGCTTCTATCAGGCGTTTGCCGATGATCTGCACGTCCAAATCTTAGCATTCTGCTAAGTTCCTTGTCAATGGGACCGGAGCGTCGGGGCCACGTCCACCGTTGCGATTCCACGAAAGACTCGCTGATGCACCATTCCAGGACAAACAAAGAGGACCGGAACGAACTGGCCGTAGCGCCACGGCGAGCCGTGAACGGAGGCCCGCCAGACCGTGAAATCATTGATGAACCAGCCGGGCTTGAAAACTATATTGCTGTCCCCCGACCGTCTCGAATTGTAGTTGTGCAGAATTGCCTGATCCATAGGCGTGTCCGGCAAGGATCCTTCTGCAAGAGCGCTGCTCGGCAAGGCCAGACAGACGCCGTCAAGCTTTTCCAGTTCGACCGCACGCAGTTCTTCCGCATCTTCCAGGCCGAGGCCAGAACCGCCGGGCTTCCTTTCGAGAAGAGGCATCCGCACGTCTTGAAATGCGCTCTCGCTTCGCAATTAGTGGCCTGCAGCATTAATCACAAGTATGGATTAGTTCCGAGTGCGTCGTGACCCGGGCGGAACCAGTGTTCGGCGTCTGCTCGGCACTGCAAACCGCCTGTTACTACTGACAGTGCTACGGGTACTTATCCAGTGCTATGGCTGTGCGGCATCAGCGCAGGCCAAGGCGGCCTACAACAAGCAGATGGGTACTTTCAACCGAGGATTTTTGGCTTCATGGATGCCCGCGGCAACTCCGTCAAAGAGCCGCTGCCCGCTCATTTCATGAGACTCCAGTCGATGTGCGCTCATCAGCGAGAGCGAATACTAGCAGCTAAGGCGAAGATACTGAAAGAGATGGAGCAGTGAGTAGCGACAGGCGACCGGATAACTACCGCTAAGAGGATCTCTTCCTTGAGCACGGACCTCGGTGGATCGAAAAAGGTGGCGACGGTACAAGCTTAGTCGGCCGGCCTGCCCGATGGTACCAACTATCTCACACGATCCATTCGAAGGAGGCAGGAGTGCCAGGAAATGCTCAATCGACAATACGAGTCCTGCAAACGACCGCTTACGTCGTCATCGTGGCATGGGGCATCAAAGAGGCATCCCACATCCTCTCCGTTGTTCTAATATCACTCCTGCTAACCTTTGTCATCCTCCCACTACCGAAATGGCTGAGGAGCCGATTCCGACTACGCAAGAGCGTGGCAATCGTCTTGACAGTGGCCATTATTGCCACACTCTATCTCGTCGTAGCCGTTGCCTTGGCCGAGGCCGGCTTTCACCTGCGGGAAAAACTTCCGATTTACGCGGAACAATACCATCGGCTCAGCGAGCGAATCGCAGTTTTCTTAAGTGCTCATGGCATTCAATCCGCCCAGCACTTCTTAAAGAATTCGTATAGTACCGATCAGATCGCCGACTTCGCAATCACGTTGCTCCCAGAGACGATAAGCCTACTCTCCATTCGACTGCTCACCTGGCTGCTGTCGCTCATTTTTCTGATTGAAATAGTTTACAACGATGGGGGCGAGACCAGTCTCCTTGCCCGGAATTTGGTCCACTATGGCAAAGACGTTCAGCGTTACATCGTCATTTCCGGGCAAACGGGAGCCATGGTCGCGCTGGCCAACCTGGTGCTCCTCATTGCGCTTGGGGTCGACTTCCCGGTAGCCTGGTGTTTCCTGTATTTCTTCCTGCAATTCATTCCCAGCATAGGTTTTCTGATCGCCATCGTCCCGCCGGCCTTTATGGCGCTCCTCATGTTGGGCTGGCAAAGGGCCTTGCTTGTGGTCGGCGGGCTCATTCTGACGCAAATGATTTCGGATTACCTGATTCAGCCAATGCTAATGAAAAAGATGCTGCATGTTTCCTTCCTCCAAGTCACCCTCTCGCTCATCATTTGGGGATTCCTCCTCGGACCCGCAGGAGCAGTACTGGCAGTCCCATTAACAATGTCCCTCAAAAAATATATCGAAAATCCCTTGTCAGAGGGGAAGCCTGCATTGGCGCCGAGCTGATTGATTGCAAACGCAGGCCGCCGCGACCGTGACTCGAGCGGAAAACTCGATAACTTCAAGGTTCTGATAAGCCGGGCGGTCTCAATGGGTCGACGCAACACTAAGGTCAAAGTCTAACTGCCGGAGTCTCAAAGGCTAAAATCGCTTACAAGTGTTGAGTCAAACGAAACACTGCCCTGGCTAGGTTTTGATGGAGTTCATCCGACAGATCGGTTCTCTCGGGGAAGTGCTGTTGGATCAGGCTATTAGAAAGTGTTGCATCGACCGGTTGAGCTGACACGCATTACCGGACGAGTGTCCAAAAACACTTTTGTGGGCATCCTAAACTGGGAATTCAGGGCGAACAGAATCAGTCATTTAGGATCCAGGTACAGGTGGGATTTCTGGGCAGCTTCGACCAAGTGCGTGTGGCTACCTCTCGCTTATTCGAGTCCCTTTAACAGGATCTGACCACCTTGAAGGCTGGCTCCCCGACGGAGCGCAGGTGTTGATGTCACTCGCGGAACGGTCGGAGGGAACCAATTTCTAACCATCCGGGGAAATACGCACCATGCAGGAGCCCAACCCCCTGCGGAAAACGGAAGTGTCCCCTCCCTGTTGCTGCCCGCCGTTTCAAGGATGACGCAGTTCTGCAAGTTGTTCAGCCTCACATGCCGACTAAGGTAGGCTTCGCAGCGGAAGGTGGAAAAACTTCCGTGATCCATGTCTCAATTTTGAGGGCAGCCCTGGCTAGGATTCGCCTTGACTCTTGAAAGTTCAAATCTGTTATTACTGACAGTTCCGACAGGTCCGCGATCAGGGTAAGGTCGTTCGGGGATGCTCCGTCCTATTCGGGAAAGAGACTGTGCTCCGGCCCAACTTCGCGGGAAAGTGGAGAAATCTTCGGTCTAGGACAACAAAGCTTCTTCGATAATTCCACAGCCGTTATCCAGGGCAAAGACTTAAGCGGCCACTACCTCCGCATTAATGGGCGAATTCAGGAGATCTTTGAACTCGACAGATCAGAGATACTCGGCAAGACCGAACACGAGTTGTTTCTCAGGGAGATCGCTGATCGGTTCCGCGCCAACGACCCGGAGGTGATGCAGGCTGCCCGACCCATGGGGTTTGAGGAGACCGCTCCCCATCAAGATGGACGACGAAGGGTGACCAGTACGAGCTAGTGCGATCGGTTCCCCTGCAGAATGAAAACGGCATTCGCATCCCGCGTAGACGCACCGGGGAAGTTCTACAGGCAAGCGATTGGCTCTTCCGTTCGATTTTCGAGAATGCCTAAATGGCGATTAATCTCTACAGGGACGCTGACTTATTAACCGATCCCTCGGCATCGAAGTTGCTTGGAACGGCGCGAATCTGACTTCTCCGTGGCACACGGTGATCCTAGTGTGCTTCGTCGCCATTCTGTCCTACAGCGCAGCGAAGCTCGGAGGGATGCTGATCATAGGTTCACAGGCGGACTGGCCGCTCTGGCTCGGAAACGTGCTTCTGGTGTCCATATTGTTGCTGGTGCCGCGGAGGATCTGGCCAAAACTCATCGCGGCAGCGTTTACAGCATCTCTTCTGTATAACTTGCAAACAGGCTTGACGATGCGTTTGAGTGCGTTGCTTATTCTGTCTGATACGGTCGAGGTCCTCACTGCCGCGTTGTGTCTCAGTTATGCCTTTGGGGGTGTGCCTCGGCTAAACAGTGTAAGAGCCCTCGCGAAGTTTTCCTTGTTCGCGGTAATCATGGCGCCTTGCATTGGAGCATTCGCCGTCGCGTTGGCCACCAACAGAAACTATTGGGTGAGTTGGAGGATTTCTTTTTTTTCGGAGGCGATAGTATACCTGACCCTGATGCCGGCTATTTTAGGTTGGTTTAGCAAAGGACCGGCACGGGGCTGGAAATCACGCGCTTATTACCTCGAGGCCGCGGCACTGATCGCTGGGTTGGTGGTTTTCGGATATCTCATGTTTGTCGCTCCTGGGAGATACAGCTCTGAAGCACTGCTTTATTCTCTCGTGCCATTCATGCTTTGGTCCGCTTTGCGTTTCGGATCAACGGGGGTGAGCACTTCGGTGATTGTAATCGCAGTTCTGGCGATTTGGGGCGCAAACCACGGTCGAGGTCCACTCATCGGATTGGGGCCGCTCAACAGCGCGTTGTCTCTACAGCTATTCTTATTCTTCGCGGCAGCACCTTTCATGGTTCTAGCAGCCGTTGTCGACGACAATAAGCAGGCCAGCGAGCAGCTCTTCCGTTCGATATTCGAGAATGCTCAGATTGGGATCAGCTTCTTCAGCGTTGATGGCGGGGTCGTTTTCACTAACCGCGCATTCCAAGAGATGTTGGGTTATACCGAGCAAGAACTGAGTTGCTTGGAAAAATGGGACGAGATCGTCCACCCGGATGAACGTGCTTCCGGGGCGGAACGATATGCCGAACTCGTCCACGGGAATTGTGAAATGAATGAATGGGAACAACGTCTCATCTGCAGAGACGGCCGTATCCTCGTTGCGAACTCGAGGTTCACGTTGCTGAGGGACCCTGCGGGAAAGCCGCAGAACGTTGCCTCCTTAACGGAAGACATTACGGAGCGCAAACGCGCGCAAGAGGAACGAAACCGTGTCACGCAACAAATGCGGATGTTGCTGGAATCTACAGGCCAAGGCATCTACGGGATCGATCTGCAAGGAAACTGCACATTCATCAACCGGGCTACCTGTGAATTGGTCGGCTACCGCCCAGACGAGGCGTTGGGCCGGAACATGCATGAGCTGGTGCATCACCACAAGCCGGACGGCTCCGTTTATCCCATGGATCAATGCCCCGTCTACCGCGCTTTAAAGCAGGGCGAGGGCTGCTGCTTAGACGCCGAAGTAGTGTGGCGGCGGGACGGCACTCCGGTCCAGGTTGAATACTCTTCGTTTCCAATTCTTGAAGGCGCAAAGATCACTGGAGCCGTCGTCACGGTTGTTGATATCACGGAACGCAAGCGCGCCGAGGAAGCACTGCAGAAGAGCGAGCAGCTCTTCCGTTCGATATTTGAGAATGCTCAGATTGGGATCAGCATATTTGGAATAGGTTCACAGGAGCACACATGCAACCGCGCCATGGAAGGGATGTTGGGTTACTCCGAGAAAGAGCTGCGCCGCCTGGAGCAATGGGACGAGATTGTTCACCCGGATGAACGTGCCTTCGGCGCGGAACGATATGGCGCACTCATCCAAGGACGCCGTGAGACGGACGAATACGAACATCGTTTCGTCCGCCGTGACGGCCGTATTGTCGTTGCGAATGGACGGTTCAAGTTGCTCCGCGATGCCGCTGGCAAACCAGAGCACCTCGTTGCATTGACGGAAGACATAACAGCGCGCAAGCGGGCGGAAGCGGAACTGGTTACTGCAAAAGAAGTAGCCGAAGCGGCCACCAAGGCGAAGTCCCACTTCCTTGCCAACATGAGCCACGAAATCCGCACGCCCATGAACGCCATACTCGGGATGACGTATTTGGCTCTGAAGACGGAGTTGACCCCGAAGCAGCGCGACTACCTGACCAAGATTAAGGCTGCCGGCCAGGCCCTGCCCGGCCTCATCAATGACATCCTGGACTTCTCAAAAATTGAAGCCGGAAAGTTGGAAATGGAGAGGACGGACTTTCGGCTGGATAGTGTCCTTGAGAACCTGTCCTCAATGGTCGGCCAAAAAGCTCAGGACAAGAATCTGGAATTCCTCATCGCCGCCCCGCATGATCTGCCCCCGAATCTTATTGGCGACCCGTTACGTCTCGGTCAAATTCTGATCAACCTCGTCAACAATGCAGTGAAATTTACCGATCGTGGCGAGATTGTAGTGTCCGTCGCGCTCGAAGAGAGAGTTTCGGATGGGGTCAAGCTGAAATTCTCGATACGCGACAGTGGTATCGGAATGACGCCGGAGCAGACCGCCCGCCTGTTCCAGCCATTTAGCCAAGCCGACGCGTCCACAACTCGAAAGTACGGAGGTAGTGGGCTCGGTCTCTCTATTTGCAAACGGCTCGTAGAGATCATGGGAGGCGAAATCTGGGTCGACAGCGATTACGGCGCGGGCAGCGCCTTCCTGTTCACCGCGTGGTTTGGTATCGGGTCGGTGGAGCCGGAGCGAAAGCGCTCCATACCAGACCTGTCAGGCATCCGGGCTCTGGTGGTGGATGACAGCGCTGTGGCCCGCGAGATTCTCACCGATGAGCTAAAAGTATTCGACCTAAGCGTTGATTCGGTTGCCTCGGGTGAGGACGCAATTCAAAGATTACTTGCTGCCGACTCGCATGATCCGTATGAGGTGGTCTTGATGGACTGGCACATGCAGGGCATGGATGGTATGGAGACAAGCCAATTTATCCTGCGGAGCGACCGTCTAAAGCACTTGCCCAAGATTGTCATGGTGACTGCTTTTGGACGCGAGGACATCCGTACCCAAGCCGAAGAAATGGGGATCGATGGCTGTCTACTGAAGCCGGTCAGTCCTTCGACGCTTTACGACACCCTCGTTGGGTTATTCGGCGTTGGCGGTCACGAGGTTGCACTCTCACGGGTTACAAGAGCCGATACAACGTCTCATGATGCCCATGGAATCCGGGTTCTCCTCGTCGAAGACAACGAAGTAAACCAGCAAGTCGCCACTGAACTATTAGAAAGCGCAGGAGCCAGCGTGAGGATCGCCAGCAACGGCCGAGAAGCCGTGCATACTCTGACTGCAGGCGATCATCCTCCAGCATTCGACGTCGTCCTCATGGACCTTCAGATGCCTGAGATGGATGGTTTCACGGCCACCAGGCTACTGCGGGAAAAGCCTAAGCTCCAAGCTCTTCCAATCATCGCTATGACTGCACATGCGTTGGTGGAGGAGCGGCAACGTTGCCTCGAAGCCGGAATGAACGACCACGTGAGCAAGCCCATCGAACCCGAAGTGCTGTTTGCGACTCTGCTTCGCTGGGCGAAGCCACGGCAAGTGCTGGCTGGCGTGCCTAAAGACAGCTTTACAAAACCGGCAGACGACGTGATTCTTCCCGAGATTGACGGAGTTGACGTGGCCAGCAGTATCAAGCGCGTTGCCGGGAACAAACGACTTTATCGCGACTTACTCGTGCAGTTTGCGGCCAAGCAGGGCGCTGCTGATTTGCAGATCTCAGCCGCCATCGAGAGCGGGGACCGCAAACTGGCCGAACAAATTGTCCACACAGTCAAAGGTGTCGCGGGAAATATCGGACTCGGAAGGGTATTTACTGCTGCGAAAAAGCTGGAGCGAGCCATTTGCGAGATGGATGCGTCCGTCCCTGCGCTTGCCGAAGAATTCGCTCTGGTGTTAAGTCGCCAGGTTCA